>Ga0302184_10000427_pt1 | contig 27967 bp, 22 predicted proteins | sample I_Palsa_N3_3_FD_200233 | JGI IMG/M metagenome (GOLD analysis project Ga0302184, IMG submission 200233) | Peat permafrost microbial communities from Stordalen Mire near Abisko, Sweden - I_Palsa_N3_3 | ecosystem: Environmental > Terrestrial > Soil > Palsa > Peat permafrost | place: Sweden...
ACGCCGTCGGACTCGGTCCCGGCCAGGGTTGGTCGTTTTTGCCGATGGGAGGACGAAAAGAGACCAATCCTGGATCCGCACCCGGCGGTCGAGCGGTTGTGAGCAGCTGGTCGAGGTCGGCGTCCGTCCAGGCCCCCTGGGGTCGGCGATGCTGGTCAGCACCGCCGACTTCGACCGTGCTGCTCGTTGCTCCTCGCAACCGCCGCCAAACACGGCCCGCGCCGTGGAATCAACCATCTAGCGGTTCTCCTGGGAACGTTGTGCCTGAAATGGCGAGGTCCGGGGGCCGTCAGGCAAGGACGCAGGATCGCCGGTGTGCCTCTGGCACATCGAGATCCGAGGACGCCGCCTGATGGTCATCCGGAGCCGCCATTTCGGGTGCAACGTTTGCGGGAGGCCCACTAGATCCGCCCGCGCCGGCGGCGCTACTTGCAGCTCGGATCCGGGGCGAACGTGTCGTCCACGACGGTCACCGGCACCGGGCCGCCGTGCGGGATCAGCTGGACGTGGTTGACCTCGGTGTTGTCCGGCTCGTCGGTCGGGTCAAACGGCCGGTACAGCCCGAACCTCGCCAGCTCCGCCTCGGTGATCTGCGCGGCACTGACCCGCAGCAGGCTGTTGACGCCGATGTCCTCTGCCTCGCCCTTGGTATGCGGATCGTCGGCGTAGCCGCCGACCGCGACGCTCTGGGCCGGCGTCCGGTAGCCGCTGATCCCGTAGATCGTCACGTGCAGGTAGATCCCGAGCTCGTTCAGGTCATGGGTGATGATCGGCAGCTCGCCGACGTCCTGGACCGTGCCCGGGTCGGCGACGAAGCCCGAGCCGTGATCGGTGTCGAACGGTGTTGCCTGCGCCGGGTCGTTCGTGCCGCCGCACAGGTTCAGCATCGCCAGCTCCCGCTTGACCTTTGACAGCGGCTGGGCATGTGCGGTGGGATCGCCGACCGGATCGGGGCCTGCCGTACCTGTCACCGACGGGTCCGATCCGGCCTTCGGCTCGACCGCCTGCGGATGTGCTTTCGGCAGCACGTTCGCGGTCGTGCCGGTCCGGGAGCTGGTGCTCGTCTTCGGCGTCGCCGCGACGGTCGTGCGGGTCTGGGTCGCGCTGCCGCATGCCGCCAGCGCAATCGCGAGCGTCACGGCCACCACGGCGGCGGCGAGCGACGACCTCGGTCGGAGGTTCCAGCTGCTGCCCACTCGCGGATTGTCACCGACGGCCGCCGTCGGCGTCAGCGGAGGCCGAGCCGAGGGGCCGAGTATGGTGCGCGGGGTGGCTGGGTTCCCGCGCTCGGATCGTCGCTGATGGGCGCCGAGCGCGTGCGTCGGATCGGCCTGATCGGGCTCGGACGGATGGGGCTGCCGATCTGCGAGCGGTTCGTCGAGCACGGCTTCGAGGTCGTCTGCACCGACCTGGACGGTGCCCGTCGTGACCTGGGCGCCCGGGCGGGCGCCGCGACGGTCGGCGCGCCGGATCAGGTCGCCGCGGGCGTCGACGTGGTCGTCAGCGTCCTGCCCGGGCCGGCCGAGGTGACGGCGGTGGCCGAGGCCGTCACCGCGGCGATGCCGTCCGCGGCCGTCTGGCTCGATCTCAGCACCGCCTCCCCGGCGGCGGCGCGGGTGACCGCCGCCGCGGCGCAGCGGCACGGGGTCGCCGTCGTCGACGCGCCGCTCGGAGGTGGCCCGCCGGCGGCTCGTGAGGGCCGTTTGCTCAGCTTTGCCGGCGCCCGCGCCGAGCATCTGGAACGCGTCCGCGCGGTGCTGGAGGCCGTCGCCGACCGGGTCGTCCACGTCGGCCCGCCGGGCAGCGGTTACGTGGTCAAGCTGCTGGCCAACGCGTTGTGGTTCGGGCAGGCAGTCGCGACCGCCGAGGCGCTGACGATCGCGAGACGGGCAGGCCTTGACGCTGAGCTGGTGCGAGCGGCGCTCAGCGAGAGCGCCGCTTGGAGCCGGTTCCTGGCCGACGACGCGCGGGCGTTGCTGGACGGCGATGACATGCCGTGGCTCGCGCTGGCACGCTGCGACGAGCAGCTCCGTTCGCTGGCCATGTTCGCCGACGAGCTGTCAATTCCCGCTGACGTGCTGAACGCGGTCCGGGACGTGCACACCGCGGCGCTGGAGCACTACGGCGATGTCGACGGCGAGCTGCTGGGGGCGCGGTTTGCGGCCGAGCGCGCGGGCATCAGCTTTGGTGCTGCCACGCCCGGTACCGATGCCGACGGTGGCGGCCTCGACGGCGCGGGGGCTGACGTGGCTGGCGCTGGAGCCGGCGCAGCCTGACGGGTCTCTGGCGAATTGGTTCGACCCCTCCGAACCGATGCGCCATCGACCTCACCGACGGCCAGGCGACCAGATCGATTCGAGCCGCTGACGAGCGGCGGCGATCGCCTCGACCGGCGGGGCTGCGGGCCGGTGGTCGGCGCGATCGGCCCGCTTGCGGGTGGCGTCGATCCCGAGCTTGGCGACCCGCCCGTGCAGCTGCAGCGGTTCGGCGCGGTCGGCGGCGCCACCGGGGACGATCAGCAGGTCGCGGTCCGGGCGGGCGTACGCCGTCCGTGCCCATTCCACCTGCTCGTGATCCCACGGATCGACGTGATCGTCGACCACGGTCACGGTCCGGATCAGCGACACGCTCGCCCAGACGGCGAACATCGCCCGCTGCGCCGACCCCGGACGGGCGCCCGGGGCAAGCGTGACGACCGCGCTCAGGCGCCCGGCGCCGCCCTCCGGCACGGCCACCGCGCGCACGGCCGGCACGACCCTGCGCAGCTCGGCCATCAGTCCCGCGGCGATCGCGACCCCGCCGAGCAGCAGGTGCTCACGGTGGCGACCGGGCTCGATCGCCTGGTAGATCGCGCCACCACGCATCGTCAGTCGCCGGAACGTCACCACCGGACCGGAGCCGTACTCCTCATACATCCCGTGGAACTCCGACACGAGCCCCTCGTCCACCAGTTCGCCGTAGTCAAGCCGGCCCTCGAGCACGATCTCGCACTCGGCCGGAACGGCCAGACCCTCGGCGGTACGGGCGATCCGCACCCCTTCGCCGAGCAGCCCGCCCGCATGCCAGAGCTCGTCGTCGCCGAGGTCCAGGTACAGGCATGCGGCCAGCAGCACCGCCGGGTGGTTGCCGATCGTGACCGCGATCGGCAGCGTCTCCCCACGCTCGGCCGCGCGACGACCCAGCACAGCCAGGTGGTGGTTGGGCGCGATCCCCGCCATCGCGCGTGGGCCGCCGAGCGGCTTGACCCGCGCGATCGACAGGTTCGCGGCGCCGCCATCGGGATCGCGGGCGACGATCGCCCCCGCCGTCACGTACGGGCCGGTCTCATGCTCGAAGAACCATGGCACCGGCAGCGCCGCCAGGTCGGGGTTCTCGACCACCACCTCCTGGCATGGCGCGTCCGCCACCTCGACCGGCGCGATCGGCGCCGCCAGCGCGCCGAGCATCCGTTCCTGGATCCCTGCGACGGTCGTACCAAGCGCCGCCGCGATCCGCTCCCGGCTGGCGAGCAGGTTGCCGACGACCGGCAGCTCCGATCCGGCGACCGATTCGAACAGCAAGGCCGGCCCGCCGTCGGACGCGGCCAACATCGCCGACAGCTCGTAACGCAACGACACCGGCTCGGAGATCCGCCGCAGCTGCCCGGCGCCCTCGAACGCCGCCAGCACGGAGCGCAGTGACTGGTCCGCCATCGGCGCAGTGTGACGGACACAGGGGCACGTGCCGTCCCTCCGCGGAGCCTGGTGGTGGCGGTCCCACGATCAGCAGACTTCTTGTGGGCGCGACGGTGAAAGCGCAGCATGTGCACCATGACTAAGACATCGTTTCTGGGCGACAAGCCCATCAATCGCATCGGCTTCGGCGCGATGCAGCTCGCAGGCCCCGGCGTATTCGGACCGCCGAGCGACCCCGAAGGTGCCCGCGCGGTCCTGCGTCGCGCGGTCGAGTTGGGCGTCGACCACATCGACACGTCGCAGTTCTACGGTCCGGACGTGGTGAATGAGCTGATCCGGGAGGCGCTGTATCCGTACCCCGAAAACCTGAAGCTCGTCACCAAGGTCGGCGGACGCCGTGACGATGTGGGCGGTTGGCTGCCGGCGCAGTCACCGGCCGAGCTGCGCGCCGGCGTCGAGCACAATTTGCGCACGCTGCAGCTCGAACGGATCGACCTCGTCAACCTGCGCCTGTTCGACGAGCACGACGCCGAGGGTCGGCTGGCCGAGCAGCTGGGCGCGTTGGAGGATCTGCGCACCGAGGGCAAGCTGGACCTGATCGGGATCTCCAACGCCTCCGCCGACACCGTCCGCCGGGCGCTGGAGCTGGTCGATATCGCATGCGTGCAGAACGCCTATAGCGTCGTCAATCGCGCCGAAGCGGACGAGCTGGCGCTGTGCGAGGAGCAAGCGCTTGCGTTCGTGCCGTTCTTCCCGCTGGGCTCGGCGTTTGCCGGCGGTCCGAAGCAGCTGGCGGCCGACCCGGTGATCGCGGAGGTCGCCACCCGGCGGCGGGCCACCCCCTCGCAGATCGCGCTGGCGTGGCTGCTGGCGCGGTCTGAGCGAATCCTGCTGATCCCCGGGACCAGCTCGATCCAGCACCTGGAGGAGAACATCGCCGCCGGCGACGTCGAGCTCGACGAGCACGACATGCAGACGCTCGAGAGCGCGATCCAGCTGGGCGACCCGATGGCCGCCGCCGAGCATTGAGTCTCAGAGACCGAGCTTCGCGAGGGCGACGCGGGTCGCTGCGTCTGCGGGCGCGTAGATGGTCAGCCGGAGCTCAGGCGCCCCGGTCGGCACGGTCTGCGCGTGGTGCAGACGCAGCGTCCCCAGCGTCGGGTGCTCGATCGTCTTGGTGCCACGCTGAGTGTCGTTGACCTCGTGCTCACCCCACCACTCGGCAAACCACGGGCTGCGCCGACCCAGCTCGGCGATGAACTGCTCGTAGGCGGGCTCGCCGGCGTGCTGCGCGTACTCGCTGCGGAAGCGGGCCACCATGTTGCGAGCGGTGCCCTCCCGGCCAGGGTTGTCCCGGGCGTCACCGGGATCGATCAGCAGCATCCACAACAGCGAGCGACGTTCGGACGACAGATGACCCGGTGAGCCGAACAGGGCCGACGCCGCCGGATTCCAAGCCAGAATCTGGGTCATCGGCCCGAGCAGGTACGCCGGCATCGGGTGCAGCGCTTGCACCAACGACGCGAGCAACGGGCGACCGTCGTCTGGATCGTCACCCGTCCCAGCTGCGGAACTCTCGGGCAGCGGCAGCTCGGTACGAGCCAACGCGAACAGCGTCGCGCGTTCGGCGGCGTCGAGGCGCAGCGCCCGCGCCAGGGCATCGAGCACCTCCGGCGAGGGGTGGATGTCGCGCCCCTGCTCAAGCCACGTGTACCAGGACACGCCAACGCCGGCGAGCGCGGCCAGCTCCTCGCGCCGCAGGCCCGGCGTGCGGCGGCGGGCGCCGCCATCGGGCAAGCCCACGTCCGCCGGCGACACTCGCGCGCGACGCGAGCGCAGGAAAGCGCGAAGCTCGTCGCGCCGGACCGGAGAAGAGCTAACAGCCATCGGCCACGCCGGCGGCGATGCTACGGGCGATGAGACCCGGTCTCGGGCCCGGGGGGCAGCAGATGCCCGGGCGCCGGATGCGCCGGTCCCCCGGGCTCGTCGTCGTGTTGGGGGCTGGGCTGGCCTTGGGTCGGGGCGGTCACGGCGCCAGATCTTAGTGATCTCACGCGGAGCGTCGTCGTCGATCAACTCGACCGAGCGACGGACGTCTTTGCCGCGCCTGCGCAGGAACGATGGCCGGCGGCGACGAGACCTCGGCGTGACCCATCGGCTGCGCGGAATCGGCGTGCATCACTACCGGGGCCATTGCGCGGGATCGGCAATACGTGATGTGTGTGACCTGGTGCACGGCCGCGCTCTACTGATGCACACCCGCGTCGCGGACGCCGCGTGCTGACACGAACCAGCGCGGCTCCGCATTTCCGTCCGTATAGGCGGGGCTCAGTTACCCGTCAGATGCCATTTGGTTGAGCGACGCGCGCCGGTCCGCTTGACAGCTCCATCGGACTCGAGCTTTTTGAGGACCCGCAGCAAGGCGTCAGCACTGCCGCCGGTCCGTTCACGGATCTGTGAAGCGGGAACACCGTCGGTGGTAAGGAAGCTGGCGACCTTCGCTGGCGTGAGCACCTTGGCGCCCGGGCTCGCGCCGTTGGTGCTGACCGTCCGGCGCGTCCTGCTCGCGCGCGTAGCCCTCGGAGTAGTTGCCTGTGGCGCTGAAGGAGATGAGCCGTCGAGCGCCTGGAGGGCCTCGATGGCCTTGTCGAGCTTGTCGCGCTCGGCTGTCAACTGACCGATGGTTGCTTTGATGTCCACTTTGGTTCCTTTGCTGTCGTGATGTATGAGCGCGATTCGGCGTCCATGCTTCCCCCGGCGCGTGTGCATAACGATAGACGTGTTCACGGAAGGAACGCTTTCGCGAACACAGATGCTCAGTGTCGGGGGTGCCTGAGGCAGAGCGCTGCGAGGTCCATCCCGTACACCCCGTAGGTCTGGCAGCCGATCCGAGCAGAGAAGAAGTCGTTGCTGGTGAGGTTGCCAAAGGCGACCAGCGGTGCCGCATTGCGGGCGAGTTCGAGGTCGAGCTTGCCGTATGCGAAATACCGGTTGGGACCGGAGAGCCGCGCCGCCCTGGCGAGTTTGCGCCGGTAGACCGGATCGTTGAAGGTCGGGCCAACGGAGCTGTCCTCGAGGATCGAGCTCAGCATCGCCTGGGGGTCGAAATAGTCGGGTAGCCAACCGTCCCACGCCAGGTCAAACCGCGCCCCAGGTGTTCCCTCCTGGACGAACAGCGTCGCGGACGGAAGTTCTCTGATCTGGACTCGGAGTCCGATCCGGGCAAGATCGGTCTTGACGATCTGGGCCTGCTGCGGGCATGGATATGCGTCACAGGTGTCGAGCACGGCGGTTCGGCCACCTGCGTCGGCCTGCCTGACGAGCGATCGCGCTTTGGCGACGTCGGGTGTCGTCGGATAGACGTGTGCGTCGCGAAAGCCGGGCATGCCGGGTGGCAGGTAGTGGTCAGTTGGCCGCTCGGGCAGCGGCTGAAAGAAGTCTCCGAACCGAGCCAGCGCACGCCGGTCGATCGCGTAGTTGACCGCTTGGCGGACGCGCACGTCGCTGAACAGCGGGCGGTGGGTGTTCAGGTCGAAGTAGTCGAGCTGAAGGCCAGGGTTGACGAAGTACTGCTGGCTTCCGCGGGTGGCCGCTGGGCTGCCTGGCCCGTAGCGGGCCCCGAGGTGCGCAGCGATCGCGGCGATCACGGTGGAGGGGTACAGCGACAAGTTCGTGTAATCGGCGGTCCCGGCCTCGATCTCGCCAAACGCCCGCTGGGCGGAAACCCCGACGGCCAGCTCGATCCTCGCGAAATGGTGCGGGCGGCTACCGTGGTAGTTCGGGTTGCGCGCCAGCACGACCCCCTGGCCAGGCGTATACGAGCTCACGTAATACGGCCCGGCGCCGGGGATCACCCGCACCCCTCCGGGGAGGATCGGGGTGTTGATCGGGACCGCGCAGAATGCCGGCTGGGCGAGCCGGGCGAGAAAGTCCGGGGCCGGGGCGAGCAGCCGGATCGTGAGCGTGTCTCCGCTGGCGACGACGCCCGAGATATGGGTGGCTTTCCCGGCCATGTACGCACGGGCACCGACGACATCGGCCAGATATTGCGCCGATGAACTATGCATCCGCGGGCTGAGCGTGCGCTCGATCGTGTCCTTGAACGTCTGGGCGGTAACCGGCTGGTCAGAGGGTGGCGAGAAGCGAAACCCGGGGCGGATCTTGAACGTATAGGTCCTCCCATCGGCCGACCGTCTCGGTAGCGCCGCGGCGACCTCGGCGGTCAGCTGCGAGCCCGCCGGAAGCGGCTTGTCGGGGTAGTTGACGAGCTGCGCGCAGGTCGCGTAGAGCAGCTGGGTCGCCCCGGGGCCGGCGAGCGCGGGATCCATCGGACCGAGGTCGGTCGAGGAAACCATCCGCAGCGTTCCGTTCCCTGACCCGCGCTGGTTCGGCGCGATCGACTGCGCGTCGACCGTCACCCAGGCGCGCCCGCCGCCGACCGTGATCGCCTGCGGGCTGCCCCCGACAGCGATTGTGGTCGCTGTGCCCGTCTTTGGGTTGATCCTGGTCACGGTCCCGTCGGCGCTGTTGGCGACCCACACCGAACCTGCCCCGAACGCCACTCCGGCGGGTGAGCGTCCCACCGGGATCGTCGCCATCACCGATTGCGTGTCCGGGTCGATCCGCACGACCGCATCGTCGAGCGAATCGACCACCCACACACTGCCCGCGCCGACCGTGATCCCGGTGGGTCCATTGCCGACCGGGATCGGGGTCAGCAGCCCGGTCGGATCCACTCGGATGACATCGTCGGCTTCGGTGTCGCTGAGCCAAACCGCCCCATCGCCGATCGTGATTCCGGCCGGGCTGGCGTTGGGATCAAGGCGCTGTTGCACCGCGCCGGTCTGCGCGTTCAGGCGTGTCAGCAGGCCAGTGGAGGGTGCGACCCAGACAGAGTTGCCGTTCGCAGCGACCGCTCCCGGACCGCTCGGGATGACATTGTCGATCCGCCTGCCGCCGCTGAGCGTGTCGAACTCGGGATCGATCCGGCCGACGAACACGCTCGTCGAGTTCGCCTCCGGGTTCGTGTTCGACTCGACCACCCACACACCACCGGCGCTCGTCGCAATGTCAGTCGGAGAGTCCCTCAACTCGATCGTGCGCAGCGTCCGCAGGGTCCGGGGATCGATCCGTGAGATCGTCTGGTCGTCGAGGTTCGCCACCCACAGCGACCCCGAACCGAACGCGACCGCGCCCGGTCGAGCTCCCACCGGCACAACGCCGACGACGCGGTCGCTGCGAACGTTGATCGCCGCCAGCGAGTTCGCCACGACCCGCAGCCTGATACCCCCGCCACGAGTCAACTCGACGATGCCCGCCGCAATCGCTGCCGCGAGCAGCAGGGCACCACCGGCGGCGATCAGCGCCCGTCCGCGCCCACGCACGCCCCGGGCGCGTTCGGCCGAGCTCCGCGCAGGCGCCGGCGCGGCCGGCCTACCGAGCGTGGGATCGTGAGCGAGGATGCGCTGTTCGAGCGCGCGCAGCTCGGTTCCCGGCTCCAGCCCGAGCTCGTCGTCAAGCGCCAAACGGCGTCGGCGATAGACCTCGAGCGCATCGGCCTGGCGCCCGCTTCGATACAGGGCGAGCATCAGCGCTCCCCGCAGCCGATCTCGGTTGGGGTGCAATGTGACGAGTCCCTCGAGCTCGCCGACCACACCGCGGTCCAAGCCGAGCGCGAGGTCAGCGTCGATTCGATCCTCGAGGGCGGTCAGCCGCGACTCCGTCAGGCGCGCGATCTCGCCCTGCGCGAACGGTTCGTAAGCGAGATCGGCGAGCGGCTCACCGCGCCACAGCCCCAGCGCCACGTCCAGCAGCTTGCGGGCGCGGGAAGCGTCACCGACGGTGAGCGCGCGGCGCGCGTCCGCGACGATCGCCTCGAAGCGCGCGGCGTCGACCTGCTCCGGCGCCGCCGCCAGCAGGTAGCCGCCGCCGCGCGTCAACAGCACGTCGTTGCCTAGTGCCTTGCGCAGATGCGACACATACCCCTGCAGCGTTTTCGCTGCCGTCGCCGGTGGTCGCTCGCCCCACAACTGATCGATCAAGCGATCACTCGAGACCACCTCCCCGCGACGCAGCAACAGGATCGCCAATAAGGCGCGCTGCTTCGGACCGCCGAGCGCAACCGGCCGCTCGTGGTCGATCGCCTCCAACGGCCCCAGAATGCGGAAAGCGAGCATATCTCCCAGCCCGAGACGAACCGTACTACCGCAACGGATGGTCTCGCGACCCTCCTCCCACCGAGTTTCGACCGTTTTCAACCGCTCGGCTACCAGCTGGAGGGACGGTTCCCCCGATCCGATCACACCCGGTGATCGGCAACCCAGGAGGACGCCGTAATCGGCCTCAACCATCCCCACATCAGGACGGCGCTGGCGCTGGCGCTCGCGCTCGGCGCCGTCACTCCAGCCGCGGCCTCGGCACGACTGGACCTCAACCCCCCGCGGACGACGGCCAGATCGTCGTCCCGACCGGCGGTACAGATCGTCCGGGTCGCCGCTCCCGGCGGTTTTGACTGGAGCGACGCCGGCATTGGCGCCGCCGGCGCGGTCGGACTATCGATGCTCGCCATCGGCGGGGTCCTGATCACCGCTCGGCGCCGAGCGCCTCGAACGTCCGATCCCCAGTACGGCACACGCCATCAGGAAGGCACCGGCGACCTCTGTCGAGGCCCGGACACGAAATCGAACCTGCTCTAGACGATCCGGAGGCATCTCACATGACCCACGCTCGCATCTATCACCTTGTTGGAATGATCGCCATCGCGGCCACGATCGCGATCACGCTGGCGCTCAGTACCACCACCATCCCGGCGTCCGCCAGGACGTTCAACTTCAACTCCAGGGGTTCGATGGTCCAGCAGCCGCTGCCGCCGCAATGGGCGTGCGAAATCAGTCGAGCGCTGGGCGATCGGACGTTCTGTCGGAAGTCAATGGTCCGGTAGGCGACAGGACTGAGGTCTGGCCGGACCCGCCTACATCTGCCCGATCCGCACGTCGACCGCGTACACGTTGGTCGGCTCAATCGTGACGATCACCCGGCTGTCGCCAGGACCGTCGTGCTCTGACAGATCAGCACCCCCGTACTTGGCGCCGAGCCGCCGCGCAAACGCGTAGTCGTCGTCGGGCTCAAGCGCAGCGGTGCCTCGGACCTCGAGGTAGCGCTGCGCGACGGCCGGGTCAAGCACCAGCAGGCTGCATCGCGGACGCTTGATCAAGTGCTTGGTCTTCAGCCGCGAGGTGTTCAGCGAGAGCTTGAGCTTGCCGTCCTCATACAGAAACCAGACGACGGTCTGCTGGGGGATCCCGTTGCCGGCGATCGTCGCCAGCGTCGCGAGATCGGCATCGAGCAGATCATGATGTGATTCGGGAAAGGTGGTCATCCGGCAGATTCTTGCCGAGAGCTCGACCGGCCGACGTCAGCGGCCGTCGCTGCTGCTGGGCCGGCCTGTGTCGCTAGGTCGCGCAGCAGCCTGTGCAGTACTCGGCGTACGAGCACTCCTTGCCGCATGCGCAGCAGACGGCGCCGCCGCACGCGCAGTAGGTGCCGGCCGGCGGTGCGCCGCAATCGACGCAGCCGGAGCCGCAGCCCGAAGTCCCGCCGGCGCCACCTCCGTCTGCTCGGGGTTTCGGAGCGGGATATTGAGTGGGGTCGCCACAGTTGGGCTGATAGCAGTCCGAGCGGTCGCGGTAATAGGCGGTTCAGCCGCGCGACTAAGCTCAGCTGAGCGCTGGGATCACCTCGGCGGACAGCCGCTCAAGCTGCTGGGCGTCGTCGACGAGCGGGTTGAGCAGAATCAACTCAGCGCCGGCGTTCGCGACCGCCCGCAGGCCGGCGGCGCACGCCCCGGCCGGGCCCGCGAGGATGTGTTCTGACCAGCCGCCCCGGCCGTAGTGTCGGGTGAGCGCGTCCTCGAGCTGCCGACATGCGAATGTCGCGTCGTCGCCGACGTGGATGTAGACGCGCTTGCCGATCCGGAACGTGTCGGGCTCGCGGCCCTGCGCACTCAGCTGCTCGCGCACGATTTTGACCTGTTCGGCGAACTGAGCCGTCGTCTGCGAGCCGGCGCCCATGAACCCGTGTCCATGGCGGACCGCGCGGCGCATCCCGGCTGGTGCACTGCCACCGAACCAGACCGGCGGGTACGGCTTCTGTACCGGCTTGGGCTCCATCGAGGCGCCCTGGAGCTTCCAAAGCCGGCCATCGAAGTTGATCTCAGGCTCGGTCCAGCACGCCTTCATCAGCGCCAGCGCCTCGTTGAAGCGGGCCACGGGCCTGTCCGCGTTGACACCAAAGGCGTCGAACGGGCGGCCCCGGCCGCCGGTCACGACACCTATCTCAACTCGGCCATGGCTGAGGCAGTCCAGCGAGCTGATCGCCTTGGCCAGGTGCAGGGGGTTGTGCAGCGGCAGCACGAACACCGCACAGCCCAGCCGCAGCTGCTGGGTGCACGCCGCGGCGTAGGTCAGCGTCTGCAGCGGCGCAAGGCTGCCGGCCGCGCCGATCACCTGCTCCTGTGTCCAGGCGCTCTCAAACAGCCCAAGCTCCTCGACGCGGCGCAGATACGTGCGGAACGCGTGATCGTCGAAGCGGCTGTCGGGGGCGTACTGGGGGATCGAGATCGCGAATCGCATGGGCCTGTCAAATACCAGGTGTCCAGGCTAACGCGGCGCAACGCCCCCGCCTCGGACGCGGGTCAATCAGTTCGCGGCGGCGCGCGGCATCCACCACGACCGCTGGGGCCGCCACGAGACCCGGACCCGCCGCCGCCGGCGTGCCGGCATGTCGGCGTTGAGGACGCGGCGTTCCGCGGCGGCGCGCAGCCGCTCGTGCCGAACCGCGGTGCTGGCATCAAACAGGCAGTTGCTGGTCATCAGATCCTCCAGGTCGCGTGCAGTGCGGCCACGGTACGTCGATCCCCCCAGCCGACCAAGCGTTACGCAGCGATTGCCGTAGCGACTACGTAGACGGCCGCACGCCGCGCGTCCGACGCCGGATCCAGCCGATGCGCTGATCGACGATGGCCGCCTCAGGCGCGGACTCGGGCAGGCCCGCCATGCGCCACCACGACACCACGTTGCGCCCGATCTTTCGCCGGCCCGGCCGGAGAATACGCTGCGCCATCGCTGACAACGTGCTGGGGTCGAGATGTGCAGCGCGATTCGCCCGAACGGACCGAACCACATCGAGAATGGCCAATAACAACGACATAGACGTTGTTATTGGCCGACCGGCGACCACACAGCCCGCGACTCTGACTCCGCCGAGCTCCGTATAATGGCGCACCTCGCTGACGAACCGCGTCGCCGTTGACTGGTCCCGGCTTTCGGTATCCGGCAGGAGGCGGGTACCGGAAGGAGAGCGCGAATCAGTGGAGCGGTTTGATTACGTCATCGTCGGCGCTGGGACGGCCGGTTGTGTGCTCGCGGGCCGGCTGAGCGAAGACCCGGATGTCCGGGTCTTGGTGCTCGAGGCTGGAAGCGCTGAACGGACTCACGCAATGACGGTGCCGCACGCGTGGCCGGAGAACTTCGGGTCTGCGGCTGACTGGGGTGAGCTCACCACACCGCAGGCCGGGGCCGGGCCAGTCGCCTACACGCGCGGCCGAGCCCTGGGTGGGTCAGGTGCGATCAACGCGATGGCGCACGTGCGCGGGCATCGCACGATCTACGACGGCTGGGCCGCCGGCGGGGCGCCGGGATGGGGATTTGACGACCTCTTGCCGTACTTCCAGCGCATCGAACGGACACACGGCCGCGACCCATTGCTGCGCGGCACGAGCGGGCCGATCCAGGTCGGTCCGCCGACGGCGCCGCACCCGCTGGCCCGCGCATTCATGCGGGCGCTGACCGACGCCGCATATCCGGTCACCGACGATCTGAGCGGCGCCAACCAGGAGGGCGCCTGCTGGGCGGACCTGGCGATCGCCGACGGCGAGCGGGTCAGTTCGGCCGACGCGTATCTGCGGCCGGTTCTCGATCGCCCGAATCTGGTCGTCGCCACCGACAGTCTCGTCGTCGGGCTGCGGCTGCACCACGGCCGGTGCGAGGGCGTCGATTACCTGCGCGACGGCCAGCCGGCCGAGGTATCGGTGCAGCGCGAGGTCATTCTCGCTGCCGGAGCGATCGGCTCGCCGCGGCTGCTGATGCTGTCCGGCATCGGCCCTGCGGACCGGCTACGCGCCGTCGGCATCGACGTCTCAGCCGAGCTCGCCGGTGTGGGCGCAAATCTGCAGGACCATCCCGTTGTCTATACCTCGCATGCGTCTCCGGCGCCATTGCCCGTCAGCGATTACAACAACGGCGAGGTATATGCCGCGCTGCGTAGCGAGCTGGCAACCGACTGTCCGGACCTGCACCTGTTCCCGATCCTGCTGCCGATCGCGCCGGCCGGGTCCGAGCCGCCCGCCACCGGCTTCGTGCTGACCGCCGCCGTGGTGGCTCCCGACAGCCGGGGCTCGGTGATGCTCGGCTCCGCCGATCCGCGGGCTCCGGCGCTGATCGATCCCGCGTTGCTGCGTGACGAGCGCGACCTCGACCGGATGCAGGCGGCGACGGCGATCGTCCTCGAACTCGCGGCATCGCCGGCGATGGCGCAATTCCGGCAGGCCCAGGTGTGGCCCGCCCCCAACGTCGGCTCGCCGGCCGACCTGCGGACCTGGATCCGCAACAACGTGGGTACGTACTACCACCCCGCCGGCACCTGCCGGCTGGGCGACGGCCCTGACGCCGTCGTCGACGTACAGCTTCAGGTCCGCGGGGTCACGGGGCTGCGAGTGGCCGATGCCTCGGTGATGCCGGTGATCCCAAACGCCCACCCCAATGCCACGGTCCTGGCGATCGGAGAGCGAGCCGCCGACCTGATCAGATCGTGACGAAGATCGTCTTGCCGGAGACGCCCTCGCGCTGGATCTCGCGGGCGCGCGTGGCTGCCAACGCTGGGCGAGCCGCCCCCGGAGGCGGCCAGTCAGTTCGCGGCGACGCGCAGCATCCACCACGACCGTTGACCACCCAACGACATCCGAGCTCGCCGCCGCCGACGCGACGGCATCGCAGCATCGAGAACCGGGGTCCTGAAGCGCGATCCACGCTCGTCGTCGGGCGATCTTCGCGGCCGACGGCACGCTGGTCGTCGTCGAAGGCGCTGCGCCGGTGGGGAGCGCTGCTCCTGGGCTCGGTGACGATGGCGGGGGTCGTCGTCCTGGGCGGGGCGGGCGCCGCGATTGCGGCGCAGTGGCGGTCGGTCTCGGTGCCGCTGCCCGCCGGCGCTTCGGGCGCGAGCCTGAACGCGGTGGCCTGTGCGCGTATGAGTTTGTGCTGGGCGGTGGGGACGGCGAAGATCCGCCACCGTGGCCACCGGGCGCTCGCGGAGCGTTGGAACGGCCAACGCTGGCGGGTCGCGCCGGTCCCCTCGCCGGCGCGGCTTGGCGGCACCGGTTTGTTGGGTGTGGCCTGCAGCGGGCCGTCGGCCTGTATGGCGGTCGGAACGACCGGGGCCGGCCAGGGCGGGACGCTCGCCGAGCGGTGGAACGGGCGGGCGTGGTCGCTGGTGGCAACCCCGAGCCCGTCCGGTTCGTCGCTGAGCGCGATCTCGTGCGCGACCGCGTCGGACTGCCTGGCGGTCGGCAACAGCGGTGCGTTTCAGGACGGGATCTTCAACTACTCGCTCAACCTCGCCTGGAACGGAACGGTCTGGACGAGGGAGCCCTATCACGAGACCGGGTGGCTGAACGGGGTCTCGTGCCCGTCGGCGATCTTCTGCGCCGCCGTGGGCGACATCGCGGACAGCGCCGGCACCAGTACCGTCACCGAGCAGTGGAACGGCGCGACGATCTCCGATGTTCCGAGCGGCGACGGCAACAGCAGCGAGCTGCAGGGGGTGTCGTGCGTCTCCACGACTTTCTGCATGGCCGTCGGGACGGGCGCGTTCGAGAGCAACATCGTCTCGCTATGGAACGGGAAGCGGTGGAGATTCGCAGGCTCCCCCGGCGGGCTCGACGCGGTGTGGTGCCTGAGGTCGAACCTATGCGTCGCTGCCGGCGGTGGGGAGCGCGTGGCGCGGTGGAACGGGAGGCGCTGGGTCATCCAGCCAGGGCCCGGCGCCGGGTATACCGGTCTGAATGGCGTGACCTGCACCGGACCCTCGGCCTGTCTCGCGGTCGGATCCGACCGGTCGCAGATGCTTGCGCTGCGCTACGGCTGATGCCACGAGGCTGACTGTCGCGAGTCCGGTTGCGCCGGCCCCTGCGGGGTTAGGATTCGCGTGGACGCGATGCGGCTGGCGATCCAGTCTTGGCTGTTCCCGGTGCCGCGCCGCGCGACGGCTTAGCGACGATCGGAGATGACGATGATTCGACTGGCCGGCAGGTTCAGGGCGGTAGCCGGGCGACATCGTCATGACAGTCGCACGGACCTGGCCGGCGCGACGCGCGTCGTCCTGGTGACGGCCGACTGCCGGCCGGTTTCGCTGCGCCGCCAACCTCCTCGGGGACGGCGGTCGCGCGGCGGCTCGCGGGTGCTGGCGACGCTGACCGTCGTCGTCGCCGCGCTGATCGGCTGCAGCTCGGCCCTGGCCGCCAGCACCCCGCCGCCAGCCGCCGCCGGCTACCTGTTCTCGATCCCTGCCGCGTCAGGATCGCTGACCGGCGCCGACGACCAGCATCTCACGTTGCGCCTGACCGGTGCACGCGACTATCTCACCCGGTTCAGCGACGAGCCGCTACGCCAGGCGTTCGTCGTCGCCAACGTCGACTTCGCCCGACGCTTCAAAACCTACTTCGCCAGCGCTCGACCCAACGCGGTGCTGACCTACACCCCGTCCGGCGGCCAGATCCCCGTCTCGATCGTGCTCACCCTCGGGAAACCCCGCTGGCACGCCCCCCACCACACATGGACGTTTCCAGCCACCCGGATCCGGAAACAGCCCGGCAACCTCCCCGGCACCACCAGTCACATCAAACCCCAAATCATCCGCACCATCCGCAGCTTCACGCGGGCGACGCTCCTGATCGATGACACCGGCAACTGCGACCAGGGGGTCTTCCAGCCCGACGAGGACTGCGAAGACGCCGACATCGCCTTCGTCGACCTCACCGGCGTCGACCTCACCGGCGCCAACTTCTCCGGCGCCAACCTCTCCTACGTCAACCTGTCCGGCGCCAACCTCACCGGCGTCGACTTCACCGGCGCCGACCTCACCGGCGCCGACCTGACTGGCGCCGACCTCACCGGCAGCAACCTTTCCGGCGAGGACCTCTCAAGCGAGAATTTCATCGGCTCAGACCTCGCCTTCGTCGACATCACCGGCGCCAACCTGACCGGCGCCGACCTCCCGGGCGTCAACCTCACCGGCGCCGACCTCACCGGCGCCAACCTCACCGACACCGACCTCACCGGCGCCAACCTGACCGGCGCCGACCTCACCGGCGACGACGGCAACGGCGCCGACTTCGGCGGCGCCCGCCTCTGCGGCGCAATCTTGCCCGAGGGCAGCATCGGCGGCGGCTGCTGAACCGTTCCCGCTTTGACGTACGCGCTTTTGTCCTCGCCACTCCGCCAGCCTCCGCGGTTGCTGTCGGCGGGTCTGTGCGTTGGATCGAAAGCATCGCCAGCCGGCGGCGCTTGACCTTGACCCTGGGACAGGCCGCACACTTGTGCGGTAACCCCCGTCGCTCCCGTATTCACCGCCCGATCATTTTGGAGGACCGCGGATCGGACGCCTTCTGGTTTTCGAGGTCATTCCGGTTTGTGATCCAAGTCCGATGTCGGGACGTAGCTTTAGTGAGATGACCATGACGAAAGTGCCGTTGCCGGAAGTGCCAAGTAGCCAGCGGTCACCGCTCGCGAGCGGCTCGGTGGCTGAGCACGTAGTGAGAGGTTCGGTCGGCTTGGTTGCCGCGGCACTTGCGATCGTTCTGGTCGCTGTGGTCGGCCCCGTCTCGTTGCTGCTCCTCGGCGTCACCGTGGTGGCGTGGCGAGGCTGTCCGACGTGCTGGGCGGTCGGCTTGTTCGGGACGCTCGCCGATCGCCGCGCCCGGCGCGGCTGCCCGCGCTGCTGACCGCCGGTGGCGATCTCTCACGCTCGACGTGCGCGCGGCCAGCTAGCCGCGCGCAGCCGCACTCGTCTGACTACTTGATCGGCCTGACCTGCAGCGAGGTCGAGGCCGTGCTCGAGCAGGTCGAGAACTTCTTCTTGAGCGTCACCGCCTTGCTCTGGTTGGGCGGAATCACCTTCAGCCCGGCGGCGGTCACCGGCTTACAGCTGGCCGCGGAGAAGTTGCCGGTGTCGACGATCCCGACCGAGGCGCTCTGTTGCTTGCCCGGGGCCAGCGTCACGGTGCCGTACTTGGAGCTGATGCGCGATGCCGGGTTGCCGATCTGCTTGCCGCTGCTGGTCACCGCGGAGACGCCCGGGTACCCGCGCAGGGTGCAGCTGGTTTTGCCCGTGTTGACGAACTTGAGCGGGTAGAACGTCGTACCAGCGGTCGCGTTCGGTGGGCCGAGCGAGACCTTCAGCGCCGAGGTCTGACAGCCGGTTGGTTGAGTAGGGCCCTTCGCCTTGCTCCACTTCACCGTGAACTGCGTCTGGCTGTTGTTCTTGGTGTAGGTGCCCCAGCCCGTGGCGATCGCCTTGCCGGTCCACCCCGGGATCGCGTGGTTGTACTTGTTCAGGAACGTGGTGAAGTAGTTCGACGCGGGCTTGCAGCCGAGGTTCGGGCTCGACACCGTGTACTTGCCTGCTGGCAGGGTCACGCCGCCGGAACTGTCGTTGTGCAACACCGAGAAGCTGATGCCCTGACAAGACGCCGTCGCCGGTGTCGCCACAGCGGCGGACGTCGCGACCGCGACCGGAATTGCCAGCACGGCGGCCGCCACACCACCAGCGGCCAGCACGCGCAGGCGAGCGCGAGACAAACGATTGATCATCGGGAACTCCTTGAGACGGGCGTGGCCAGCACGCCGATTGGGAACGGTCGGATGCCGGCCGCCATCCGCAGACGCGCGACGGGTCGCGACGCTTGATCGAGAATCGTAGTCGGATTCGGATGATCCGTGCCTCCGGCGGCCGGCCTCCCACGCGTAGCGGCTCCGCTGCCTCGTCGACGCAAATCGCGGAACGACCCGCTGTGAATCGTGCTCGTCAAGAAATGCTCCGCGACGCGCTCGTCACTTGCTTTGCGACGACTCACCGACCAGCGACTCAAGCGGGGTGTCGGGATCGCGGAGCGCGACCAGGTCAACGGGATGGCGAGAGCGAATCAGCGCCTGCACCTGATCGTTGACGTCCCACACGTTGACGTTCATGCCCGCCACGACCTGACCGGCCTTGAGCCAGAAGGCGATGAACTCGCCGCCGCGGCGGTCGCCACGGAAGACCACCTCGTCCCAGTCGGTCGTGTAGCCCGAGTAATCCATCCCCACGTTGTACTGATCAGAGAAGAAGTACGGCAGCCGCGCGTAGCCCGCCTCGTCGCCCAGCATCGAGCGCGCCGCGGCCGGCCCCTGGTTGAGCGCGTTGGACCAGTGCTCCACCCGGATCTGCTCGTCATAGAACGGATGCCAGGCGTTGGCGACGTCACCGGCGGCGAAGATGTTCGGCGCCGAGCTGACGAGGCGCTCATTCACCACGACGCCGTTGTCCACCTCGAGCCCGGCCTGGTGAGCGAGATCTGTGCGCGGCACCACGCCGACGGCGACGACCGCGAAATCGCACTCGATGTTGGTTCCGTCGTCGGTCCGGACGCGCCGCACCGTGCCGTCGCCCTCGAACGCCTGCACCCCACGGCCGAGCAGCATCGTGACGCCGTGCTGGACGTGCACGTCGCGGCAGAACTCGCCGATCTCGGCACCGAGGCGCTCGTACGGCAGCCGCAGCGGCTCGATCACGGTCACCTCAAGGCCCCGCTGGCGCGCCGAGGCCGCCACCTCCGTGCCGATCCACCCGGCGCCAACCACGGCGAGCCGGGCGCCGGCATCCAGGCGCGCGCGAATCGCATCGCAGTCGGCCAGAGTCCGCAGGTAGTAGATCCCCTCAAGCTCCGCGCCGGGGATCGAGATCCGCCTCGGCTCCGCGCCGGTGGTGAGCAACAGCCGGTCATAGGCCAGCTCGCGCCCGTCGTCGAGCAGCACTCGGGAGCCACGAGCGTCAAGCCGGGTGACGGTGGCCTCGGTCAGCAGCGCGATCGCGTGCTCCTCGTAGAACTCGGCGGGATGGACGTAGGCCTTCTCGCGCTCGGACTCGCCCCGCAGGTAGTCCTTGCTCAGCGGCGGGCGCCCGTACGGCCGCTCGGGCTCTGAGCCGATCAGCGTGATCTCGCCGTCAAAGCCACGGTCGCGCAACTCCTGCGCGGCCTTCGCGCCGGCGAGGCTCGCTCCGACGATCACGAAGCTCTGTTTGGTCATCTTGCTCTCCTCCCGTCAGGTTCAGGAGCTCTTTGCGCGTGCGTAGATCATCCCGCGCCTGTCGGGGTCAGTGTCACGGTTGGCCCGTGCGGAGGCGGAAGCAGTACTCGCCAGCAGCGACCCTCTTTGCGAGGCGGCGCGCGGTGGCCAAGCGAAGTCTGCCCCCGAGCCCACACCGGTGCCGCGAAACTGCGACTCGACGCGAAACTGCGACTCGGCGCGCGTGCCCACGGCAGCGCGCTTTCTTCGACAGCTCGCCACGTTCACTCGGCTGATCCAGTTCGACCGGCGTGGAGCCGGAATGTCCGGTGGGATTGCCGGGGCGACACCGCTTGAGGAGCAGATTGATGACGTGCACGCCGTGACAAGGGCAGCGGGCTCTGAACAGCCTGTGGTGATCTCGATGACCGAGGGCTGCGCGCTGGCGGTGCTGTTTGCGGCCTCGCATCCGGACCTCGTTCGGGCGCTGGTACTCATCACGGCAACGCCGCGGGTCGTGCGGGGGCCGGGCTACGAGTGGGCGCAGAGTGTCGCGGAGCGCGCGTGCAGTGTCCGACGCGCGTGCTGCGCCGAGCCAACGACATCCGGATCGATGAGCGCCATTCACGCTATGCCGCGGATCACATCCCGAACGCGCAGGACGTTGAGGTTCCCGTCGGCGGCCAGGCCGCCGATGAGATAGAGCAGTTCCTGACGGGCATGCGACGGCCGGTACTCAGAGACCGTGTGCTCGCCACCGTGCTGTTCACCGACATCGCGGGCTCGACCGAGCGCGCGGCGCGGCTGGGCGATCGCGCCTGGCGTGCGCTGCTCGAACGGCACGATGCTGTGGGGCGCGAGAGGTCGAGCGATATCGGGGGCGGTTCGTGAAGTCGCTCGGCGACGGCGTGCTCGCGACCTTCGGCCCGAGCCGCGCGATCAGCAGCGCGATCGCGATCCGCGACGGTGTTCGCAACCTCGGTCTGGAGATCTGCGCCGGTCTGCACACCGGCGAATGCGAGCTACTCGTGGATGCGACATCGGAGGCCTCGCGGTGCACATCGGCGCGCGCATCAGAGCGAGGAGCTCAAGGGCGTCCTCGGACGGTGGCGGACGTTCGCGGTCCAAACGTAACACCCGCACCCGCAACCGACCAACGCATCGGAGGCGCCGTCGCCCTCAGCTCGCTGCCGCATTCCGCTCGTGGCTGGTGCGCGTCGAGCGCGCGCGAGAGACCTCCGCCGCGGCTCACGGCCACGCGGCCTCAGGCTCGTTGTCTGACGACGGTGCAGGTCGAGCGCTGCGTGTGTCGCGCCAGCGGATCCAGGCGCGGACGGGCGCGAGGTCGAGGTCTGTGACGAGCACGATGAAGAACGTGATGCCGAGTTCCAGCAGCGCTGATGCCGTTGTCGAGGGGTCTCCGCCGACGAGTACCGAGCGCTCGATCTCGCCCGGGTCTCGTCCGATCCGCGCGCAATGGCCGTCGAGAACCCGGGCCTTGCGGATGAAGTCTTCCCCGTCGGCGAAGGTGTGCCAGATGTCAGCGTGTTGGGCGACGAGCCGCAGTGTCCGTTGCTCGCCTGAGCCCGCGATCAGCAGCGGAATCGGTCTGACCGGCGGTGGGTTGAGCAGCTCCGGTCGCTGTCGGATCCTCAGCACACCGTGCTCGAGGTCGCTCACCCGGCTGGCGAGCGAGCCGAACGGATATCCGTATTCGGCGTAGTCGCGTTCCTTAAAGCCGCTGCCGAGCCCGAGGATCGTGCGGCCGCCGGAGACATGATCGACGGTTCGCGCCATGTCGGCGACCAGGTCCGGGTTGCGGTAGCCGATGCAGTTGACCAGCGGACCGAGCGTGATGCGCGCGGTGCTGGCCGCCCAGGCGGCCAGCGTCGTCCAGCACTCAAAGCTCGGTACGTCAGAGTCTCGCGGGCCGAAGAAGTGGTCCCAGGTAAACAGGGCGTCGGCACCCAACGCCTCGGCCTCGCGTGCGGCGTCGAGAAAGGCCGGCCAGTCCGCGCCGTACTGCGGGATCTGAAGTCCGATCCGAACAGATCTCGACCTATGCGACATGCGGATGCATCCCTCCTCGTTGCCACACCGCTGCTCTCCACCTACGGTGAGACGGGAAAGTTAGCTGCAAATCGCTGACTTCCGCTTGGCTGAGACCGGGGGGGTGCCCCGGCCGCGGGGTTGCGGCCGGGGCGTCCCGTGCGTGGTGCTAGTGGTGCTCGCGGCTCAGGATCTTCCTGATCCGGGCGCGCAGCCGCCCTGCATGCCGGCTGTGCGCGGCCGACAGCGCTTGCAACGCTGACTGATGGCGTCGGGCTGTCGCGTGGCCGGTGCTCGTCCGTGCCAGACCGTGGTCGCGGCTGACGCTGATCGCCGGGGTGCTGGCCGTCGAGGCGGTGTAGCTGCTGTCGCCGCTAAACGACGCCGTATAGGAGTTGGTCAACAGCACCAACGCCTCCTGCAGCACGTTGATCGAACACGACGCAACCCCACTCGTGTTGGTCTCAGCGCTGCACAGCTTCGTCTGTTTGACCGTAAACGCCACCGTCTCACCCACCAACAGCGTCTTGGCGCTGCTCAAGGTCGCGCTGACGTGCAGCAGACCCGCCCCCGAGAAGCCCGGGATGATCACCTGCGGCTCCGCCTTGATCGTGGTCGCGGCCTTCACGGCCGCGACCGTGTAGGAGATCGACGCCGTCGCGGTCTGCCCGTCCTGGCTGGTCGCGGTCACCGTGTAGGTGTGCGAGCCGGTCGTGCTCGTGTCCAACGTTCCGCTGGTGCCCGAACCGCCATTGGAGTCAGTGCAGGAACTGATCCCCGGACCACCCGCCCCCTCCGTGCACGAGAAGCTCGTAGAGACGGACTGCCCCACCGCATAGGTCTGCCCGCCGCTCGGCGAGATGATCTGCGCGGTCGGCGGCGCAAACGTGTAGCTGACCGTCACCGACGCCGGCCCGCTGGCGAGCGCCTCGTTCGTCAGCCCGGTGATGCCATAGCTTGAGCCGCCACCCCCACCAGGCGCGGTCGCTGACCCACCGCCGCCACCACCGCCGTAGTAGCCGCCACCGCCGCCACCGCCGCTGCTCTCAGTCTCGCCCTCATACGTGCCACCCGCGCCGCCCTGACCACCCTGCTCAAAGGCGCCCATCGCCCCCGCGCCGCCCACTGGATAACCGCCGACCCCACCGGCGCCGCCAGTCGTGCTCGTACCACCACCACCACCACCACCATCCATCCCACCACCACCGCCGGCACCCCCGCCCTGGCCGATGTCTCCCGAACCCCCGCCAAAGCCAATGCCACCACTGCCACCACCACCGCCCGCGATCACCAGCGGACTCTGAGCCGAAACCAACACACCCGAATAGCCGCCACCCCCGCCGCCGTCATAACCCGAGCCGCTGGAATCCAGCGAGCCGCCGCCGGCGGCGCCACCACCGGGGCTTCCCCCCGCCCCGCCCACACCGTACACGCCGCCACCACCCGCCCCGCCGACCACCACGCTCAACACCTGCTCCGGGGTCACCGGCACCGCGGTGTCCTGCACCGACGCCCCTACACCCGGCGGGTTCAGGGCATAACCACCGTTGCCTCCAGCCGCGCCAACCGCCGTCACGTTTAACGACACCACCCCCGCCGGCACCGTAAACGTGTCCTGCCCAGCCCCCGCATACGTGCACGTCATCGTCGCGCCCGAACTCGACAACACCCCCGTGCTGCCACACGGCACCGCCGCCGACGCGCCCGCCACCGGACCAACCGTGGCCACACACCCGCCCACCAAACCGACCACGGCCACAGACCGCCACCCCATCATTCCGCATCCCAGAACTCGCATCACGTCGCCCACTCTCAGTCGTCCGGCATGTACAAGACGCCAGCAACCTAGGCAGCGATCACGCCATCCGCCAAGCATCCAGACCAGATTGCCGTAGTGACTACTGCACCGCCGCGGGGCATGCCGCCGAATTCTTCGGCGGGCTGGGACCGAGCGGGCAGGTTCAGGTGCCGGCCGATGGCCTCGGCGATCTCGCGGACGGGCACGCCTTCGTCACCGACGGCGTTGAGCACTGCGCCAGCAGGAGCCTGCTCGATGGCGAGCCGGCACAGGCTCGCGGCGTCCTTCACATGGACGGCGGGCCAGCGGCTGGTCCCATCGCCGATGTAGCCGGAGACGCCCTTAGCCCGGGCCGCGGCGATCAGCTGGGGGACGAAGCCGTGACGTTCTCCGTGGCCGTGCATCGAGCGGGGCAGCATGACCAGGCAAGAGCGGACGCCCCTGTCTGCGGCAGCGAGGGCGGCCTGCATGTCGGTGATGCGGGCCGCAATCGGCCCGGCGGCGATGAGTTCGTCGCGTTCGGTCGCGGGTCGGCCGGGTGTCACCAGCGTTGCGCCAGAGATCACCAGGGGCTTGCCGGAGCCGGCGAGTCCGGTGATAAACGTCTCGATGGCCTTGGCATCGGTCCGCGTCGCGGCCTCGCTCACGCTAGGCACGACGAAGGCGAGGTGGATGACACCGTCGCAGTCGAGGGTGCCGGCGCGCAGCACGTCGGTGTTGTTCAGGCCGAAGCCGAGATCTTCACGAAAATGGGCGAGATCCGGGAAGCGACCGCGGTTGCTTGCCACTTTGGACCGCACTTGAGGGGCGCGGCGGCGCACCATGATCGTTCATCGGCCGCGGTCGGCCGGAGCGAACGGGAACTTGGAATCCCGAGACCGGTCCTCCCGTCAGCCGGGGGTCTGTGGTTGCTCGGCGTCCGCGTCCGGGTGCAGTTCGAACGTGCACCACTCGCCCGCGCGCAGCTCACGGACCTCCTCGCCGACTCCGATGCTGATCGGCCGCTGCACGCCGTCTCGATGGGCGACCAGCGTCAGCCTTCCGTCCGCGAGCATGACCTCTATCGGGGTCCCCTGGAACTGGATGGCGAACGACAGCCCCTCGAGCTGAGGAGGCATCCGGGGGTCGAAGTACAGGACGCCGTCGCGGATCTCCGTGCCGGCGTAGCTGTGCTGGACAAGCTGAAGCGTGCCGGACATCACCCCCATGTGGATTCCTTCCTTGGTGGTCCCCCCCTGGACGTCCCCGATATCGCTCTCCAAAGCGACGAGGAACCGCTCCCATGAGCTGTTGGGTTCCAGCCGCGCCAGGACGCCACTGTAGGCGACGAAGCTCAGCGTCGAGCCGTGTGAGGTGCGCTGGTCGTAGTAGGCGATGTTCTTGCGCGCCGTGTCAGACGCATAGTCATAGCCCAGTCGCTCGAACAGCCGCCGCAGCTCACGGTCCGAGAACAGCAGGAACAGCATCACCGCATCGGCCTGCTTGGCGAGCTTGTAGCGGTTGGGATCTTTGCCCTCGGCATGCAGGATCCGATCCAGGCGCTGGATGTTCCCGTACTGAGCACGATAGGCATCCCAATTGAGCTCCTCGAGCTCGTCGTAGCCCTCGAACTGGCTGATGATGCCGTCGCCGTGGAACGGCACGAACATCCGGCGGCTCATATCCGCCCACGTTCGCAGCTCCTCTTCACCGAGGCTCAGCTTTCCGCGTAGCGCGTCGGCCCGTGTGCCCGGCAGCAGCGAGAGGACTGCCTGCGCGATATCGCACAGCCACGCCACCATTACGTTGGTGTAGGCGTTGTTGCGCAACCCGCCTTGTTCGGCCCCAGGGTACTTTTCGTGGAACTCGTCGGGGCCCATCACGCCATGAATTTCGTAGCGCCCGCGATCAGGGTTGAAGTGGGCGATCGCGGCCCAGAAACGCGCGATCTCGAGCATCGTCTCGGCGCCGTAGTCGCGCAGGAACGCCACGTCGTCTGATGCCTGGAAGTACTGCCAGATGTTGTAGAAGATCGCGGCGTTGACGTGCCGCTGGTTGTGGCTGAGGTCAGGCTCCCAACGGTCTGACAGCGGGTTCAGGTGCACCCGCTGAGTTTCCTCCTTGCCCTCGCTGCCGCTCTGCCACGGGAACATCGCGCCGCGCAGGCCGGCCTCGCGGGCGGCCGCGCGTGCCTCGCTCAGTCGCCGGTATCGATACATCAACAGGCCCCGGGTGATTTCGGGCATGCGGAAGGTCAGGAATGGAAGGACGTAGAGCTCATCCCAGAACACATGTCCCCGGTAGGCCTCGCCGTTGAGGCCTCGCGCCGGGACGCCGGCGTCCAGGTCGGCGGTGTGATGCGAGCAGACCTGGAGGATGTGGGAGATGTGCAGCCGCAACACGAGCTGCACCCGGTCATCGCCCGGCACCCGCAGGTCACAGACGCGCCACAGCTCCTCCCATGCGGAGGCGTGGGCTGCGAGCGCCGAGTCGAAATCCGTGTAGCGCCGCGCCGCTGTCCCTGCCTTGGTCAGCGTGTCGCTGGTCGCCGGGTCGTGCGAGGTGAAGAACGCGACCATCTTCTCGACTCGCACCGGGACGCCCTCGCGGACCTCGAACGCGAGGATCTGCTGGATGTAGTCGTCCATCTGATCCAGAGTTCGCTGTACCTCAACCGGCTCGGTCCCAGTGAAGACACGTGTGCGCGCTGCCTCGCTGACGTACAGGTTCGATTGCCGCGTCCGCACCTTCAGCGCGATCACCTCGGGACCGAACGTCCGCGGTGAGACCGGGTCGAGGTGGCGCCCCTCGAGTTGCTCATAGCGCGCCACGCCGGCGTTCGTCACGCGCCCGTCGATCGCCGACACGACCTCAACTCGGCCGGACCAGTTCTCGGCCGTGAGCGTCCACTCGATCCCAGCGTGATGAACGTCGGCCATGCTCACGAAGCGGCGGCTGTGCATCGTCGTCTCACGGCCGGCGCGATCACGGAAGCGCAGGACGCGGATGACGGTGGCGTGGCGGATGTCGAGCTCGTGCCGATAGTCGAGCAATTCGACGTCAGCCAGCCGGATCGCGTCCTCGCCCTCGATCCGCAGCTTGAGTACCAGCCAGTTGGGCAGGTTCACGAGGTCCTCGTTGAGCACCGGTAAGCCGCCGAGGATCGTCGTCTCGCGGTTATAGACGCCATGTCCGTAGGTGCCCGGGTAATGCACCCCGTCGGCGTCCTCCCACTCAGCGGCCCCCCGCGTGCACAGGTACCCGTTGCCCGTTGAGGTCAGCGCCTCCCGAAGCCCTTCGAGGTCGGCGTCAAATCCCTCGTAGCTGAGCGCGAATTCGGTCATCGTGGTGATCCGGCGAGTCCCTCGAGTTCGCCGTCGTTCTCTGCGATCAGCTCGGACACCGCGTTCCCCTTGTCGATCAGCAAAGGGCCCGCACTTCGAGGACCGTGCGCCTGGGTGGAATCGCTGGTCAACAAGGGAGCTGATCGGCCAGCAGTTGGGCGGATGTGGCGGGCACCGGCACAGCGTCGCGGGCGATCAGCCGTGTCTCTCGCCGCGACCAAAGATCTTGGCGCATCGCCGAGCGAACCTTATCGATGAACACGTCGTTGTTCCAAAACTGGCCTAGCCGTGCCGCTCTGCCGAATATCACGACCTCGAACCTGCCTGTGCTTCACCCTTGTGGTTGGCTGCAGCAGGCGTGGCTCGCGCAAGCGGCAGTCTGCTTCCACGTCGGGCCGGTGTGAGCGATCCTCCGAGCATGGCGTCGGGCGTTCAGAGAGCCGGTGAGCTCCACGTCGATGCAATTTCTCGTTGTCGCTGGCGAGGTGGTGGATCGCGACGGTAGGGTCTCCGACAGCGTGATATCTGCCAAAGGAGATCGTCTGTGTCTGGGTTTTCTACCGTGAACTTGTTGGAGGTCGAGGATTCCGTGGGCGATCGGGCTCCCGGGGTTGAGGGGCGGTTCGGCCGCAAGCATCTGGGCTCTCGTGATCTCGGCGTCAGTCTGTTTCGCTACGCGGCGAACCTTCGCAGTCCGATGGCGCATAGTCACCGCGAGCAGGAAGAGGCCTACGTGGTGGTCGCCGG
>Ga0302184_10000429_pt1 | contig 27811 bp, 32 predicted proteins | sample I_Palsa_N3_3_FD_200233 | JGI IMG/M metagenome (GOLD analysis project Ga0302184, IMG submission 200233) | Peat permafrost microbial communities from Stordalen Mire near Abisko, Sweden - I_Palsa_N3_3 | ecosystem: Environmental > Terrestrial > Soil > Palsa > Peat permafrost | place: Sweden...
CGCCCCGGTGATGGGGATGGCATTCGCCTTCGCCTGGACGCCGTGCATCGGCCCCGTCCTGGCCGTCGTCCTCGGGTTGGCGGAGCACAACGGCTCCCTGGCGGGAGGGGTTCTGCTCCTGTTCGCCTATTCCCTCGGCCTGGCTGTCCCGTTCGTGGTCGCCGGCCTCGCCTTCGGCCGGCTCACCTCGGTCATCGCGCGGGCGCGGCGTGGCCTGTGGATCGTCGAAGTGGTCGGCGGGGTCGTCCTCGTCGCCTTCGGCGCGCTGCTCGTCACGGACAACCTCGGGTGGATCTCGTCGCAGTTCTCGACGCTGCTCGACCACATCGGGCTGAGCCGCCTCAGCACGAGCTAGGTCCCCGACAACCTAGGTCGCCGACAACCTAGGTCCCCGACAACCTAGGTCCCCGACAACCTAGGTCCCCGACAACAGAGTCTCGGACAACAGATCGGCGAACGTCAGCGCGAAGGTGTGGACGTCACCGGGCCAGCGCGCCGAGATGTACCTCCCGTCCCGCACCACCCACGCCGGCCGCGCGTCATCGATGGTGTCGCGCGCCCGGCCACTCGTCTTGCGCCTGTAATCGACGGCATCCGGGGGGACATCGAGGAAGTCCTCGGGCCGGGCCAGGGCGCGGGTGACCTCTTGCTGTACCGACATGTAGCCCGCCGGCTCTCCGGGCCGTTCGGTGTAGGTGCGGTAGTACGACGCGTCCCAAAAGCGGGTCCGGCGGGCGACCGCCCAAGCCGTGCGCTCGAGCTGCCACGTCAACGCCGTCGTACGCCGGCCGTGCAGCACGGACTTCCCGGTGGCCGGGTCGTCGCTGCGCGCGGCCAGGAGCACCCCGTGGCACACCGCCCCGACCGGCTTGTCGCGTCCGAAGAAGTCGACCACCAGCTGCTGGAGGACCGGGCTCTCCAGATAGGTCCGCATGCCCCGCGCCCGGTGCCCGCCCGGCAGGAGGAGCCCGTCGAACGCGTCTGCCCGCGCCTCCTCCCACCGCAGCGGCGACAAGAAGGCGGCATCGAGGCAGAGCGCGGCATGGGCGCGGCGCCCGTCGGCATTGGCGCCGAGGACGCGTCCGACCGCGGTGAGGTTGCGCAGCAGGGGCACCAGGCCCCACGGGTCCAGGCCGCGGCCGCTGACCATCAGGTCGTCGGCCTGCGCCGGGCGCCCCTCGGGCGTGGCAAAGACCACGGTGTGCCCCCTCGACGAGAGGATGCTCCAGCTGACCGCCACCTCGGTCGGGTCGAAGTCAAGAGCAGGGAGGGGAAGCAGAACGGTCGCCATCGGGTACCTGGGGACGCAATCTACCCACGGGCCAAGGCCCGCTTGGAACCGCCGGACCCTCCCCCCCTACCATGGTGGCGAAGGCCATGGCCCCAGTCGTCCAATTCCGCGCTGCCGTCGCTCTTGCCGGCCGCTTCCCCGCCCTTGCCGGTGTCGATCTCTCTGTCGAGACCGGGGAGGTCGTCCTGGTGGTCGGCGCCAACGGGGCGGGCAAGACCAGCCTGCTCCGGGCCTGTGCCGGCCTGCTGCCGGTGACGGCCGGCGAAGCCCATGTCCTCGGGGTCGACCTGGTGGCGGACCACACCGCCGTGCGGCGTCACGTCGGGCTTCTGGGCCACGCCGCCCCCCTCTACGACGAGCTCAGCGCGGCGGAGAACGTGCGCTTCGCCGTCCGGGCCCTCGGCTTGCCGGCGGCGACCGGCGAGCGCGCCCTGGAGCGACTGGGTCTGGTCGGACGACTCCGCACCACCCCGGCCGGCCGGCTCTCGGCCGGGCAGCGACGCCGGGTGGCGCTGGCCGCACTGGTCGCCCGCCGACCGGCCCTGTGGTTGCTCGATGAGCCACACGCCGGACTCGACGCCACCTCCCGCACGCTGCTGGGCGAGCTGATCGCCGAAGCGGTGGTCGACGGCGCCGCCGTACTGCTCTCGTCCCACGAGCCTGAGCTCTCGGTACCGCTCTCCGACCGCGTCGTGACCATGGGTGGGGGACGGATTACGGGCGAGGAGGACGGGGGGCGCCGGGCCCGCCTGGCCGCGCTGCCCGCGGAGGAACGGTCTCCGGATCGGGGCACGATGGGGGCGTGGCATGTGGCGTGACGCGGTCTTGGTGGCAGGCAAGGACCTGCGGATCGAGGCGCGCTCGCGGGTCGCTCTCTGGCAGGTGGTCCCCTTCGCCGTGCTGGTCCTCATCCTCGTCGCCTTCGCCATCGGGCCCGACAACGCGTCCCTGCGACACGCCGCCCCGGGCATCTTCTGGATCGCCGTGCTGTTCTCGACCGTGCTGACCATTCAGCGCAGCGTGGCGGTCGAGTCCGGCGAGGGCACCCGGGACGGGCTCCGCCTCTCGGGGATCGACCCGGCCGGGATCTTCTTGGGCAAGGCCGCCGCCGTGGGGCTCCAACTGCTGGTGCTCCAGGTCGTGCTGTGGGCCGGGGTGACGTTTCTCTTCAACGTGCGCGTGCACGTGGTTTGGCTGGCCATCGTCACCTCGCTCCTGGCCACGGTCGGGTTGGCCTGCGCCGGCGTGCTCTACGGGGCCCTCTCCGCCGGCCTGCGCGTGCGCGACACCCTGCTGCCGATTCTGGTGCTCCCGGTGCTGGCCCCGGTTTTGCTGGCCGGATCGAAGGCATGGCAGGCTGCGCTGGACGGCAGTGCCAGCTCAGGTGCCGAGTGGCTTCGCATCCTCATACCGTTCGCGGTGATCTACCTCGTCATCGGAATCGTTCTCTACGGTCCGCTCCAGGAGGCTGCATGAACACCAGTGCCAAAGTCTCCCGGCCCCGCTGGCTCACGGTCGTCGGAATCCTCGGCCTCGTCTGCATGGGCTTCACCGTGTGGCTCGGCCTGTGGATCACCCCGCCCGATGTCGTGCAGGGGAACCTGGCGCGGCTCCTCTACATCCATCCGCCCATCGCCACGGTGGCCCTCTACTGGGCCGGTGGGGTCGCCCTAGCCGGCAGCCTCCTCTACCTGTGGCCGCGTACCAGGTCCTTCTTCTGGGACCGCCTGGCCGCCTCCGCCGTCGAAGTGGGGGCCGTGTTCTCGGCCCTGACCTGTATCACCGGTTCGATATGGGGTCGTCCGGCTTGGGGCGTGTGGTGGGCGTGGGATGCCCGCCTCACCTCGACCGCCCTCCTCTTCCTGCTCGAACTGGGGTATCTCGCCCTGCGCCGTGTCCCGGCCGACCCGGCCACCCGCGCCAAGCGCTGCGCCGTGGCCGCTCTGCTCATCGCACTCGATGTCCCCATCGTCCATTTCTCGGTCGACTGGTGGCAGACGCTGCACCAGACCGGCACCGTGCTCGACCCGGGATTCCATCTGCACGTCCACGGGTCGATGGCATGGACCTTCCTCCTCGGCTTCATCGCCTTCTCTCTGATCTTCGTCTGGCTCCTCGGCGTGCGCTACCGGATCGAAGTGCTCCAGGACGAGGCGGGCCATCAGGAGATGGACGTGTCCCTCGCCGAGCGCTGGAGCGAGGGGGCCGACCTCGTCTCCACCGCCCGGGCTCCGTACCCTCCGGACGGGAGTGCATCGTGAGCTACGTCGACGCCGGGTACACCGTCGCGCTGGCGACCCTGTTCGTCTACGGGGTCGGCCTCGGGCTGCGCCGGCGGCGCTGGGAGCGTGCGCTCAAGGTGGCGGAGGACTCCGACGAGCCGGTTGTTCCCGGCGCACGGTCGTGACCAGCACCCTCAACGATCCGAACACCTCCCCGACGCCGCCCTCGGCCACCACCAACGGCGCCCCGGCGCTGCCCGTCATCAGGCGCCGGACCAGCAAGCGACTGTGGCTGGTCTTCGCCGTGTTGCTGGCCGCATTCGTCTTCCTGCTGGTCGAAGGGCTCGGGAGCTCGCTCAACTTCTTCGACACGGTCGACCAGGCCTTCGCACATCGCGCCACCCTCGGTACCAAGACCTTCAACCTCGAGGGTGACGTGGTCGCCGGTTCGATCCACTCGACCGCGGTGGGGACGGACTTCACCATCTCCGAGGGCGCCCATACGGTGGCCGTCTCGAACACCGGGAGCCCACCCCAACTCTTCCAGGTGGGCATCCCGGTGGTCGTCATCGGCCACTTCACCTCGAACGTGTCGCACCAGTTCGTGTCCCACCAGATTCTGGTGAAGCACTCGGCCAACTACATCGCCCAATATCCGGGCCGGGTCAAGGCGAAGAACGGCACCCACCTTCCCTGATGCTGAACGCGTCGCTCGGGACAATCGGCGTCTGGCTGGCGTTCGCCGCCAGTGTGGTCGGGGCCGTGGTGATCGCCGTCGGCCTGGTACGCCAGCGGCACGCGCCCACCACGCGACCGCGGCATGCCACAGAGGGTTTGGCCGCCGTGAGCAACGGCCGGCTCTTCGCGCCGGTCATGCTGATCGGCGCGGTGCTGGCCCTCATCGCCATGGAGCGGGCCCTCGTCACCCACGACTTCAGCATCGTGTACGTGGCAGAGAACAACAGCAAGGTCACCCCGCTGCTCTACTCGATCACCGGCTTGTGGTCGGCCCTGGCTGGTTCCATCCTGTTGTGGGGGTTCGTCCTCACCGCGTTCGCCGGCATCTTCGTGTGGCGCTACCGGAAGGTCGCAGCGGATCCGGTCATCCGCTGGGCCACCCTCGTGCTCTACGTCGTCACGGCCTTCTTCTTCGGCATGATGACCGATCCGGCCAACCCGTTCGTGACGACCCATGACGTACTGGCCGGACTCGGTCCGAACTCGCTGCTCCAGGACAACCCCCTGGTGGCCATTCATCCACCCCTTCTCTACGTGGGGTTCGTCGGCTTCACGGTGCCCTTCGCCTTCGCCATCGGCATGCTGGCCACCGGCCGCATCGGCGATCGCTGGCAGATCGAGTGCCGCCGCTGGACCCTGGTCTCGTTCACCTTCCTCTCCGTCGGCATCGTGCTCGGGGCGTGGTGGTCGTACCAGGTGCTGGGGTGGGGCGGCTTCTGGGGCTGGGACCCGGTGGAGAACGCCGCCCTGTTGCCGTGGCTGTGCGGGACGGCCTACCTGCACTCGGTCCTCGTACAGGAGCGGCGCGGGCTCATGCGCGTCTGGAACCTGTCTCTTTCGGTGGCCACGTTCGCCCTCACCATTCTCGGCACCTTCCTCACCCGATCGGGCGTGATCAACTCCGTGCACGCCTTTTCCGAGTCGTCGCTCGGCCCCATCCTGATCGGCTTCTTCTTCCTTGTGGTCGTCGTCGGCTTCGGCCTGATCGCCTGGCGGGGCGACCGCCTGCGCTCCCCGGGAGGGATCGACGCGCCGCTCGGCCGGGAGGGCGCGTTCTTGTTGAACAACCTCCTCTTCGTCGGCTTCGCCTTCGTCGTCCTGTTGGGCACCCTGTACCCGATCCTCTACCAGGCGGTGACGCAGCAGGACGTCAATGTGGCCGCGCCGTTCTTCAACACGGTCGCCGTTCCCGTCGGATTGGCCCTGCTCTTCCTGATGGCCGTCGCGCCGGCGCTGAGTTGGCGAAAGATCAGTGCGACCGTGCTGTGGCAACGCCTGGCCATACCGGTCTGGGTCGGGGTTCTCACTGTGGTGCTCTGCGTCGCCTTTGGCCTGCGCGGCTTCGGCGCCCTGGTCGGGTTCGGGTTGGGGGCTTTCGCCGCCGCTACCGCGACGCGCTCCCTGGTGCTCTCGGTTCGCGCCACGCGCGTGCGTCACGTCGGGTGGTGGCGCGGCCTCATCGGACGGACCAACGGCGGGATGGTGGTGCACCTCGGGGTCATCGTCATGGCCGTCGGGATCATCGCCGCCACCACCTATCGCCACCAGACCGAGCTGGCATTGCATCACGGACAGGTGGTCACCTACGACGGGCACCGTTTCGAGTTCGTGGGCCTGCGCAACGTCGCCATACCGTCGAAGACGTCGGACGAGGCTCTGGTCGACGTCGACGGCGCCGTCTTCGCCCCGGCCATCACGAGTTTCGGTGGTTCGCTCGCCACGGTGGGGACGCCCGCGATCGACTCGGGGGCGTTCGGCGATGTGTACCTCACCTTCGATCAGGTCGGCGGGTTGGGCACCACGTCGGGTAGCCCGCCCATCCCCAACCTGCCGGCCGGATCGGTGGCCATCGGCGTGGTCATCGAGCCCCTGTTGGCCTGGTTGTGGGCCGGTGGCCTGCTGGTGGGGCTGGGCGGGCTGCTCGCTCTCGCTCCCGGATCGCGTCGTCGGGCCACCGACCCCGTCTCGGCTCCGTCGACCATGGTGACCGGTGCCGGCCCGCACCCCGAGCCCGGGCAACGTGACGCCGCGGACGATGGGTGGCCCGCCCTCGAGCCGGCTGGCGCCAACGTTTCCGTCCCGAGCGGCGTGCCGGTGGAAAGCGGGGCCCCCTCCGCGTGACGACGCAGAGGCGACGGCGCCATACGACCCGCTGGGTGGCGGGCGGCGTCCTCTTGTGCCTGGCCATCGTCGGCGTGGTGCTGGCCACCCGCACGCCGCAGGAGGCAACGGCGGTCGACAGCCCGCTGGTGGGGCACATGGCGCCTTCCTTCGGGGGCGCCAACATTCAGCATTCGAACGGCACGCCCGTGTCCTTGCGGGCGTTGCGCGGTCATTACGTCTTCGTCAACTTCTTCGCCAGCTGGTGCGGGCCCTGCCAGCAGGAGGAGCCCGACTTCATCACGTTCTTCTACCAGAATGCGCCCAAGGACAACGCCGATTTCGTCAGCGTCGTGTTCCACGATGAGATCGCCTCGGCCGAGGGTTTCTTGAAGTCCCAAGGTGCGACCTGGGCCGCGGTGAACGACCCGGGCGGGACGATCGCCCAGGACTACGGGGTGACCAGCCCGCCGACGACCTACCTCATCGATCCGACCGGGAAGATCACGGTGGAACCCGAGATCGGCCCGGCGACCGAGGCGGACCTGCAGAAAATGCTGGAGCGGGCGCGCAGTTCGGTGCGGCGCGGGAGTGGAGGAACGGGTGCCTGAACGGTCCTCCCGCGCGCCGCTGGGGCTCCGGATCGGCCTTCCCCTGGCGGTGCTGGCCGTCGCCCTCGTCATCGGCAGTGGCGTGCTGTCGGGAAGGCCGCAGACGCAGGCGCAGCGGGCCGCCGCCATCGAGTCCGTCGTGCGCTGCCCCTCGTGCATCGACGTTTCCGTGGCCCAGTCAGAGGAGTCGACCGCAATCGCGGTGCGGCACGAGATCGAACGGCAGGTGGCGCAGCGGCGTTCGACGGCCCAGATCGAACAGACGCTTGTCGATCAATACGGGCCGACCATTCTGCTCGAACCACCTGGGTTCCCCTTCATCTGGATCGTGCCTATCGTCTTGGGAACGGGCGCCATCGGTGTGATCGGCGTCCTGTTCTGGCGCCGATCACGCCAGTTCACAGCGACGCGGGTCGCGCAGACGACGGCGGATTCGGCGTGAGGGCCGACGCCGTGGGCGGGGGTGACGGCGGCCGGAGCCCGATCGACCACGAGCGCTGGTATCTCAACGATCAGCGTGAGTTCCTCCTCCGTTCCATCGAGGATGCCGAACGTGAGCATGACGCGGGCGACCTGGCCCGGGACGATTTCGACGTGCTGATGACGCGGGACCGCACGCGCCTGGCGGAGGTCGAAGCCGAGCTCGAGGCGTTGGGGCCGGACCAGACCACTGCCACCGCTGCCGCTGCCGCTGCCGCTGCCGCTGCCAGTGCCAGCGCTGTCGAACCCGAGGCGCCGACGCGCCGGCGGCTCGGGACCTGGCGCCGGGTCGGGGTCGTTGTCTCGTGCCTCCTCATTCTGACGGGCGCGGTGATCCTGGTCGATCACGCGCTGAACCCGGCTGTGCCCGGACAGGCATCGTCCGGAAGCATCACCGAATCGAAGGCCCAGCAGATCGAGTTCCAACTGGACGAGGCGGTGACGCTGAACAACGACGGCGAAGCTGTTCCGGCACTGCAGCTTTACGACAAGGTGCTGTCCGAAGACCCCGACGATCCGCAAGCGCTCGCCGCGTCGGGATGGTTGGAATGGAACGCCGGCAATGCCGACCGCAAACCCCTCCTCATAGATGCTGGGCGCAAGGCGGAGACGAAGGCAATCCGGCTCGCGCCCAGCTTCTACGCCGGCCACCTCTACCTCGGGTTGATCATGTTCAATCAGGACCACAATGCCGGCGGTGCCGTCGAGCAGTTCACCAAGTTCCTCTCCGACAGCCTGCCTACCGGTGAATTGCCGAGCGTGGCGGGTCTCATTGCCCCGGCCTACAAGCAAGCGAACGTGCCGCTCCCCGCCAAGCTGGCTGCCGCACTACCAGTTACGACCACGACCACCACGACGACTACGACGAAGGCCGGAACCCCGTCGACCTCAGCCCCGTAGCGCGCGCAGGCCGCCCACCACCTCGGCGAAGGCCGTACCGAACGCGGCGACGTCGGCGTCCGTGGTCGACCAGCCGACCGAGACGCGTAGCGAGTGACTGGCGTCGACCCCCATCGCTTCGAGCACGGGCGACGGCTCGATACTCTCCGACGAGCACGCGGAGCCCGAGTGCACCGCGACGCCCGACCGGTCCAATCCGATGAGGACCGGCTCGGCCTCGACACCGTGCACGCCGAGGCAGAGCAACGAGGGGAGCCGGTCGCTGGCGCCGGAGGGGCCGACGACCTCCACGTCGGCGACCGCCAGCGCGGCGGCCTCCAATGTGGCCACCTGCGCCCGGGCGCGCTGCGCCTCCGCGTGGAGCAGGCGCTGCCCGTCGTCTCGGAGTGCCGCCGCGGCGGCACCGAAGGCGATCAACGCGGGCATGGCCTCCAGCCCGGCCCGGCGCGCCCGCTCCTGCTCGCCTCCGACGAGGAGGGGCTCGAACCTGCTCCCGCGGCGGATGATCAACGCGCCGGCACCGGGAACGCCGCCGATCTTGTGGGCACTCAGGCTCACCAGGTCGGCTTCGAGCGCCCCGAGGTCGAGTGGGACGTGCCCGCATGCGGCGGCGGCGTCGACGTGCACGGGTACGCCGGCGTCGCGGCACAGCCGTACCACGTCGTGCACGGGCTGCAACGTCCCGACCTCATGGTTGGCCCACTGGCAGTGCACGAGGGCGGGCTGCACCCGGGCGGAATCGAGCAGGCGGGCCGCGAGCGCATCGGTGTCGAGGCGCGCCGAGGCGTCCACTGCGATCACCTCGGTCGGCGCCAGCCGGGTGGAGGCGTCGCGCACCGCCGAGTGCTCCACGGCGGCGAACAGCACGGGCCCGTCGGGTCGCTTGCGGGTGGCGCCCCATACCGCCGCGTTGATGGCTTCGGTTCCCCCCGAGGTGAAGACGACCTCACGCGGCGAGACACCCAGGAACGTCGCCACCTCGTGGCGCGCCTCTTCGAGCGCGTCGCGCACGATGCGGCCTTCCTCGTGCAGCCGGCCCGGATCCGCCGCCGGCAGGGCCGTCCATTGGCTGAGCGCCGCCAGTGCCTCGGGACGCGCCGGCGTCGTGCTGGCGTGGTCCAGGTAGGCCCGCGTCACCTCGGGTACTCAGGCAGAGGCGGTACAGGCGGCGTCGCCCCGGGCGCGCGAAGAAAGGATGACGGGAAGCGCCCGCTCCGAGGCCTTCCCGCACAGGCCCGCCAGCAGCCCGGTCACCATGCCGCGGTCGACGGCGCACAGCACGGGGTTCGTGGTGCTCGCGTTCCCGAACGGGCACTGCTCGGCCACGACGGCGGTGGTGGCGCCCCGGTCCTCGGCGTGCGCCGCGAACCCGTGCGCGGTCAGGGTGTCGGCCACGACGTGCATGGCGGCGCGCACCGTGCGCTGTCCCTCCGTCGGCGTCATGCGCGAGGCCAGCGAGCGTCCGTATTCCTCGCCGACATGCGCCGCCATCTTCTCCGCCTCTTCGAGTCCCAGCCGTTGCATGGCCTCGGCCAGCAGGCGCATGAGGAGATCGTCCCGCCGTTGCATGAGCCCGACCGTGAGCTCCTCTTCGACACAGAAGAACTGTTTGGAGGGCCTCCCGGCGCCGGGGGCCTTGCGGCCGGTCTCCACCCGGAGGTACCCGCCGTCGACGAGGCGCTGGAGGTGATGGCGCGCCACGTTGGGGTGGAGGGAGAACGCGAACGCCACCTCGGTCGCCGTCAGTCCGGGCTTGGCCCGGACATGCAGGAAGATGTCGCGCCGCGTCGGGTCCCCGAAGGCGGCCGAAACGGCAGCGACGGCGGCGCTGAAACGACCGTCGTCACTATCGTGGGTGGCCCCAGGGGCCGCAATGTCTGGCGCCTCTGCGACCGGAACCGAGCTCACGGTGGGTAGTCTACCGAAGGATCGGTCCCGCCAGCTGGGGTAATACGCCCGCCCAGCCTGGGCCGGGCGCACTGATCGATCCGGGCACCAACTGAAGATGAGGGAGTGCATGGCAATCGATCAATCACAACTCAGCGCGGCGCTCAGCGCGATCGTGGATCCCGAATTGGATCTGCCGCTCGGCACCATCGGCGCCCTGCGAGAGGTGAAGGCCCGCCGCCGCCGGGTCAGGATCGAGCTCGCGCTCCCCGTCGCCGCCTGGCCCGGGTCCGACGAGCTGGCCGACGAGGTGCACCGGGTGGCCCGGACCGTGCCCGGCGTCGAAGAGATCGAGTTCGATCTGACCGTCATGCGCGACGACGAGCGCGCCGCGCTGCGCGTCACGCTGCGTCGCACCATGTTCGGGGTGGACGGTATCGAGGTCGAAGGCGCGGACGAGCCGGACCCGCACGGGGAGCATGGTGGCCACGGGCACGCCCATGGCGCCGAGGCCGCAACGCCGGTCTTCCTGCAGCCCGATTCCTCGACCCGTGTCATCGGGGTGTCGTCGGGTAAGGGTGGCGTCGGCAAGTCCACGGTGACGGTGAACCTGGCCATAGCACTGGCCCGGGCCGGCCATCGCGTCGGGCTCCTCGACGCCGACGTGTACGGGTTCTCGGTGCCGAAAATGCTCGGCACGGATCATGACCCGATCATTCTCGGCGACGTGGTCATCCCGACCTCGGCCCACGGCGTCAAGTGTCTTTCCATGGGATATTTCGTGCCCGACGACCAGCCGGTCATCTGGCGTGGGCCGATGTTGCACAAGGCCATTCAGCAGTTCCTGACCGATGCGTACTGGGGCCAGCCCGACTTCTTGTTGGTCGACATGCCTCCCGGCACCGGCGACGTCGCGCTCACCCTGGCCGACGTGATGCCGCGGGCGGAGATCATCGTGGTGACGACACCGCAGCCGGCGGCGCAACGGGTGGCGCAGCGCTCTGCCTTCGCGGCCCGGCGCCTCAAGCTCTCGGTGCGTGGCGTGGTCGAGAACATGAGCTGGTTCACCGGCGACGACGGGACCCGCTACGAGATCTTCGGTGCCGGTGGCGGGGACACGTTGGCGGCCGACCTCGGCATCCCGCTTCTGGGCAAGGTCCCGCTGGTGCCCGCCGTGCGGCAGGGAGCCGACGAGGGCCGGCCGGTGGTGGCCGTGGATCCGCAGAGCGAGACGGCGCAGGCGCTCATCGCCATTGCCGAGCGGTTGGCGGCCTTGGGCCCGGCCCGGGTCTATCGCAAGGAGCTCAGCCTGCGCTAGACGCGTGCGGCCGCTACCGTGGCCGCTGACACAGGGAGTGAGCGATGGCCGAGGACTGGGCACGTCCCGTCGTGCACTGGGAGATTGAGGCGCGGGATCCCGAACGCTTGCGCGCCTTCTACGGCGCGCTGTTCAACTGGAAGATCGGCGACGGCTTCATCATGGACATCGCGCCCGGGATCGGCGGGCCCGAACCGGGACCGGGTGGCCACATCCGGCAGAGCGAGCGCTCCGGCGTGACGCTGTACGTCCAGGTCGGCGACCTCAGAACCTCGCTCGAGCGCTCGGTCAGCCTCGGGGCCGCCGTCGTGGCCGAGCCGTTCGATGTGCCCGGAGGACCGACGTTGGCGGGCATCACCGATCCCGAGGGCAATCCCGTGATGTTGGTCCAGGCGTGACGCCGTGTCCGTAGTCGAGGTCTCCACCTTCCGCCTGTCCGCCGGGACCGACGTGCCGTCATTCCTCGCCCTCGACAAGCGCGTACAGAACGAGCTCGTGCCCAATCAACCGGGCTTCATGCGCCGGACGACGGCGCACCGCGACGATGACTGGTTGGTGGTGACGCTGTGGGGCTCCGAGGAGGCAGCGGTGGCGTTCGCCGAGGCCTCCGCCGGTGATCCGGTGCGGACCGCCTTCGAAGGCAGCCTGGCCCCGGGGAGCCTCGCCACGAAGCGCTACACGACGCTCGACTGAGCTTCGTCGTTCAGTACCCCACCCCGACCGGGAGCTTGTCGGGATCCCACCCCAAGAGGGCGACCGCCAGGCGGAACGCGAAGCGGTCGGTCATGCCGGCCACGTACGTGACGGCCGCCTCGATCGCCTCGGGACCGCCGGCCAGGACGTCCGGCGGCGCGTCGTTGCCCGTCTCGGCCATGAGGTGCGGCCGGTCGGCGAAGTGCTCGACCAGGGCCCGGAGCACGCGCACGACCGCCTCGCCCTGGCGCACCGACGCCTCGCGCAGGTAGATGCGCTCGTAGTTGCAGGCGCGGAAGGCCGAGAGAGCCTCGGCCGCGTCCTCCTCCATGCCCACCTGCCCGCTCCGCAGGGTGGCGGCGACGAGACCCTGAATGAACGCGCCCAGCTGTGCGCTGCGCCGCTCCCCGCAGACGTCGCGCACGGTAATGGGAAGCTGGCGCGGGGAGACGATCCCGGTCAGCACGGCGTCTTCCCAGTCATGGCAGACGTACGCCACCCGGTCGGCCCAGCTGACCACCTCACCTTCGGGGCTGGCCGGCGCCGGACGCGACCAGCTGTGGTTGGCGATCCCGTCAATGGTCTGGGCGCACAGGTTGAGCGGCGCCAACGAGACGTGGGCCCCCCAGGGGGCGTGGTCGAAACCACCGGGAAGGAACGGGCTCAGCGCGTCCTCGCTGGCGTGACCACCGGGCCCGTGCCCGCAGTCGTGGCCGAGGGCGATCGCCTCGGTGAGGGCCACGTTGAGCCGGCAGGCCCGGGCCATCGCCGTGGCCACCTGGGCCACCTCGAGCGCGTGGGTGAGCCGGGTGCGCTGGTGATCCTCGGGGAAGACGAAGACCTGGGTCTTGCCGGCCAGGCGCCGGAACGAGGTGGCGTGGAGGATCCGGTCACGGTCACGTTCGAAACAGGTGCGCCAGGCATCGGGCTCCTCGGGGCGGTTCCGATCCCCGGCTCCCACGGCCCGGCTGGCGCCCGGTACGAGGAAGGAGTCCTCGCGCTCCTCCCGGGATTCCCGGACGAGGGGCTCCGCCGTGCCGCCGTCGCCCGTACCCGCTGGGGCCCCGTCGGGCGCTCCGGCCTGGTCGATCCGGGCCCAGGAGTCGGCGTGCGCCAGGCGCACCGGCCCCGAATACCCCGCCATCGTCGAAGCCCAACGCGCATTGCGGGAGGACGTCCCGCCGGTCTGGACACGGCCCATGTCATGCAGTCTGCCGCACGGCTGTAACGTCCAAGTGCCCGCAGCCCCGCAGTGGGGCGTCGAGAGGAGCCGGATCAGGTGGACGTGCGTATCGGAATCATCCAGACCCCTAAGGAGTTGGAGGTGGAGCTGAAGGATGACGCCGACCGCGACACGGTGGTGGCGGACATCGAGAAGCTCCTCACGTCGGGCGACGGTGTCCTGTGGCTGACGGACCGCAAGGGTCGCAAGGTCGGCGTCCCGGTGGCCAAGGTGGCCTACATCGAGGTGGGCGCTCCGACCGCCGAGCGCCGTGTCGGTTTCGGCGCACCCTGACCCCGCCGCGGGTGCGGGTCGACCGTGAGCGCGGCGGTACCTGACCTCCTCCAGCTCAAGCTGGTCTTCGTCACGGGCAAAGGCGGGGTGGGCAAGACGACGGTTGCCGCCGCTCTGGCGCAATTGGGAGCAGAGCACGGCAAACATGTGCTGGCCTGCGAAGTGGACGCCAAGGGGGATCTGGCCGCTCTCTTCGAGGCGGCGCCCACCGACTTCGTGCCGCGCCAGATCGCGCCGGGGATCGCGTCCATGTCGATGGACACCGAGGCCTCGCTGCGCGAGTACCTCAAGCTGCATCTGCGCATCCCCGTCGTCGGTCGCATCGGCCCGCTGGCGAAGGCCTTCGACTTCGTCGCCACGGCGGCGCCGGGCGTGCGCGAGATCCTGACCGTGGGCAAGCTCTGTTACGAGGTGCGTGAGCGGCACTACGACCTGGTCGTCGTCGACGCCCCGGCCAGCGGCCACATCATCGGTCAGCTGGCGGCCCCGCAGGCCATCAACGACCTGGTCAAGGTCGGCCTGATCCGCAGCCAGACCGACTGGATGCTCGAGATCCTCTCGGATGCCCAGAAGACGGGCCTGGTGGCGGTGACCACCCCCGAGGAGATGCCGGTCAACGAGACCCTCGAGCTGGTCACGCGGGTGAAGGACGAGACCACGGTGCAGCTGTCGGCGGTGGTGGTCAACCGCGTCCTCCCCGAATTGTTCGGCCAACGGGAGGAGGAGGTCTTCGAGCAGCTGCGGGAGCCCGAGGCCGAAGCAGTGCTGTCGGAGCGGGCCGGAGGCTCGGTGGCGCCGGTGCTCGAAGCGGCCCGCCTCGCCGTCACCCTGCGGCGGACCGGGGCCGGCCACCTGCAGCACCTCCAGAGCGGTCTCCCGCCCGACCTGCCGGTGCTGCTCCTGCCGGAGCTCTTCACCCGCACCCACGGCGTGCGCACGACCCACCAGATGGCCCAGGCCCTGGGCGAGGAGCTCGGGTACTGATGTCGCCGCGCCGGATCGTCGAAACCTCGCAGACCATCGGACGGTTGCTGTCGGCCAAGGAGATCGTCATCGCCTGCGGCCCGGGCGGCGTGGGCAAGACGACCACGGCGGCCGCGGTCGGGGCCATGGCGGCCGCCGAGCACGGGGGCCGGGTCCTGGTGCTGACCGTCGATCCAGCCCGGCGCCTGGCCGACGCGCTCGGCCTGAAAGGGATCGGCAACCGCGAGGTACGGATCTCCGAAGACGTCTTCAAGCAGGCGGGCGTCACGCCCCGCGGCGAGCTGTGGGCGGCCATGCTCGATACCAAGCAGAGTTGGGACGATCTCATCCGGCGCCACGCCCCCGACGAGGCCACCCGGGAGAAGATCCTGGCCAACCCGCTCTACCAGAACATCGCCGGGAGGTTCGTGCAGTCGCACGACTACATCGCCATGGAGCGGCTCTACGAGATCCATTCCGAGGGGAAGTACGACCTGATCGTCGTCGACACGCCACCGACCCGCAATGCCCTGGACTTCCTCGATGCGCCGCAGCGCCTCGCCGACTTCTTCTCGTCGCGCCTGTTGCGCTGGCTCATCGCGCCCTACCGGTCCCGTCTGGTCAACGTGGCGACCAAGCCCTTCTACACGGTGGCGGACCGGATCCTCGGCACGCAATTCCTGGCCGACATCTCGGAATTCTTCATCTTGTTCCAGTCCATGTACGAAGGGTTCGTGACCCGCTCCGAGGCCGTGACCCGCTTGCTGTCGGACCGCCGGACCACGTTCATGGTGGTCTCCACCCTGGAGGCGACGCCGTTGCGCGAGGCCGAGTTCTTCTCCACGGAGCTGACGGCGCGCAAGCTCCATCTGGGCGCCATCATCTTGAACAAGGTCCTGCCGGACTACCTGCGTGACTCCGCCACGGCCCGGCTGGCCCAGCACATGGCCGACGAGGTCGAGACCCTGGGCCAGGGGCTCACCGACGACGACGCGGTGGCTGTGCGCGTCCTGCGGGAGGTCGCCGAGAGCTTCCTGCACTTCGGGATCGTCGCCCGCCGCGAGGCGGAACAGCAGATCGAGCTGAAGGGCGCCCCGGACATTCTCGTCACCGTTCCCTTCTTCGACGCCGACATCTTCGACATGGAGGGACTGATCCGCCTCGGGCAACAAGTCTGGGAGTGAGCCCGGGCGCGTACCATGCACGACATGGACCCACTCATCAACCCCGAAGTACTGGCCTACGCGGAAGCCCACGCCACCGCCCCGCCCCCGCACCTGGCCGAGGTGGACGAGTCCACCCGCCGCGACTTCCCGATGTGGGGGATGATGGTGGGCCGCCAGGAGGGCCGGTTCCTCGAGCTCCTGGTCTTCGCCGCCCAGGCCACCCGGGTCCTCGAGATCGGCACGTTCACGGGCTATTCGTCGATCGCCATGGCGGCCGGCCTGGGGACGGGAGGCTCCATCATCTCGCTCGAGGCCGACCCGCACCACGCCACCACGGCCCGGGGGAACATCGCCGCCGCCGGCCTCGAGAGCGCGATCACCGTGGTCGAAGGCCCCGCCCTCGAGTCCCTGGGCGAGCTGAGCGGGCCGTACGACCTCGTCTTCATTGACGCCGACAAGGTCACCTACGACGCCTACTACGAAGCGGTGCTCCCCATGCTGGCGCCGCACGGCCTGATCGTGGTCGACAACACACTGCAGAACGGCGGCGTCCTCGACAGCGCGACCGACCGCAACGAGTCGGCCACGGCACTGCGCGCCTTCAACGACAAGGTGGTCAATGACGCCCGCGTCGTCTGCGTGCTGACCACGATCCGGGACGGCGTGACGCTGATCCGTCACGCCGGCTGAGACCGGCACCCCGTACCCGGTACCCCGGTGCTCGACTACCACCTCCACCTGTGGCCGCACGACGAGCGCGAGACGCCCCTGCGCCTCGAGCAGCTGGCGGCGTACTGCGACAAGGCGCAGGCGGCCGGGGTGGAGGAGCTGGCCGTCACCGAGCACCTGTTCCGTTTCCGTCAGGCGGAGGCCCTGCTGGGGGGGTTCTGGGCCGATGACGGCGTGCCGCCCGCCCTGCAGAAGTCCATGGCCGAGTACTGGGACTTCCACGCCACGGCCGATCTGGACGCGTACGTGGCTTGCGCCCAGGAAGCCAAGGAGGCCGGGCTCCCGGTGGTGATCGGCCTGGAGGTCGATTTCTACCCGGGTCGCATGGACCAGGTGGCCGCCCTGTTGGGCGACTACCCCTTCGACGTCCTCCTCGGGTCGGTGCACTGGTTGGGCGCCTGGCGCTTCGACGACATCGACGTGCCGCTGCAGATGGACGAGTGGTCGACGCGGGACGTCGACGACTGCTGGGAGGACTACACGGCCGCCCTGGAGGAGCTGGCGGCGTCGGGCACCTGCGACGTGCTGGCCCATCCCGACCTGATCAAGGTGGCGGGCCATGTACCCGATGCCCCGGTCGAGTGGTGGGATCGGATGGCCGAAGCGGCGGCGGCGTCGGGGATGGCGGCCGAGCTCTCCTCGGCCGGCTGGCGCAAGCCGGTGGGGGAGCAGTACCCGGCCGTCGCGCTCCTGCAACGGTTCGTCGCCCGCGGCGTGCCCTTGACGACGGCCTCGGACGCCCACCGCCACGAACAGGTGGCCGACCGGGCGTCGGCGCTGCGGGGCTTGCTGGACACCGTGGGCGTCCATTCGCTGCAGGGGTACCGCGGCCGGGTGCCGCACCCCGTGGCGGTCGGGAACCCACAGCCGCTCCAGAGCGAAGGAGCGTAGGAGATGCCGACACCGGCCGAGCTGGCCCAGTCGCACACGGAGCTAAAACCCGAGGAGCTGGGCCACCTCCAGCGGCTCCTGGGCAGCTGGAGCGTGCTGGCCGACCTGTCCTTCTCGGACCTCCTCCTCGTGGTCCCGGTGACGGCGCACGAGGGAGAGCCGCAGCCGGGTGAACCCGAGCTCGTGGTCCTCGGCCAGATGCGCCCGAACAACCGGCCCACCCTGGTCGATCAGGACCTGGTGGGCCAGACGATCAACGAAACGCAATGGGCCCTGGCGGCCAGCTGCCTGCACAGCGGGGAGATCGTGCGGGGCAGCATCCACCACCCGATCCTGGGCGAGCAGGTCCCCGTGGAGAACATCCCGGTCCGCTTCGGCGGCGCGGTGATCGCGGTGCTGCTCCGGGTGTCACTGGCTCCGCTCAAAGGGCCGACGAGCATGTACGAGCGGACCTACCTCGACGTGTTCGAGCGTCTGGCCGACATGGTCGCTCAATCGGCCTTTCCCTACCCCGACGAGGACGTCGGCACCGAAGAGGCGCCCCGTGTCGGCGACGGCGTGGTCGTCGTCGATGCCGATGGCCGGGTCGAGTTCGCCTCGCCCAACGCCATGAACGCGTTCCACCGCATGGGCTTCTACGCACCACCCGAGGGGCGCCGCTTCGGCGACCTGGACATCGACGAGACGGCGATCGAATGGGCGCTGAACAACGGCCGGCCGGTGGTCGAAGAGGTGGAACGCCGTCCCGACGTGATCGTCCTGTTGCACTGCATCCCGCTGCTGTCGCACGGCGTGGTCACCGGGGCGATGATCCTCTTGCGCGACGTGACCGACGTCCGACGGCTCGACCGCTTGCTGCTCTCCAAGGACGCCGCCATCCGCGAGGTGCACCATCGGGTCAAGAACAACCTGCAGACCATCTCGTCACTCCTGAGCCTGCAGGCCCGCCGGGTGGACGAACGGGCCGCCCGCATCGCCCTGCACGAGGCCGAGCGACGGGTCCGGTCGATCTCGCTGGTCCACGAGATCCTGTCCCGGGACCCGAGCGATCAGGTGCCGTTCGCCGAGATCGTGGTCTCGCTCGTGCAGATGGCGGAGGACTCGGTGGTCTCCTCGCAGCCGATCGTCATCACGACCAAGGGGGACATCGGCGACGTGATGGCCGACGTGGCGACGCCGCTGGCGGTCACCCTGGCCGAGCTCTTGCAGAACGCGGTCGAGCACGCCTTCGAGACCGAACCGGTCAACGGCTCCGACGAGGCGGAACGGGTGAGCCGCGCCCCGACCGGCCATGTCGACGTGACCCTCTCCCACAACGGGACCGAGCTCGTGGTGGCGGTGCGCGACGACGGGCGCGGGCTTCCCGAGGGTTTCGACATCGAGAAGACGACCAGTCTCGGCCTGTCCATCGTGCGCGACCTCGTGGACAGCCAACTGGAAGGCCGGATCGCCATGGAAGCGGTCCCGAGCGCCGAGGGCGGTGGGACCCGCGTGGTGATCACGGTCCCGGAGCGGTCCTCCCGTTGAGCGGAGGGCCGATGATCAGAAGGTCAGGTCAGAACGTGCGTTGTGATCGCCGGGCGGCCAACCAGGCCTTGCGCAGCTTGCGGCGCTCCTCCTCCGAGGTGCCGCCCCAGACGCCGGACTCCTGGTTGGTCGCCAAGGCGAAGTCCAGGCACGGCTCGAGCGCCTCACACGAGCGGCATACACCCTTGGCCGCGTCGATCTGGTCGACGGCGGGGCCGGTGGTGCCGACCGGGAAAAACAGGTCAGGTTCGGTGTTCCGGCATGCTGCGGCACGACGCCAGTCGTCTGCATCCCAGTCGACGGTCCGGTTCCACATGAGAGCCATTGGGAGAGCCTCCACCCACGCGGTTGTGATCCTTTTCACATGATCGAACCCAGATTGGTATCCGTCACTGAGAAGGGATTGACGAGAAGAGGGTAACGGCTCCTCGCGGTGCTGGCAAGGAGTTTGATGAATTTTTAGGACAGGAAGGTAAAAATGGGCGGCATGCTGGGAAAAGAGGTTCTGAGAACTGCGGTTTTCGCGCATCGGGGCTGCACCGACGGGTTCGTCGAGAACACGCTCGAGGCGTTTGCGGAAGCCAAGCGTCTGGGGGCCGACGGCGTCGAACTCGACGTGCGCCTGACCGCTGACGGCGCCCTGGCCATCCACCACGATGCCACCATCGAGGGCCTCGGCCCGGTGGCGGAATTGCGGGTGCCCGACCTCCCGCCCCACGTCCCGTTGCTGGCCGACGCCCTGGCCGTGTGCGACGGCATGGTCGTCAACGTCGAGATCAAGAACGACCCCTCCGACCCCGGTCATGACCCCAAAGAGACCGTGGCGGCCCTTACCGCCTCCGCGATCGCCGAGGCGGCCTGGAGCGACCGGGTGATCGTCTCGTCGTTCCAGGTCAGCACGTTGCGGGCGGTGCAGGTGGCGGACAGCGGCCTTGCTCTCGGGATGCTGTGGCCCATCCTGACCGATGCGGACGCCGCGCTGGGGCTCGCCGTCGAAGAGGGGTGGAGCGCCATCCACCCGTTCGTGACGGCCGTCAGCCCCGCGTTGGTGGAGCGGGCGCAGGCGGCCGGCCTGGCCGTCAACGTGTGGACGGTCAACGCCCGGCACGACATCTCGGCCTTCGTCGAGCTGGGAGTGGACGGGGTCATAACGGACCGCCTGGCCGAAGCCCTCGCCATCGCCCGCGGTGCCGAGGCGGACGATCAATTGCAACCGTGATTGAAAAGGCCGAATGGCGGGAGGGCACTCTGTTCGTCAAAGATGAACGGCCATGAACGTCGTTGTCTGTGTCAAGCAGATCCCCGATCCGGCCGCCCCGGCTGCCCTCGATCCTGGGACCAACACCCTCGTCCGCTCAGGAAAGCTCATCATGGACGACTCCGACAACTACGGGGTCGAGATGGCGCTGCAGCTGGCCAGCGGGGAAGGAGACGAGGTCACCCTCGTGTCCATGGCCCCCGGCGGCGAGACGTCGGGCCTGCGCACCGGGCTGGCCATGGGCGCGGCCAAGGCCATCCTGATCAGCGACGATGCGCTGGCCGGCAGCGATGCGCTGGGAACGGCCAAGGTGCTGGCTGCGGCCATCAAGCGGGCGAATCCGGACCTGGTCGTCATGGCCACCGAGTCGACCGACGGCTACACCGGGACGCTGCCGGTGCAGGTGGCCGAGATCCTGGGCTTCCCCTCGGTGACCTTCGCCAAGGCGATCGCCGTCGACGGGGGCTCGGTCAAGGTGGAACGCCAGACCGAGGCGGGCTACGACGAGGTCGTCTGCCCCATGCCGGCGGTGGTGACGGTGACGGCCGGCGTGGTGGAGCCGCGCTACCCCTCCTTCAAGGGCATCATGGCGGCCAAGTCCAAGCCCGTCGACAACCTCACGGTGGCCGACCTCGGACTGCAGGCATCCGAGGTCGGTGCCGCGGGCAGCCGGCAGGAGATCACCGACGTGTCCGAAGCCGAGGCGCGCGGGTCCGGAGAGATCGTGGTGGACGAGGGGGACGGCGCTCAGCGCGTCGTCGCCTTCCTCGAGCAGCTAAAGGTGATCTGAGATGGCGATCGACAAGGTATGGGTGTTGGCCGAGGCAGGGGACGCCGGCCCGACGCCGATCACGCTCGAACTGCTCACCGAGGCGCGGTCGGTGGCCGGCACGGTCGAGGCCGTGGCGTGGGGTGCCGAGACGGCATCGCTGGCCGCAGCCCTGGGCGAGTACGGGGCGACCACGGTCTACGACGTGGGGGATCTCGGCGGGGCGCTTCCCGGTGTCCCGGTTTCCGCCGCCATCGCCGCGCTCATCGAAGGTGGGAACGCGCCCGATGCGATTCTGATCCCCGCCTCGTACGACGGTCGTGACGTGGCGGGCCGGCTTTCGGTGAAGCTGGACCGGCCGGTGCTGACGAACGTCACCGGCCTGGTTGCAGGCGACGGTGGGCTGTCGAGCCAGCACCCCCTCTTCGGGGGCAGCCACATCGTCACGGCCCGCTTCACGGGACCGGGTCCCGCCATCTTCGTCATCCGGGCCAAGTCCTTCGCCGCCGAGCCGGCCGGGGGCGGCGCGGCGACAGTCGTGTCGGCACCGGCGCCCGACACCGGGGCCACCAACGGGGCCAAGCTGGTGGAGCGCCACGTCGAAGAGCGCAGCGGCCCCAAGTTGGACGAGGCGGCGGTTGTCGTCTCGGGTGGACGGGGCCTCGGCGAGGCGGCGAACTACGCACTCATCGAGGAGCTGGCCAAGCTGTTGCACGGGGCGGCCGGCGCCAGCCGCGCCATCGTCGACGCCGGATGGGTGCCCTACTCGCACCAGGTCGGCCAGACCGGCAAGACGGTGAAGCCGACGGTCTACGTGGCCTGCGGGATTTCAGGGGCGACCCAGCACCTCGTCGGCATGAAGGGTTCCAAGAACATCATCGCCATCAACAAGGACAAGGAGGCGCCGATCTTCTCGGTGGCCGACCTGGGCATTGTCGGCGATGTGCACAAGGTGCTTCCCGCGCTCATCGAAGCGCTCAAAGCAAAGAGCTGACCGGCCCGCCGACCGGGCCCGTGATGGCCCGGTCGGGGTGGCTGGGGCTGGGCGGGTGCCACCGGTAGGCACGGGGCGGCGGTACATTCGGCGCAAGCAACTGATCGGGCCGCATGCTTTTCCCCACATTCGACTTCGCCATCTTCTTTGCCATCGCCTTCACGGTCAATTGGCTGCTCAACCCCTACCCGGTCCCGTGGAAGCTCTCCATGCTCGGGCTCAGCTACGTGTTCTACGGGTGGGTCGGCTGGAGCTACTGCCTCCTGCTCGTCGCCACCACCACCATCTCGTTCATCGGGGGGGTGACCGTGGCGCGGTCGTCCACCGAGGGCAGGCGCCGCCTGGCCATGGGCCTGTCGTGTGCCGGGCTGCTGGGGCTGTTGGCCTGGTTCAAGTACTACGGCTTCGTCTCGGTCAACCTCGACAATCTGACCCATGCCCTAGGTCTCGGACGCGGGGTCCCACTCCTGCAGGTGGCGCTCCCGATCGCCATCTCGTTCTACACCTTCATGGCACTGAGCTATGTGATCGACATCTACCGGCGCCAGCTGGAGCCGGCACGCCCGCTCGACCTCGCGCTGTACCTCTCCTTCTTCCCGCACCTGCTGGCCGGGCCGATCGTGCGGGGAGGCGAACTGCTGCCCCAGCTGCGCCGCAAGCGCGATGCGGAGGCGGTCGACTATTCGCGTGCCCTGTGGCTCATACTGGGCGGGCTGTTCAAGAAGGTGGTGATCTCCTCCTACGTCGCGAGCGCCATCGTCCAACCCGTCTTCACTGCCCCGGCCCAGCATTCGGGGCTCGAGTCGATCTTCGCGGCCTGGGGATACGCCGTGCAGATCTACTGTGACTTCAGCGGGTACACCGACATTGCCATCGGATTGGCCCTGCTGCTCGGGATTCGCTTCCCGGTCAACTTCGACGCTCCCTACATCGCCCGGAACCTGCAGGACTTCTGGCGACGCTGGCACATCACGTTGTCGCGCTGGTTGCGCGACTACCTCTACATACCGCTGGGCGGGAGTGCCGGCTCCGAGGCCCAGACCGTCCGCAACATCATCATCACGATGGTCCTCGGTGGTCTGTGGCACGGCGCGGCGTGGACCTTCGTGTTCTGGGGCGCGCTGCACGGCCTCGGGCAGGCGGTGGGGCACGTGCGCCGGCGGAGCCGGGTCCGGCGTGGGCTACCGGCGGTGGCCGACGGGCCGGTGCGCATATGGGTACAGCGCTTCTTGACCTTCCAGTTCGTCTGCCTCGGGTGGGTCTTCTTCAATGCGAGTGGCCTGTCCAACGCGTTCGCCATCTTGGGTCGCGTCTTTTCGGGGTGGGGGCGGCCCTCACCCCTGGTCACCCCGTTGCTCATCCTGGTGGTCGTCGGCACGATCGTGGCCCAACTGGTGCCGTCGGTGCGGGTGCAGAGCCTGCAGGCCACCTTCTCGCGGCAGCGGTCCGCGGTGCAGGTCGGCGTGCTCGGCATCCTCCTGCTCGGCATCACCACGTTCGGGCCCGTCGGCGTGGCTCCCTTCATCTACTACCGGTTCTGATGATGCCCGAGCGCCAGCCGGCGACCCCGGCCACACCGCCCGACGTCGAGGGTCCCGAGACCACCGGCGACGAACGGTTGCGTGCACCGTGGACCAGGGTGCTCTGGATCTGCCTGGCCGCGTTCGCCTTGTGGTTGCTCCTCTTCGCCCCGACGTTGCAGCACAACGCCCAGGTTTCCCCCGTGGGCACCAGGCGCACGGTCGCGCTCGACGTGCTCGGACCCATCGCGGCGACGAGCCGCGACCTGCAGCTCTCGCACATCGTCTCGTGGACCGACGAGGCGACAGGCCGGACGGGCAATCAACCCGGGAACGGCTCGCTCACGGTGATCGGCCCGCATCATCACCATGTGACGGTGCCGGTGAAGCCGCCGCACCGGGGGCATGGCGGCGGGCCCGGAGGAGGATCCGGTGGGCCACCGACGACGACACCGGACATCACCCATCCGACGGCGGCAAACCCGTTGCGCGTCCTGATCCTCGGTGACTCGCTCGGCATCGACATGGGGGGCCCGCTGCAAAACGACCTCGCCAACACCGGGGTCGTCCAAGCCACGCTCGATGCGCGCGAGAGCACGGGGCTCACGCGCCCCGACTATTTCAACTGGCCGGCGGAGCTGTCGTCGGACCTGGGCACGACGCGGCCACAGGTCGTGGTCGTCATGATCGGCGCCAACGACCCCCAGGACTTCCCGGGCCCACCCGACGTCCCCTACACCTCGTCGCAATGGAACGTCCTGTACGCGCAACGGGTCTCCACCTTCATGAAGCTGGCGCAGAGCGCGGGCGCGATCGTCGTCTGGGTCGGCATGCCGCCGATGCAGAACACGCAGCTCTCGGCCAAGATGTCGGACATCGATGCCGTCGACCAGCAGCAGGCGGCGCTGCTCAAGCCCCCGGTCGCGTTCATCAGCACCTGGACCCTCCTGGGGACGTCACAGGGGACGTACACCCCCTTCATCACCAACGGGGCGGGGCAGGTGGTCAACGTCCGCACCCCCGACGGGATCCATCTCACGCCGGCCGGGGGCGAGGTCATCTCCCAGACGGTCTTGAACTACCTGCGCGGCACCCTGCATTTCGATCTGCCGTAGGGCGATCCGGCCGTCAGACCGCCAGGCGCCCGCCGGGCCGCCGGGCCGCCGGGTCAGACGAGTGGCCACGGGTACGGGGGCCAACCGCCGTCGTCGACCAATTCGGGCAGGGCCGCCAGATGCACCAGCCAGGCTGCCCGGTCGGCCAGGGCGGCCAGCTCGGGCGGTGTGAGGAGCTCACAGAGCCGCGGCGTGGGCCCGTCGCTCTTCAGGCGCTCGAGCGCCGCCGCGTCATCGGGGGGGATTGGCTCGCCGCCGAAGTCCCAGATGACCGTGCGCAGCTTGTCCTCCTCGTTGAAGCAGAGCCCGTTGTCGATGGCCCAGAGCCGGTCCTCGGCCAGGAGTACATGCCCGCTCTTGCGGTCCGCGTTGTTGGCGACCACGTCGAAGGCGCACAGTCGTTTGAGCGTGGCATGCCACTGCGGGTCGTCGCGCAGGGTGAAGTAGTGCGAGGCGCCGTCCTCGGGGACATAGCGCTGCACCGATCCCTCGCCGAACGGTCCCTCGGCGCGCTCGACCGTCTCGGGGACGAGCCCCCAGCCGAGATCTTCCGACAGCACGTAGGCCGCCACCTCGCGCCGGAACAGCCCGCCGGGGAAGTCCCAGAGCGGTCGCTCGCCCCGGTGCGGCTTGTAGACCGCCATGAGCTCGTCGTCGCCCAAGCGGCAGGTGACAAGGAGCGTGGCGTTGGAGCTGCCGGCGATCCTCCCGTGTACTTCCATGGCTCCGTCGGTGAGGATGCGCGCAACGGTTTCGTCTTGCACGAAGGATCAGGTCGCCGGCGGACGATGTCCGTTCGTGCGCGGACAGTCGTGACCCGACGGATCGAGCGGGAGCCCGCAGAGCGGGCACGGCGGTCGTCCGGCCTCGACCAGACGCGTGGCGTGAATGGCGAAGGCAGCCGCCTGCTCCCGCGTGAGAGCGATGCGCAGGACGTGCCCGTTCTCCTCGTCCTCGTCGTCGTCCTCGTCGTCGTCGTGGACCTCTTCGAGCACCACGACGACCCGGTCGAGCTCCTCGTCGTAGGAGACGCCGATGGTGCCCACGACCCATTCGGGGTCTTCGGTCCCGTCGAAGCTCAAGTCGTCGGGCAGGTGGCCCGGGCGGCCCAGCTCCTTGACGATGCGACCCAGGTAGCTGGCCAGGACGGCAATCTGCTGCTTCTCGACCTTCACGGTCGTCTCGTTGAGACCCTGACGCACGTAAAAGAGAAAGAGCCGGTTCCCGACCTCCCCGATGACGCCGACCGTGCAGTGGTCGGGGTCGTTGTAGTCGGCCTCGTCGGTCATGACAGCGCCAATTCGCTCAGGGAGCCGGTGGAGTTCACGCTGAGGATCGCCGGGCCACCAGCGGTGAAGAGAAGGGCGGAGACGGAGCACGGTGAGATCACCAGGCGTTGCATGAGGTCGAGCGGGATGCCGGCCGACGCCGCCACGATCGCCTTGATCGGGTCGGCATGCGATACCGCCACGACGGTCTCGCCCGGGTGGTCCTGCACCAGGCCGAGGACCGCCGTCATGCTGCGGGCCGACATGTCGGTGAAGGACTCGCCACCGGGAAACCGGAACCCGCTCGGCCAACGTTGGACGGTCGGCCATTCCTTGGTCTTGTACAGCCGGGCCAGCGATTTCTCGGTCCAGTCGCCAACATCGGCCTCGATCAACCCGCGCGCCAGGCGCACCCGCAGCCCGAGCGCCGATGCGATGGGGGCTGCGGTCTCCCGCGTGCGTTCGAGGGGCGACGCGTAAATGGCCGTGGGCGCCTTCTCCATGGCGCCGATCCGCGCGGCCACCGCCTCCGCCTGGACGCGGCCCTTGGCCGCCAGGTGCAAGCCGCCCGCCCTTCCGGGCAGCACCTTGCCGGTGGTCGGCGTGGCTCCGTGGCGGACGAGCAGGACCAGGGTCGGTGCGGGGGGCTGGCGCGACGGGCGCGAGGCGGACTGGTGAGCAGAAGCAGGCACGGGCGTCCATCGTAGGCTCTTCCCCGTGCCCCCAAACCGTGCCCGGGCGGATCTGCTGCAGGTCGTCCAGGCCGAGGTGGCCTCCTGCCGTCTCTGCCCGCGCCTGGTGCAATGGCGGGAGAAAGTGGCGGCGGAGCCCCGGGCCTCGTTCGCCGGCCAGACCTACTGGGGACGAGGGGTGCCGGGATTCGGCGACAGCGACGCCCATCTGCTCATCGTCGGCCTGGCCCCGGCCGCGCACGGCGCCAATCGAACGGGACGTATGTTCACCGGCGACCGATCGGGGGACTGGCTCTTTGCCGCCCTGTACCGGGCCGGGTACGCCTCCCAACCCACCAGCACGAGCCGGGAGGACGGGTTGCGCCTGCGCGATGCGTACATCACGGCCTCCGTGCACTGCGCGCCGCCCGCCAACAAGCCCGAGCCGAGCGAACGGGCCGCCTGCGCGCCGTACCTGTCACGCGAGCTGGACCTTCTCGAGGACGTACAGGTGATCGTCGTGCTGGGGCAGTTCGCCTACCAGAGCGTGGCCGGGCTGCTCGGCCTGCGGCCTCGGCCCAAATTCGCCCACCTGGCCGAGAGTGCGCTGCCGGGCGGGCGTACGCTCCTCTGCTCGTATCACCCGAGCCAACAGAACACGTTCACCGGGGTGCTCACCGAGCCGATGTTCGATGCCGTGTTCGCGCGGGCCCGTCAGCTGACCGATCAGGAGACGAGGTCGTAGCGCAGCCGGTCGAAGGCGATGCGTCCGGATCGGGCGCAAATGCCGTAGCGGGCGTTCGACCCCGGCCCGGTCCCTCAGGACTTGACGAGCACCGAGTTGAGCCATCCAGCGTCCGACGTCAGAAGTTGAACCTGGGCCCCCTTGGGGATTTGGGAGAGGGTCACGGCCGCACCGTTGGCTCCGCCGAGGCTCGGCGTCGTGCACCAACGGTCTGCCACGATGGGCTCGCCCGGTCCAGTCGGTTGGTACAGCACCGCGTGCGAGCCCTGATTGAATCCCTCCCAGGTGACGACAGCGCTCCCGAGAAACCCCGACGAGGTGCACTGGGGCGGGGCGGGCGGCGTGAGGAGGGTCACCGCGCTCACGCAGGGCGCGTTCGCATCGATGGTGGCGGTGAGGTAATCCCCTGCGGACAGCCCGGACAGGCCCATCGGCGCTC
>Ga0302184_10000430_pt1 | contig 27796 bp, 19 predicted proteins | sample I_Palsa_N3_3_FD_200233 | JGI IMG/M metagenome (GOLD analysis project Ga0302184, IMG submission 200233) | Peat permafrost microbial communities from Stordalen Mire near Abisko, Sweden - I_Palsa_N3_3 | ecosystem: Environmental > Terrestrial > Soil > Palsa > Peat permafrost | place: Sweden...
ACAGGAACACCGTGCGGCCCTGGGCGGCCAGCGATTTCATCAGGTTCCGGATCCACACGATGCCGTCGGGGTCCAGGCCGTTGATCGGCTCGTCGAACATCAGCGTCTCGGGGTCGCCGAGCAGGGCCGCGGCGATGCCGAGCCGCTGGTTCATGCCGAGCGAGAAGGTGCCGACCCGTTTTCCCGCCACGTCGCTGAGGCCGACGAGCTCGAGCACCTCGGTCACGCGGCGGCGGCCGATGCCGTTGCTGTCGGCCAGCCACGCCAGGTGGCTGGCGGCGCTGCGGCCACCGACGATGGCCTTGGCGTCCAGGAGCGCCCCTACCGACCTGAGCGGGTCGGTCAGCTCGCGGTACGGCTTGCCGTTGACCAGCACGGAGCCGGAGCTCGGCGTGTCCAAGCCCAGGATCATACGCATGGTGGTCGACTTGCCGGCCCCGTTGGGGCCCAGGAAGCCGGTCACCCGGCCGGGCCGGACGGCGAAGGAGGCTTCGTCGACGGCGACCGTCGTGCCGTAGCGCTTGGTGAGGTGCTGCGCCTCGATCATTGTTCGTCCTTCCCTTGAGGTGCTGTGGTCTTGGCCGCCAGCCTGCGCCGGGGAACTGAGACGGCACTGTCGCGGCGCTGAGGCGGGACCTATGGTGGCCTCATGCAGGTGCGGCTGTTCGGTGAGCTCGAAGCGGTAGCCGACGGCGTGCCGGTGCCGGTCCGCGGCGCCAAGCAGCGGGCGCTGCTGGCCCTGCTGGCGCTGCAGCGGGGGCGGCCGGTCAGCGCTGACCGGCTGATCGACGCGCTGTGGGGCGACGGGCAGGCGGCGAACCCGGCCAACGCCCTGCAGGCCCAGATCGGTCAGCTGCGCCGCGCCTTCGGGGCGGCGGCGATCCTCACCAGCGAAGCCGGCTATGCCCTCGCCGTGGGCCCAGATGATGTCGACGTCGTCCGCTTCGGGCAGCTGGTGGCGCAAGGGCGGCGGCTGGCGGGAGACGGCGAGGCGGCACTGGCGTCAGCCGCACTGGGCGAAGCGCTCGGCCTGCGGCGGGGTGAGCCGCTGGCCGAGTTCGCCGACGCCGGCTTCGCTGACGCCGAGCGGGCGCATCTGGACGAGCTGACCCTGGAGGCGGTCGAGGTCAGGGCCGGAGCTGACCTGATGCTGGGCCGCCACGGGGAGCTCGCCGGCGAACTGGAGCCGTTGTGCCGGCAGCACCCGCTGCGCGAGCGGCTGTGGGAGCTGCACATCCTGGCCCTGTACCGGGCCGGACGGCAGGCCGAGGCCTTGCGCGCCTACACCGAGGTCCGTGACCGCCTGGTCGGCGAGCTGGGCATCGACCCCGGTCCGGCCCTGCGGGAACTCCAGGCCCGCATCCTGGCCCAGGACCCCTCGCTCGCCCCGGCCAGCGTCCCGGCCAGCGTCGCAGCCAGCGTCCCGGCCAGCGCCCTGGCCAGCCCGGCTCCGGTCCCGGCGGCCGCGCCGCCGACGCCAGCCGGGAACCTGCGCGCCCGGCTGAGCCGCTTCGTCGGCCGCGACGCCGAGCTGACCCAGCTGCGTGCGGCGGTCCGCTCCAGCCGGCTCGTCACGCTGACCGGCCCGGGCGGGGCGGGCAAGACCCGCCTGGCGGTGGAGGCGGCCGCCGCCCTGGGCGAAGACCACCGGGATGGCGCCTGGCTAGTCGAGCTGGCCGGCGTGGCCGGGCCCGACGGGGTGGCGGCGGCCGCGGCCGCCGCGCTCGGGGCGGGCGCCGCTGCCCTCCCGGGCGCTGCGCCCGCGGGATCGACCACGGACCTGATCGTGCGCTACCTGGCCGGACGCTCGCTGGTCGTCGTCCTCGACAACTGCGAGCACGTGATCGGCGAGGCGGCCGCGCTGGCCGACACCCTGACCGGAGCAGTGCCAGGTCTCCGGCTGATCGCTACCAGCCGCGAGCCGCTCGGCGTCCCCGGGGAAGTCATGGTGCCGGTCGGCGGCCTGGCGCCGCTGGCCGCCGTCGAGCTGTTCGTCGATCGCGCCCGGGCGGTCCGTCCCGGCTTCGGCCCGGACGGGCCGGCCGGCGCCGTCATCGAGGACATCTGCCGGCGGCTGGACGGCCTGCCCCTGGCCGTCGAGCTCGCCGCGGCTCGCCTTCGGGCGCTGCCGCTGGCCACCCTGGCGGAACGCCTCGAGGACCGCTTCCGGCTGCTCAGCCACGGCGCCCGCACCGCCATGCCCCGCCAGCAGACACTCCGCGCCGTGGTGGACTGGAGCTATGACCTGCTGTTCTCCGACGAACGCCGCCTATTCTGCAGGCTGGCCACCTTCACCGGCGGCTGCGGGCTCACCGCGGCCGAGGCGGTCTGCGCCGACGAACAGGTGCCCGCAGGCGAGATCCTCGATGTCCTGAGCCGGCTGGTCGACAAGTCCCTCGTCATCGCCCCCGATGACGCAGGGGAGGCCCGGTTCAGCCAGCTCCAGACGCTGTGGCAGTACGGCAGGGACCGGCTGACCGAATCCGGCGAAGCCGACACCATGCGTGCCCGCCACGGGGCGTATTACCGGCAGCTGGCCGGGCAAGCCCACCAGGGTCTGCGCGGCGCGGCCGGGCCGATGTGGCGGGACCGCCTCGTCACGGAGTCGGGCAACCTGCAGGCCGCGCTGGACTGGTACATCGCCGCCGCCGATGCTGACACGGCGCTGTCGCTGACGTCGGGGATGGCCTGGCTGTGGTTCATTACCGGTGACTTCCTCGAAGGAGCCCGCTGGCTCGGTGCTGCTCTGGGCGCCGAAGGGCCACGCCGTCCCGAAGTGGAAGCAACCGCCCGCCTCTGGCACGGCTACTGCGTGGGCATGTCAACTGACCCGGCGGCGGGCGTCATCGAATGCGAGGAGGCCGTGGCCGTCCTGAGGGACAATGACGACCGGGTTCGCCTGGCGGAGGCGCTGGTGGTATCCGCGACGGTACTGGGGTTCGCGCATCATTTCGGTCGGTCACTCGACGCTTTGAGCGAGGCGCGGGACCTGCTGGAGGTGGCCGACCACGGCTGGCTCCTCGCCGTGCACGACCTGATCGTGGCCTGGAACCTGGTGTCGCAGGGGCAGCTGGAAGACGCCGAGCCAGTCGCCCGCTCGAGTCTGGAACGCTTCGACGCCGCCGGCGAGGTCTTGGTCGTGGTGTCTCCGCTGAATGCCCTCGCCAGCATCGCCGAGGCCCGGGGGGACCTCGAGGCAGCCTCGGCGGCCTACGAAGCGCTCGTGGAGCGATGCCGGGCCACCGGCCAGCCCCTTCAGGTGCCGTTCAGCCTGGTCGCCCTGGCCGCGCTGCGGGCCAGGCAAGGCGATGACGCCGCCGCCGACAGCCTGTACGCCGAGGCGATCGACTGCAGCTTCAACCCGTGGGTGTCGGCCGACGCCATGATCGGCCAGGCGGCAGTCGCACGTCGCCGCGGTGACTTGCCGCGGTCCCGGGTCCTGCTCGACGCGGCGGCCCATCACTACCGGCACATCGACCTCCCGGCCGGCCCGCCTCGCGTGCTCGCCGGCCTGGCCTGGTGGGCGCTCGCCGCCGACCACCTCCAAGACGCTGCCGTCTTCGCCGCTGACGCCGCCGAAGGGGCCTCGGCGAGCGGAGACCCGGCCACCCAGCTCCTGGCCGAGACCGCCGTGGCCGCGGTCAACGCGATCGCCGACCCGAGCCGTCACCACGTCGAAGCCTTCGTCGCCCTCGCACAGCGACGTGCCCACGGGCTGGCGTACCGCTCTCTGACCGACGAGCCAGACGTGGCCGCGCTCGCCGCCCGCCTCGGCTGACCTCAGCCTCACCTCAGTGCCGCTTCAGGCCGCGCGGGCACCCTGGCCGTATGCCGCCATCGCCAAGCCAGCGCCCCAGCCATCATGATCATCTGCCCGCCACCGGGCCCGCGGTCGAGGACCACGGCCGGGTGGTCACCACCAACGCTGCGGCGGCCGCGTGGTACCGGCGAGCGCAGCGAGCCGCCGACCCGTCCCGGGCCGCCGTGGCCCTGCGCCTCGCCGTCACGGCCGACCCGGGCTTCGCGCTCGCCGCCGCCGATCTGGCGGCCATCACCGGCACAGTTGGCCGCCATCCCGGTCGCCGGCCGATGAACTGGGAACGCCATCACATCGAAGTGGTCAGCGCCGCGGCCGCGGGCCAGTTCACGCGAGCATCTGACCTGCTCCGCGAGCATCTCGCCAGTGTCGGCTGCGACCCTCTCGCCGTCCGGATCACCGCCCGGCTCCGAGAGCCTATGGCGAGGGACGACGACCTAGACGATCTGGCCAGCCAGCTTCCCGGTTGCCACGCCACCCCGTGGCCGGGCTCCCCTTGACGCCCTGGCCTTCGCCTTCCTCATGCCGATAAGCAGAGCCAACATCGAGATCATCTGACCGAACGGACGGCCCTCGAAGGACGCCGAGCGCGAATGCCTGTCCGCCATCGCTTTCGCCCTGGAAGGCGATCCCCGGGACTACGACACCGACTCCGAAACCCTCGCCTTCGACGTGAACGTGGCGCCAGCAGCGTAGCCAGCCAAGGCCCCACCGCAGCGGCTTCGAGCTACGATCGCCGGGTAGAAGCGCATCGAACTCAGAGCGCTCCCTGCGGCATGTTCGTGCGTTCAGGTGCTGGCCGTTTCATCGGTTAGCGTCTTTCCAGCAGGTGGCGGACGCGCTGAGAGAAGAGGCTGCGATGACGACGCTGGAGCCCGGGGCCACCCCGGGAATGACTTATCTGGCCGAGGGTGACATGGAGTGGGACGCGCAGACTCCGGCTAGCCGCCGCAAGATCCTGCGCCTAGAGGAGGACCTGTACGTGGCGATCGTCCAGTGGGACGCGGGGTTCGAACTGCCCGGAGTTGACGAGCACGGCGGGGAGGAGATCGTCTACGTGCTCGACGGCACCTTCGCCGATCAGTACCGCAGCTCCGGGCCGGGCACCGTCATCCGCGGTGAGGCGGGCAGCTCCCACCGTCCGGGCACCCCGGACGGTGTCACCTTCATGGTGGTGCGCTCACTTGCGCCCGGCGAGCGTGACCGCATAGCCGGCCACTGACGCGAGCGACGCCGCTCCCCGTCAGTCCCGGTGCCGTCCGGATCGAGCAGGAACGATGTCACGGCGGCGGCGAAGCCGCCGGGATCCTCCCAGAACAGCAGGTGGCCAAGGCCGGGGAAGATCACCAGCCGGGCGCCCGCGATGCGGCTGGCCAGCAGCTTGCCGTTACGAGGGTTGACGACGGTGTCGGCGTCGCCGTGCAGGACCAGCGTGCGGGCCCGGATCCGTCGCTGTCCCAGCTGCCCGGCGTAGCGGGCCCCGGCCTTCGCCTGAGCCGACAGGACCTTCCGGTCCGCCGGCCGCGCGCCCTGCACGTCCATCAGGCGCTCGACCAGGGCCGGATTGTCCTGCACGGTCGGCGCTGACAGGGCATTTTCGATGTAGCGGCGCCGCGCCGCCTCTACCGGCATCCGGCGCGTGGACGTGAGCAGCCGGATCGAGGCGGCGGGCATGGGATAGGTCAGGGGCCAGCCTGGCGCGGTGCAGGCGAGCACGAGCCCGTCGACTCGTTCCGGGCGGCTGATGGCCAGTTCCTGGGCCACCAGGCCGCCCAGGCTCGCCCCCATTACGTGGGCCCGGCCGATGCGGGCGGCATCGAGCACCGCGGCGACGTCGCGGGCCATGTCGGCGACGGTGAACGAGCCATCCGGCCGGTCGCTGCGCCCGGTGCCCCGGTTGTCCACGAGCACGAGCCGGAAGCGGCGCCGCAGCATCCGCAGCACCGGATCCCAGCCGGAACGGTCGAAGCCCATCCCCTGGATCAGCACCAGCCAGGGCCGCCGCCGGTGCATCGTTCCCTGCAGCTCATAGGCGATGCGCAGCGTGCCGCTGCGAGCGTACCTGGTCCTCCGGGGTCCCAGCGGCCCGCCGGCCGCCCTGCGGATGGTGCGTATATCAAGCATATGCAAACTATATCAAACACACGGCGCCGCCGGCTGGTTACCCGGGCGGACGCCAACTCCTGGAGGCCCCTGGAGTCAGCTAACCCGCCGGCCGATCCCTAGGTCTGGGCAGGTACAGGTCGGTGATCGTGCCCTCGAACGCCTCAGCCGCCAGGGCGACGGTCTCGGACAGCGTGGGGTGCGGGTGGATGGTCAGGGCGATGTCGGCCGCGTCGGCGCCCATCTCGATGGCCAGCGCCGCCTCGGCGATGAGGTCGCCGGCGTTCGGCCCGACGATGCCGCAGCCGATGACGCGGCCGCTCCCCTCGTCGAACAGCACCTTGGTCAGCCCTTCGGACCGGCCGAGGGTGAGCGAGCGGCCGCTGGCGGCCCAGGGGAAGACTCCCTTGCCGTACTCGATGCCGGCGGCCCTGGCCTCGGTCTCGGTCGTCCCGGCCCAGGCCACCTCCGGATCGGTGTAGGCCACCGAGGGGATGGCGCGGGCGTCGAAGAAGCTGTTCTTGCCCGCCGTCACCTCGGCGGCGACCTTGCCCTCGTGCATGGCCTTATGCGCCAGCATCGGCTGGCCGATGATGTCGCCGATGGCGAAGATGTGCGCCGCGCTGGTCCGCTGCTGCTTGTTCACCGGTATGAAGCCGCGGTCGTCGACCGTGACGCCGGCGTTCTCGGCGCCGATCAGCTTGCCGTTGGGGGTGCGCCCGACCGCGACGAGGATCCGGTCGAAGGTATCGGTCGCGGGTGCCTTCGGGCCGTCAAACGACACCACCAGGCCCTCGGGCCGGGCTTCGACGCCGGTCACCTTGGTCTTGAGGTAGATGTTCTCGTACCGCGCGGCGACCCGCTTGGCCAGCGGGCTGATCAGGTCCTTGTCCGCCCCGGGGATGAGCTGGTCCATCAGCTCGGCGATGGTGACCTTAGCGCCGAGCTCGTGGTACACGGTGGCCATCTCCAGGCCGATGATCCCGCCGCCCACGATGAGCAGCCGCCCCGGCATCTCAGCGAGTTCCAGTGCGCCGGTGGAGTCGATGACCCGCGGGTCCGACGCGGGGATGAACGGCAGCGTCAGCGGCTCAGAGCCGGCCGCGATGATCGCCTGCTCGAAGCCGACCGTGGTGGTCCCGCCCTCGGCCAGGTCGACCTGCAGCTGGTGCGGCGAGGTAAACCGCCCGTAGCCGCGGATGGTGGTGACCTTGCGCTGCTTTGCCAGGACGGCCAGGCCGCCGGTGAGCCGCCGGACCACGCCCTGTTTCCAGGCCCGGAGCTTGTCCAGGTCGACCGCCGGGGCGCCGAACGTGATGCCGTTCTCGCTCATCTCCTTGGTTTCGGCGATGACCTTGGCGGCGTGCAGCAGGGCCTTGGACGGGATGCAGCCGACGTTAAGGCACACGCCGCCGAGGGCCGGCTCGCGATCGACGAGCACGACGCGCTGGCCGAGGTCGGCGGCGCGGAACGCGGCCGTGTAGCCGCCCGGCCCGCCCCCGAGGACGAGCACCCCGGCGGTCTGATTCTCCACGTCAGCCTCCATGGTCAGAGCACGAGGCGGCGGACGTCCTCGAGCAGGTGGCACAGGTACCGGGCGAACCGGGCGGCCAGCGCCCCGTCGATGACCCGGTGGTCGTAGGACAGCGAGATCGGCAGCATCAGCCGCGGGACGAACGCCGTCCCGTCCCAGACCGGCGCGGTCCGGGCCCGGACCACGCCGAGTATCGCTACCTCGGGGGCGTTGACGATGGGCGTGAAGGCGGTACCGCCGATGCCGCCCAGGCTGGAGATCGTGAAACTGGCGCCCTGCAGGTCGGCCAGGTCCAGCTTGCCGTCTCGCGCCCGGGCCGAGACCGCGCCGAGTTCCCGGCTGAGTTCGGTGATGCCCTTGCGGTCGACGTCGCGGATCACCGGCACCACCAGGCCCTCGGGCGTGTCGACCGCGACGCCGAGGTGATAGTAGCTCTTGTAGACCAGCGCGTCTTTTTCCGGCGTCAGCGAGCTGTTGAACTTGGGGAATTCCCGCAACGCCGAGACGCTGGCCTTCATCAGGAAGGCCAGCAGCGTGACCCGGTAGCCCTCCGTCTTGGCGGCGGCGTCGAGCTCGGAGCGGTAGGCGTCCAGGTCGGTGATATCGGCCTCGTCGTTATGGGTGACGTGCGGGACGTTGAGCCAGGACCGGTGCAGCGCGGGGCCGGACAGCCGCTGGATGCGGGTCAGCGGCCGGATCTCGACCGGGCCGAATCTGGAGAAGTCCTGGGCGGGGATCTCCGGGATACCGCCGCCCTGCGCGGCCGCGGCGCCCGGCGGAGCCGCCGCGGGCCCGCGGACGACAGCGATCACGTCATCCTTGGTGATACGGCCCTTCGGTCCCGTCCCGGACAGCGCGACCAGATCGATGCCGAGCTCGCGGGCCAGCCGGCGCACGCCCGGCCCGGCGTGCACCCCGTCGAAATCCGCGGCCGGCCCGGCCTCGACCGCGGTCACCGGGGTACCAGGGGTACCAGGGGTACCAGGGGTACCGGCGGCCAGTGCCGATTCGGCCGAACGGCGCGCCGGTTCCTGCGCCGCGACCGGGTCGGCCACGGCCTGGGCGGGCGGCTCCTGCTGGTCGATCAGCGGCGGTTCGGTCAGCGTGCCCTCGGTGTCGAGCAGCAGGATCGGTGACCCCCGGCTGACCAGGTCACCGACCTTGACCCGCAGCTCCCGGACCGTGCCGGCGGCCGGCGCGGGGATGTCCATGGTGGCCTTGTCCGATTCCAGGCTGATCAGCGGGTCCTCGGCGCTGACCACGTCGCCGGCGGCGACGTGGATCTCGATGACCGGCACGTCGGCGAAGTCGCCGAGGTCGGGAACGCTGACTTCAGTCGCAGCGGCCATGGCTGCTCCCCTCCGTGATACGAGCGGTCATACGAGCGACGGGTCGGGCTTGCCGGGATCGATGCCGTACCGCGCGATCGCCTCGGCGACCGTGGCCGCCGGGACGGTCCCGTCCTGGGCCAGCGACGCCAGCGCGGCCACGGCGACGTAGTGCCGGTCGACCTCGAAGAAGCGGCGCAAGTTCTTTCGATAATCCGAACGGCCATAACCGTCTGTGCCCAGCACCGCGTAACGCCCCGGCACGAAGGCGCGGATCTGGTCGGCGAAGCTCTTGACGTAGTCGGTCGCGGCGATGACCGGGCCGCGCCGCCCGGCCAGGCAGTCCCCGACGTAGCTGCGCCGAGGCGGCTCGGCGGGGTGCAGCATGTTCCACCGCTCGGCGGCCAGCCCGTCGCGCCGCAGCTCGGTGAAGCTGGTCGCGCTCCACACGTCGGCCGCTACGCCGTAGTCGGCGGCCAGCAGGTCCGCGCCGGCCAGCACCTCCCGCAAGATGGTGCCGCTGCCCAGCAGCTGCACCGCGGGACCATCGCCTGGGCCCCCGGAAGACTCGCGCAGCAGGTACATCCCGCGCAAGATCCCGGCCTCGGCGCCCTCGGGCAGTGCGGGGTGCTCGTAGTTCTCGTTCATCAAGGTGAGGTAGAAGAACACGTCCTCCTGCTCGGCGACCATCCGCCGCAGCCCGTCGGCGATGATCACCGCGACCTCATAGGAGTACGTCGGGTCGTAGGACACGCAGTTGGGGACGACCGAGGCGAGCAGGTGGCTGTGGCCGTCCTCGTGCTGCAGCCCCTCGCCGTTCAGCGTGGTCCGGCCGGCCGTCCCGCCGAGCAGGAAGCCGCGGGCCCGCGAGTCCCCGGCCGCCCAGGTTAGGTCCATGACCCGCTGGAAGCCGAACATCGAGTAGAAGATGTAGAACGGGATCATCGGGATGTCGCTGGTGCTGTAGGCGGTCGCCGCGGCGATCCACGAGGCCATCGCGCCGGCCTCGTTGATGCCCTCTTGCAGCATCTGGCCGTCCGGCGCCTCGCGGTAGTACATCAGCTGGCTGGCGTCCTCGGGCTGGTAGAGCTGGCCGGCCTGGCTGAAGATGCCGAACTGGCGGAACATGCCCTCCATCCCGAACGTCCGGGACTCGTCCGCCACGATCGGCACCACGTGCCTGCCGATCGCCTTGTCCCGCAGCAGCGTATTCAGGATCCGCACGAACGCCATCGTGGTGGAGATCTCCCGGCCCGGCGTGCCGCCCAGCTGGCCGCCGAACGCGGACAGCTCAGGCACCGTCAGCGTGTGCGTCGACCGCCTCCGCCGGGACGGCAGGTACCCGCCGAGGGCCTCCCGCCGTTCCCGCAGGTAGGCCAGCTCCTCGCTGCCCTCCTCGAAACGAAGGAACGGCAGCTGCGCCAGCTGCTCGTCGGTCAGCGGCAGGCTGAACCGGTCCCGGAACCTGGCCAGGGCCGCGTCGGCCATGTGCTTTTGCTGGTGGGTGATGTTCTGGCCCTCGCCCGATTCCCCCATCCCGTAGCCCTTGATGGTCTTGGCTAGGATGACGGTGGGCTGCCCGGTATGACGTACCGCGGCCGAGTACGCGGCGTAGACCTTCTGCGGGTCGTGGCCGCCGCGGTTCAGCGCCCAGACCTCCTCATCGGTCATCCCCGCCACCATCTCGGCCAGCTCCGGGTACTTGCCGAAGAACTTCTCCCGCACGTACGCGCCGTCCTTGGACTTGAAGTCCTGGTACTCCCCGTCGACCGCCTCCTCCATCCGCTTCAGCAGCAGCCCGGTGGAATCGCGGGCGATGAGCGGGTCCCAGGCACTGCCCCAGATCACCTTGATCACGTTCCAGCCCGCGCCGCGGAAGATGCCCTCAAGCTCCTGGATGATCTTGCCGTTGCCGCGGACCGGGCCGTCCAGCCGCTGCAGGTTGCAGTTGATGACGAAGATGAGGTTGTCGAGCTTCTCCCGGCTGGCCATCGCGATCGCGCCCAGCGACTCCGGCTCGTCGGTCTCCCCGTCACCGAGGAACGCCCACACCTTGCGGTCCGCGGTGCCGGCAAGACCGCGAGACGCCAAATATTTCAGGAAGCGCGCCTGGTAGATCGCCATGATCGGGCCCAGTCCCATCGACACCGTCGGCATCTGCCAGTACTCCGGCATCAGCCACGGATGCGGATACGACGACAGCCCCCCGCCGCCGGTCTCCATCCGGAACTTCGTCAGCTGATCCTCGGTCAGCCGGCCCTCCACGAACGAGCGGGCGTAGATGCCCGGCGACGAATGCCCCTGGATGAACAGCAGGTCACCGCCGTGCTCCTCGTTCGCGGCCCGGAAGAAGTGCTGGAACCCCACGTCGTACAGCGTCGCCGCGGACTGGAAGCTGGCGATGTGGCCGCCGAGCTCGGAGGACTCCGCGTTCGCCCGCAGCACGATGGCCAGCGCGTTCCACCGGATCAGCGACCTGATCCGGTGATCCATCGCCTCCTGGTGCGGGCTCAGCCGGTCCTGCGAGCCGGGCGGGATCGTGTTCAGGTACGGCGTGGTGGCGCTGTAAGGGACCGCCGCGCCCTTCCGCCGCGCTTCGGTGACCACCTCGTCCAGCAGGAAGAACGCGCGATCCGCGCCCTCGTACGCCAGCACGGAGTCCAGCGCCTCCAGCCACTCGCGGGTCTCGGCCGGGTCAAGATCTTCCAGCATCAGCGTCCCCTTATCAGCACTGGTTCATCACATCAGCCGGGCCTGACCGTGCGGTAGCTAGGCTCCCACATCAGCGCCCGCACCTGGCTGGCGAGGTCGGTGTCCAGGGCGGCGGACGCCACGCCTTCGGCTTCGGCGGCCCTGGCGACCGCCACGGCCACGGCGACCGACGTCTCCCGCAGGTCGGCCACCCGCGGCAGCAGGGGAGCGCCCGGGGGCGAGATGTCCACCAGGTCTGCGACCGTACGCGCGGCCGCCAGCAGCATCCCGTCGGTCACCTGCCGAGCCCGGGCGGCGACCACGCCCAGGCCCAGGCCCGGGAAGATCAGGGCATTGTTGGCCTGGCCGATCTCATAGCGGATGCCGCCGTAGTCCACGGCGCCGAACGGGCTCCCGGTGGCGACCAGCGCGCGGCCGTCGGTCCAGGAGATGAGGTCGGCCGGCGAGGCCTCGGACAAAACGGTCGGGTTCGACATCGGGAGGATCACCGGCTGCTTGACGTGGGCCGCCATGTCCCGGACGATCGCCTCGGTGAAGGCCCCGGTCCTGGCCGAGGTGCCGATCAGCACCGTGGGATGCACCCGGGCGACCACCTCGGCCAGCCCGATGCCGTCCGCCGCGCCTGGCCGCCAGCTCGCCGGGTCGCGAGCGTAGCGGCGTTGCTGCCCGCTGAGCGCCGTCATGTCCTGCGTCAGCAGGCCCTGCCGGTCGACGGCCCAGAACCGCTGTACCGCTTCTGCCTCCGGCACTGCGTCGGCCACCATGGCCGCGGTCAGCTGGTCCGCGATGCCCGCCCCGGCCGTCCCCATACCGAAGATCACGATCCGGTGGCTGGCCAGCGGCACCCCGGATGCCCTGGTCGCGGCGAGCACGGCGGCCAGGTTGACCGCCCCGGTGCCCTGGATGTCGTCATTGAAGGTCAGCCGCTTGTCCCGGTACCGCTCGAGCAGCCGCCTGGCGTTGGCCACCCCCAGGTCCTCCCAGTGCAGCAGGGCCAGCGGAAACAACGTTCCGACGGCACGGACGAACTCGTCGAGGAAGGCGTCGTACTCGGCTGCGGGCACCCGGGGATGGCGGTTACCGATGTAGAGCGGGTCATCGAGCAGGCTCTGCCGGTCGGTGCCCACGTCCAGCATGACCGGGATGGTGCGGCCCGGGTCGATCCCGCCGGCCGCGGTGTAGACGGCTAGTTTCCCCACCGCGATGTCGATGCCGCCGACTCCCCAGTCACCGATGCCCAAGATGGCGCCCGCGTCGGTCGCCACGATCAGGTCGACGTCGCCGGGTCCGAGATCGGCGGCGAGCAGCGAGGCCTCGATCAGTTCCGGGTGATCGACGGACAGGTAGATCCCGCGCGGCCGGCGGTACTCGTGGCTGTAGTACTGGATCGCCTGCCCGACCGTGGGCGTGTAGACGATCGGCAGCATCTCGCTCAGGTGGTCGGTCAGCAGCCGGTAGAACAGGACCTCGTTGCGGTCGTGCAGGGCGGTCAGGGTGATGTTACGGGCCAGGTCGTCGGGCTGCCGCTGGTACTGTTCCCAAACCCGCGCGACCTGGTCCTCCAGGGTGAAGTGAGCGGCCGGGGTCAGCCCGGTCAGGCCGAGGTCGCCGCGCTCGCCATCGCTGAACGCCGTGCCCTTATTGATCCGCGGATCGGTGAGAACCTGCCGGCCGCGCAGGGTCGTGCGCCACGCGCCATCCTTATCCGGCCACGATGTCGGCATGCCGTCCCTCCGGCCCAGCCGTCGTACTCCATGACGACGCCCCGCTCCATGATGGCCTCCGGCTCGGCGCCGCCGCTACCCCTGCAGCGGCTCAGCGACGACGACGCGGGCGGCGTGCGGCTATTCATCGGCGCCAAGGCTGGACGTCCGCACCTTCCCGGGGCGAAGCTAGCGAGCAGGCGCTCGGTGCGACGAGGAGCGCGGTGAGCGGTAACCAGGAAGGGAAATCCGCCGATGACGACGACCACCCAGCAGACCGAGGCCGCGACCGCGGTGACCACCTGGCTCGGCGAGTTCGGTGCTGCCCTGGCCGCGAACGATCCGGCCGGAGCCGCCGCTTTGTTCACCGAGGACTGCTTCTGGCGTGACCTCATCTCCTTCACCTGGAACTTCAGGACCTTCGAGGGCCGCGCCGAGATCACCGCCATGCTCGAAGCCACGCTGCCGCGGGTGCAGCCCGCCGGCTGGACGGTCACCGACGGCGAGGAACCCGCCGAGACCGACGGCATCACCGAGGCCTGGATCGACTTCGAGACCTCGGCGGGCCGGGGACACGGCCACCTGCGGCTGCGCGGCGGCCAGTGCTGGACCCTGCTCACCACCCTTTATGAGCTCAAGGGCTATGAGGAGCCCAAAGGCCCGCGCCGCCCGATGGGCGCCGAGCACGGCGCTCACCGCGACCGGACCACCTGGCTGGAGGATCGCGAGTACGAGAGGAGGGAACTGGGGGTCACCGAGCAGCCGTACGTGCTGATCGTCGGCGGCGGCCAGGCCGGCATCGGGCTCGCGGCCAGGCTCCGGCAGCTCAGTGTGCCCACGATCGTCATCGACAAGCGCGCCCGCCCGGGTGACCAGTGGCGGAGCCGGTACAAGTCGCTCAGCCTGCACGACCCCGTCTGGTATGACCACATGCCGTACCTGAAGTTCCCGGACAACTGGCCGGTGTTCTCGCCCAAGGACAAGATCGCCGACTGGCTTGAGTCGTACACCAGGGTCATGGAGCTCAACTACTGGCCCAGCACCGAGGCCAAGAGCGCCAGCTACAACGAGGCCAGCCAAGAATGGACGGTTAACGTCGAACGGGACGGCGAAGCGGTGGTGCTGCGCCCGAAACAGCTCGTCCTGGCCACCGGCATGTCCGGCCAGCCCAACATCCCGTCCTTCCCCGGCATGGACAGATTCCGCGGCGACCAGCACCACTCCTCCGCCCATCCGGGCCCGGACGCCTACCGGGGCAAGCGGTGCGTGGTCATCGGGTCTAACAACTCGGCGTTCGACATCTGCGGCGCGCTGTGGGAGAGCGGCGCGGACGTGACGATGGTGCAACGGTCATCCACCCACATCGTCCGGTCCGCGACGTTGATGGACATCGGTCTGAGCGCCCTTTACTCCGAACGGGCCGTGGCCTCAGGTATCACCACCGAAAAAGCCGACCTCATCTTCGCCTCCATCCCGTACCGGATCATGCACCTGTTCCAGATCCCGCTGTACGACCAGATGCGGGAACGGGACAAGGATTTCTACGACCGGCTGGAAAAGGCCGGTTTCGACCATGACTGGGGCGACGACGGCTCCGGGCTGTTCATGAAGTACCTGCGCCGCGGCTCCGGCTACTACATCGACGTCGGCGCCGCCGACCTGGTGGCCGACGGCGACGTGAAGCTCGTCCGGGGCCAGGTCGATCACCTGACGCAGGACGCCGTGGTCCTGGCGGACGGCACCGAGCTGCCCGCCGACCTCGTCGTCTACGCCACCGGCTACACCTCGATGAACGGGTGGGCGGCCGACCTGATCTCCACCGAAGTCGCGGACAAGGTCGGCAAGTGCTGGGGGCTGGGCTCCGACACCACCAAGGACCCCGGTCCGTGGGAGGGCGAGCAGCGCAACATGTGGAAGCCCACCCAGCAGGAAGCCCTCTGGTTCACCGGCGGCAACCTGCACCAGTCCCGGCACTACTCCCTTTTCCTCGGGCTGCAGCTCAAGGCCCGTCAGGTCGGCATCCCTACCCCCGTCTACGGCCTGCAGGAGGTCCATCACCTCGGCTGACCCGCTTAGTGCGGGAGGGGGCCGCCGGCCAGGGAGATGATCAGGCCGGCAGCGCCGGCGGCGAGCAGGGTCAACACGACACCGCGGCGCAGCCCGAGCAGGAGCAGTATCGCGCCTGCCAGTACCGCGTACTGCCATGGCCGGTTCAGGGCGGCGGTCAGCGGGATGGCCGAGCCGAGGATCGCGCCGATGGCGGCGGGCCCGGCGCCGTCCAGGAACGCCTGGGCGTGGCTGTTGCCGCGCAGTGCACTGAAATACCGGGCGCCGCCGAGGACGAAGACGAACGAGGGTGAGAACGCGATCAGGGCCGCGAGCAGGCCGCCGCCCAGGCCCGCGGCCGCGTAGCCGACGGCGGCAACGGTCTGGACGACCGGCCCGGGGGTGATCTGGCCCAGCGCGACCGCGTTCAGGAACTGACTGCTGGTCATCCAGTGGTGCCCCACCGCGTCGGCTCGCATCAGCGGGATGATGACGAAGCCGCCGCCGAACGACAGCGCCCCCACCTTGAGCGCGGTCCAGGCCAGGGCCGCCACGCCGCCCGCGGCGACCGCCGTCCCGGCGGCGCGAGCTGCTGCCCCTGGCCCCATGATCAGCGGGAGCGGCTTGATCCGCGGGGCGGTGCGGGTGCCCGGCGTGTCCCGGGAACCGGCGCGGCGTGGGCGCCGGATGGCCAGTTCGGTGAGCCCGCAGCCGAGCAGGACCAGGACGAGCCACGGGCCGATGGCGGCGGCGGCGGTCCCGCCGGCCAGCAGGTAGAGCGCCCAGCGGATCCGGCGCGGCGATCCGGCCTGCTTCGCCCGGGTCCAGCTGGGGCGGAGCAGGTTCCAGCCGGCCTGGACCGCGACGGCGGCTACCGCGGCGCCCGCCCCGGCGCCGATCCCTTTGACCCACAGCGGCGGAGCGCCGGCCAGGAACAGGACGGAGAGCGCGAGGATGACGATGAGTCCGGGCACGATGAACGCGGCCCCGCCGGCCAGGGCCCCCAGGCGGCCGCGGACCCGCCACGCGCAGAAGATCGCGAGCTGGGTGGAGGCGGGTCCGGGCAGCAGGTTGCAGGCACTGATCGCGTCCTCGAACTCGGTCGCATCGAGCCAGTGCTCGCGGTCCACGCACAGCTTGCGCAGCAGCGCGATGTGCGCCGGGGGGCCGCCGAACCCGACGCACCCGATCCGGCCCCACTCCCGCAGCACCGTGGCCAGGCTCGCCTGGTATCCCGCCTGCGGTTCAACCGCCGGGACTGTTTCCCGCCCCGGCTCGTCAGCCGACGGCATGGCCTATGCGCCGGAGGGGATATCCGGTCCGCACCTCGGTCATCGCAAACCGGTCCTCTCTAGTTGAGACGTTCCCAATTCTGCCCGGTCGCCGGCCGCCGCCGCGTCACCCTCAGTGATGATTTGCGGCGTACTCCTGCAGGGCGACCAGGGTGCCGGGCTAGGGACTTCACGGGCGCAATCGGGTGCCCGAGGCGCGACCGTAAGAGCACGCACTCTTCCGGCCGGGCAAGGAGCGCCTGCGATGACGAAGCACGCTTGCCACGCTCTCGGGCGACCCAGGCTGGCGTCGTCATGACGGGCAAGGTCGCCATCATCACGGGAGGCTCACAGGGCATCGGAGCCGGGCTGGCCGCCGCGTACCGAGCGCAGGGCTGGGCGGTGGTGGCCAGCGCCCACGCGGTCATGCCATCGCAGGACCCCGATCTGCTCACCGTCGCGGCGGACATTACCGAGCCCGCGACCGGCGCCCTGATCATCGACGTAGCGCTGGAACGCTTCGGCCGCATCGACACCCTGGTCAACAGCGCGGGCGCGTTCATCTCCAAGCCGTTCACGGACTACACCGCGGAAGACTACGCTCTGATCGTCGGGGTCAACCTCACCGGATTCTTCTGGCTGACCCAGCGCGCGATCGCCGAGATGGCCACGCGGTACGGCGGCCACGTCGTCAACATCACGGCCACCCTGGCCGAGTACGCGGACTGCGGCCCGCCCGCGGTACTGGCCGCGCTGGCCAGGGGCGGCCTGGCCGCGGCCACCAGGTCCCTGGCCGTCGAGTACGCCTCCTACGGCATCCGGGTCAACGCCGTCTCACCCGGCGTCATCCAGGCCCCGGTGCACCCGCCGGAAAGGGCTGACGACCTCGGTGACCGGCTTCCCCCGGGCCAGGTCAGCGACGTCGTTGACGCCGTCTTGTTCCTGGAGTCGTCGCCCTGCATCACCGGCAAGATCCTGCACATCGACGGCGCCCCGAATCGCCAGATCGCCGGGCACTGAGGCCCCGCGCTAGGCGGGCTCGCCGTCCGGCCCGTGCCGGGCCAGCGCGGCGTGCAGTTCGCGGCGGGAGCCGATGCCCAGCTTGGTAAAGATCTTGCGCAGGTGCCATTCGACCGTGCGCGCGGACAGGAACAGCTGGGCGCCGATCTCCGGATTGGTCAGGCCGTCGCGGGCCAGCCGGGCGATGTAGGCCTCCTGCGGGGTCAGCATGGTGACGGTCTCGGTGCCGCGCTTGCGCACCGTCTCGCCGGTGGCGATCAGCTCGCGGCGCGCGCGCTCGGCGAATGCCTCCATGCCGATCGCGGTCAGCATGTCGTGGGCCGTGCGCAGCTGCTCGCGCGCGTCGAGGCGCCGGTCCTCGCGCCGCAGCCACTCCCCGTAGACCAGATGCGCGCGGGCCAGCTCCGGACGCAGCCGCGTACGGCTCAGCCGGTCGATCGCTTCGCGGTAGCGGCCGTCGGCGTCGGCGCCGTGGCTGAGCAGCGCCCGGCAGCGCGCCTCGATGCCGAGGGCGACGTCGTTGCCGCAGGGCTGGGTCGTCTCCGCGAGCCGCTCGAGCGCATCGCGTGCGAGCTTGACGTCGCCTGCGCGCGCGGCCGCCTCGACGAGCTCGGGCATGGCCCACATCGACATCCACGGGTTCAGGGTGTTCGAGGTGGCCTGCTGCGCCGCCGACGCCGCTTCGTGGTAGCGGGCGAGGCCGTTGTACAGGACCGCGGCCGTCCAGTGCGCCCAGGCCGCCGCCATCCCTTGTCCCTGGGCGGCGGCAAGCTCGATCGCGCTCGCTATCGCCGCGGAGGCCTCGGCTTCCCTGCCCTGCAGGGCCAGGAGCCTCAGCAGCGTGTACGGCGCGATGGGGCTTCCGGTCGCCGCCGCCACGCTGTCGGTCTCCGCGATAACCGAGGCGGTGCCCGCGAAGTCGCCCATCCACGGCCGCGTTATGCCCAGCTGGGAGAGGTAGAAGGGCAGCTGCGCCAGCGCGCCGACGTCGCGGACGACCTGGACCTGCCGGACGGAGATCGCATGCAGGCTGTCGAAATCCCACACGACGGTGGAGGCGACCGTGGCCATCCAGCCCCACCGCAGGACGTCCTCGACGGGAATACCGGTCAGCACGTCGGCCGCGCGTTGCAAGGTCGCGGCGGCGGCCGCGGGTCCGTCGGTGGTCAGCAGGGCAAGACCACCGAGCAGCAGGTCCAGGGGAAGCGGATCACCTGGCGGCGGAGGGAGGGCCTGGACCGCGCGGCAGATCTCCAGGAGAACGTCCCGCCCCGAGAGCCCCGCCATGCCGGCCGCGCCCCACGCGGCCAGGTAGGTCTCGCGCGCAAGGTTCAGGTCGAACGGCTCGAGCTGCCTGGCGGCCTTCAGCAGCAGTGCGGGTGGATCGCTGCCCAGACCCGAGGCGAAGGCGACGTGGGCCCGCAGCAGGTCGGCCCGGACGCGCTGGAACTCGTCGAGCGGCCCGGACCCTCCAATCTCCGCCGTCGCCAGCAGTTCCAGCACCTTGGCGAACGCGCCGGCCTGCATGCTGGCCTGCGCTGCGGCCAGTGTGCGTTCGGCGTGCCGCGCCGGATCGTCGGTCAGCAGCGCCGACCGCTCGAGGAACGCCGCGGCCGCGGCCATCCCGCCCCGGGCCTGCGCCCGCCCGGCGGAACGCTCTAGCTCCGCTGCGACCTCCTCGTCCGGCTCGGCCGCAGCCTGGGCCCGGTGCCAGGCCCGCCGATCCGGATCGGCCTGCGGGTCGGTCACCTCGGCCAGCGCCGCGTGCAGCCGCTGTCTGTCGGCCAACGACGCCGAACGGTAGACCGCCGAGCGCGCCAGCGGATGCCGGAACCGCACCTGGCCACCGAACTCGGCCAGCCCTGCCTCCGCCGCCAGCGTTCCCGCCTGGACACCGATCCCCAGCCGTCTGGCCGCGCGCCAGACCAGCGCCCGGTCACCGGACGGATCGGCGGCCGCCAGCTGCAGCAGCCGCCGGGTCTGGTCCGGCAAGGCGTCCAGCTGGCGCCGGAAGCTGTCCTCGATCCGGCTCGTCAGCGGCGCGGCGCCGGGCAGGCCGAACCCGCCCGCCAGCTCCGCGGGGGTCAGCCCGCGCGGCAGCTCGAGCAGCGCCAGCGGGTTGCCGCGGGTCTCGGCGATGATCAGGTCGCGAACCCGCGGGTCCAGCGGTCCGGCCAGCGCCGAGTCCAGCAGCACCCGCGCGTCATCGTCCCGCAGCCCGTCAACACCCAGCTCCGGCAGCCCGGCCAGATCCTCGCTCGGATCGCGGGCCGCGAAAACCAGCCCGACCGGGTCGGCCGCCAGCCGCCGCGCCGTGAACCCCAGCGCCTGCGCCGAGGCCCGGTCCAGCCACTGCTCGTCATCGATCAGGCAGATCAGCGGGCGGTCCCCCGCCACCCCGGACAGCAGGCTCAGCACGGCCAGCCCGACCAGGAACCGGTCCGGCGGCGGGCCCGCGGCGATGCCGAACGCGGTCCGCAGCGCGTCCCGCTGCGGTACCGGCAAGCGCTCCGCGCGATCCAGCATCGGCGCGCACAGCTGATGCAGCCCCGCGAACGCCAGTTCCATCTCCGACTGCACGCCCGCCGCGCGCGCCACCCGGCATCCCGACCCCGACGCCCGCCCGGCCAGGTGCTCAAGCAGCACCGTCTTGCCCACGCCCGGGTCGCCGTGCACCACCAGGACCCCGCTCTCACCGGCCCGGACCGCGTCGACCAGCCGGTCGAGCGCGTCACGTTCGGGGCGCCGGTCCGTCAGCGCCGTCACACGGTCCCGCGGCCGCCCGGGGTTGGCGCTCACCGGCCGGCGCCGTCCCGCGCCCCGGTCGCTGGGCTGGGCGCGGGCGCTCACACGGCCTCCAGGCTGGTCCAGATCACCACATTGCCTTAGCCGGAGCGTAACCTGCCGGGAACGAACCGGGCAAGGCCCTGCGAAACGCGAGCCAGCGAAGTCTCCCTAACCGAAGGTGAAGGAGTAGGCCTGGGCGCCGGGGTCGGGGAACGTGATCTCGAAGGTGCGCTCGGTGATCGGTTCGGGCTGGCGGATGAGCTGGTAAAGCCGCTGTTCGGTGACAGTGCCGTGGCCCTCGCGGTCAAGGTCGGTCCCGCGGGCCGCGTCCGGCGGCTGCCCGTCCAGGAGCACCCGGAACCGCACCGAGGTTCCCGGTGTCGCTGGCCCCATGACGAGGTTGAGATCGCGGGCGTGGAACCGGTAGGCGATCTGCCCGCCGGGCTCGTTCGCCGTGGCGGCCTGTTCCTCCACCGTCCAGTCCCCGGATAGGGCCCAGTGGTTGAGCCGCAGCTGCGCCGGGGCGGAGTACACCTGAGGCTTGCCCGGCAGGATGCCGCCGGGAGATGCGAAGTTCTCGGTGCGCTCGTAGCCGGTGTAGGTCTCCGGCGATCTCAAGCTGTCCCAGTCGGCCGGGGCTTCCACGCCGCGGGCGTCGACCGACACAAGCTCATGACCGTGGTCGGTCGTTCCCGCCTCGGCCAGCAGTTGCTGGATGACCATCTCCGACTGCTGGTATTCGCCCTCGCCGAAGTGGTGATGCCGGATACGCCCCTGCGCGTCGGCGAAGTACAGGGCGGGCCAGTAGTGGTTGTCGAAGGCGTTCCATACCGCGTAGTCGTTGTCGATCGCGACCGGGTAGCCGATCCGCAGGTCGCGGACGGCGCGGCGGACGTTGCCGAGGTCGTGCTCGAAGCCGAACTCGGGGGTGTGCGCCCCGATCACGACCAGCCCGTGATCGGCGTATTTCCCGGCCCAGGCCCGCAGGTAGGGCAGCTGGCGGAGCCAGTTGACGCAGGTGTAGGTGCAGAAGTCGATCAGGGCTACCTTCCCGCCCAGGTCGGTCGCCGTCAGCGGCGGCGAGTTGAGCCACCCGGTCGCGCCCTCGAAAGAGGGCAGCCTGCCCTCGACGGGCAGCCGGGCCGAGGTGGCGTGCAGTCCGGCGGGGACCGGCCAGTGTGCTGTCATGACATCTCCTTCTAAAGATCGTAGCGCCCAGCTCGGCGGGGCCGGGAGGCCCGGAGCCGGGCCGCTCGGGATCCCGCCGAGGATGAGAACGCGCAGGCGTCCGGTTAGCGCAGTGACCGGAACGCCGCGCGGAGCTCGCTGCTGAACAGCGCCGGCTCCTGCCAGGCGGCGAAGTGGCAGCCCCGGTCGACCTCGTTGAAGTAGATGAGGTTGGCGTAGGCCCGCTCGGCCCAGCTGCGCGGGGCCTTGTAGATCTCGTTGGGGAAGACGGACACGGCGGCCGGGATGGTGACGTTCTTGACGCCGAAGAAGTCGTAGGTGTTCTCCCAGTACAGCCGGGTCGAGGAAACCCCGGTGTTCGTCAGCCAGTAGAACGTGAGGTTGTCCAGGACCTCGTCCCTGGTCAGGTTGCCGACGGGGTGCCCGGCGACGGCGTCGGCGATGTCGGAGTAGCTGGACGCGTCGTGGTTGAGCACCCAGGCGGCCAGCGCGACGGGGGAGTCCGCGAGCCCGTAGAGCGTCTGCGGCTGGGTGATCATTTCTATCCCGTAGCCGATGCCCTTGGTGTAGAAGAAGTTCAGCTGCTCGTACGTGCGCTGCTCCTCAGCGGACAGGCCCGATGGCGGCGGGCCGCCGGCCCCCAGGACGTTTTGCGCGAGCGCCACCGAGACATCGGCCGGGACCACGCCGGCCATGTTGGTGTGCATGCCGAGCAGTTCCGGGGGAGCCTGCACGGCCATCACGTCGGTGATGATCGCGCCCCAGTCGCCGCCTTGGGCCACGAACCGGGTGTAGCCCAGGCGCCGCATCAGCTCGGTCCAGGCCCGGGCGATGCGGTCCGGGCCCCAGCCGGTCTCCCGCGGCTTGCCGGAGTACCCGTAGCCGGGTATCGACGGGATCACCACGTCGAAGGCGTCCGCTGCGCTGCCGCCGTGGGCGGTGGGATTGGTGAGCGGGTCGATGACCGCCAGCAGCTCGATGATCGAGCCGGGCCACCCGTGCGTGATGATGGCCGGCAGCGCGTTGGGGTGCTCGGAGCGGACGTGGATAAAGTGGATGTCCAGCCCGTCGATCTCGGTGATGAAGTGCGGCAGGGCGGTCAGCTTCGCCTCACACCGGCGCCAGTCGTATTCCGCCGCCCAGTAGCGGGCGAGTTCCTGCATGACCGCCAGCTTCGGGCCCTGCGAATGATCCTTGACGAGCTCTTGGTCGGGCCAGCGGGTGGCGGTGACGCGCGCGCGCAGCGCCTCCCGTTCCGCCTCGGTGGTGAGCGGGACCGTGAACGGCCGGATCGCTGTGGTGCCTGCTGAGGTTTCGGTCGGGGCGGACATGTGGGTCTCCTTTGGTTTTGCTTGGTGGTCCTCACGATCGCGCATCGGATGCGGACGGTTCGCCGGTCAGATCCCTGGCCCCGCACCCTGGTCTGGACCCTGGGCCGTTACCCGGTCGCCTCAATGGCCGTGCCTAAACGATCGCGGCTAGGTGCCTCCCCGGTCGGGGGAGGCACCTAGCCACGGTGATGCGATTAAGGGTAGGTGACTACATCGCTCGGGCCTGGCGAGGTCGAGTTGACCGCCGCACCGGTGCCGTTGATCACTGAATTGATGCCGCCCGACCCGCTCAGGAAGCGGGTGAACAAGTCCTGGAATTTCACCTTCGGTGTATCGGGCGCCTGGAAGCCCATCGCGGCGTAAATCGCTACGCCCTGGTTGAAGAAGGAATAGCTGCCCATTCCGTAGCCCTGGAACGTCTTGACATCGGGGCTGACCAGGAACCCGGGGTAACCGTCCTCGGTGGGGCTGGCCATCCAGGCCGCCTGGCTCGGCGGATCGTAGGGCATCTCGTTCTGGAAGAAGATCTCCGTGCCGCCCTGGCCGCTCCAGACCACCTCATAATCCTGGTAGTGCTCGACGGCCAGGCCGTAGGCGGTCACGTTGTTTCCGGTGACCACGACACCGGTGCTGGCCTTGTTGACGGTCCAGCCCACCGCGTTGCCGTGGTCAGCGCGCCAGGCCCATACGTCGTCGATGATCGAGTTCCCGGCGTTGTCGAGGAGGCTGACGGTCGCCGAAACGGGAGTGGTCTCGGCGCCGCCGATGCGGAAGAAGACATCCTGGATGAGGTCCGGGTCGCTGGCGGAGCCGGCTCCGGGGACCCCGACCGAGAGCAAGACCGGCGAGTTGACCGGGCCGGCGTCGATGATGAGACCGGAAAGCTTCACCCCGTTATCGGGCACGACGATCATGGCGGCGTTGCCGTGCTGCGGCACCAGGGTGGCAAAGCCCAGGCCCAGGATCACGGTGTCGGGACGGCTGACCACAATAGGCTGGTCGAGGTCGTAGACGCCGGGAGTGAGGATGAGGTCCTTACCCAGGGCCAGGGCGGCGGTGATAGCCAAGGTAGGCGTGGACGGGCTGGCCACGAAGAACTTGGACAGGGGGATCGACGTGCCGGCCTCCTGCCCGCTGGCCCAGGACGGCCCGGACGAGTTGTGCTGGGCCGCGGGGACGAAGACGTTGTAATTGCCGCCGGAGCCGGTGTAAAGGAACGGCTCTTCCTCGGTCACCGGACTGGATGACAGGACGGTGTTCTGCTCGCACTGGCCGGTGAAGACCGGCGCGGGCGCGCCCTCGACCCCGGAGTAGACCATGTTCCACAGCCCCTGCGGGCATCCGTTCGCTCCGCCTATGTCGCTGTTCCGGACCATGTACTGCTGGTTACCGTAGAAGTCGAGGTCGCCGCTGACCTGGCTGTCAGCGATAAAGCCGCCGCTGGCGTAGTTGTTCGTCGCGCAGTAGTCCTGGAAGACGACGCTGCCGTTGACGATGGCGCGCCTGATCGGATCGGCTTGAGATGCCGACCAGATTTCGGCGCTGTTGGCGCAGCCAGCGCCGTAGGCATCCAGGACCGGAGGCGCGTAGGCCGGGGGCGAGCTCGGCAGGTCCACGTTGAGGTCCAGGTTCGACAGGGACCGCCAGAAGTTGTCGTCGGAGTTGCAATCACTGGTGCCGGCGGTGCACAGGTTGTTGAACACGTCGATCGCGCCGTCGATGACCGTGTCCTGGGGCATCGAGCCCAGGCCGGCCACCTCGGTGTAGTAACCGACCTGGAACACCAGGGGGTCGGCGGCTGATCCGTAGGTCCCGGGCTGGAAGAAGATGGCGTAGCGCTGGCCGTCGAACTGGCTGGCCACCGGGACCTGCTGGGTGGCGATGTTGTTGAGGTCGGTCTGGATGGTCGTCTGGCTCATGGCGTCGTTGAAGACGCAGACGTTGGGACCGAAGGCGGCCACGTTCGCCCCCGGGCACATCGACGAGGGTGCCTGCGCGGCCACGCCCGCGGTGGCCGTAGTGGCGGTGGCAGCGCCGGCCGGGACCGCGGCCAAACCGGCCCCGGCGACCAGGGCCGCCGCCAGGCACATGGCCGGCCGCGGCCGCCTGCGAGCGGTGAAACCCTTGGTGACTCTCGTCATTGCGCCGCCCCGGAGGGCCGCTAGCTGCGGAAATCTCATTGCGTTACCTTTGTCCCTTCACCTTTCGGTATCGTCCCCCGAGTCCTTCTAATCCGCTGGGCATTTTCCGGGAGATCGCTATGGCTACATTAAAAGGTGCAGGTCACCGCCATTAAGCCAGCATGGACGGTTCATAACCACGTTTACTTTCTCCTGGATTTCCCCGGAAATGGCTCGGACCTTAACATAGCGGTAACGTTGTTAACGGGACATAAACATCATTTCCGAGCCATCAAAAATCCGTTAACGCGTGCGCGGGGGTGTCACAGCGGCAGGCGCTTGCAACTCGCGGACTAGCCGACCCGCACGCGTCGACTTCAGTAGGGATCAACTGGCCGTAAAGAGCACCGGTCTAGCGTTAACTTCACCTCTGCGCATGCGGCCGGCCGCGGACCGCAGTGGCCAACTAGGGTTCAGCTCCGGTCAGGAAGAACAACCGGCCGCACTTTTCTCTCTCCACGGAAGGCGAGGCACAGCATGCCGACAATCACGAGTACCGACGGCACCGAAATCTTCTACAAGGACTGGGGTTCCGGCCAGCCGGTGGTCCTCATCCATGGCTACCCGCTCAGCGGCCGGGCGTGGGACAAGCAGGTCCCGGCCCTGCTGGCGGCCGGCCAGCGGGTCATCACCTACGACCGCCGCGGCTCGGGCGGGTCCAGCCAGCCCGCCACTGGTTATGACTGGGACACCTTCGCCGCGCCGAGCTGGCCGGTCCACTCCGCCTGCGGCCGCGGCCACTCGCGCCCGGCCCACAGCCGCGTCGGGGTTCGGCATCCGGAACGGGTGGCACAGCACACACCGCGCATTCGCCGGTCAGCTCGGGGGCCAGGGAATAGTCTGTACCGCATAAGAGCTACCCTGCGGTACAATAAGTTATGAAGGAATAGGGAGGTAACCGTGGCCGCCAGCACCTCGTTCCGGATCAGCGACGCCGCCCGGGCTCGCCTGGCATCGCGTGCCGCCCATGAGGGCGTGACCGCCACCGCGCTGCTGGATCAGCTCATCATCGAAGGGACCGACCAGCTCGACTACCCTGGGATCGTCTTCCGGGGCCCTGCGCACGACCGGCGCGCCGCGCTCGCCGCGGGCCCGGACGTCTGGGAAATCATCGGGCGCCTGCAAGAGCTGGACGGCGGCGAGGAACAGCGAATCAGCCTCCTGGCCGCTGAATCGGATCTGCACCCCCGGCTCATCCGCATCGCCCTGGATTACGCGGCGGAACACTCCATCCAGATCGGCGAACGGATCGATCGGAACCGGGCCATGGGGGAGCGGAGCCGGCAGACGGCACGGCAGCGTGCAGCGCTCCTGGCGTGACCGCCTTCCTGATCGACGAGATGTTCCCGGTAGCCGCGGCCGGGCTGCTGCGCACCCGGCACGGCCGCGATGCCGTCCACGTCACTGAGGCGGGCCTGCGGGCAGCCGACGATACGCAGGTCGCGGCCGCCGCCCGGGCCCAAGGCCGGGCTGTCGTCACTGAGAATGTCGCGGACTTCGCCGCCGAGCGCGACCTGGTCTTGGTGTTCGTCCTGAAGAAGAACCTGCCAGCGGGAGGCGGGCAGGCGGCCGCGCTGGCCAGGATCTTGGACCGCTGGGACAAGGATCATCCCGATCCCTATCTCGGTCACCACTGGCCGGCGATGGACTAACAGTTGTATCGAGGAAGGGCAGCCATGGCAGAGACCAAGCGCCGCGTCCGATTGCCTGGAGGTAATCGTGAGGCACCAGAATCGAGGCGCGCTGCGCCTCGATCACCTGCCCCGTTATGGCTCGTGCCACGGCCGGTCGGTCATGATGCGGTCGTAGGCCATGGCAAGCGCAGGAGCAGACGAGAACACGCCGAAGGGGGGCGAGCCTGGCCCTAAGCCGGTCACGGACGAGACCGGGCATGAGCCCGTTCAGCTGATAGCCATGTCGGATGCCGCCAGCCGGATGGGCGCGCTCATGCTCGGCTCGGGCACCGGCTAGTTCCGGGTCCTGCAGGCGATGCGCCAGGTCGCTGCGGCCCTCGGCATCGACCGCCTGCAGGCACAGGTCACGCTGACCTACATCGTCTCGACCACGACCCGGCAGGGGATCTTCCGCGCCCAGGTCCTCGAGGTGCCGGGGGACTTGCCGGAGCTGGGAAACCCAGATGTCCTGCGCTGATGATCCGACGTAGACGGCATCGTGCCCGGTCCAGCGTCTTGAAGATCCCGCGGGACGGCTGGGACAGCAGAGATGGTCCGGGCCGGCGATCACGCCGTGCGAAGCGATCTCGGCCAGCACCGGGGCGCCGCGTCGATACCCGCCGGCGCGGCGGCAGACCATCTACCCTGCACAACACCCGCCGGCTACCCGCTCGCCCACAAGCTCGCGCTCGCATCCAGGCCGCTCGCGCCGAGCAGAAAGCCTGCTTAGTGAGCGAGCCGTCACGTCGATGCATATCCCCCGGAGCCTGTGGACTCTCGAATTTCCTCGGTCACGCGAGTGATCTCCCGGCGCAGTTCCCGGCGCCGGGCAGCGGCCTTGTGCCGTCGGCGCTCCTCGGCCGTCCGGGGGCGCCAGGATGGTACCGGGACGGGCCTCCCGTCGGGGCCCACGGCGACCATCGTGAAGTAGCAGCTGTTGGTGTGCCGAACGACATGGCGCAGCAGGTCCTGCGTCGTCACTCGTACCCCGATCTCCATCGACGTACGGCCTGTCCAGTTGACGCTGGCCTGCAACGTCACCAGTTCACCGATGTGGACGGGCTCCCGGAAGACGACCTGGTCGACGGAGAGCGTGACGGCGT
>Ga0302184_10000433_pt1 | contig 27702 bp, 23 predicted proteins | sample I_Palsa_N3_3_FD_200233 | JGI IMG/M metagenome (GOLD analysis project Ga0302184, IMG submission 200233) | Peat permafrost microbial communities from Stordalen Mire near Abisko, Sweden - I_Palsa_N3_3 | ecosystem: Environmental > Terrestrial > Soil > Palsa > Peat permafrost | place: Sweden...
TTAGGCAGGGATCAGCTCTCGGGGCTCTTGGGCTGGCTGTGGCTCGGGGTTGGTGTTGGGTTGCAGGTTGGCGCCTTCGAGGTCGACGTTGGGGATGAGGCGGTCGAGGGTGTGTGGGAGCCACCAGGCCCGTTGGCCGATGAGGCTCATCAGTGCGGGGATGAGGGTCATGCGGATCATGAACGCGTCGAGGAGCACCCCGGTGGCGAGGACGAAGCCGATGGACTTGATGATGTTGTCGTCGGGCAGGATGAACGCGGCGAACACGCTGACCATGATCAGCCCGGCGGCGGTGACGACGCGCGCTGAATGACGAAACCCGTAGCGCACAGCATCGTCGGGTGTGGCGCCGCGGGCGTGGGCTTCGCGCATGCCGGAGACGAGGAACATCTGGTAGTCCATCGCCAGGCCGAACAGGATCCCGATCGCGATCACCGGCGTGAGGCTGACAATCGGAGCGGTCTGGCTGACGCCGATCAGGCTGGCGCCGGTGCCGTCTTGAAAGACGGCGACCATCATCCCGAGCGCCGCGGCGACCGAGAGCAGGAACCCTCCGACCGCGGTGAGCGGGATCAGCAGTGACCGGAACGCGATCGCGAGCAGCAGGAACGCCAGTCCAACGATCACCGCCAGATACGGCAAGAGCGACTGGCTCATCCGGTTGGCGATGTCGATGTTGACGGCGGTGGTGCCGGTCACGTCGATGTCGGTGCGGGTGCCGGCGGTCAGACGCGCACGATCGGCGCGGATGCGCTCGACCAGGTTAGTGGTGGCGGTACTCGACGCGCTGCTTGACGGGGTGACGTTCAGGATCGCGAGCTTGCGGTCGGGGGTCAGCGTCGGCGTTGAGACCTTGGCGACATCGGGCAGCTTGGTCAGCCGTCCAGCGAGAACCTTGGCGCCGGTCGTGCCGTCGACGGTGCTGGCCGGTTGGGCGACGATCGTCAACTGGCCGTCCAGCCCAGGCCCGAACCCTTGGTCAAGCAGGGTGCCGGCGGTGTGCTGGGCGGTGCCTTTGGCGTAGGAGGAGTCATCGGGCAGCCCGAGCCGCATATGCAACACCGGGGAGGCCAGCGCGAGCGCGATCACCGGCACCGCACCGACCACGATCTTGCGGTGGCGGATGACGAACTCGACCCATCGCAGACCGAGCGTCCGGTCATGCGATCCGTCGGCGAGCTTGTGCTTGCCCTTCAGAGCCCGCTCACCGGCGAACCCGAGCAGGGCTGGGACGAGCGTGATCGCGATCAGAACCGAGATCGCGACGGTGCCGGCGGCGGCGAACCCCATCGCCGTCATGAACGGGACGGCGGTCACAAACAGCGCGAGCAGCGCGATCACAACCGTGCTGCCGGCGAACACCACCGCGGTGCCGGCCGTTCCGACGGCCTGGCCGATCGCGTCCTCGAAGTTGACGCCGCGACGCGCGAGCGAGCGATACCGGGTGATGATGAACAGCGCGTAGTCGATCCCGACAGCGAGACCGAGCATCGCCGCCAGGCTGATCACGGCCGAGCTGAGATCGGTCAGCGCGCTGGCGGTGACGATCCCGGTCAGGCCGATCCCGACCCCGAAGATCGCGGTGAGCAACGGCATCCCGGCGGCAATCAAAGAGCCGAACGTGATCGTGAGCACCAGCAGCGCGACGATGATCCCGAGTCCTTCGTCAGCGCCGCCGCTCGAGCTGGGCGCAGCCGCCTGGCCGCTGAGCCCGACCTGCAAACCGTCAGCGCGGGCCTGCGCAGCGGCGGCGAGGACCGGCTGGCGGTCGGAGTTGGTCAGGTCGTTCTGGGACTTGTGAAAGGTGATGTTGGCGTAGGCGACCCGCCCGCTCTCAGAGACCGTGCCGTCGTCAAACGGGTTGGAGACCGAAGCGACGCTTGAGGCGCGCGCGATGTTGCTAACAGCGGTCTGCACGTCGGCCCGCTCAGCGCCGGTCAACCGCTGCCCGGCCGCTGGTGCGGCGAACACGATCCGGCCGCTGGCCCCCGTCGTCGCTGGGTCATGGACGCTGAGCAGATCCATCGCCCTCTGGGACTCGGTGCCCGGGATCGTGAAGTTCGAGGAGAACGACCCGCCGGACAAGCCGGCGGCGGCCGCGGACGCGATCAGCAGCCCGACCCAGAAGGTCAGGACCCAGCGGCGGCGGCGGTAGGAGAAGCGCCCGAGGCGCTGCAGGAGGGAAGCCATAGCCGGACCGTACCACAAACTCGCAGAGTCTGTGAGTTTGCACGGAGTGCGAATATACGTTGTCTGCGAGTTGAGCTATGGTGTTAGGTCATGACGATCACCCCGGGACTGCGGGAGCGTAAGAACCAGCGCACTCGCGAAGCGATCGTCCGCGCGGCACTCGAACTCTCTGACCAACAGGGGTTTGAGAAGACGACCGTGGCGCAGATCGCCGACCGGGCGGACGTCTCCCCCCGCACCGTCCACGCCTGGTTTCCGTTCAAGGAAGACATCGTCCTCAGCGGCGCGGACCTACGCGTCGATCTGCTCGAAACGATCCTGTCGACCGGTGAAGGCACCGTCCTTGACCGAATCCGGCAGTGGCTTGACGCGGTCCACCTCCCCGACGAGGAAAGCGACGAGCTCGAACGGCTGCGCCACCGCGTCGTGCTCTCAGACGCGCGGCTGCGCGCCGAATACCGCAACCGCCAACACGCCGTTGAAGACCTCATCGCCGCCGCGATCGTGCGCGACACCGAGCTGCCCGACAACGCCGTCGCCGCCCGCGCGCTCGCCGCCGCGATCCTCACCTCGCTGCTCGCGATGCAAGAGCGCTTCGTCAAAGACCAGCCCGCCTACCGCGACGACTTCGCCGGAACCGAACAGATGCTCAACGCAGCACTCAACGCCCTCCCGCGGCACACCGACACCTGACAACGAGTCTCGCGGACCGCCTCCGAACTGCTGCTCGCCTCCGTCGTCGATCCGAAGAAGCGCGGATCTCGTGACTGCACCGGCTTGATCGGCACTCCAGGCCGCCGACGTGTCGCTGGCGAATCGTCGCCGCTTGCGTTTTGTCATGGCGCGCAATAGGGTGCCTCGGGGATCGCCAGACAGTCCGAGGAGGCGGTATGAAGCGCTTGGCGCTAGTTGGGGCACTTGTCGCGTCGGCCGTGGCGATGATGCTCGGCCCGGCCGGTGATGCCGGCGCAGTCGGGAAGCAGGTGATGGTGCGACTCACCGCCGCACCTGAGATTCCGTCGGGCGCGCAGCGGATCGGTGCCGTCTCACCGGCAGCGACCGAGACGGGCGCCGTCGTGCTCAAACCACGCAACGAGGGCGCGCTCACATCGTTCATCGCGTCGCTGACGACGGCGGGCTCATCGAGCTTCCACCACTATCTGGCGCCCGGGCAGTTCGAGAGTCGCTTCGGGCCGACACAGGCGACGATCGACTCCGTCAAATCACAGCTCGCGGCCGACGGTCTCGACGTCACCGGCGTCTCCAGCGATGGTCTGCTGGTCGAGTTCAAGGGCACCGCGCGCCACACCGAGAGCGCCTTCCAGACCGGACTGACGCGCTACAAGCTGGCGAACGGGACGACCGGCCAGGCGACCAACAGCGCGGTCCACCTCCCCTCCTCGATCGCCGGCCAGGTGTCCTCCGTGATCGGCCTGGACAGCCTCGTGCAGCCGCAGGCACTCGACGTCGAGCGCGGCTCCTTGGCGAAGGCCCGGGCCCACACGGCAGCCAAGACGGCGCAGTTCTCCCACCCCGCCGGCTCACCCGACGCGTGCTCAGACGCGTCGGCCGCCGCCGCCGAGTTCGGCGGCCTGACCGACGATCAGATCGCCAACTCCTACGGCGCCTTCGGCCTCTACCAGCAGGGCGACTTCGGCACCGGGCAGCACATCGCGATCTACGAGCTCGAGCCGTTCCTGCCATCGGACATAAAGACGTTCGACACCTGCTACTTCGGCACGTCGATGGCCAATCAGATGGCCAGCCGCCTCCACGTCATCCCCGTCGACGGCGGCCAGCCGACAGGCCCGGGCTCGGGCGAGGCGATCCTTGACGTCGAGGACGTCTCGGCGGTCGCGCCGGGCGCGACGATCGACGTCTACGAGGCGCCGAACAACGTCTTCGACAACAGCGACTTCGGTCCGCTCGACGCATACGCGGCGATCGTCAACAACGATCAGGACCAGGTCGTGAGCACCAGCTGGGGTCTGTGCGAGCAGGCCGTCCAGCAGGGTGAGCCGGGAATCCAGGAGGCGGAGAACTTCCTGTTCCAGCAGGCGGCCGCGCAGGGTCAGTCGATCTTCTCGGCTGCCGGCGACACCGGCGACGACGACTGCAACGAAGACCGCGACAACGTGCCGCCGGCCGGACAGAACGTCCTCTCGGTCGACGACCCGAGCAGCCAGCCCTACGTGGTGGCCGCCGGTGGCACGACGATCACCGACGCGACCGAGCCGCCGACCGAGCAGGTCTGGAACGACGGCGGCGCCTACGGCGGCGGTGGCGGTGGCATCTCGCAGTCGTGGGCGATGCCGTCTTGGCAGCTGAACTCGAAGGTCCCCGGCATCGCGGCCGCGCTGCCGGGTGGGGCGGACTACACGAACGCGAACGACGTCGAGACGAAGAACGGATTCCCGACCGGGTTCTGCCAGTCGACGATCGCGGGCGCCACGTCCGCGACGCCGTGCCGCACCCTCCCCGACGTGTCCGCGCAGGCGGACGAGTTCACGGGCGCGATCACGATCTTCAGCGAGGAGTTCGAGGGTCCGGGGACGCCGGACGGGTGGATCACGATCGGCGGCACCTCGTCCGCGGCGCCGCTGTGGGCGGCGATGCTCGCCGACGTGAACGCGTCGGCCACCTGCCAGGCCAGCACGGCGACCGCCAGCGGCGTCGGCTTCGTCAACCCGCTGCTGTACGCGGTAGCGTCGAGCCCGGCCGCCTACAAGGCTTCGTTCACCGACATCACCGCCGGCAACAACGACATCTACGGCCTCGACAACGGCCTCGTGTTCCCTGCCACCGCGGGGTACGACCTGGCCAGCGGCCTCGGCTCGCCGCAGCTGACCAACTCGGGCGGTACCGCCGGCCTGGCGTACTACCTGTGCAGCTACGCCACCCAGGCGAGCCGTCCGGGTGTGAGCGACATCAGACCGGCGCAGGTCTCGACCAGCGGCGGCACGATCACGATCACCGGCAGCGGCTTTGAGTCGGGCGGCAGCTCGCAGGTCGCCGGGATCCAGGTCGGCTCGACCGAGCTGACCAGCGGCCAGTTCTCCGTCAACAGCGCCTCGACGATCACGGCGAAGCTGCCGGCGGCCATCGACACGCTGCCGCCGGGCTCGGCCGCTCCACAGGACGGTGCCGGCCCGGCCGACATCATCGTCTCGCTCAAGAACGGTCAGTCGACCGAGCCGGGGCCGGCGAGCACGATCGAGTACGTCAACGAGAACAACAGCGGCCAGGGCGTCCCGTCGATCACCGGACTGAGCCCGACGGGCGGGCCGGAGGTCAGCCCGACGCCGGTGACGATCCTCGGGTCTGACTTCAGCGGAGCGACGAAGGTCACCTTCGGCGGAATCGCCGCGAAGAGCTTCACCGTAATCAGCCCGTCGGAGATCAGCGCCACCCCGCCGGCCTACTCGAGCTCGACCAAGTGCGCGCCGAGCCCGAAGGGCGAGAGCGCGACGACCGACCTCTGCCAGTCGCAGGTGCAGGTCACCAACGCGCACGGTTCGAGCGCCGAGGGCACGATCCTCACTCCGCTCGAGGGCACGCTGCCGGCGCTGAACGCACAGGGTGTGTTCGACCTCCCGCCGGGGTGCAACTGCGAGCAGGAGCCCGCGCCGACGGAGTTCGACTACACGCCGACTCCGACGGTCACGTCGATCTCGACCTCGCCGGCCAACCCGAGCTCGCTCGCAAGCGAGAACGGCGGCACGCTGATCACGGTGAAGGGCACCGGGTTCAACCTGCTGACGCTCGACTGGGCCGACATCGGCGATCCGACGCAGGCGGCCTCGCAGGACTTCGACGAGACGTTCATCAGCGGCACTGAGATCCAGATCGAGGTGCCGCCGACGGCGTCGCTGACGACCGACTCGACGACGCTGCCGTTCTCGGTCAAGACGCTGGGGGGCTCGTCGAACGCGCTGCCGATCACCTACGCCGGCGTCCCGATCGTCTCGGGCGTCGACAACGCCCAAACGGGGAGCCACGGCGCCGCCGACACGGGTGGCACGCCGATCTCGATCACCGGCCAGGGATTCGACGACGCGATCGCGCCGATCGAGTTCGTCGACTCGATCTCGCCGTACTCGATCGGGACGCAGTACACGTTCACGGTCAACAGCGACACGAGCATCAGCACGGAGACGGTCGGTCAGAACCCGGCGCTGGTCGACACCGAGGTGTGCAGCGTGACCGCGTGCTCGACCCCATCCGCGGCGGATCAGCTGATCCTGTACCCGCCGGGCAACCCGAGGGTCAACTCGGTCAGCCCAACCTCAGGCCCGGCGGCCGGCGGCACGCCGGTCGTGATCAGGGGCCAGAACCTGGGCTGCGTCACGCGCGTGTTCTTCGGCAACGTGAAGGCGCTGTCGGCCAGCAACCAGCAGGCGATCCTCGACTGCGGATCGACGTCCACCGTCGACGCGACCGCGCCCGCGGGCACTGCCGGCGAGTCGGTGAAGGTCAGGGTCACCACGGTCGAGAGCGACCTGACCGGCTCGGGCTCGAGCACGTCGACCGCGACGTTCAAGTACACGTCAGCAGCGAGCCCACCGCGCCGGTCAGCGGCTAGATCACCGGAGCGATCGCCAGGAAGGCGAGCGGGTGGCTCGCGAGGTTGACGCCGAGCCCGCTCCGGGCAGCGCGAGTGAGGCCGCTGCCGAACGCGCGCCGCGCGTTCGGCAGTGTCGAGCGGCCCGCGCGGTAAGGCTCTTCTGCATCCTCCCGGCGACAGAGATGGCATGAACGGCCCGCGCGATCGCTTTTCGCGCCTTGCACGAGCTGCTGACGGACCCGGCGGCGGCGGTGTCATTCGACGGTCGTTCTACCCTTGGCGAGCGGCGCCGGGCGCCGATGATCACCCCGGCGATCAGACGGGGACTGTCTGCGGGGTCGAAAAGGGACTTGCGTTGTTCGACGCGCTGACGGCCCGGATCCAATACGTATGGCTTTCCACGTCGGTCCCGACAGCGGTGTCGATCCACATCGCCGACCGGAGCGGGACGGGGGAGACGAGGTTGGTCTGCTCGTCACGGTAGACCTCGAACGTGTAGAGATTTGGATCGGGATCCGGGTTCCAGCGGAGCACCACGTCCGTCCCGTAGCTCGCGTTGTATTTCGTCGCGGCGTCAGCGGCCCACTGTGGCTGGCTTGGAGCATCGGTCTTCGACCATTCGGTGATCCAGATGACCGAGGTCGTGAAGGTTGGCAGCTCGAGGGCGGTGGAGAAGGTGCGGGCGGTGGCCGCGACGCCGACGCCGTGGTTCGCGACCGACAGTTCCTGCGCCGCGCGGATCTGCTCGACCGGCAGCCCGTTCAGCGCGAGCGATGTCGCTGCCGGTGTGGGTGGCCCGCCTGCGGCGGCGTAGCCATTGGAGAGTTTCGCGTCGATCTGGAACTGGTACCAGTTGATCGTCTCCCACGGAAGATTGACGATCGAGTAGCTGAGGTTCCAGGGAGACTTGGTGGAGAGCGCTGTCGAATTCTGGGCGTTCGGCGGGTAGACGCAGAAGACCGAACCGATGTGCGTTGACGCCACCGTGATCATGTGGAAGAGATCGGACGCGCCGTTCGGGTAGTAGTTCCCCGAGCCGGTAAGGAATGTGCCGTGCTCATCGCCGAGAAGCCGCAGGAGCTCGTAGAAACCGTACACCGGCACCTTGATCAGGTCCGTCGGGCACGCGTCCGCCGGCCAGGTCTCTCCGCCCGAGGCCGCTGTCATGATCGACCGCTGCTCACCGAACGACGCCTGCGCGAAGCTCACCGCGCCGGTCGTGCCCGACTCCGTCTGCCCCACGAGCGGGAGTTCGGCATCGTCGGACGCGGCTCGGACCCGCAGGGGAGCGTACTGCGAGCTCAAGGAGTCGTAGGCGATCGTCACCGCTGTCAGCCAGGCCGGGAACTGCGCGGTCATGTTCGGCAGGAACGGGACGGCGAAGTATGCCCGCATGTCGGCCTCGTCATTGACGATGCTCACAGAGTTCAGGCCTGCGTGCTGAGCCAGCCACGCCACCTGGTCCCCGCTGGCGACGACCAGGTCGAGACTGCTCGCGTCCTGGGGATCCCAGCCACCCTTGGCGTGGAACGAGATGAACTGGCACTGAATACCTGCAGTACCGGCCACGAACTCGATGAACGCCGACATGAGGGTCGCCGGAGTCTCACTGTCGGTGTCGACGATGTTCAGCGCCGTGATGGTGGGCCCGCCCAGCCGGACCGTCTCCGTCCAGCCATTCGACACCACGATCTCGGAGGTCGCCAGGTAGAGATCCTGGTAGAGGGGGAACGTCGGGGGGTCGCCGGTAACCGCATCTTCATCGGGCCCCCAACTGATGTCGGGCTCGTTCCACACCTCGAACCACCAAGTGGCGACCGTCTGTGCAGTGAATTTGGCGATCAGTTCGGTGAAGAAGGTTTGAACCAGCGTCTGCCAGTTGGACCTGATCTGTGACCAATCGGCGTCGTCTGGGGCCACCGGTCCCAGTGGCACCGACGGGGCGGGATTTGCGTACGACGTGCCGGTGTAGATACCGTCGGGGAAGAAGCCGAGCACGATGAACGGGATCAACCCGCGCGAGTTGAGTTGGCCGAGGGCCTCCATCGTCGTGGTGAAATCGATCTCCGAGGCTGGCACGCCCGCGGGCCATACGGTACCGCCGGAGGCGGTTCCCTCGATCCCATTCTCGAGGGTGCCGCAGGTGAACACCTTCATGACCCGGACCGTGGTGACGGCGCCGGGCGAGGCTCCGAAGTTGTCGAGCATGCGCTGGACGCCGGGATCCATCAGCCAGCCGACGTCGAACAGCTGAACCTGGCTGAACTCGTCGGTATTCACCGGTCCGGTGGGCCCGGATTTGTGAACGACGAGGTCGAAGATGTGCACGGGCTCACCTGGGTCGGTGCCCGGTTCGCCGCGGATGCGTCCGATCAGCGTCTCGATCTGCGTGATCTCGTGCTCGACGAGTCCGACCACGTTCTCGACATCGGTCGCCAGCCATCCGGGGAGATGAAGAGGGCCGTGAAACCCGAGCTGGCGTCCCTCGGACGACCCGTAGTCGTTGATCGCCACCACGAACAGTTCGCACATCTGGGACACCGTTCCCGTGATGATCACGCACCGGTCCTTGAGTCTCGTGCCCAAGACCTGCAATCCTTGATCGAGGACATGGTCGGCGAATCGGTCGAGCGCCGCCTGATCCGCATGACGCCTCAGGACGACGATCACCGAGAGCGGTTGCGCCGGGTCTGCCTCGACGACGACATCCGATTCGGCCCGCAGCGGGCGCTCGGTGGCGACGAGCGGAACGTAATCGTCCGGCAGGCGTAGACGGTCGGTAGGCAAGGTGCCTCACCCCCCAGATTCACAGGTAGAGTGCCAGAACCCTCGGCGATCGACGTGTCGGCATCAACCAGGACCCCACGCCGACCGGCGCACCAAAGCCCCGAGCGCCACTCCGCCACCGCCCGTGGACACCGTACCACGGCGTGTTCTCGACCACGACAACCGTGATCGGTTCGGTGTGGCGCGCCACCAAGTCCGCGGGTTCCCGTCGCCTCGGGCTCGAGTCTGGCGAGCAGCTGCGCGACAACGGCGCTGTCGACGAGGACGCGGCCGGGGGTGAGCCGCACGGTGGCGGTTCGGTCGTAGCCGACGGCGGACCAGAACGTGACGCCTGGGAGGGGATGGCGCCGGGTGCTCGTAGACCGTGAACGCAACCGCGCCGGTGAGCGCTTACCGACTGGGCGGTCGAGCTTTCCGCGCTGAGCAGGGCCCGCGGAGTGGTCGACGAGATGTCCGTACGACAACGAAGGCAGGTCTGCGTCGGCCGTCGCGAGCCGGCAGGGAGCAACCCGCGCGCTCGACGCTGGGATCGACGGCGCTCACCGGTCAGGCGATCCGAGCCGAGCTCGATAGCGCGCTGTCATTCGACCGACGGCCTACAGGTGGCGTAGAAGAATCTCGATCCGACCGGGTGGGCGCTCACTGCCCAGCCGAGGTTGGCCAGCCTGTCGCGCAGCTCGTCTGGCTCGTAGAAGACCTTGACGGTCCGGTGGCGAGTGCCATCGCTCAGCGGTCGCGCGACAGCGGGGGCCGCCGCGTCTGAGATCACCTCCTCGTCCGCGGCTGCCGCTGGCCGCTCATCGATGAGGAACACGCGGCCGGTCTCGGTGAGCGAGTCGGCGACCAGCGTCCAGAAGCGATCAAAGCGCTGGGGTGGGACGTGCGAGAGCCAGGCGCTGAAGAACACCACGTCATAACGCTGGTCTGGCCGCCACGCGAAGATGTCGCTCTGAACGAAGCGCACGCGGTCGTTGCGGACGCGCGTGGAGGCGATCGCGAGCATTTCCGGGGAGGCGTCGACCGCGGTCAGCTCAGATGCGCGCTCCGCGAGCGCCGTGGTCCACTGCCCGGTGCCGCACGCCAGTTCCAGCACTCGCCCCCGCGGGGCGAAGGACTGGAGCGCATCGAGCAGCTTCGCTCTTGACTTGTCATCACCCGGCAACGGGCTGGTTGCGTCGTACTCGCCCGCGCGGGCACGGTAGTAGGCCACCTGCTCGGCGAGGAGGGCATCGAGTTCGTCACCCATCATCGAAGGCACATCGTAGTGACTGGGGATTCGCACCCGCCGTGGGAGGAACACCGCATGTCCGTCGCTCAGCGAGCCGGTCTCGTCCTCCCCGAGCTTGTCCTGCGACCGCTCAAGCGCATACGCGGTCTCAGCTGAAATAGTCCGAGGGAGAGTCAAGCTCCGGGCGGGTGGCGTACCCAAGCGCGACCAGGTTCGCGTTCAGCTTTCGGCACATCAGGACCGCTGTCGCCCTCATACAGTGACCGATACACGGGTGTGTCGCCATAAAGCAGCACCACCGTTACGGTCGTTGTTGAGGTCGGATAGCCGTTGTCACTCACCACGCCCGTTCGGTCCCTGTGTCCGTCGAACACTCCGGCGGCCACCGCGACGACAGCTATCACAACAACTGCACTGGCGAGCAGTCGGCCGCGCCGGCGGCGCTGCAAGGAAGGCATTGGGTCACGCACGCATTCGTGCCGGTCGACACTTCAGGGCGCACCCGGCGCCGTGGCTATCGCTCCGGATGGTTGTAGGGATTTGCACGCCCCGCTGTAGCCCATCCCACCTCCGCGGCGATCCGCTTTGCGGACGTCGTCGGAGCCTGCTGCTCGCCGGGCGGCAGCGAGTGGCACGCCTGGCCAGCGGCCCCGATGAGGAGGCCGTCGACGAACTCGGGTCATTTGAGCTGCCGCAGCCAGCAATGAGTACCGTGAGCGCAAGCGCTGCCGTCATCGCTGCGATCCGCGTGAACGACAGCGACCATCGCCGACGCGTCCCGCGCGGGAAACATGCTCAGCGTGGTACTCGTTTTTGGAGGCCTTCGTCATCGCTCGACTCCTACCAGGCGTTTGGCTTCGTCCTCGGCGGTTGTACGCCAGCACCCCTTACACGGACCAAACCGACGCTGTTATGTCGCTGTATGGTGGGCTGAGGCATCCTCAAGTCGGCCGATCACCGACCAATCGCCGTGCGGCCTGGTCGGCGGCTCAGTGGCCGGAGACCCCAAAAAACATGCGGAGAATGCCCTGCCCCGACCTGCCAACTCCCCGTGGAAGATGCGACTCCGTCTGAAACGGCCCTTGCAGAAGCTCCGGGGCCGCCTACCGCGGCGAACCATCCGGGTGCAGCTCGCCGCTGTGCTCTTTGCCGTCTTTCTCGCTTCCGGCGCAGTCCTGTTGGCTGTCACGTTCGTGATCTGGCAGGGCAGAACAAGCAACACCCTGCGAGCGGTTCCGGTACCCCCGCACAGTCATTCAACCGGCATCACCCCGGTCAGCTCCGACCGGCATCAGCTACTGATCGCCTCGGGGGCCGCCTTAGCAATCATGGCCGGCGTATCGCTCCCGCTTGGTTGGATGCTGGCCGGGCGTTTCCTGCGACCGCTGCGCACGATCACCGCAGCCACGCGGGAGATTTCTGCGACCAACCTGCACAAGCGTCTGCACCTCACCGGCCCCGACGACGAGCTCAAGGAGCTGGCAGACACCTTCGACCAGCTGCTCGACCGACTCGATCGCTCGTTCGCGTTCGAGCGCCAGTTCGTCGCCAACGCCTCTCACGAGCTGCGCACACCCCTGGCCGGAATGCGAACGTCGCTCGACGTGGCGATGGCCAAACCCGAACCAGCGCCCCCACACATGCGCACGCTCGCTGACAGGCTACGTCGCGGGCTTGACCACGTCGACCGCCTGCCGGAGAGCTTCCTCACCCTCGCACACACGCAGCAGGCGCCACTCGATGACGAGTCGACGGTCTCGCTCGCCGAACTCGCCCGCGGGGCGGTCGAGCGCCGCACCGGCGCGATCTCGGCGATGGGACTGGACATCAAGCAGCAGGGTCCCGAAGCTTGGGTCACGGGCAGTGAGACGCTGCTCGCCCGCATGGTCGAAAACGTGATCGGCAACGGCGTCGGCCACAACCAGCCAGACGGCTGGGTCCGCGTCGTCACCGCGGTCGAGAACAAGTCTGCGCTGCTCGTCGTCGAGAACGGCGGCCCGGTCCTTGAGGTCGACCAGGTCACCCTGCTCACCCAGCCGTTCCGGCGGATCGGCGCCGAGCGAACCGGATTCGACGACGGCTTCGGCTTGGGGCTGGCGATCGTCGCCTCGATCGTCGATGTTCACGGCGGCACACTCGACCTCGAAGCCCTCACCGACGGCGGGCTGCGCGTCGCGATCACCCTCCCCCTTACAACCAACACAGCATTCGGAGCGCCAGCATGAGAGTCCTCGTCGTGGAGGACTTCCGCACTCTCGCCGACGCGCTCGTCGAAGGCCTACAAGACGAACAGATGGCCGTAGACGTCGCCTACGACGGTCTGCAAGCGGCAACGAAGCTCGACCTCAATACCTACGACGTGGTCGTCCTCGATCGCGACCTTCCCGGGATGCACGGCGACACGCTCTGCCGCATGATCACCGAGCGCGAGAGCCCGGCAATGGTCCTGATGCTGACAGCGTCCGGCACCCCGGCGCAACGCGTCAGCGGCCTCAGCCTCGGAGCCGACGACTACCTCTCCAAGCCATTCCACTTCCCCGAGCTCGTGCTCCGCATCCGTGCGCTCGCCCGCCGCCGGCCCACCGCACAACCGAGAATCTTCCACGCCGCCGGAATCGAGCTTGACCCCATGCACCACACCGCAACCCGTGACGGCCGCCGGCTCGACCTCTCAGCCAAAGAGTTCGCGGTACTCGAAGCCCTGATGCGCGCGCACCACGCCGTCCTCAGCGCCGAGGATCTTTATGCCCAGGTATGGGACGAGAACGTCGACCCCTTCACCAGCACCGTCCAGGTCACGATCAGCCGGCTGCGACGCAAGCTCGGCGAACCACCAGCGATCGAAACCGTCACCCACGTCGGATACCGCATCACCCAACCCCCCGAAGCTTCGTGAACTCGCGTTCAGAGGCCGGCGGCGCGGCGCTCCCGACGGCACTGAGCTGCCACCGTTCCGACGTTTGAGAGCCGGCCTCTGGCTGCCGGCGTCAGACAACGTCCGCCCAGAACTCGATGCCCCATGTTCGCGCGATTTCACGCAGCTCCGTCGGCCCGGTGGCTGCTGCAATCGTCACCTCGACCGCGCCGAGCTGACCCGTCGCCGCGCCCCGGCCGGCAACCCGATCTCCGTCGCGGGAAGGAATGTGCGCGGGGTGGCGTCTTAGCGTTTGTCCGGGCGATCCCGGATTGACCTGATCAGTCCGGGCCGCGAGACACACGCCCCGGATCCGAACGTCCAAAACGCAAAGAAGGGTCCGAGATGCACCCCAATGATGCCTCCATCGCTGAGATGGAGTCCCGCTCCACCACGTCCGCGTCCGGGGACGACGGCCTCCGGCGCCGCCCATGAAGGCGCCGCTGCCGGCCAAGACGAAGGCGCAGCGGCGGATGCAGGTGATCGCATGCACGGCCGCGTTTCACTTCGCGTTCATCGAGAGCGGCGGCTCGAGCCTCTACACGACGCTGTCAGATCAGGTCTCCAGCGCCGAGGTCCTGCGGATCGTGGCCAGCATCGGCGGGACCGAGAATCAGCATTTCGCGACCTGGCAGGACGACGCCGGTAACGCTGCCGCGGCCCCGATCGCGCCGGTGACCGATCCCGTGACGGGGCTGACGATCCCCGATCTCAACAAGCGGGCCGACAAGGCACTGTTCGCGACCAACCGGATCTTCCCGCACCCGTGCGAGTTCATCGACAGCAAGCTGCCCCACTGCTCGATCGTGCGTCCAACCGATCCCCGCTTCGGTGGGGCCGCGCGACCGTCAAGGCATTCACCGGCGACGGGCTGTTCACCGGCCAGTCGCGGGCGTTCTTCGCTGAGCTGATGGCCCTCGCCGATCGGGCCGACGCCGCGCGGCGCAACTGACGAGGCGATCCGATGCTCACCGACATCCTCCAACCCACCCACCTACTGATCCTGCTCATCGTCGCGCTCATCGTCCTCGGCCCCAAGCGGCTCCCCGACGCGGGCCGCTCGCTCGGCCACGGCATCCGGGAGTTCCGCAACTCGATCGCGGGCACTCCGGAGGAGCCGGCTGCCGAGCGGTCAGAGCTCCCCGAGTCCGACTAGCCAGGTCAGGTCGGCGGTCCAGCTGATTTGCTCGGGTGCTCTGTCTCGGCGATGGGGGAGTCAGATCGGGCTGTTTCGTGTCTTGACTTTCCGTGTGTTGTGGTCATGCGGTGCGTAGTGCTTCGGTTGGTGGGAGGCGGGCGGCGCGGATCGCTGGGAGGAGGCCGGCGAGCGCGCCGATGGCGATCGCGGCGCCGATCCCGCCTGCCCAGGCGAGGGTTGGGATCATGATCGCCCAGCCGTTGCTCGAGGCGTAGATGATGGTGGCCAGCGCGCCGGCGCCGACGCCGATCGCGCCGCCGGCGAGCGCGAGCAGGATCGCTTCGGCGAGGAATTGGGTGCGGATCTGGCCTTTGGTGGCGCCGAGCGCGCGGCGCAGCCCGATTTCTGAGCGGCGTTCGAGCACGCTGATGATCATGATGTTCGCGACGCCAACCGCGCCGACGAGGAGTGCGACAGCGCCGAGTCCAAGAAACAGTCCGTTGAACGCTCCTTTGGCGTCGGCTTCGGCGGTGAGCGCGGCAGAGGGTTGGCTGACGTCGACCTCGCCCGGGTTTTCGGGGTTGGCGGTTGGTGCGAGTACGGATTGGACGGCGTTGACTTGGCTGGTTTGGGCGCGGAGGTAGATGGTTGAGGGGTGCCCGTCGAGATGCAGGTAGCGCTCGGCGGCGGGGAAGCCGACGAGCACGGAGTTGTCGATCTCGGGTGCGAGTACGGCCGGGTTGAGGATCCCGGTGATGTAGAACCACATGCTGGCGACCCAGACCCGCTCGCGGGGGTAGATGCGGTCGATCCCGAGTCGTTGCGCGGCGGCGGCGCCGAGCACACAGACTGGTTCTCGGGCGGTAGCGGCGTTGAGGTAGCTTCCCTGGGCGAGGTTGGTGCCGACGGCGTGTGGCAGCCCGAGGCTGGTGGCGTCGACGGTGAGCGCCCCGGTTTGGATCGCGGGGATCAGCGGGCTGCGGTAGGCGTTGGCGCTCGTGGCGGCGGTGTATTGGACCTGGTAGACGGGTCCGATGCGGCCGATCATCGATGGCGCCTGGATCGGCAGCTCGGCCTTCTGGCCGGTGGAGCTTTGTCCGTTGGTGACGGTCAGGAGGTTGGTGCCGAGCCGGTTGATTTCCGCCAGAAGTCCGGCCTGTGAAGAGGCGGAGAGTCCGAGCACGGCGACGATCGCGGCGACCCCGATCGCGATCCCGACCGCGGAGAGCGCGGCGCGCAGCCGCCGGGTGCGAAGCCCCACGGTCGCGACCCGGGCCAGATCGCCGGCTCTGAGGCGGGCGGGGACGAGCGTCAAGGTGGAGGTCATTCGCGAGCACCTTCTACGGTCGCTGCGCACGCTAGGCGGGGGCTGACGGCAGCGAGTGTGTGCCGCAGGCGGTCTGCGGCGGCGAGCGCCGGTGGCGGCGGCGCGGCTGGGCTGGCTCCTTGCTTGAAGGTGTCGTTGAACGACCGACCGTGGCGCGTGGGCCGGCTGCGGGTTGTGTTGCCCGAGTAGCGGGCGAACGTCACCGGTGCAGGGCCGAGAGTCGGGCTGCCGCTCGCGAGCGGCATTTCGGTTGTGGCAAAGGCGGGGTCGGTGATCGACCCGACCTGACCGGTGAGCGTCCTCGCGCTCGCGTGCGTGAATTCGGTCGTGCGGAAGTCCGGCAGCAGCGGGGGTCGGCAGTGATCCGCGCTGACGCACGCCGAGGGCGCGTCGGCGATCCCCTCCGCCGAGCTGTCATCAGGCGCGGCTATCGGGATGCTGTGGCTAAACCCTTGGTGGGTGGCCAAGTTCTCGATCCGCAACCCGACCTGGCTGCCATCCGCAGTCACCCGTGCGGACAGTAGGTCGCTTCGGCGCGCCTGCGCGCGGAGCATGACCGGGCCGGCGGGAACGAGCTCCTGCCAGGGTAGGTGACGGTGCGGTCCGTGGGCGTGCAGTCGGCCTCGGTGCCGATCTGCTCTAGCGCTTGCGAGTCTTGGTTGAAGGGGCCCAGCCCGACCCAGAACGCGGAATAGGTCGCGGACAGCTGATCGCAGAGCGCTTCGCGTTGCACCCATCGGCCCGATACCACCGGGAAGGGGGGCGGCGACGGTGAGCGCGTAGCCCGGCCAGTTGGAGCTGGTCTGGTGCGCGCCTGCCACTGCGGGCATCGCGACGCTGCCAGGCAGCGCCAGGATTGGGATCCCGGTGCGGCGCGCCCGCGGGCGGTTGGCGATAGTACGCGTCTGCGTCATCCTGTGCGTTCGATCGTGTCCGCCACGACTCGGCCATCGAGCATTTGGATCCGGCGTGGCAGCTGGGCGGCGAGCTCGAGCTCGTGGGTGATCACGACGATCGTCGCGCCGGCGGCGTTGAGTTCTTCGAGCAGCATGAAGATCGCCTGCGAGCTCGTTGAGTCGAGGTTCCCCGTCGGCTCATCGGCCAGCACGATCGCCGGTCCTCCGACGAGCGCGCGGGCGATCGCGACGCGCTGGCGCTCACCGCCTGAGAGCGTTGACGGGCGAAACCCGGCTCGGTTTGCCAACCCCACGCGCGCCAGCGCCTCGGCGGCACGCTCGCGCCGGTCCGACACGCCGACGCCCGCGTAAAGCAGCCCGTCGGCGACGTTCTGAAGCGCGGTCTGGTGCTCGGCGAGGAAGAACTGCTGGAACACGAATCCGATCGTGCGAGCGCGCAGCGCCGAGAGCTGGCGGTCATCCAGGCAGCCGGTATCGATCCCGGCGATCCGGACTGTGCCGCTGGTCGGGCGCTCGAGCGTGCCCATGATGTGAAGCAGCGTGCTCTTGCCCGACCCCGACGGACCCGAGACTGCCGCCAGCTCCCCTTGGGCCACCGTGAGGCTCACGCTGCGCAGCGCCGGCACCGGCGACTGCTGGCCGTAGAGCTTGGATACCTGCTCCAGTTCCAGCACCGGCCGGGCGGCGCCGTTGCCCGGGGGGCTGGAGGTCCGGTCCCCGGTCAGGCTCGGGGCGTTGGGCTCGGTGGGTAGCGCTGGGCTCATATCGCGGGCACGACCAGCTGCTGGCCGGGTGAGAGCGGCCCGGATACCTGCACCAGCCCGTCGGCGTCGTCGAACAGTCCGAGCGTGACCGGCACCAGCTCGTGCACTCCGCGCGCGCCGACTCTCTCAACCGCGTACCCGCCACCGGCGAGCGCGAGCAGCGCGTCGACCGGCACGATCAGCACGTTGCGAACGGTGGCGGTGGTGATCTGCACCTGCACGGGCGCCTGGTCCAGCGTGCCCGTGACCCGGGCCTTGAGCGGCGTGATCTCGACCGGGATCGTCGCTCCGGAGGCTGAGGAGCTCGCGACCGTCCCGACGCTCCTCACCACCCCGGGTGTTGTCTGGTCGTTGGGCAGCGTGATCGCTACCCGGTCGCCAACATGGACGCTTGACTGCTCGGCCGCGTCGAGGCCGACCAGTACCTGGCGGCGGGTCGAGGTCGCCTGCGCGACCTGAACTCCCGGCGGCGCGGTGGTACCGAGCGTCGCGGTCACGCTCGTCATCCGCAACGGCCCCGGCAGGAACACGGCCTGCCCCTCGCTCAGCGACCCCGTCTGATCGACGCCGAGCCTCGCCTGCAGCAGCTCGAGCGCGTACGCGGTCTCGGCACCGAAGTAGTCAGAGGACGGGTCGAGCTGCGAGCTGGTCGCGTACCCGAGCGCGACCAGGTTCGCATTGAGCTGCCGCACATCCGGGCCGCTATCCCCGTCAAACAACGACCGGTACGCCGGCGTGGTGCCGCACAACAGCACCACCGGGTTGTTCGTCACGCGGTAGAGCACCCCCCCGCAGCCGACCACCTGCCCGGGATTCGGCAACGCGGTCAGCGTGCCCGACGCCTCGTTGATCACCTCATACGGTGACCCGTCGCTTTGCGCGTCGTAACCGAGCGTGCCGCTGAGTTCGGTCTGCGAGGACAGCGTGCCGCGGGTCACGCTCGCCAGCGATGTCGGGTACGCGTTATCGGAGACGCCGGGCGAGCCGCCGCCCGTCGCGAACAGGTCGACAACCACGACTGCGATCACGGCCGCGAGCACGATCGCAACAACGACCAACAACCCGGCGTGACGCCGACGCCGTGGCCTGCCGATCCCGTTCGAGCCGGTGGACGCGGCTGGCTCGGTTGCCAGTCGTGAGCGGTCAGCGTTCACGACGAACAACCCCCGGGCCACAACTGCTGAGGGTGCGTGGGTGCAGATTCGCCGCGGCGAACGCGGCCCGCTCGACGATGGTCAGGGTCCGAGGCGAGCGCGAACGGCTCGCAGGCGAGTTCCATGGGGACGGCGCCGATCGCGATCACGGGGGCGTCTCTCGCTCGCTCGCGATTCTCAGTAGACAGGAATCGCGCCCTGGAACTTCGCCAGCGATCGACATGTCTTCAGCGCCGACCCGAACGCGGGCGAAGTGGTGTCGAGGTGGCTGAGGTCAAACGCGCCATCCCCGTTGGGGTCCGGGAACTCAGACACCCCGTGCGAACGCATGCAGTGAGCCAGCTCGACGGCCGCCGCGATCTCGCGAGCGGATTGTGTCGGGGTCTGCGATCCGCCCGGCAGCAGCGACTGGCACGCCTGGTTCGCGGCCTTGAATGTCGGATTCCTCGGGCTCAGGTCGTTGTTTCCGCTCCCGCTGAAGTTGAAGCCGCCCCCGGTTCCGCTCGGATTGGGGGTTGGGTCCGGGAAGTCCGAGATCCCATGGCTACGCATGCATTGCGCGTACGCCAAGAGCTTGCTCATCGAACTCGAAGAGGACCCAGTCGTAGAAGACGTGTGCCCAGAACCCGCCCCGGCGACGCCCGGCGATTTCGAGCCGCCACACGCTGTCACGGTCAGAACCAGCCCCAGTGTGACCACCGCGACCCCCAGGCTACGGCGAAGCCGCTGAGACCATCGCCGGCCGAGGCCCCGAAGTTGTCGGTGCTGGCACTCGATGTCGTGGGTGGTGGTCGATGTCATGTTCGCTCCAGTCGGGCGGCTTGACGCGCAAACTTCGCCCACCTGAGTATCAATCTATTGTGCTATGATCTTATCACAATGGAGGAAGCGTGATCGAGTTTCATCTGGATGCCCGCTCAGGCGTTTCGCCCTACCAGCAGCTTGTCCAGCAGGTGCGGCAAGCGCTTCGTCTCGGGTTGCTGCGCGAGGGCGATCAACTACCGACGGTCAAAGACGTCGTGGGGCGTCTGGCGATCAACCCGAACACGGTCCTGAAGGCGTATCGCGAGCTCGAGCACGCTGGGCTCGTCGCGGCCCGGCCTGGGGTGGGGACGTTCGTGACCAAAACTTTGAGCGATTCCTCGCTAGCCGCGCACGCGCCACTCCGCCGCGAGCTTGAAAGCTGGTTGCGGAAGGCGCGCCGGGCTGGGCTGGACGAGGAGAGCATCGATGCGTTGTTCCGCGACACGTTCCGGTCGATAACTCTCGAGGGTGTTGCGTGAGCTCGGTCCTGCAGGCTCGCGGTCTGGGCAAGCGCTACGGCCGTCGGTGGGCGCTCAGTGACTGCACGCTGAGCATCCCCGCCGGGTGCGTCGCTGGTCTGGTCGGCCCGAACGGAGCCGGCAAGACCACGCTGCTGCATTTGGCGGCGGGTCTCCTGAAGGCGACCGTCGGCACGATCGAGGTGCTGGGAGAGTCCGTTAGGGGCAGGCCGGAGCAGTTGGCGCGGGTCGGTTTCGTCGCCCAAGAGACGCCGATCTACCCGACGCTGAGCGTTGCCGATCACCTTCGGTTCGGCGCCAAGCTCAACCCCAGCTGGGACGACGCCCTGGCCCAGGATCGGATCGCGGGACTCGGACTGGAGCGCAGGCAACGCGCGGGTCAACTTTCCGGCGGGCAGCGCGCTCAGCTTGCGCTTACGCTCGCGGTCGCCAAGCGACCGGAGTTGCTGTTGCTCGATGAGCCGGTCGCGAGCTTGGACCCATTGGCGCGCCGGGAGTTCCTGCGTGGTCTGATGGAGATCGCCGCCGACCGGGAGGTCAGTGTCGTGCTGTCCTCGCATCTGGTCGGCGACCTCGAGCGGGTCTGCGACTACCTGATCGTGCTCGCTGCCTCGCGGGTGCAACTCGCGGGCCGTGTCGATGATCTGCTGGCTACACACCGCAGGCTGATCGGGCCGCGCCGCGACGCGAGCGCCCTGCCTGACGGTCAGCAGGTCATCGAGGCGAGCCACACCGATCGGCAGAGCACATTGCTCGTGCGCACCGAGGAACCGATCCGCGATCCGGGATGGATCGTGGAGCAGGTCAGCGTCGAGGATCTGGTGCTCGCCTACATGGACCAGGCCGCCGGTGCTGGGCGCGAACGCGGGCGGCTTGAGGCGGTGCGACGATGATCTGGGTGGCCTGGCGCCAGTTCCGCACGCAACTGGTGGTTGCGCTGGGCGCGGTGCTGCTGCTCGGGATCGTGATCCTGGTGACCGGACTGCACCTACGCCATCTCTACGACACCAGCGGCATCAGAACCTGCGACACCCAGGCCGACTGTCAGGCGCTCGGGCAAGCGATCGTCTCGCACGACAAGCTCATGCAGAACCTGTTGGGCCCGATTCTGCTCGCAGTGCCGGCACTGATCGGAATGTTCTGGGGGGCGCCCCTACTCGGCCGCGAGCTCGAGAGCGGCACCTACAGACTCGCGTGGACACAAAGCGTCAGCCGCACCCGCTGGCTGGCTATCAAGATCCTCCTGGTCGGCACGGCAAGCGTCGCCGCGGCGGAGATCGTCAGCCTGATGGTGACCTGGTGGTCGAGCCCGATCGACCACGTCAACATGAACCGGCTGACGCCGGGCGTGTTCGACAGGCGCGGTATCGTCGCGATCGGATACGCCGCGTTCGCGTTCACGCTTGGTCTTACGGCTGGCGCGGTCATCCGCCGCACGTTGCCGGCGATGGCCGGCACGCTCGTCGTCTTCGTCGCCGCCCGCGTACTGATCAGCGACCAGGTGCGGCCGCATCTCCGGGCCGCTCTGATGCTCGCTGGCCCCGTGCGCAGAGGGCCGATCGGCGTGCCCGGCACCGGCGTTGCGCCGCCGCTGCCGGGCGCGTGGCTGCTCTCACACTCCACCGAAGCGAAATGCACCATCGGCACTGGACCAGCCGTGCACACCTGTCCCGGCACCCCCTTCCGGGTCCTCTACACCTATCAGCCCGCCAGCCGCTTCTGGCCCTTCCAATCGGACGAGATGGCGATCTTCATCGGCCTTGCCCTCATCCTCCTCGGCGTCTGCTTCTCGTGGCTGCGCAGCAGCGCCCCGGACACATCCATTCGAAACATCGTCCGCGCCCAGGAGGAACACCCGAGAACTGACACTGACAACCATCAGCAGACGGGAACGAACGTCCTACACGCACTCCGCTCCGAGCAACCGCGTGGAAACCAGTAGCGTCTGACCGGACACGAAGGCCGGCAGTCGTGGCCGTTTCGATAGCCAACGCCGGACCCCGCAACGCCTCCATATGGGCGATGAAGCGACCACGTCCAGCTCGGCTCGCCTAGTTCGCGCACAGCAGCCGGATTCCCGACGCCGTCGCTGTCCTTCCACGTTCCTGCTCCCGGGTATTGAGCCGAGCGCCATGGGCGGCAAGTACGTGACCCAGCGCGCGAAGGCAGGGCTCGTGCCGCGCGATCCAAGAGACCCCGTATTCGACTCAGAAGCGCGACGCGAGCGAATCGCCTGTCCCCCCGGCCGAGACCTCCCTCGATGCCCGGTGGCCGGAAGCTCCGCATAGCCGACCAGTCGGCATAGTTTTTGAACGCCGACTTGAAGCCCATGAACAGCGGAGCGGACTCGGGGACGGGGTTGCCCTTGGGAATCCCGCGGACGTCCTGGCGCGCCGCCGGTATCCCCGTCCCGGCGAAGCCGGTCCGGATGTCGCGCCAGACGAACTCCGGGGCCAGCGAGAGGGAACCGGAGGCCTCGATCTCAGCCAGGCGCTGGCGCCAAGACGTGCTGGGTGCTCTACAAGAACAAGATCTATGACAACAACGATCCGAATGTGCCCGCTGCCGGAGCCGCGTCTCAGGGGCCGGTCGGCACCGGTGTCAGCATCGAAGGTCGCAACGACACCGTGATGGACAACGTGATCAAGGACAACGGCGCGTGGGGTGTCTCCTACCAGCCGTATCCGGACACCGAGACGCCGCCGGCGAACGTCGTCAAGGCGGGGAAGGCCTGCCGTGCCGGATCGCCGAACTTCTCCCTCCTCGGGGTCAACATCGCGTGCTTGTACGACGACTGGGGCGGCCGGACGATCGGCAACACGTTCACGAATGACGGGTTCTTCGGCAACCCCACCAACGGTGACATGGCGCAAGCGACCTTCACGCCCGATCATGCGATCAACTGCTACGCCGGCAACCGGGACACGGATGGGACCCTCACCAGCTCGCCGGCGAGCATGCAGACCACCAATACCGACTGCGGCCAGATCGCGACGACGCCCACCACCAACTATTCGTTCGTCTTCGAGATCATCTGCGACTCGGAGGCGTTCGGCCCCGGGTTCGGCTGCAGCGCCACCGATCACTACGCACGTGAGACCAAGGTCGTGATGCACAAGCTCCCGTCTCACCTCACGAGCATGAAGAACGCGTGTGCCGGGGTCCCGAAGAACCCCTGGTGCACGGCGCCCAAGAAGACCTGACGAGCATTGGCACGACCGTTCGCACAATCAAGTCGACTCGCTCGCGGCGTAGGTGTCGGCTCCACCGAAGTGAAGTGACACGTAGGCCTCGTCGCCGACGACCCAGCTGTCGTGGCCGGGCGGGATCGCGAACAGGTCGCCTGGGCCGATCGTCGTTTCGAGGCCGTCGCCCATCTTGACCGCGCACCGGCCGCAGATCACCAGGCCGAGATGCTCGGTCTGGCACAGCTCGGTCCCCACGAGTGGGCCGACGTGCTCAGACCATCGCCAGCCGGGGTCATAGGAGGCTCGCCCAATGACCTGGCCGGCGATCTCAAACACCTCAAGGCGCCCGTGCGAGAACACCCGGATCTCCGTAGGCTGTGCGAGGTTGACAATCTCCAAACGCTCCATGAAGCCGACGATGACAGACCATCACGAGCGTGTATTGGACAAGATTGCCTCTGAACCGGGTGGGCGGAGATCAGAGGTCGCGCGCTTTTTGCGCGTTAACGAGCTTCCGGGAGTCGAAGCGCTCCATGCCACGTTTGTCGGCCACCGCTACGCACTGCATTCCCACGACACGCTCACAGTCGCGCTCGTCGAGGCCGGCGCGGCGACCTTCGAGCTCGAAGGAGAACGGCACCTGGCGCCCGCCCGCAGCGCGTTCGTGATCGGCCCCGGACGTCCGCACACCGGGGAAAGCGCCGCTCCGGATGGCTACACCTACAAGGTTCTATACGTCGATCGAGCTACGGCGGCGACATATCTCGGCGTCGATCCCGACCGACCACCCACTCGTCCCGAGGTCGTCGTCAAATACCAGCCGGTCATCCGCGCGCTCAGCCACATGCATCGCCTGTTTGCGGACGCGGGCATGGCGCTCGAGGTCGACGAAACCCTCGTCGGGGCCATCAACGCACTGCAGCCGCTGATCACCGACTACGCCCCGTCCCGGTATCGCCCCGACGCCCGGCATGTCGCCGTGCGACGCGCCCGTGACTACCTGCACGACCACTGGAACCGACCAGTGACGCTCAGGCAGCTCGCTAGCCAGGCCGGTCTCAGTCCGCACCGCCTCTCACGCACATTCCACGCCGAACTGGGCATTCCGCCGTCCGTCTACCAGCGCCAGCTCCGGATCGAGAAAGCCAAACACGGCTTGCGAGCCGGTACGCCCCCCGCGACCGTGGCGCTGGACTGCGGCTTCTACGACCAGGCCCACCTCAACCGCGTCTTCAAGCGCCACGTGGGAACGACACCCAGCCGATACGCAGCGGCGTAAGCAACCGCAATGTGCGAACGTACCGCTCACGAACGTGTGTTCGTAGCTGGCTAGACTTCATCCCGTGTCGCTCGTCGTCCAGCCCTCGCTGTTTGGCTCCTTGGGCAAACTCGGCGTCGCTGAGCTCGGCGCCGCCGTCGAGCGCCGGTCGCTGTCCGACGGCGCCTGGGTTGACCTGCGGCCGGGGTTCGTCACCGCGGCCGACGAGCTCTTCGATGTGCTGGCCAGCGCCGTGCCCTGGCACGAGGAGCGTTTGCACATCTACGACAGCACCGTGCGCGTCCCGCGGCTCCTGGCCCGCTACCCACAAGGCGAAGCGCTCCCCCATCCGGTGCTCGACGAGGCCCGCTCGACGCTGAACGCCCACTACGCCGAGGAGCTCGGCGAGCCGTTTGTGAGCGCCGGGCTCTGCCTGTACCGCGACGGTAGCGACAGCGTCGCCTGGCACGGGGACCGGATCGCCCGCGAGAGCCCGCGCGACACGATTGTGGCGATCGTCTCGCTCGGCGCCACCCGGCCATTCGGGCTTCGGCCGAAGTCGGGCGGGCCGGGACTGCGGTTCCAAGTGGGCCACGGGGACCTGCTTGTGATGGGGGGAAGCTGTCAGCGGACCTGGCTGCACGGCGTTCCCAAAGTAGCCAGCTGTTTGGGGGCGCGGATCAGCATCCAGTTCCGCCCGGACTGGGGCAACAACCTGGGCAAGCCCACTGCCGACGATGAGCGCTCGGCCACCGACGCACGACGAGGCGTGCGAACTGCTGATTGGACACGTCCTCTGGGCGCTGAAGGAGCGCGGTGACCTCGACCTCACACCTCGCTAGCCGCGGCTGGCAGTTCGAGAGCTTCGCGATCCAGACGCTGCATGGTGATGCTTGGCGCTGCAGGAGAGCGGGTCTTTGTCGGTCGGCAGCGGGTCCCTCGTCGAGCGCGCGTATGAAGGCGAGCTGGTCACCACGCCGCAGACCACCGGCATCGCCCCCACGGGCTGCGATGTCGGGGGCGTCAGCCGATCCGCTCAGCCAGGGAAACGATGATTCCCTCTGGTCCGCGCACATAGGCCATGCGCCAGATGTTCTCATACTCACCGATGCCGCCGACCAGGGCGTAGCCATCCGCAGCCAGCAGGTCGACCGTTGCCTGCAAGTCGTCGACCTCGAATGACACGTTGCGCAGCCCTAGTTCGTTGGCCATGGCAGTCGGCGACCCTGGCTCGTGTGCTGGCTCGACGAAGCTCGACAGCTCCAGCCCAGGACCTCCGTCGGGCGGCCGCAGCATGACGATGTGACTGCGGGAGCCGGGGATGCCGATGACGGTGTCCACGAACTCGCCTTCCATGAACATCCGGCCCTCGACCTCGAGGCCCAGCCCGACGAAGAACGCCGTCGCCGTGTCAAGGTCCGCGACGGTGATGCCGACGTGGTCGAAACGTCGTATGTGCGACATGAGCTACATCCTCCGGATTTCTTGGTGTCGTGGGCCGCACAGGTCGAGGCCCTTACCTGGTGAGCGGAGCGGCCGGCGGTTCTCGACATGGAATCGCGCGTTCAGCTCCTAGACCGTCGCATAACGGGAATCCGGGCCTCAGAACGCGCGGAGCCGCTGATTCGCCCGCACCGCGATCGGTCCGAGTCTGCCGGCAGAGGCGGCCTTCCGCGAGACCCGTCCGGAAGGAATCCCATGATGGGGGTCACAGCCCGACGCCCGGCGTCGATGCGTCGCCCGCCACTCACGGCTCCTCGGCGCATCCGGGAACCGATGCGAGAGCAATCACAACTCCAGCGGACCAGTGTCCTCTCGTCGCCAATCTGAAGACTCCTGCGCGCGAGCGCTGCGCCGGCCCGCGAGCGACGCCGACGATCCCGGTCGCCAAGGCGATCACGTCGGCGCGGCGGACTTGGCGAGCGCTTCCGCGGAGTGTCGGCGCTGGCTGCGCGATGCCCGTGCGTTCAGGGACGCAGGTCTTCGCCCGTCTCCGCTCGTGTCTTGCTCGCCGAGGATGAACTCAGAGTCGATTCTTGAGACGGGCTGCACCGCGCATTTACGTCCTCAAGCAATTTCCAAGCAGGCGGGGCGGCAGGCTATTGCGGCTCCGCTGGGATAACGGTAGCGTCCGTAGCTCGCCGGTCCCGTCCGCTGGGGTCAATCGTCAGACGAGGAGGATCATGCGAAGGAGGATCATCCGCAGGGCGTCTGTGGTGGCGCTCCTGGCCTTGTTGATTGGTGTGGCCGGCAGTGCGGCCGCGTCGCGACAGGCCCATATCGCCGGCCACGCCGGCTACGTGGGCACGGTCAGCGGCACGCGGGCGTTTGTCGCAATTGTCGAGCGCGGCTCGCGTGTCACCGCATATGTCTGTGACTCGGGGAGGATCGCCCAGTGGTTCGACGGAACGGTCAGCGCTGGGAGGTCGAAAATCACCTCGAGCGGTGGCTACGTGCTCCAGGTCAGGTTCGGCCACGGACGAGCGACCGGCTCCCTCCGCTTCCCAGGCAAGGCGGGGGCGCTGCATCACTTCACCGCGGCCAGCGACGCGAGGCCAGCCGGGCTGTGGCGCGGCGCGAAGACCGTCGATGGCAAGACCTTCGTCGGCGGCTGGATCATCCTGCCCGACGGCCGACAGCGGGGCGAGATCCTGTTGGGCTCGACAGACGTCGGAAGTCCCATCCTGAACGCCGACGACCCCAAGGTGCCCGTGAGCGACCCCAAGGAGCCCCCCAAGTGCGCTTGCGCTGTGATCGCGATCATTGCGGTCCTGATCGGCTGAGGCACTGGCGCGCGCCGCGCGGTCGACGTTCTGCGGCTAGTCGGCGGCGACGCCGGTCTGTGACCCTTGTCGCCTGCTCGATGGCACACCGTCTCCTCCCTCGCGAATCGCGCGCCGACGACAGAGCGGGTCCCTGGGCGCTCTCGGATGGGGCTCTCCTGCTCGCCTTAGCGCGCACGCGGGGCCCGTCAAGGAGCACGGTCGATC
>Ga0302184_10000436_pt1 | contig 27493 bp, 20 predicted proteins | sample I_Palsa_N3_3_FD_200233 | JGI IMG/M metagenome (GOLD analysis project Ga0302184, IMG submission 200233) | Peat permafrost microbial communities from Stordalen Mire near Abisko, Sweden - I_Palsa_N3_3 | ecosystem: Environmental > Terrestrial > Soil > Palsa > Peat permafrost | place: Sweden...
GCCGCAGGCCCGTGCCCTTGTACCACTCAAGGACCGGATCGGCGCCCGGCAGGACATGCAGGTAGGTGGTCTCCCAGGCGTCGACCTCGCAGCCGGCCCTGGCGAGCAGGTCGAGGTACTCGGCGGGGCGCGCCGCCTGCCGGTTCAGCCGGACATCATGCAGCAGCGTGCGCCAGCGCGGCGAGCCTGCCAGCTCCCTGAGGATCTCGTGACTCGGCTGATCGAAATTGCCGGGCACCTGGAACGCCAGCCATCCGCCAGCCGACAGCATGCCCGGCCAGCTGGACAGCACGGCCAGGTGATCGGGCACCCACTGCAGCACGGCGTTGGAGACGATCACGTCGACCGCCCGCTCCGGCCGCCACTCGCGCAGGTCGGCCAGCACGAAGCTGAGCCGCCCGCCGGCGCCGGCACCGGCACCGGCCTCTGCCGCCCGGATCATCTCCGGTGAGCTGTCCACCCCGACGACCTCCGCGCCTGGCCACCGGCTGGCGAGAGCCGCCGTCAGCTCGCCGGGCCCGCAGCCCAGGTCGGCGACCAGGCCGGGATCCGTCGCGCCGACCCGGGCCAGCAGCTCGAAGAACGGCCGGGCACGCTCGTCGGCGAACTGCCGGTACTGAACCGGATCCCACATGACCGACCTCATATTCCTTGACATCAAGATATTCTCCTCCCGGTCTACTAGGGAGAATTCTCGATGTCAAGAGATATGCTTCAGGTCATGAACACCCGTCCCGGCGGCCCGGCCAGCCGGCCGCTGCGTGACGAGGTGGATGACCTGGTGACCAGCTGGCGCGCCGAGCGGCCGGACCTCGACGTCGAGCCGCTCCAGGTGCTGAGCCGGGTATCGCGGCTGGCCAGGCATCTCGACCGGGCACGCAGGGCCGCGTTCGCCGCGCACCGGCTGGAGACCTGGGAATTCGATGTCCTGTCCGAGCTGCGCCGGCAGGGCCCGCCCTATCAGCTGAGCCCGGGCGCGCTGCTGCGGGCGACGCTGGTCACCTCGGGCACCATGACGAACAGGATCGACCGGCTGGCCGGCGCGGGGCTCGTCCGCAGGCATCCGGACCCGCGGGACAAGCGGGGCGTGCTGGTGACGCTCACCACCCGGGGGCGGTCGGTGGCCGACGCAGCCCTCGCCGAGTTGCTGCAGCGCGAGCGGAAGCTGCTCACCGGGCTCAGCTCCGCGCAGCGAAGGGAACTGGCGGGACTGCTCCGGGTCCTCCTCGCGCCGTTCGACGCGGACCCTGAACCCGAGCCAGGATGACAATCACACATTCAGGAAACGGATGCGCCGGGCCACTGCCGTCGTAGCCATTACCGCCCTGGTGGCAGCGGTCGTGGTCGCCGTAGCGGTGGTGACGACCCGGCCGGCCGGCACTGCCAGCCCGCATCACCGCCACGGCAGGACCGTGACCAGCTACTACCTGTCGCTGGGTGACTCGCTGTCACGCGGGGTCCAGCCGGATTCGGCCGGCGCCAGCGTGCCGACCGACCGGGGCTACCCGGACCAGCTCTACGGGATGCTGCGTCCCGGCGACCCCGGCCTGCGGCTGGTCAAGCTCGGCTGCTCCGGCGAGACCACCGCCACCATGATCCACGGGGGTATCTGCTCCTATCCCGGCGGCTCGCAGCTTGCCGCGGCCGTCAGGTTCCTGCGGGCACACCGCGGCCGGGTTGCCCTGGTCACCATCGACATCGGCGCCAACGATCCCAACGCCTGCATCACTCAGCTGAGCCTGAGCAAGATCGCCGCCTGCGTTTCCTCGGCCATCCCGGACACCGCGGGGAACCTGGCGACGATCATGCGGGCGCTCCGGGCTGCTGGCGGCAGCAAGCTCCGCTTCATCGGGATGAGCTACTACGTGCCCGAGCTCGCCGCGTGGCGGGACGGCGCGATAGGCCAGGTAGTCGCGCGCCTGGCCGAGCGGCTGGCAGCCGTCCTCAACAACGTGCTGACCAGCACCTACACCGCCTTTGGCGCCCGTGTCGCCGACGTGTCCTCGGCATTCAGCAGCGGGAACTTCACCAGCGGTGTCACCCGGCCGGCCCTCGGCACGGTGCCACGAAACGTCGCCCTGCTCTGCTCGTGGACCTGGGCCTGTTCGCCGCCGCCGCGCGGCCCGAACGAGCACCCGAACGCCGCTGGCTACCGGGTGATCGCCAGAGCCTTCCGCCGCGCCGACCTCCGGTAGTCACCGGCCCCCGCCCCGCGCCGGCGCCAGTCGCAGCTCAGGCTGTGCTGTTTCTCCCGTAGACGCGGCTCGGCGGTTCCGGGCGGAAGCCCGCGCCAAGGTAGAGGCGCCTTGACGCGTCGTTACCGAAGGTGTAGCCCACCTTGAGTCTGCTGCACCCGCGAGCGGCCAGCCGATTGAGGCCGGCGGTAAGAACGTGGCGGGCCAGGCCCATTCCCTGGTAGCGGTCGTGCGTGCGCATCGGCTCGACGAGGCCGACACCCGTGAACGGATCAGCCCAGAACAGGCCATAGCCGGCGACCTGGCCGTCCGGGGCGTAAACAGCAAGGTCCAGGTCACGTCGGTAGAGCGAGCATTCGGCGAGCCGCTCGGCGACCTGGGTCCCGTTACGAGGCACGAGGTGGTGGGTTCCCCGGGAGTCGCTTCGGTCGGCAAGCCTGAATCCGTCCGGAATCGGGCTCACTGGCGGCCGGTCTGCCGCGGGCAGCCACGTCCCAGCGCCTGCCTCGCCGGTCGCAGCGAACCCCGAAGCGACCACGGCGTCAATCATGGCGGTGTCATCGTCGCGGACAGTCACCTCAACCGGCATATCGCCAAGGGCGTCGACGGCGCCGAGCGCGACGGGCCACAAGGTGCCGAGCACCCTGGACAGGTCATTGTCAGCGCTGAGCAGATCGCACGAGAAGCGGTCACCCCAGCTCGTGAGGATGACGGCGGCGGCAGGGTGGCCGTCATCGAACCAGAAGAACTGCCGGCCGGGATCGCCGTGCTGGTCACGCCGCCACCACCACTGAAAGTCAGCGGCTTCCCACACCCCGCGCGTCGGGCTCGCCAGCCGCGCACGCTGCAGCAGCAGGGTCACGTAATCCAGATACTCAGCCCCGCAAGGCTGCCGCTCACGCAGTTGCACCTGGGCATCGTACGTGCACCGCGAGGTGCGGGTTACCTCCCTGCAAGCCGGCCAGCAACCCGCTGAATATGCATCTGAGCGGGTTCTATGCCGTTGAAAAGCTGTTTCAACGGGTTCCAGCTGGGCCCGCGGACCACCCGCGATCCTTAGTCGGCGAGTTCCTCGGCCAGCTCGAGCCAGCGCTCTTCGAGGCTGGCCTTGTCCGCCTGAACCGCGCGCAGCCGTTCCCCGAGCTCGATCAGGGCGGCGTAGTCGCTGGCGCTGGCGGCCAGCGCGCTGGTGAGCTCGGCCTCCTGCCTGGTTATCGCGGCGAGCTGGCGTTCCAGCCGGCTGAGTTCCTTCTGGCCAGCCCGCTGCGCCGCGGCCTGCGATGGCGCCCGGGCGGGCTCCGGGCGGGCCGCCGCTGCCTCCACTGCCCGCTCCCGCTCACGCCGGTCAAGGTACTCCGGCACGCCGCCGCCGAGGTATGCGAGCTGGCCGCCCATCAGCGCGACAACGTGATCGGTCACCCGCTCGATGAAGTACCTGTCGTGGCTGACCACGACCAGCGAACCTGGCCAGCCGTCCAGCAGGTCCTCAAGCTCGGTCAGCGTCTCGATATCCAGGTCGTTGGTCGGCTCGTCGAGGAACAGCACATTCGGCTCGGCCATCAGCAGCATCAGCAGCTGCAGCCTCCTGCGCTCGCCGCCGGACAGCTCGCCGACCGGCGTCCACTGCTTTTCCCCGCCCAGGCCGAGCCGTTCAAGCAGCTGGCTGGCGGAGAGCTCCCGCTTGCCGAACTGGACGCTCCCGCGCACCTGCTCGGCGGCTTCCAGCGTGCGCAGCGCCGGATCGATATCGGCTGCCTCCTGAGTCAGGTAGCCGAGCCGGACAGTGCTGCCGCGCACCACCGTGCCCGTCACGGACAGGCCCGTCACGGACTGGCCAGCCACGGACAGGCCCGCCACGGACAGGCCCGCCGGCGGCAGGGTCCCGGCGAGCAGCCGGAGCAGCGTCGTCTTGCCGCTGCCGTTGACGCCGACAAGGCCGACCCGTTCCCCTGGCCCGAGCTGCCAGCTGACATGGTCAAGCAGCACCCGCTGGCCAGCCTGCACGGTGGCGTCGGCGACCTCCAGGACGGTCTTGCCGAGCCGGCTCGTGGCCAGCATGGTCAGCTCGACCTGGTCGCGCGGTGGCGGCTCATCCTCGATCAGGGCGGTGGCGGCGGCGATCCGGAACTTCGGCTTGCTAGTCCGCGCCGGGGGGCCGCGCCGGAGCCAGGCCAGTTCCTTGCGAAGCAGGCCGCGCCGCCGCTGGCCGGCCGCGTCGGCGATGCGATCCCGCTCCGCCCTGGCGAGCACGTAAGCCGAGTAGCCCCCCTCGTAGGAGCGCACCTGTCCGCCGGAGACTTCCCAGGTCCACTCGCAGGCGGCGTCGAGGAACCAGCGGTCGTGCGTCACGACGACGAACGCCGTGCCCCGATCGCGGAGATGACCGGCCAGCCAGCCGATCGCCTCGATATCCAGGTGGTTGGTCGGCTCGTCGAGCAGCAGGAGGTCGTGCGAGCCGGCCAGCAGGGCGGCCAGCCCGACGCGGCGGCGTTCGCCACCTGACAGCCGCTGGGCCGCGGCGTCCAGGTAGATGCCGCCGAGCAGCGCGCCGGAGACGGCGCGCGCCCGCGGGTTCGCCGCCCACGCATACTCGGGGAGCGTGCCGAAGACGAGTTCCCGGACCGATCCCGTGAGTTCATCGCTCTGCGGCAGATAGCCGATCCGCAGGTCGCGGGCGCGCGTTACCTGGCCGGAGTCCAGCGTGACGGCGCCGGCCAGCACGGCAAGCAGCGTGGTCTTGCCGGCACCGTTCCGGCCGACGACGCCGACCCTGTCCCCGGTGGATACGCCGAGCGATACGCCGCCAAGCAGCACCCTGGGCCCGAATGCCTTGGCGGCTGCCTCCAGGTTGGCCAGGTTCACCCGTCCGCCGTTCACTCGTGCTCCATGGCGGCGGCATCGGTGCTGACCAGGTTCACCCGTGCTCCGCGCTGGCGATGACAGCTGCGCCATGGACCGGCCCGTGCACTCCGGCGACGCCGCGGCATACCCCGGCACCGGTCAGCGAGACCGCGAGATCCCGCGCGTGCCTGGCATCCGCGGCGAGGAAGGCGCAGGTCGGCCCGGATCCGGACACCATGGCTCCGATCGCCCCGAGCTCGCGGCCCGCCGACAAGGTCCGGCGAAGCGCGGGGCGCAGTGACAGCGCGGCCGGCTGCAGGTCGTTGGTGAGCAGCGGGCCGACCGCGGCCGGATCAGCCGACCGGAGCGCGGCCATCAGCTCAGTGCTGAGCCGAGGCGGCGGCGCGTCGGCAGCACCGCCGGCAGCACTAGCCACAGGACGCACGCCAAGACGATCGCCGGCACCAGCGGCAGGACGCACGCCAAGACCATCGCCGGCCCTGGCGACAGGGCTAGCCGCCAGGGCCGCGCCAGGGCCGGCCCCCTGAACCCGGCCGGGGCCTGCCGCGAGACCGGCAGCGCGAGCGGCTCGAGCGGCGCGGAGCCGATCGCATGCCGCGTAGACCTCGGGGGTGGACAGGCCGCCGGAAGAGAACGCGAGCACCCAGTGGTAGGTCCCTGCCGCCAGCGCGGCGGTGAGCTGCTCGCCGCGGCCGCGGCCGACGGCCGTCCCGCCCAGCAGCGCGAACGCGACGTCGCTGCCGACCCCCGCCGCCACCACGCTGAGCTCCGCCGCGGACAGGCCAGCCCGCCATAGCTCGTTGCAGGCGACGAGGGCAGCGGCGGCGTCCGCGCTGCCGCCCGCCAGCCCGGCCGCTACCGGGATGCGCTTGCGGATCTCGATCGCGACGGCCGAGCTCGCCCCGCGCGGACGCGCCACCCGTGCGAGCGCGGCGGCCGCGCGCACAGCCAGATTGGCGCGCCCGGCCGGCACAGCGGCGGCGTCCGCGCCTGACACCCGGACGCTGGTCCGTCCGGCCGGCCGGACGGTCACCTCGTCGAAGAGCGATACGGCGTGGAAGACCGTCACCAGCTCGTGGTATCCGTCCGCGCGCAGCGGCCCGACGGCGAGCTGGAGATTCACCTTCGCTGGCACCCGGACAGTCACAGGGGTCACGATCACATGATCGCAGCCGTCCGGCCGGCCAGCGCGACACGGGCGAACTCCGCGACCCCGAGCGACTCGCCGCGCAGCGCCGGATCAATTCCGGCCGTCCTGATCACCCGCTCCGCCTCGGCCGCCGAGCCCGCCCAGGACGCGAGCGCGGCGCGGAGCGTCTTGCGCCGCTGGGCGAATGCCGCGTCCACGACAGCGAATACCTCCTCGCGGCTCGGCTGGCCCGGACCCTCCGGGTCGGCTAGGCGCCCCGCCTGGCCGGGGCGGTCCGCATCATCAGCCGGCTTGCCAGCCACTGGTGGCGGATGCCGCGTGAACGCGACAAGGCCCGAGTCCACTCTCGGCACCGGCCAGAACACGCTCCTCGGCACCGATCCCGCCCGACGCACCTCGGCGAACCAGGCGAGCTTGACCGAGGGAACGCCGTATATCCTGCTCCCCGGCACCGCGCTCATCCGGTCAGCCACCTCAGCCTGCACCATGACCAGGCCGGAGCGCAGCGACGGCATGGTGGCCAGCAGGTGCAGCACGACGGGAACGGCCGCGTTGTAGGGCAGGTTGGCGACGAGGGCCGCGGGCGGGTCACCGGGCAGTTCCCGTACCCGCGCGGCGTCAGCGGTCACCACGGCGAGCCGGTCAGCCAGCCCGGGCGCTCTGGCGGCTATGGTCCGCGGCAGCTCCGCCGCCAGCACCGGATCCAGCTCGACCGCGACCACGCGGCGGGCGGCGGCGAGCAGCGGCAGCGTGAGCGAGCCGAACCCGGGGCCGACCTCGAGCACGACGTCATCAGGCGCCAGCCGCGCCATCGCCGTGATCCGGCGGACCGTGCCGGCGTCAATCACGAAATTCTGGCCCAGCCGCCTGGACGGCCGGATCCCCAGCCGGGCGGCGAGCAGCCTGATGTCGGCGGGCCCGAGCAGCGCCGGGCCCGGCGTGGCTAGTCCTGCCACGGCCCGAAGACGCGCTCGCCGGTCACGGCGATGGCGGCGCACAGCTCTTCCAGCCCCAGCCGCTTCACCTCGGCGATGCGGCGCACGGTGTGCGCCACCATGGCGGGCGTGTTCGGCTTCCCCCGGTACGGCACCGGGGTGAGGAACGGCGCGTCGGTCTCCACCAGGATCAGCTCGGCGGGCGCCACCTCGGCGGCATCCCTGAGCTGCTGCGCGCTGGCGAACGTTACGTTGCCCGCGAAGCTCATCACGTAGCCGGCCTCCGCGCACCGCGCTGCCATCGCGCGGTCGCCGGAGAAGCAGTGGAACACCACCCGCTCGGGCGCGCCGTCGGCCGCCAGCAGCCGGAGCACGTCCTCGTGCGCATCCCGGTCGTGAATCATCAGGGCCTTGCCCGTCGCCTTAGCGATCTCGATATGCGCGCGGAACCAGTCCCGCTGAACAGCGGGCTCGCTGCTGTCCCGGTAGTAGTCGAGCCCGGTCTCGCCGACCGCGCGCACCCTCGGCAGGGCGGCAAGCGCGGCGATCTCGGCCAGCACAGCGGCGGATCCGCCCGGCTCGGCCGCGGCCGCCGTCGTCTCGTTCGGGTGGATCGCGACCGCCGCGTAGATACCGGAGTTGTCGGCTGCGCAGCGTGCCGCCCAGCGCGAGGACCGCAGGTCGCAGCCGATCGTGATCATCCGGGTGATGCCGACGGCGCTGGCCTCCGCCACGATCTCGCTGACCGGCCGATCGATCATGTCCAGGTGGCAGTGGCTGTCAAAGGCCCCGGCGGGCAGCGGCTCAGGCTGCGCGGCGGCCGACTCGCGCCCCTGCCCGCGCCCCGCGCTCACCCGCCCCCCGGGCAGCTCACGCCTGCTCCAGCCTGGCCAGCTCCTCGTCGGCGAGCGCCGGGTCGAGCTTGGTGAACAGCGGCGTCGGCTGCGCAAGCGGCGTGCCGGGCCGGATCGGCGCGGACTCCCACCGCGCGGCGGTGCGGTAGTCGCCGGTGATGACCGGGTACCCGGGCCCGCCGTCCTCGTCCACCTCATCGATCCGCGGCATTCCCGACCAGGCCCCGGTGCCGCCCAGCATCTCGTAGACGCGCTGTGACGATTCCGGCAGGAACGGCGTCAGCAGCGTCTTGCCGTCGTCGACGAGCTGCAGCGCGACGTGGCAGATCGTCCGCATCCGGTCGGGGTCGGACTCGCGCAGCTTCCACGGCGCCTGGTCGGAAAGGTACTTGTTCGCCTCCGCGAGCGTCCGCATGGTCTCGGTGATGGCCGCCTTGAACCTGGACCGGGAGAGCGACTCGCCAACAGTTTGATACGCGGCCCTGGAGCGCCGGAGTATCGCCACATCAGCATCGGTCAGCTGGCCGGCCGCCGGGATCGTGCCGATATTCCTCGCCGCGAACGAGACGCAGCGGTTGACCAGGTTGCCCCAGTTCGCCAGCAGCTCGTCGTTGTTGCGCCGGATGAACTCGCTCCAGGTGAAGTCGGTGTCCTGGCTCTCCGGGCCGGCCACGGCGACGTAGTACCGCAGCGCGTCCACGTCGTAGCGCGCGAGGAAATCGCGGACGTAGATGACCACGGCGCGGGAGGAGGAGAACTTCTTTCCCTCCATCGTCAGGTACTCGCTGGACACCACCTCGGTGGGCAGGTTGAGCGCGCCCAGTGCCCCGGGCTTGCCGCCCTTGCCGCCCTTGCCGCTGTAGCCGAGCAGCATCGCCGGCCAGATCTCGGAGTGGAAGACGATGTTGTCCTTGCCCATGAAGTAGTAGGACTCGGCGTCCGGCGCCTGCCACCATGCCCGCCAGGCATCGGGGTCACCGGATCGCCGTGCCCACTCCACCGAGGCCGACAGGTAGCCGATGACCGCGTCGAACCAGACGTAGATCCGCTTGTCCGCCCGGTCCCGCCAGCCGTCCAGCGGGATCGGGACGCCCCAGTCCAGGTCGCGGGTGATGGCACGCGGCTGCAGGTCGCCGAGCAGGTTCAGCGAGAACTTGAGCACGTTCGGCCGCCACTGGCCGCTCTTGCCCTGCAGCCATGTCCCGAGCACGTCGGCGAACGCGGGCAGGTCGAGGAAGAACTGCTCGGTCTCGGCGAAGACCGGCGTCTCCCCGTTGATCTTCGAGCGCGGGTTGATGAGATCGACGGGATCAAGCTGGTTCCCGCAATTGTCGCACTGGTCACCGCGGGCGCTGTCGTAGCCGCAGATCGGGCAGGTGCCCTCGATGTAGCGGTCCGGCAGCGTACGGCCGGTGGACGGCGAGATCGCGCCCATCGCGGTCTTCGCGAAGATGTAGCCATTCTGGTACAGGCCGGTGAAGATCTCCTGGGTCACCGCGTAATGGTTGAGCGTGGTCGTCCTGGTGAACAGGTCGTAGGACATATGCAGGCCGGCCAGGTCATTGACGATGACCCGGTTGTAGCGGTCGGCGAGTTCCCTGGCCGCCATTCCCTCCGCGTCGGCCTGGACCTGGATCGGCGTGCCGTGCTCGTCGGTGCCGCTGACCATCAGCACCTTGCTGCCCGCCATCCGCTGGTACCTGCTGAACATGTCACAGGGCAGCCCGAAGCCGGAGACATGCCCGATGTGGCGGGGGCCGTTGGCGTACGGCCAGGCTGGCGCGGCCAGGATGTGGCGGGTCGTCGGCGACATGGCAACCAGCCTAGGGCCACCGGGATCGGGCCCGGTCCGCTATCGACCCGGCTGGCTACGGCGAGTGATGCGATCTCGCGCGCACCACTGCGTCGTACACCTCACGCCGCGGCAGCCCGCGTTCCCTGGCCACGGCGGTGATCACCGCGTTGCGCGGCAGGCCGGATTCCTCCCTGACGGCCACCTCGGCCGCGGCGTCCTGCGCAGAGCCAACCACCCGGCCGGCGGTGGCGCCCTGCACGACCAGGGTTATCTCGCCCAGCGTCCCGGCGCTCGCCCAGTCGGCCAGCTCGGCCAGGGTGCCGCGGCGGACCTCCTCGTGCGTCTTGGTCAGCTCCCGGCAGACGGCGGCCCGCCGGTCGGCGCCGAACGCCTCCGCCAGCCCGGCCAGGGTCACCGCCAGCCTGCGCGGCGACTCGAAGAAGATGATCGTCCTCGGCTCGGCCGCCAGCTCGGCGAGCCGGCGCGCCCGCTCACCGGCCCGCCGCGGCGGGAAGCCCTCGAAGCAGAACCGGTCACAGGGCAGGCCGGAGACCGCGAGCGCGGCGGTGACGGCCGATGGCCCCGGCAGCACGCTCACCCGGATGCCGCCTGCCGCCGCGGCCGCCACCAGCCGGTATCCAGGATCGCTCACGCCCGGCATGCCCGCGTCGGTGACCAGCAGCACGTCGTTGCCCGCCTGCAGCTCGGCCAGCAGGCCGACCGCCCGCCTGGCCTCCACCTCCTCGTAGTACGACACCACCCTGGCGGTCAGCTGGACGCCGAGCGCGGCGGCCAGCCTGCGGACCCGGCGGGTGTCCTCGGCGGCGATGATCCGCGCCCCGGCGAGCGCCGCAGCGAGCCTCGGCGAGGCGTCGTCAGGCCGGCCAATCGGGACGGCGGCGATCATCAGCGTCGCCGGACTGCCATGGTCCATGCCGCGTTTCCTCCCCCGCCCACGCTAACGCCCGGCCCGCCTGCCCGACCCGGATGTGGCACCTCGGCTGGATCCGGGGGCAGCCCGCGCCCGCTCCGCCAGAACCTTTGCCAGAACCCGCGCAGTCCGGGAAGGTGATTTGCAACCTGGAGCGGGCACACTCTTATTTGTAGTCAGTTATCTGCGTTCCGTGACCGTAATTGGGGCGAGGCGAGACCCGTCCGAACGGCCCTCCGCTACGTCTATAAGGTTAAGAGTGCAACGAAGAGCGGAGCGACCATGAGGCCAGCAAAAAAGGTCCCGGACCAGGACAGCCGTTTCGAGCAGGACGTCCTGCCCGTTCTCGGTCAGCTGTACCCGGCCGCGCTCCGCATGACCAGGAACCCGTCCGACGCCGAGGATCTCGTCCAGGAGACCTCGGCGAAGGCGTACGCCGCCTTCCACCAATTCATGCCCGGCACCAACTTGCGCGCCTGGCTGCACAGGATCCTGGCGAATACCTTTATCAACTCCTACCGGAAGAAGCGGCGCGAGCCGCTGCAGGCGCTCGGCACCGACTTCCACGAGGACTGGCAGATGGGCGTCGACCCGCTGGCGGCCCCGGCTCGCTCCGCCGAGTCCGAGGCACTGGACCGGCTGGCCGACTCGGAGATCCTGCGGGCTCTGCGGGATCTGCCTGACGAGTTCAAGGTGGCCGTCTACCTGGCTGACATCGAGGGCTACCCGTACCGGGAGATCGCGGAGATCATGGGCACGCCGATCGGCACCGTGATGTCGCGGCTGCACCGCGGCCGCGGCAAGCTCCGCCAGAAGCTCGCTGCCTACGCTCCCGCCCGCGGGCTGGCCGCCCTGACCCGCTGAGCCGCGGGCCGGTCAGCCCCCTGAAGATCGGTCAGCCCCTGAAGATCCTGTCACAGGCCCGGGAGCCGGCCTTGCCGTCGTCCAGCGGGCAGAACTTCTCCGTGAACCCCAGGTACGCGGCCCGGTAGCTGGCTGCTACCTGGTCGATGTTCCCGATCGCCGCCAGCACCTCATCCGAGGTCGAAAGCAGCGGGCCGGGGGCTTCCGCCTCGAAGTCAAAATAGAATCCGCGCAGGTTGTCCCGGTACTGCTCAAGGTCATAGGTGAAGAACAGCATGGGCCGCCCGGTCGCCGCGAAGTCGAACATCACCGACGAGTAGTCGGTGACCAGAACGTCGCTGACGAGAAACAGCTCCGAGATATCGGGATACGCCGTGACATTGATCGCGAATCCCGGCCTGCTTCCCTCAGGGACGTCGTCGGCCATATGGTGATGGCCCCTGAAGAGCAGGACGTGATCGTCGCCGAGTTCCTGCCAGGCCCGCTCAAGATCGAGCCGGAAGTCGAACCGGTAGCGACCGGATGCGTAGTACTGATTGTCCCGCCAGGTCGGCGCGTACAGCACCACCCGTTTGCCGTCAGGCAGGCCGAGCCTGCGCCGCACCCGCGCCGCCACCCGCTGCGCGTCGCCGCTGCACAGCACGTCGTTGCGCGGGTAGCCGGAGTCGCAGACATCGCCGTCATACCTGAACGCGCGGCGCATGATCGCGGTGCTGAACGGGTTGGGCGAGAGCAGCAGGTCCCATTTGGCGACATCGCTGGCCAGTTGATCGAAGTAGCTCGTGCCGCTGATGAACTGCGGTCGCTCGATGTCGAAGCCGATCTTCTTCAGCGGCGTGCCATGCCAGGTCTGCACGTAGATCTGGCCCTCTCGCTTCCGATACACCGGCTGCATGTCGTCGTTGGAGATGACGTAGCGGGAGCGGGCGAGCGCCTCGAAGTAATCCTCCGTCCACTGCAGCACTGCGCGAGCGCCCTCGGGGGCAGGCACCGACCAGTCGTTCACCACCCAGATGTGCTCGCGATCGTCGCCGCGCCGCCGCAATTCGGCGGCGATGCCGAGCGGGTTATCCCCGCACTGCTTGCCCTTCCAGCTGACGAAGACGACTGAGTCCCGCAGCGGGAGCCGCTGCTGCAGCGGGTAATAGGCGCTGCTGAGCACCTTCCGCTGATAGCGACCGTGCTCCGTTATCTTGAGCACGGGCTTGACCACGATCAGCGGCGCATCGTAGCCGGACGTGGTGAACTGGTAAGTCTTGGGCCCTACCGTGACCTTGTCGCCCGATACCCGGGCCAGCGCGGCGTGGTCGTAGCCGGGACTGACCAGCTCAGCAGTGGCCACGCCAGCCCGCCGCACGAAGATGTCCCAGTAGCCGTCCCGCAGCGGAAGCGGCTGGCCGAACGACGGCAGCCTGCTGACGTCAAGCTCCGCCCGGAAGCGCGCGCCCTCGCGGGAGAGCCCGGCGACATGCCGGTCGGTCGACCCCCGGCGGCGCAGTACCACCTCGAACTCAGCGCCCTCGGGCGCGGGATAGCTGCCGCGCAGCGTCAGCCGGCCATCCTCGCTCCAGTCGTGTCCGTCGATCACCGGCCGCAGTCCGCGCGTTGCGATCGCCGCGTCGCCGCTGCTGGTGCGCTCCACGTCCACTTCCCGCTCGCCGTCCGGGTACCTGAACTCGGCCAGGCCTGCCGGGAAGGCGACCCGAAGCCGCCGCTGGCCGGCCGGCTGGACGTAGAGGTCCCACTGCGTGTCATCGTCTGCGGCGACGGTGTCTGCGGCGACGGTGTCTGCGGCGACGGTGCCGCCGCCCGCGGCGGCCTCACCAGGATCGGCGGCCTCACCAGGATCGGCGGCCTCACCAGGATCGGCGGCCTCACCAGGATCGGGGCGGAAGGTCAGGGCCGCCACTGGCACGGCGCAGCTCAGCCGGGCCTGGCCGCCCGCGCCTCGCAGCACCGTGGCGGGGAATCGCTGCACAGCTGCGCCCTTGGACCAGGCCAGCACGACATCGGCGGTTTCGCCGAGATCGGGCAGCGCCGCGTCCACGTCGATCGCCAGAACGCCGTCGGTCAGCTCGCAACCGTGCAGCATCGCGGGCGCCGCGGCCATGCGGACATGCAGCTGGCGGCCGACCCAGTGAGCGCCGAATCGCATGCCGGGTGCCACCTCCAGGAACTCAGGGCGCTCCGCCGGGCCGGGCACCGGCGTGTGCACCCGGGCCATCCGCCATACGCCCCGCGCCCGGACCAGCACGAAGGCATCCCAGTCCCCGGTCAGCCATCTGCCGCCGATCCTGAACCACCGGGGGCTGACCTGGCACTCGAATCCGGCCCAGTCATAGGAGTATCGCTCCTGCATCGACCATGCGGTGGCGTCAGGGTGCCGGAACGACCGGGCGGGCAGCACGATCGGCGGCCGCCGGCCGCTTAGCGGGCGGAGAATCACGATCTTGGAGGTGTACCTGCGCTTCGGGATGTCGATCGAGGGCACGTACGCGCAGCCGGTGATAACCAGCCGGTTGCCGCGCCAGCCGATCGCGTCGACCCGGACGAACGGGTCAAGCTCCCGCCAGTGCGGCCGGTAGATCCTGGACGGGATCTTCATCCGGCGGTCGCCGAGGAACGGCAGGTCCGCGCGGAGCCTGCCAAATCTCCTGATCACCGGGATGGTCTTGACCGGCTGGTCGAGCTGCCACGTGGTGAACTCGATGAGCTGGTCCAGCGCCCGCTGCATGATCAGGTAATACGCGAGCTTGTGCGTCGACGGGAGGCTGGCAATCACGCGCCTGCTGACCTGAGCCAGGTACTGGCCGGCCAGCTCGACGAACTCGGCGCGATAGGCGTCGCTCGTCCGGTACAGATCGCAGACGTAGAGCCAGAGATCGTTCACGAGCGCCTTGCGCTGATGCTGGCGGAGCAGCTTCGCCGAGGCATTCTCGGCCAGGAAACGGTCGATGGCCAGCAGCGCGGTGATGCGGTCCCTGAAATTGCTGATGTTCGTGCGCGACTGCGTGATGGACAGCGCGCCCTTACCGCGCTCGCGCCAGTAGTAAACCGTATCGGGAATTACGTCAACGGCCCTTGCCAGTACATGGGCCCTCGTCATGAGCTGGAGATCTTCCCAGATCATGCCCTCCGGATAGATGAGGCCAGCCTGATCCCAGAAGGCCTTCCTGAACAGCTTATTCCACACCGATATATCAAAGAAAAGCTGCGGCATCTTACTAATGTGCGTGCCGATCCGCCGGCCCTTGATCGCGCGGGAATGCAATGCCGACTGATTAAGGCCAGCCGGTCCGAGCCGCAGCACATTTCCCGAGACGAAATCCGAGCCTGAGCCGCGCAGCGTGTGGTGCAGTACCTCGTAGGCATGGCTCGGCAGCATGTCGTCTGCGTCCACGAAGGCCAGGAACTCGCCGCGGGCCTGCTCGATGCCCCGGTTGCGGGCGTAGCCAGGACCGCCGTTCTCTACTCTGATCAGCCGGAACCTAGGGTCAGCTTCGGCCATGTCGCGGGCGATCGCGGCGCTGCCATCGATGGACCCGTCATCGACCATGATGACTTCCAGGTCTCCGAATGACTGCGCGGCAATCGACTGCAGGCAGTCGCCCAGCAGGTCCTCGTTGTTGTAAAACGGCACAACAACGCTGATCTGCGGAACTGTCATCCTTACGTCTCCCAACTCACCTGGGCTGGTCCGCCGGCCAGGGATCGTGCCAGAATTATAGGAGGTCAGGCGGAGTGCGGATCACCCTGCACAGGCATGGCCGGCGGTCGCCGCGGAGCCGTTCTCAACCCGCCGCCTGGCGGATTTCGCTGCTCCCGTGTGCCACGGGGACGCGTATATTCTCATTCGCCCCGCCAGGCCGGCGCTCGCTTTTCAGCGAAGGCGATTGCGCCCTCCATCGCGTCGGCTGAGCTGAATACCGGATTGATGATCTCGCCCTGCCGGGCGAAGGCCTGCGCGCCATCCCAGTCGGCCGACTCCACGATGACCCGCTTGCTGGCGGCGAGGGCCAGCGGGGCCCCGCGGGCCACGTCTGCCGCCAGCTCGCCGGCCGCAGCCAGGGCCTGACCAGCCGGCACCAGGCGGTTGACCAGGCCCGCGTCGCGCAGCCGGGCCGCAGGGAAGTGGCCGCCGGTCAGGACGATCTCCATCGCCAGGTGATAGGGAATCCGGCGGGGCAGCCGCAGCAGCCCGCCGGCCCCGGCCACCAGTCCCCTGGTCACCTCCGGGAGCCCGAACTTCGCGTCCTCGCTCGCCACGATCAGATCGCAGGCCAGCACGATCTCGAATCCGCCCGCGAGCGCGTAGCCCTCCACGGCGGCGATCACGGGCTTGGCCGGCGGCCGTTCGGCGATCCCGGCGAACCCGCGGCCTGCCACGATCGGCACGTCGCCGGCCAGGAAGCCCTTCAGGTCCATGCCCGCGCAGAACGTCCCGCCCGCGCCGGTCAGGATCAGGACGCGGACGTCCTTCCGCGCGTCGAGTTCCTCAATGGCGCCGGCCATCCCGCGGGCAACCTCACCGTTGACCGCATTCCTGGCCTGCGGGCGATTGATCGTGATGACGGCGACGCCGTCATCGACCGTGACCAGGACCGCCTCAGCCATCGCTACCTCACTTGGGCTGGAACCTGATGCCGCCGTCGAAGCGGATCACCTCGGCGTTCATGTAGTCGTTCTCGATCAGCGCCAGGACCAGCCTGGCGAACTCCGCGGCCGTGCCCATCCGCTTGGGGAAGACGATCGGCGCGGCCAGCCTCGCCTTGAACTCGTCGCTCGCGGGCCCCGTCCCGTAGATGGGCGTATCGATAATGCCCGGGCAGATGGTGTTGACCCGTACGCCGATGGCAGCCAGGTCCCTGGCCGCGGGCACGGTCATGCCGATGATGCCGCCCTTGGACGCCGAGTAGGCGATCTGGCCGGTCTGCCCCTCGATGCCGGCCACCGACGAGGTATTGATGATCACCCCGCGCTGTCCGTCCGCGTCGACGGCCTCGGTCCTGGCGATGGCAGCCGCCGCGATCCGCATCACGTTGAAGGTGCCGATCAGGTTGACGTCGATGACCTTGCGATAGGCGGCCAGGTCGTGCGGGGTGCCATCGCGGCCCACGGTGCGGGCGGCCCAGCCGATTCCGGCGCAGTTCACCGCCACTCGCAGCGGCGGTCCGGCCGCGGCGGCCGCGGCGACCGCCGCCTGGACCGACCCCTCGTCGGAGACGTCGGTCCGCACGAAATGCCCGCCTATCGCGGCGGCGACGGCCTTCCCGTGCTCCTCGCTGAGGTCGGCGACGATCACCGCGCAGCCCGCGGCGGCCAGCTCGCGGACGGTCGCCTCGCCAAGGCCGCTCGCGCCACCAGAGACGATCGCCGCGGTCCCGTTCAAGTCCATGGCCGGGAGCATACTGGGGCCGCCGCCGGACGAACCGAACGGGGCTCGGCGCCGGGCCGGGAGCACCACCGGGCCGCGAGCGCCGGCGGCGCCCAGCCGGGGCGCCATTTTGTCGGTGACGGTGCCTAGCATCGCTCTCATGAGATCGCCGCTTGTCGGTGCCGATACCTGGCATCGCTCTCATGGGATCGCCGCGGCATCGCGGGGAATGCGGTCGTCGTGCCGCGTGCTACCGCTGCCAGGACTTGCGGTGGTCAAAAACGCTTGCGATATATCTTGACTTCTGATTACGGTTGGCTCTGACGAGGAACATGCGGACGCGACGGGCCGGACCGGGCCAGCGTAGGAGGACAGCATGAGGAAGTACCGAGGAAACCCGTGGATGATCCTGCTGGTCGTCTCGCTCGGGTTCTTCATGACCCTGCTGGATCTGACGATCGTGAACATTGCGATCCCGAACATGATCACCAAGCTGAACGCTTCGCTCGATGACGTTCTCTGGGTGATCAACGCGTACGCCCTCGTGCTGGCCGTACTGGTCATAACGGCCGGCCGGCTCGGCGACCTGATCGGGCCGCGGATCATGTTCTCCAGCGGCATCGCCGTGTTCACCGCGGCCTCGGCCGCGTGCGGCTTCGCCCCGAACCCGGGCTGGCTCATCGCATTCCGCGCCGTGCAGGGCCTGGGCGCGGCCATGCTCATGCCGCAGACGCTGACGATCATCACCAATACGTTCCCGCCGGAACGGCGCGGCGCCGCGTTCGGCATCTGGGGCGCCGTGGCCGGCGTGGCCACCATCGCCGGGCCAACCCTGGGCGGGCTGCTGGTGACCGCCTTCGACTGGCGGTGGATCTTCTTCGTTAACCTGCCGATCGGCGTGATCGTGCTGCTGATCACTCCCGTCATCATCCCGGACCTCCGGCTTGGCCGCAGCCACCGGATCGACATCCCGGGCGTGCTACTAGCCAGCGCCGCGCTGCTCGCCATCTGCTACGGCCTGGTCGAGGGCCAGCGGTACGACTGGGGGAAGATCACCTCGTTCGTCAGCATCCCGCTCATCCTCGGCGCCGGCGTCGTCCTGCTCGCCGCCTTCCTGCTGGTCCAGCGGCTGACCCAGGGCAGGGAGCCGCTGGTCCCGTTCGCGCTGTTCCGCGACCGGAACTACTCGGTGGTGAACTGGGTATCGGGCGTGCTGGCCATCGGCATGATGGGCATCTTCCTGCCGTTCACCATCTACCTGCAGTCGGTGCTCGGCTTCTCCGCGCTGAAGGCCGGCCTGACGATGGCTCCCGCCTCCCTCGTCTCGATGTTCGTCGCCCCGGTAGCCGGCCGGATGACCGACCGGATCGGCGGCAAGTTCATCCTGATGTCCGGCCTGACCCTGTTCGCCGTCGGGATGGGCTGGATGGCGCTGATCGCGCACCCGGACTCCAGCTGGCAGAGCTTCCTGCCGCCGCTGATCGTGGCCGGGCTCGGAATCGGGTGCACCTTCGCGCCGCTGATCACCGTCGCGATGCGGAATATCGACCCGCGGATGGCCGGCGCCGCGTCCGGCGTGCTGAATACGGTCCGGCAGGTTGGCCTGGTGATCGGCACCGCGGCAGTCGGCGCGCTGCTGCAGAACAGGCTGGTCTCGGCCATGAACAGCCAGGCCGTGACCCGCGCGGCTGCCCTGCCGCCGCAGGTGCGAGACCGGTTCATCACCGAGATCCGCGCCTCGGCCAGGAACGGGATCCAGGTGGGCGCCGGGCAGAACGGCGGCATCGGCAAGCAGGCGGGCCTTCCGGCCAGCCTGGCCGCCGAGGTCGGCAGGATCGGCCACGACGTGTTCACCTTCGGCTACGTGAGCGCCATGCGCACGACCATGGTGATGCCGGTGGTCCTGCTGCTGGTCGGCGCGGTCAGCTGCTTCGCGATCAGGCGGCTGCAGCGGCCGGCCGAGCCCGGCTCCGCCGAGGCGGCCACGACATCTGCGGAGTCGGAGCCCGCGACCGCCTGACCCTCTGGTGCCGCCCGGGGCTGGGCTGGCCGGCCCGCGCAGCCGATAGCCTGGAGACATGGCCGATCCAGAGCAGGTTCTCGCCAGCCTGGTCGGCGACGCGCTTGGCGCGGCGCTCGGCCCCGACTACGCTAGGGCCGATCCGCTCATCCGGCCATCGCAGTTCGCCGACTTCCAGGCGAACGTCGCGCTGTCCCTGGCCAGGAGCCTGCACCGCGCTCCGCGCGAGGTCGCGGCCGAGCTGGCCAGCCACCTGGCCGGCCGCGAGGAACTCGAGCGGGTCGAGGTCAGCGGGCCCGGATTCATCAACCTCACGCTGCGCGATGGCTGGATCGCAGCGCAGGCTACTGGCCAGCTCGGCGACCCCCGGCTCGGCCTCGCGGCCGCGGATCCGCCGCAGACCATTGTGGTCGACTACTCTGCGCCGAACGTCGCCAGGGAAATGCACGTCGGCCACCTGCGCACGACCGTCGTCGGCGACTCGGTAGTCCGGGTCCTGGAACTCCTCGGCCACGCGGTGATACGGGCAAATCATCTTGGCGACTGGGGAACTCAGTTCGGCATACTGCTCGAGCACCTCATCGACGTGGGTGAGGAGGCCGCTTACGCGCAGCTTGCCGCCGGCGAGATCAACGCCTTCTACCAGGCTGCCAACGCCAAGTTCAAGGCTGATCCGTCCTTCGCTGAGCGATCGCGCCGCCGGGTGGTCGCGCTGCAGGCGGGTGACGCCGAGACGCTGCGCCTCTGGGGCACGCTGGTCGGCGACACCAAGCAGTATTACAACGCGGTTTACGCCCGGCTTGGCGTGACGCTCACCGACGCCGACCTGGCGCCGGAGAGCTTCTACAACCCGATGCTCGCCGACGTATGCGACGAGCTCCAGGCGGCAGGCGTCGCAGTGATCAGCGACGGGGCGCTGTGCGCATTCCCGCCCGGATTCACCGGCAGGGACGGCGCACCACTGCCGCTGATCTTGCGCAAGTCCGACGGAGGCTACGGATACGACACCACGGATATGGCCGCGATCCGGTACCGGATCCGCGACCTGCACGCGAGCCGGCTCATCTACGTGGTCGGTTCCGAGCAGGCTCAGCACTTCGAGATGGTGTTCGCGGTCGCCCGCCAGGCAGGCTGGCTGACGGAGGGAATAAGCGCTGAGCACGCCGCCATCGGCCTGGTCAGCGGAGCCGACCGGAAGCGGTTCCGCGCCAGGACCGGCGGATCGGTCAAGCTGATCGACCTTATCGACGAGGCCGTGGGGCGTGCCGAGGAAGTCATCAAGGACCGCTACGACGACCCGGAGTTGCGCGGCAAGATCGCCGAGGCGGTCGGCATCGGTGCGCTGAAGTACGCCGACCTGTCGGTGGCACGCGATTCCGCTTACGTGCTCGACTTCGACCGGATGCTGGCACTGACCGGCAACACCGGGCCGTACCTGCAGTACGCGACTGCGCGGATCCGCTCGATCTTCCACCGAGCTGGCGAGGCGCCTGACCGCGCCAGCGGGCCGGTCCTGCTCACCGAGGGCGCTGAGCGGGCGCTCGCGCTCCGGCTCCTCGGGTTCGGCGCGGCGGTGCACGGGGTCGCGGCCTCGGCCGAGCCGCACAAGCTGGCCGCGTTCCTGTTCGATGTCGCCAGCGCCTTCACCACGTTCTACGAGCAGTGCCCGGTGCTGCAGGCTCCGGAGCCGGCCATCCGGCAGAGCAGGCTGGCGCTGTCCGCGCTGACCCTGCGGGTTCTCGTCACCGGGCTCGGCCTGCTCGGCATCCCCGTGCCCGACCGGATGTGAGCGGTGCCCGACCGGATGTGAGCGGTGCCCGACCGGATGTGAGCCGCATTCCAGTGCTTTAAGCGCATTCGATGGCCGGTCACAGCTAGCTCACAGGATGTGCAGGCCGTTGTCCCAGGCTGCGTAGGCATTCTGGGCGTTATGGACAATATGCATCAGCAAGCGGGCGATGATCCGCAGGATTTCAGCCAGACTCAGCACCTATGGCCGACGGCCGGGCCGGCCGGCCCCGGCGGACCGGGCAGCCCCGGCGGACCGGGCAGCCCCGGCGGACCGGGTAGCCATGGCGGACCGGGCAGCCCCGGCGGACCGGGTAGCCATGGCGGACCGGATGGCCCAGGCGGACCGGGCCTGCCGGGGGATGGCGGCGGCAAGCCGCCAAGGCGCCGCGGCCGCGCAGTGCGCTGGGGCGCAGGCGTCGCTATCGTGGCCCTGCTGGCGGGCGGCGGGGCCTTCGCGGCCAGCAGCCTGACCGGGAACTCAGCCTCGGCGGCGCTGGCCGGCGACACTACCTCGACCGCCGCCGGGCCGACCGGCCAGGCCGCCCAGCTGAACGCCATCATCAGCTCCGCCGCGTCGCCGGGCGCTGCCTCGGCTGCCACTGCCTTCGGCTCGGCGACCGCAGCCGACCAGGCTACGGCAGCGGGCCGGCTGGCCCGGTGCCGTCGCCTGGTTGCCCGGCTGTGGGTCACCGGGCATCACCGGGCGGCGCGAGCGGTCGCCCGGGCCTGCCGTCGGCTCAGGCGGGTCCGCCTGCTCGGCGGGATGTACGGCCAGTTCACCTTCCGGACCAAGTCGGGCGTCCGGACCATCGCGTACGAGCGGGGCGCGGTCCAGTCCATGAGCGGCGGCGCCGTGGTGGTCCGCGCTGCCGATGGCACGACCGAGACCTGGACAGAGACCAGCAAGACGGTCGTCCGGCAGGATGGCAAGAAGACAACGGCCAGCGCGCTGTCCGATGGCCAGCAGGTGTTCGTCGCCGGGCCGGTGCTCAGCGGCGCGCATGACATCCGGCTGGCCGTGATCAGGCCCGCAGAGGCCGCCTCAGCATCCGGGAGTTCGACCGCCGGCTCCTGATGCAGCAGGCCGGATCCGCACCCGCGGGTAACATCGCCCGGGGCCGTGGTCAGCGGCCCCGGGCGAACGCATGCCCGCCACCGCGGGTAGCCTCGTCACGCGTCGCGCCGCCCGCGATGCATGGTCGCCGCCGCGGTGCGTTCCTTTGGCGACAAGCGGTGCGTTCCTTCGGCGACAATGAGCCAGATGCCCATGCCAGCTGACGACCGTATTCCCCGGGTGCTCGTCGTAGACGACGAGCCGAACATCCGCGAGCTTGTGCAGGTCGCGCTGAAATTCCACGGCTGCTCGGTGAGCACCGCGGTCAACGGCAAGGACGCGCTCCGCAAGGTGGAGGCCAGCCAGCCCGACCTGATCGTGCTCGACGTCCTGCTCCCGGACATGGACGGCTTCGAGGTCTGCCGCCGGCTGCGGGCCGGCGGCAACGAAGTGCCGGTGATCTTCCTGACCGCGAGAGATACGTCATCTGACACGGTCACCGGACTGGCGATCGGCGGCGACGACTACGTCACCAAGCCTTTCTCCGTGGAGGCGCTGGCGGCCAGGATCCGCGCCGTGCTCCGGCGCACCGCGCGGACCGGCGGCGCCGGCAGCGACCAGCCCGCCGACGCTGACCTGCTCCGCGCCGGTGACCTGGAACTCGATGAGGCACGCTGGACGGTGCACCGCGGCGGCATCCTGGTCGAGCTGTCGCCCACGGAGTTCCGGCTGCTGGCCTACCTCATGCGGCATCAGGGCCGCGTTCTCACCAGGGCTCAGCTGCTGGAGAACGTGTGGGGCTGGGACTACGCCGGCGAGTCCCAGATCGTCGAGACTTATGTCAGCTACCTGCGCCGCAAGCTCGACCCGCTCGGGCTGCCGCTGATCCACACCCAGCGCGGCGTCGGATACAGCCTCCGGCCGCCCGAACGGGAACATCCCGGCCGGCCGGGATGAAGCGTCAGCGGCGGCTGTCACTGCGCGCCCGCATGCTCGTGCTGCTGATCAGCGTGACCACCTTGTTCCTGCTGATCATGGGCCTGGTCAGTGCCACCGTGCTGAGCAGGCGGCTGGGCGGCCAGTTCGACACGGATCTGGAGGCCGCTGCCTCACATAACCCGCAGCAACTGCAGGACAACCCAGGCGGTTACATCGCCGAGGTGGTGTCGTATCGCACCGGCGAGGTCGGCGTGCTCACGCCGGGTCAGGTCGCGACCGACCTGCAGCAGGTTCTCGGCAAGATGAGCCCTCGGCAGTACGCGGCGCAGTTCGCCCATCAGCCGACCACCATCACGGTTGGCAACGGCGAGAAACTCCGCGCCGTGGCCCGGCTGATCGCCGCACGCCGGCTCAGCGGCACCGGAGTCACGCTGCCCGGTCGCATCCTGCTGGTCGTGGCGCGTCCGGTCGGCGCTGTCGGCAGCCCGGTACGCGGGGTCATCGTGGCCGAGCTGATCACCGGGGGCGCGCTGATCGCGCTGCTCGCGATCGGCGGCGAATGGCTGATCGGCCGGGGGCTTGAGCCGCTGGACCGGATGGCCAGCACGGCCGACGAGATCACCTCCAGGGGTGACCTCAACGCGCGGATGCCGGAGGCGGGCGACCGGACCGAGGTGGGCAGGCTCGGATCGGCGATCAACACGATGCTGGACAGGATCCAGCAGGCATTCGGCGCGCGGCTGCGCTCGGAGCAGAAGGTGCGCGAGTTCGCCGCCGACGCGTCCCATGAGCTCCGCACGCCGCTGACCACCATCCGGGGCTACGCGGAGCTGTACCGGCAGGGCGCTCTCGGCCCCGATCAGCTGCCCAGCGCGATGCGCAGGATCGAGCAGGAGGCGCAGCGGATGAGCACGCTGGTCGCCGAGTTGCTCGAGCTGGCCAGGCTGGACCGCACCTCGTCGCTGGACCTGACCGAGACCGATCTGGCGGGCGTGGTGCGCGATGCCGTCGCCGACGCCATCGCGGTGGAACCCCGGCGGCCGGTCCACGCCGAGGCGCCGCCGCGGCTCGTCGCGGTGGTGGACGAGCCGCGGATCCGCCAGGTGCTCGCGAACCTGCTGGGCAACGTGCGGGCCCACACGCCACCGGACACGCCGGTAGCCGTCAGGCTCGGCGAGGTGAGCGGCGGAGTGCTGATCGAGGTGGCCGACGCCGGTCCCGGCATGTCAGGCGCGGACACCGCCAGGGCATTCGACCGGTTCCACCGCGCGGCGCAGCAGGACAACCCGGCGCAGCAGGACAACCCGGCGCAGCAGGACAACGCGGCGCAGCAGGACAACCCGGACGAGGGTGAGCAGTACGGGGATGGCAGCCCAGCCGGGCGCGGCGACGGTCCCGGCGGCGGGCGCCCCGGCGGCGGCGGCGGGCGCGGCGATGGCGGCGGGCGCGGCGATGGCGGCGGAGGCAGCGGGCTTGGCCTGTCTATCGTGCAGGCGATCGCCCGCGCGCACGGCGGTCAGGCGGTACTTGAATCGTGGCCAGGCCGCGGCACCAGGGTGCGCATCTGGCTGCCCGCCCGCGCCGCGCCCTAGTTCCGGCCGCAGTTATGCCAATGGCCCCGGAGGTTATTGTTTTGTCGGAGGGTGCTTGTAGGTTGGGAACATAGATTCGAATAAGGAGGTTTCAGCATGTGCCTGCCAGGTCAGCCGTCCGCCGTACCGGCGAGTGTGGCTGACGCGGTGGCGTTGGCGCAGGCTGCGCTGGGGTTCCTGGCGAAGGCCGATGTGGCGTCGCTGCCGTCCGCAGCGCAGGCGGATTGCCTGCGGGCGCTGGGGCGGATGGAGTCGTTGCAGACGGCGGCGCGGACCGGGGTGCTGGCGGCGTTCATGGCCGGCGGCGGCTGCGAGGACGACGGGCAGGGATCAGCGAAAGCATGGCTGCGGTGGCAGACCCGCATCACCAGCGGGGCGGCGGCCGGGGCGGTGGGCTGGGTGCGGCGGATCGCCGCCCACCCCGCCGTCGGCGAGGCGCTGGCCGCAGCCGAGATCTCGCCGTCCTGGGCGCGGGAGATCTGCGGCTGGACCCGCAAGCTCCCTGCGGAGAAGCAGGCGGACGCTGATGCGATCTTGCTGGCCGCGGCGGCGGGGGGCGCGGACCTGGCGGACCTGGCCAGCCTGGCGGAGGAGATGCTCCGCCGCTGCGCCGGCCCGGACTCCGACGGTGATGACGGATTCGCCGATCGTTGGCTGCGGCTGGATTTGACCTTGCACGGCGCCGGGCGGCTGCAGGGTGATTTAACGCCGCAGTGCGCCGCGGCGCTGCGGGCGGTACTCGAGGCGCTGGCCAAGAAAGCGGGCCCGGAGGACGTCCGGAGCAAGGGCCAGCGTGATCATGATGCGCTGGAGGAAGGCTGCCGGCGGCTGGCCGGCGCGGGGTGCCTGCCGGACCGGGCCGGGCAGTCCACGCAAATCCAGTTGCACATGACGCTGGATCAGCTGCGCGGCCTGGACGGTGCCGGCGACGCGGAAGCGGCGTGGGCGGCCCGCGGTCCCGCGGCCGCGCCGGGCAGTGAGTGTGATGCCTCCGTCGTCCCGGTCGTCTCCGGCCATGTGGACCCCGCCGCGCTGGACCGGCTGGCCGCCGCGCTGCACGGCGAACCCGGGGCCGCAGCGGTGCGCCGGGTGCTGCTGCGCCACGCCGCGGACGTGCTGTCCGGCCCGGCCGGGCTGGCCGCGTTCTTGCGCACCGGGCTGCTGGACGGCGCCGCGGGCAGCATCAGCCTGCCGCTGGACACCGGCAAGCCCGGCGAGGAAATACCGCCGCACTTGCGCCGCCTGGTCATCGCGCGGGACCGCCGCTGCGCCTTCCCCGGCTGCCGCCAAAGGCCGGCGGGCTGTCAGGTGCATCACATCCGGCACCGCCGCAAAGGTGGCCGCACCATCTTGGCTAATTTGCTGCTTTTGTGCGCTTTTCATCATCTGATCGCCGTGCACCGCTGGGGCTGGCAGGTCACCCTTAATGCCGACGGCACCGTGACCGCGATCAGCCCCGACGGGCAGCGCACCCTGCACAGCCACGGGCCCCCCGCCCGCGCTGCCTAAAGGGGGTCGCCTGCCTGGTCGGTGGTAGCGGTGCCTGCCCCGTCGGCGGCGGTCCCGGCCTGATAGGCGGCGGTCCGTGCTGAGCCGGCCGGGGCACCCGCCGGGCCGGGCAGGTGGTCGAAGAGGTAGTAGACAGCGATCACGCCGTACAAGGTGAGCGCGACCGCCGCTGGGGCGAACGCCGCGAGCAGCGTAGCGGCCACGTAGCCGACAAGGCCCGCGCCGAATCTGATGCTCGCGGCGCGCCGGGAGCGCATGCGCGCGGACGCACCGAGTTTCTCCCGGTGAGATTCCAGGTACAGCCACATCGACGAGTAGCCGATCGATATCGCGATCATGACCAGGCCGTAGACCACCGCCGCGACCGGGCCGCCCGCCCGGAACTGACCGGTCAGGTGCTCGGCAACCAGCGCGGTCGGGAACGGTATCGCCACCACGCCCATCAGCAGGAACAGGTTGAGTGCCAGCAGCGTCCGGTCCACCCGGGTCACATGGGCCAGCAGCGTGTGGTGATTCAGCCACATGATCCCGATGGTCAGGAAGCTGACCGCGTAGGCGGCGTACTGCGGCCATGCCATGGACAGCGCATGCGTTAGCTGCCGCGACGAGATCGTGCGCGCGCCAACTGGCAGCAGGTTGAAGACCAGGATCGTGATCGCGACCGCGAAGACGCCGTCGCTGAATGACTCGGCGCGCCGGGAGTCCACGCGATGCCCGTCACCCTCAGCCGGGACCGGCGCCCGCGGGACCGGAGCCTCCGGAGCCCGCCGATGCCCCGGGGTCCCCAGGAGCCGCGGGGCCAGCGGGAGCAGCAGCCGGAGCCGGTCCCGGCGGCCGCACTGATCGCACGAGCAGCTGGGCCACGTCGACTACCTCCAGCGATTCCTTCGCCTCGCCGGAGCTCTTCTTGGCACTGATCGCGTCGCCGAGCATCACCATGCAGTACGGGCATCCCGTCGAGATCGTGTCCGGGTCGGTGCCCAGCGCCTCGTCGATCCGCTCGGTGTTGATCCGCTTGCCGATCCGCTCTTCCATCCACATCCTGGCGCCGCCCGCGCCGCAGCAGAACCCGCGTTCCTTGCACCGGTGCATCTCCTGCGCCCGGACGCCCGGCACCTGCTCCATGATCTCCCGGGGCGCGGTGAACACCTTGTTGTGCCTGCCGAGGAAGCACGGATCGTGGTAGGTGATCTTCTCGTCGATCGGGGTCACCGGGGTCAGCCTGCCGTCGGCGACAAGCCGGGCCAGCAGCTGAGTGTGGTGCATGACCTCGTAGTTGCCGCCGAGCTGGGGGTACTCGTTCGCGATGGCGTTGAAGCAGTGCGGGCAGCTCGCGACGATCTTGCGGACGCCCGCGTCGTTCAGCGTCTCGATGTTCTGCTGCGCGAGCATGCTGAACACGAACTCGTTGCCCATCCGGCGGGCCGGGTCGCCGGTGCACGTCTCGGCCGGCCCGAGGATGGCGAAGCTCACCCCCGCGGTGTGCAGCAGCTCGGCGATCGCCCGGGTGGTCTTCCTCGCCCGGTCCTCCAGCGCGCCCGCGCAGCCGACCCAGAACAGGTACTCCACGTCGTCGCCGATCGGGCCGTCCACGACGGGCACGTCGAAGCCGAGGCCGGCGGTCCACT
>Ga0302184_10000447_pt1 | contig 27054 bp, 25 predicted proteins | sample I_Palsa_N3_3_FD_200233 | JGI IMG/M metagenome (GOLD analysis project Ga0302184, IMG submission 200233) | Peat permafrost microbial communities from Stordalen Mire near Abisko, Sweden - I_Palsa_N3_3 | ecosystem: Environmental > Terrestrial > Soil > Palsa > Peat permafrost | place: Sweden...
ACCGGCTACGGCGCAGATTGAGCCCCCTTGGGCTCACAGTGCGCACGCTGCGCGGCTTCGGCTACCTCTTGGAGATTCCCGGAGATGAGTAGCACGAGCCTGCGGGTGAGTCTCTTGCTGCGGCTCGGCGGCGCGCTCGTGCTGCTGCTCGCGCTCGATGCGGTCGCATCGTATTTCACCGCGCTGCATTTCGCGAATCTCGTCTATGACCGCTGGCTCATCGATTCCACGCACTCACTCGCGCAGGCGGTGCGCACCAGCGCCGGCCAGGTCGTGTTTGACCTGCCGGCCGTCGGCCTCGAAGTGTTCCAGTTTGATGAGGTCGACAAGACCTACTACAGAATCCAATCCGCAAGCCGCGGGTTCATCGCGGGCGAGGCGGCTCTGCCGGTGGAGGCGCCATCGCCGCTCGGCGCCATTCGCCTCGCCAATGGCACCGTGCATGATCAGGCGGTGCGCTTGGTGTGGATTCGTATCGCGCCCGCCGGCGCGCAGGATGTTGTGACCGTGACGGTGGCCGAAACCCTCATCAAACGCGCAACCCTCACGCGCGAGATCCTCTTGGTGATGGTCGCTCCGCAGATCGCGCTCCTGGGAATTGCGCTCCTCCTCGCGTGGCTTGGCGTATCCCGCGGGCTGAAGCCGCTGACGGACCTCGCGCGCGAGATCGAGGCGCGCGACCACCATTACCTTGCGCCGGTATCCGAAGCTGGCCTGCCGCGCGAGGCGCGCGTGCTGGCAACGCGTATCAACGAGCTCATCGCGCGCCTCGGCAGCGCCATCGGCGCACAGAAGCGCTTCGTGGCGGATGCGGCGCACCAGCTGCGCACGCCGCTGGCGGCGGTGATGCTGCATGCCGAGCGCGCGGAGCGCGCGGCCGATCCGCAGTCCGAACGCCTTGCGCTGCGTGCGCTGCATGGTTCCGTGGAGCGCGCCGCGCGCCTGATTCAGCAGCTTCTGACGCTGGCGCGCACCGAGCCCGAGGCGGCGGTGGCGGTGCAGTTCGGCAGGGTGGATCTGACGCTGCTCGCGCGCCGCGTCGGCGAGGAGTGGATCGCGCGCGCGCTCGAAGAGGATCTGGATTTTGGTTTGGTCGTGCCGCAGGAGCCGGTGTGGGTGCGCGGTGATGAGCGCCTGTTGAGCGAACTTTTGTCCAATCTCATCGACAATGCCTTTCGCTACGGGCGCAGCCCCGGCCGCGTCACTTTGCTCGTCGAGGCTGCCGCCGCGCCGCGCCTGGCGGTGGAGGATGACGGGCCCGGCATTCCAGTTGCGGAACGGCACAAAATATTCGAGCGCTTCTACCGTCTTCCGGATGCGGACGGCGACGGCTGCGGGCTTGGCCTCTCCATCGTGCGCGAGATCGCGTCCCTGCACGCTGCGCAAGTCGAGGTGACGAGCGGCGAGAACGGGCAGGGCGCGCGCTTTTGCGTCACGTTCAGCGCCGCGGGCGCCCTTTAGCTTGCATCGCGCAGTGCAGCGCACGACGCACAACGCGCCTGCGAATGCTGCCAAGAGGGTGCGCAGGCTTTGGTGTAACCTCCCCGCGCTTGAGCTCTGCGGGGATTGAGATGGCGCGCCAGCACGAAGCACCTATTCACAAGCTGCGTCCGACGCAAATCACGATTGGGTTCATTGAGGTCAGCGTCAAGCGCAAGGAACTCGAGGCGCTGAAAAAGCACCAGCAGCGCGACTTTCTGGCCGAACACATGATCCCGGCGGTCTATGGGCCGGACGAGCGCGTCTATATCACCGACCATCACCACCTGGCGCGCGCCGCGCTCGAAGCCGGCATCGAAAGCGGATTCTTTCTGATCGAGGCGGACCTGACGCCGCTCGAACCGAGTGGCTTCTGGCGCGAAATGGGCGAGAAACGCTGGGCGCATCCGATCGACGAACACGGCCAGCGGCAGCCCTTCACCGCGATACCGAAGCACCTTACGGAGCTGCGCGACGATGTCTACCGTTCCATTGCAGGCTTCGTGCGCACGGCCGGCGGCTATGACAAGACGCCGACCGCGTTCTGCGAGTTTGCGTGGGCGGACTTTTTTCGCAAGCGCATTGTGGTCGGGCCGACGCACGAGGATTTCATGCGTGCGGTGGCGGCCGCACTGCTGCTCGCCAAAAGCGCCGCAGCGTGCACTCTGCCGGGCTTCCGCGGCGCCCCGGGATAACGCGGAAGCGCGCGTGCCCTCAGGCTGCGGCGTAGGCCTCGGCCGCGGTGGTTGCTTTGAGGATCATGACGGGCCAGTCGGAACTCAAGGCGTAGCAATGCCACAGCTGCGTGCGGTTTTGATAGTGAGCGAAGAGCTGATGGCCAATGTGCAATGCGCCGCGCGTGACGACGATCCCGGCGAAGGGGCCGCAGCCGTAGGAGCGCCGGCCCGTCGCGTCCTCGAAATAGATGCGGCTCGGGCGGCTGCACTGGAATCCCGTGTACAGGCTGCCTTCGATCTCCCATTGGTCGCTGCGATAGGTCGCGAGCACATGCCCGCGGGACTCATCGCACACGACGCTGCGGGAGAACTTGAAGGTCTGGGCTGGCCCGAGGCTTGCCGAGTGATCGGACGCCGCGTCCTTGAAGTCGAGCTGCAGCATGGCGTGTCTTGGGAAGAGGCCGAGACGTAGTATCCCAGATTCGCTGGCGGGACTTCAGTGTTTCGGACGCGTGCGCGCACGTGCGCTCGCGGCGTGTCGCGGGCGTCAGGCTTTGAGCGAGAAGGGCGTGAAACGCGTACCCCGGTCGTAGTAGTCCTCGTGCTCCGCACGCTTGAGAAAACCCACGATCTTGTAGGTCAAGGGAGTCGCGATGATTTCCCAAGCGGACTTGAGCACGTACTGCGTCAGCATGATCGCCACGAGTTTGTCGGTGCTCCACAGGCCGGCAAAGGCGATGCTGTAGAACAATGCCGAGTCCACCAGCTCACCGCAGATCGTCGAGCCCACGGTGCGCGTCCACAGCCAGCGGCCGCGCGTCCATACCTTCATCTTTGCAAGCACGTAGCTGTTGACGAAGGAGCCGCACCAGAATGCGACGATCGACGCGGCAATGATGCGCGGCGTGTTGCCGAAGATCACTTCGACGGCGGAATTCTTGTCCCGGGGCGGCAGATGGACAATGACCGTTGCCATCAGGGCGGCGAACACTAACGCGGCAAAGCCGCTCCAGACCACGCGCCGGTCGCGCGCATAGCCATAGACTTCGGTAAGGACGTCGCCGAAGAGATAGGAAATCGGAAAAAACAAAACACCCGCCAGAAATGTGACCGGGCCGAGGAGCGGCAGGTAGACCGTCGATACTTTTGCAGGTCCGATCAAATTCGCGCACAGGAGCACGCAGACGTAGGCGCCGAGGATGAGATCGTAATATTTGTAGTCTTTATTCATGTCCATTTATAAGCAAATTCAATATCTTACGACAACTATCTCGACATCCTACGCATCCGTATGGGGTCTCTTTGCGTATGAGAGAAGCGCCCGTTCGCGAGGGTGCCAGTATTTACCGCAGCCGGAGCATTCATGCAGCGATTTTTGTGTGTGGTGGCACTACTTGCCTGCGCGGCCGCGCATGCCGCGACTACTCCACCTGCGGGCGCCATCAGCTGGCATGGCTGGAGTGATGATGTGTTCGCACGGGCGCAGGCGCAAAAGAGCTTCGTGCTGCTCGATCTCGAGGCGGTGTGGTGCCACTGGTGCCACGTGATGGATGAGACCACGTACCAGGATCCGCGGGTCGCAGAGCTCATCGCTCAAAAGTACATTGCGGTGCGCGTCGACCAGGATGCAGATCCGGCCCTGGCAGCGCGCTACCAGGACTATGGCTGGCCGGCGACCATCGTGCTCGGCGCCGACGGTGCGGAGATTGTGAAGCGCCGTGGCTACCTTGCGCCCGAGGCGATGGCGTCGCTTCTTGCGGCCATCATCAAAGACCCATCCCCGGGGCCCTCGGTGGTTGCCGCGGAGAAAGTGCAGCCGGCGCGCGCGGCGCTCCTGAGTAGAGGGCAGCGCCGCGCGTTGAGCACGGTCTATTTTGAATCCTACGACACGCGCTACGCGGGCTGGGGAAGCGAACAGAAGTTCATCGACGCGGACAGCCTCGAGTACGCACTCGCACACGCCAAGACTGCGCCGCGGGAAGCGGCGATGGCGCGCGCTACGCTTAGCGCCGCACAGGCGCTCATCGATCCGGTGTGGGGCGGCGTTTTCCAATACTCCGACGCGCGCGATTGGAAGTCACCGCACTTCGAGAAAATCATGTCGTTCCAGACGCAGTACGTTCGCCTCTACGCACAAGGCTACCGCGTGCTCGCAGATGCGGCCTTCCTCAGGGCGGCGCAGAACATCGACCGCTATGTGCAAAATTTTCTCACCAGCGCCGCCGGTGTCGTCTACGTAAGTCAGGATGCGGACGTCGATGCGCAGCTGACGGGTCACAAGTTCTACGCCATGAGCGACGCCGAGCGGCGCCGGCATCCCAATCCGCATATCGACACCCACGTGTACGCGCGCGAGAACGGCTGGGAGATCACGGCCCTCGCGGCGCTTTACGATGCCACAGGCGACGAGCGCTACCTTGCCCGGGCGCGCCGTGCGGCAGCCTGGATGACAAGCCAGCGCGCAACCGGCGCAGGCGGATTCAGCCACGACGGCGACGCCACCGCGCCCGCGGCTCTCGGTGACACGCTCGCCATGGGGCAGGGGAATCTTGCGCTCTACGTCGCAACGGGCGAGCGTGCCTACCTCAACGAGGCGCGCCAGGCGCTCGACTTCATTGACAGCCAGTTCGCGGCGCCGGGCGCCGGGTACGCCACGGTTGCGGTTGCACGCGGCGCACGCGGAGTATTTCGCGAAGCGGTGCGTGACGTGGATGAGAACATTGGAGTTGCGCGTTTCGCCAACGCACTCTACCGCTATGACGGCGATGCGCGCGCGCGAGCGCGCGCCCGTCACGCGATGCGCTACTTGGCCGCGGCACAGATCGCCGACGGCCAGCACCTGCGCACCGGCATACTGCTCGCCGATGCTGAGCTTGCAAGTGATCCGACGCACGTGACCATCGTCGGGCACAAGGATGACGGGAGCGCGCAGAGCCTGCATGCGGCAGCGCTGCGCTTTCCCGTCAGCTACCGGCGCATTGACTGGTGGGATAAGCGCGAAGGCGCGATGCCGAACCCGGACGTGCGTTATCCCGAGCTTGCGCGTGCGGCGGCATTCATCTGTTCGGGCAACGCGTGCTCGCAGCCGGTGTTCAGCCCGCCGGAATTGGTGCAGGCGCTTGATGTGGCGACGTCGCCGGACAGAGATTGAGGGCGTCGCGCGCTAATTCGCGCGCTCCGCCTCCAGTAGCTGCCAGCGAGCGAATTTCTCCTGCAGCTCGGCTTCAATTTCCTTGAGGCGCCGCCCATCGCTGCGCACGAGCTCAGGACCACCGCGGTGGTAGTCCGGCAGACTCATGCGCGCGTTGATCTCTTCCTGCTCGCGCTCGAGCGCCTCGATGGCCTGCGGCAGAGCGGCAAGCTCGCGCTCCTCTTTGTAACCGAGCTTGCTGCGAGTCTTGGTGCGCACCACGGCGGGCTTGGGCGCTGCGGGCTTGGGTGCTGCTTGCGCCGCTGCGGCGCTCGCCGGACGCTGCTGCAGCCAATCGCTGTAGCCGCCCACGTACTCGCGCCATACGCCCGCCGACTCGGCCGCGAGCGTCTGCGTCACGACATTGTCGAGAAATTTGCGATCGTGGCTCACCACGATGAGCGTGCCGGCGTAGTCCTGCAGGCGCTGCTCGAGAAGCTCGAGCGATTCGATGTCGAGGTCATTGGTGGGCTCATCGAGCACCAGGAGATTTGCCGGCCGTGCGAACAGGCGCGCAAGCAGCAGGCGGTTGCGTTCGCCTCCCGAGAGCATGCGCACGGGCGCCTGCGCGCGCTGCGTGGGAAAGAGGAAGTCGGCAAGATAGCTCATGATGTGCTTGCGAGTCCCATCAACCTCGACCCAGTCGGAGCCGGGACTGATCGTCTCGGCGATGCTGCGGTTGGGATCGAGCTGCTCGCGCAGCTGATCGAAATAGGCCACCTGCAGATTGGTGCCGCGGCGCACGCTGCCGCTGTCGGGCGCGAGCGTGCCGAGGAGGAGACGGATGAGCGTCGACTTGCCGGCGCCGTTCTTGCCAATGAGCCCGATCCGGTCCTGGCGCATGATGCGCATCGAGAGGTGCTCGATGAGGGTGCGCTCGCCGTAGCTCTTGCTGACGTCGGTCAATTCAGCCACGAGCTGTCCGGAGGGTGCGCCGGCGTCGAGGCTCAGGCGCAGCGAGCCTAAGCGCTCGCGGCGTGCGGCGCGCTCGCGCCGCAGCCTCTCCAGGCGCTGCACGCGGCCCATGTCGCGCGTGCGACGCGCTTCGATGCCCTTGCGAATCCACACCTCTTCCTGCTGCCAGAATTTCTCGAAGCGGCGGTTGGCGAGCGCTTCGCTCGCAAGGTCGGCTTCCTTGCGCGTCTCGTAGGCTGCAAAGTTGCCGGGGTAGGAGCGCAGCACGCCGCGGTCGAGCTCGATGATGCGGGTCGCAACCGCATCGAGAAAGGCGCGATCGTGGGTGATGAAAATGGCGGTTGGTACCTTCAGCAGAAGCTCCTCGAGGCGCTCGATGCCGCTGATGTCGAGATGATTGGTGGGCTCATCGAGCAACAAGAGATCCGGCGCGAGCGCGAATGCGAGTGCCAGGGCCGCGCGTTTGCACTCACCGCCGGAACTCACGTCGGCCGCCTGCTCCGCGTCGAGATCAAAGCGCTGCAAGAACTCCGTGAGGCGCGACTCCCAACGCCAGAATTCGCGCTCATCATGGGCATCCGCCTGCGCCGCCTGCCCTTGCATTGCCGCCATGGCGCTGGCGCGCGCCTGCATGCTTGCACGCAGCGTTGCGGCGGGCGGTAGCGCAGGTTCCTGCTCGACCCAGGCGCGTTTCAAGCCGCTCCTGTGCTGCAGCTCGCCGGCGTCGAGTGAGCCAATGCCCGCCAGCACGCGCAACAGCGAGGACTTGCCGGTGCCGTTGCGTCCGATGAGGCCGATGCGCTCGCCCGTCTCGACGCTCAATTGCGCCCGGTCGAGGAGCGGATGATCGCCAAAGGCGAGCTCGCCATCGAGGAGTGTGATGAGTGCCATGCTGTGGATTGTCCGGGTTGCGCCCCTCACGTCAAAGCCTGTAGAGTGGTGCACGCCTAATATCCCTTCCGCCGCCGCGCTCGCGCGCCGCTGGCGAGTCATTTCAAAGGATTTCCATTCATGTCATTTGCTGATCTCGGGCTGACGCCCGAGTTGTTGCGCGCCGTGGCCGAACAGGGCTATACGACGCCGACTCCCATTCAACTTAAAGCCATTCCTGCCGTGCTGGCCGACCGCGACGTGCTCGCCGGGGCGCAGACCGGCACCGGCAAAACCGCCGCTTTCATCCTGCCGATCCTACAGAAACTCGGTGCGCCGCCGGCGCGCGCGCCACGCGCGCTGGTGCTGACGCCGACGCGCGAGCTTGCGGCGCAGATCGCCGAGAGTGCCCGCTGCTACGGCAAGTACCTGGATTTTCGCACTGTCGTCGTATTCGGCGGCGTCAATATCAAGCAGCAGATCGCAGATCTGCGCTCTGGCTGCGACCTACTCGTAGCAACTCCGGGACGGCTCCTGGATCTTGCGGGTCAGGGTGTTGCGGATCTGCGCGCAGTGCGTTGCTTCGTGCTCGATGAGGCCGACCGCATGCTCGATATGGGCTTCATTCCCGCCATCAGGCGCGTGCTCAAGCTCCTGCCGCGCGAGCGCCAGAATCTCATGTTCTCGGCGACCTACACGCCGGAGGTGCGCGAGCTTGCAAGCCGCATTCTCAGGAACCCCGCGAGCATCGAAGTCGCCCCCCCGAATGCGGCCGCCGAGCGCGTCGATCACCAGGTCTACCGCGTTCCCAAGGATCACAAGCGCCATCTCCTCGCGCACCTCATCGACGTGGGTAATTGGCATCAGGTGCTGGTGTTCACGCGCACCAAACACGGCGCCAATCGCCTAACGAAGCAGCTGCAATCGAACGGCATCCTCGCGGCCGCGATCCACGGCAACAAGAGTCAGGCCGCACGCACCAAGGCGCTGCATGACTTCAAGACGAACAAGGTGACGGCGCTGGTTGCGACCGAAGTCGCCGCGCGCGGCCTTGATATCAAGGAGCTGCCGCACGTCGTCAACTATGATCTGCCGAATGTCCCCGAGGACTATATCCATCGCATCGGGCGCACCGCGCGTGCCGGCGGCTCGGGACAAGCGGTATCGCTCGTCTCGCCCGACGAGGCGCCGCTCTTGAAGGACATCGAGGCGTTGTTGCGCAGGAAGCTTCCGGTGCTCGCCCTGCCGGCCTTCAAGTGCTGAACACTCAGCAGCATTAGGTTTAGACTGCCTGCGCGGCGCGAAGTTCCGCGCACTTGCGGCGCCCAAGGCAGCTGCAATATTGTCCCTCGCTGACCGGTCAGTGCTTGCAAGGAGTGCTCATCATGGTCGTCAAGATTACGCGCGTTGCAACGCTGTTTGCTGTTCTCAGCGCCGCGGCTGCCGGCTGCCATCTGGCAAGCGCCGCGGATACGGTGCTGCCTGCGCCGACGACCGACGAAGCCGTTGAACCCGGGGCGAAGCTGCGCACGGCGGTAGTGGCGGGCGGCTGCTTCTGGGGAATCCAGGACGTGTTTCAGCACGTGAAGGGCGTGGTGCGGGCGACCTCCGGCTACTCCGGCGGCACGGCCGCGACGGCGCACTATGAGGTGGTGAGCAGCGGCACGACCAAGCATGCCGAGTCGGTTGAGATCATCTACGACCCCAAGCAGATCACCTACGGTCAATTATTGCGCGTGTTTCTTTCGGTCGGGCACGACCCGACCCAGCTTGACCGGCAGGGGCCCGACACGGGCGAGCAGTATCGCTCGGTCATCTTCTACCGCGATGCAGAGCAGCAGCGCATCGCCGAAGCCTATCTTGCACAGTTGCGCGACGCCAAGGCCTTTGCGCGCCCGATCGTGACGCGCGTGACGCCGCTGCAGGCGTTCTATGAAGCCGAGGGCTATCACCAGGACTATGCGAAGCGCCATCCGCACGAGCTCTATATCGTCTATAACGATGCGCCCAAAGTTGCGCACCTGCAGGCGCAGTTTCCGGAGCTGTACCGATGATCGGCCGCCGCGAAGTCCTGGCAGCGTCGCTGGCGCTGGCAGGCATGGGTCTCCTGCCTGCGCGCCGCGGTGCCCTGATGACTTCCGCGTTCGCGAAGTCGGACACGGGTCTCGTCACGGTTACGCTCTTTGACGATGCGGGCGCGCTACTGCGCACCGCGCAGGTGCCGAAGGTCGTCAAGAGCGATGCGGAGTGGCGCGCGCAGCTCACCCCGCTAGAGTTTCAGGTGACCCGCCAGCAGGGAACCGAGCGCGCGTTCAGCGGCGAATATGACCACCTCTTTGCCCCGGGACTCTACCGCTGCATCTGCTGCGGCAATGCACTCTTCAGCTCGGCGACCAAGTACGATTCGAAGACCGGATGGCCGAGCTTCTGGGCGCCGATCGCCAAGACCAATGTCAGAACGGCAATCGACAACAGCCTCGGCACGACACGCGACGAGGTCGCCTGCGTTGAGTGCGACGGGCATCTCGGGCACGTGTTCGACGACGGCCCGCCGCCGACCCATCTGCGTTATTGCATGGACTCCGCGTCGCTGAAATTCATCAAGAAGCCGTGAGCCGCTCCAGCCGCGGCCCCACGCGCCTCTAGGGTGATGCCGCGCCGAGGAGCGCATAGCGCCTGCCCTGCGGCAGCTCGTAGCGCTCGCTGATGCGCGCGCTGCTGCTTGCTGCCAGAGCGCCTGCGAGCCCATCGCCGGGCGCTGCAAGCGGATACCAGCGAGCGACGATGCGGCTCACTGGGCCGCTCGCATGCCCAGGAAGCATGACGAGCACGCGCGCCTGGGCGCCATGGGCGCGAAGCCAGTCGGCAAAGACACCTGCGGTCTCATGGGGCGCTGCGGCGAGCGTGGTGAACGGCATGCGCGAGCGATGGTCGAGCATGGCGAGCGTCGTCTCATCGGGGTTGAGGACGGCAAGTTCACCGCCCGCTGAGTCGCGCTCAATCGCACGCGCGAGCGCGCTCAAATCCTGCCAGCGATCGATGACAGGCAGCACCAGAAGCCCGCTTACGCACAATGCGAGGGCGTAGGCTGCGTAAGTCGCCGCGATGCTTGCGGCATACATCTTTGAGGTTTGCAGCGCCGCGGCGAAGCGCAGCGCCACGAGCGCAAGCGGCACGAGCGCGAGCGCGACGGCGAGGTCTGCCACCCTGATCGTGAAGTGACTCTCGGCAGCGGCGAGGAGCGCGAGGAACGCGGCAAAGCAGGCGGCGATGATCGCGACCAGGAAGCGCGTGAACCTAAGGCAGGCCTCATCAAAGCGCGAGGCGCGGCGCAGGAGCGCGTTCGCCCACAGAGCCGCGAGGAGCGCGGCGCCCAATAGGGCGGGGGCGGCGTAGACATCGCGCGCAGTGGCGGCGAGCGACAGGAGCAGGAGAAAGGGCACGAATGCGCACAGCGCAAATCGCCACGGCGTGCCGGCCGTGAGGGCAGTGCCTGCCGTCGCAGGCGCGCGCACCTCCTGCCACGCGCGCGCGAGGGCTGCGGCAACGAGCGCGGTCCAGGGCAGTAGATACAGCGGCAGCTCGACAAGATACTTGCCCCACCAGTTCAAGTGGCCCTGCGCGTAGTCGTGCCCGGGTGTTGGGGCGAGAGCGCTAAAGCGCCCGGCGAGGTTGTCCCAGAAGAGCACGCGCAGCGAATCAGCGCCCCCGGGCGCGGCGGCCACCTCCATGATCCACGGACCTATCATCAGCACCTGCAGCGCCGCGCCCGCATAAAGCTCCCAGCGGCGCAGCTCCGACCAGCGCCTCTCCCACGCGATGAGCGCGCCGAGCGCCAGCGCCGGCACCAGCCATCCGGGTGCGCTTTTCGCCATGAAGCCGAACGCCGCCCCCGCATGCATGAGCGTGTAGCCCCAGAACTTGCGCGCGCCGCGGGCGGCGGTGTAGCCGCTGTAGGCCCCGAGGAGCGCAACCGCGGCGCCTGCGAGCAACGCCGCATCGGGCGCAAGCCAGATGGCCACGCGATAGTCGAGGAGCGCGGAGCCTGCGAGGAGCGCTGCAACGAGCGCCGCATCCCTGCCGGCCATGCGCGCGGCAAGCGTGCCAATGGCGGTCGCGACGATGAGCGCGTACAGAAGATTGGGCAGGCGCTCGAGGGCGGCGGAGTCGCCGAACGCGCCGATGGAAGTCGCGGCAAGCCAGTACGTAAGCGGCGGCTTCTCAAGAAAGGGCACGCCTGCAAGGTGGGGAATGGCACGATCGGTTTGCTGACTCATGCGCCAGGAGATGTCCGCTTCGCGCGGCTCATCCGGCGTCCACAGTCCGCGGTCAAACATGCCGAGGAGCCAAAGCGGCGCAAGCGCGAGAATGGCGATCCCAGGCCATGCGTGCCTGCGCGGGGCAGGCCGTGCCACATCGGCAAGATTCGTCGGGCTCATCGCGCGCCATGCCTCATCGTGAAAGCGCGCGATTGTAACGGGTGCAGCCTGTGGTGCGCTGCGCTTAGCCTTGCACCTGCGGCGCGCAAGTGCGCGACAATGCCGTCAATGGGTATTCGACCGACCGCGATGCGGCGAGCGCTGGCGCCTCCCAGCGCGATCTCGCGCCGGGTATTTGTGCAGGGCGTCGGCGGCGGTGCGCTTGCGCTCGCAGCCGGCGGCAGCCGTGCGCGCGGCGCGCCGTCGCCGTCGCCTGCGGTGCTCGACGGTAACGAGTTCGAGCTTGAGATCGGAAGCCTCGCGGTCAACTTCACAGGACGGCCACGGCTTGCGACCGCGGTCAACGCACGCCTGCCGGCGCCGCTACTGCGCTGGCGCGAGGGCGATCTCATCCGCGTGCGCGTGCGCAACCGCCTCTCGGCGCGCACTTCGATTCATTGGCACGGCCTGCTGCTGCCGGCAAATATGGACGGCGTACCGGGCTTGAGCTTTTCCGGCATCGACGCCGGCGCAACCTTCACCTATGAATTCCGGGCGCAGCAGTCGGGCACCTACTGGTACCACAGTCACGCGCGCTTCCAGGAGCAGACGGGCCTCTACGGAGCGATCATCATCGAGCCCGCCGGCGGCGAGCGTCACGCCGTGGAGCGCGACTACGTCGTCCTGCTCTCGGACTGGACGGACGAGGATCCGGAGCATATCTATGCGACGCTCAAGCGCGACAGCGAGTATTACAACTTCGCGCAACCCACCGTGGGTGGTTTCTTCGCCGAGGCACGCGCGCGCGGCTGGCGCGCGGCGCTCGCAGAGCGGCGCCTGTGGGGGCGGGCGCGCATGGACCCCACGGATCTTGTCGACGTATCCGGCTACACCTATACCTATTTGATGAATGGCGTAACTCCGGCGGGAAACTGGAGCGGCGAGTTTCGGCGCGGCGAGCGCATCAAATTGCGCTTCATCAACGGCTCCTCCATGAGCTTCTTCGATGTGCGCATTCCGGGGCTTGCGATGACGGTGGTGGCCGCGGACGGACAGGATGTCGAGCCGGTGAGCATCGAGGAGTTTCGCATCGGCGCGGGCGAGGTCTACGACGTCATCGTGCAGCCGCCCGAAGAGGCGGCCTACACGATATTTGCGCAGTCGATGGATGGCTCGGGCTTCGCGCGCGGGACGCTCGCGCCGCGCGAGGGCATGCGCGCGCCGGTGCCGGTCCTGGCGGCGCGCGCGCAGCTGTCGATGGCGGACATGGGCATGCGTGCGGGCATGGCGGCAATGCCCGGGATGGCGCAGCCAGAAGAGAAGGGCAATCCGGGAGTTGACATGCGCGTGAGCATCCCCGATGAGCGCCTCGATGATCCGGGGGTGGGCCTGCGCGACAACGGGCGGCGCGTCTTGACCTATGCGGATCTGCATACGCTCGGCGGCCCCCTCGATGCGCGGCCGCCGCGGCGCGAGATCCAATTGCATCTGACCGGCCACATGCAGCGCTTCATGTGGTCCTTCGATGGGCGCAAGTTCTCGGAGGCGCCGCCGCTCGAATTCCAGCACGGCGAGCGGCTGCGGCTCGTGTTGGTGAACGACACCATGATGACGCATCCCATCCATCTGCACGGCATGTGGAGCGAAATCGAGTCCCCGGCGGGCGCATTCCAGGTGCGCAAGCACACGGTGCTGGTGCGTCCCGCGCAGAAGCTGAGCTACTGCGTGAGCGCGCTCGCCGCCGGGCGCTGGGCATTTCACTGCCATCTCCTCTATCACATGGAAGCGGGCATGTTTCGCGAGGTGACGGTTGCGGGCGCAGCTGCGTCTGTGGCCGCCATCGGCTCGTGAGCCCTGCCGTAGCGTTCGGTGCGCTCGTGCTTCTGGCATTTGCCCTCGTGCGCCCGGCAGGAGGCGAGAGCGCCATGGCGCGCGACATGGACATGAACGATGCGGCGCCGCTGGGAATGCTGTGGCTTGATCAGCTCGAATGGCGCGGCGCGGATAAACCCCAAGGGGCGGCCTGGCAGGCGGAAGGCTCGTATGGCGGCGACTACGACAAGGCGTGGATCCGCACCGAGGGCGAGCCCTACACGGCTGCGAGCGAGAACGCGCGCGCGGAGCTCTTCTGGGACCACGCGGTGAGCCCTTGGTGGAACCTTGAGCTGGGAGGGCGGCAGGACTTCGGCGCGGGACCCGCGCGCAGCTGGGCGGCGCTCGGGCTGCGCGGCGTTGCCCCGCAGGGTGTCGATGTGGAAGCTACGCTCTACGCCGGCGCCGCCTCGCGCACGGCCGCGCGGCTCAAATTCGAATACGCATTATTGTTCACGCAGAAGCTCGTACTGCAGCCGGAAATGGAAATGAATCTCTATGGCCGCGCCGATCCGGCGCGCGCCATAGGCGCGGGAGTTTCTGACCTTGAAGTCGGATTGCGGCTACGCTATGAGCTGCGCCGCGAATTCGCCCCCTACGCCGGAGTGGTGTGGGCGCGGCATTTCGGCGCGACGGCAAGTGATCTCGAGGCCGCCGGGGCCAATGCGAATGAGTTGAGCGTTGCAGTCGGCCTGCGAGCCTGGTTTTAGGGGGAGGTGCTGTTGAACAAATGGACGACCGTGTGCGTAACGCTTCTGGCACTGGCGGTGCTTGCGCTCCTGTTCGCCTATTCGGGCCTGTACAACGTCGGCGCCGACCGGCCGCATACGGCGCCCGTGGAGGCCTTGCTCACGCTCCTGCGCCAAAGATCCATCGAGCGCCGCGCGGCCAGGATCGCCGTGCCGGCGCTCGATGATCCGGCGAGAGTGCGCGAGGGCGCCGAGCACTACAGCGCCATGTGCGTCGACTGTCATCTCGCGCCGGGCATCACCGTGAGTGAGATTCGCGTCGGCCTCTTGCCGCATCCGCCGAATCTTGCGCAAGTGTCCATCGATCCCGGCACGGCGTTCTGGGCCATCAAGCACGGCATCAAGGCCTCAGGCATGCCCGCCTGGGGACAGACTCACGATGATGAGGAGATCTGGAACATCGTATCGTTCGTGCACCAACTGCCGCATATGACGCCGGATCAATACCGCGCAATCACGACGGCTGCCGTCGAAGATGCAGACGCTGGCGACGAACATCACCATGAGCACGGCCACGCGCACGCTCCCGTCGAGAACAAATAGCGGCGGCTTTGCCGCGCTCGTGGGCGGACGGGGACTTGCCGCTAGCGGCTCAGGCCGAACGCGGCTGGCAGAAGAACACCTGCGCAGGAAGAATATTGAGAGGCTCGAAGCGCCGCTCCACCAGGCGAAAGATCCGCTGCAGGTCCGGCAGCACGCGGGTGGTGAACTGATACACGAGAAAGCTGCCGCGCGGGTCGAGCACCGAATGCGTCGTCTGGAGGATGCCGCGGCGCAGCTCAGGCTGCATCGAGCCCAACGGCACGCCCGAGATCACGTAGTCGGCTTTGACGTGGCCGAGATCGCGCAGCACCTTGTCGGTGTTCTCGGCGGATTCGAGCACCACCTGCAGGCGCGGATCGCGGATGGAACTCTTCAGGAAGCGCACGAAGTCGGTATTGGTCTCGATGGCGATCAGGCTTGCGTCGGGGCGCATGCGCCGCAGCACCTCAGCGGTGAAGGTACCCACCCCCGGGCCGTATTCCACGATGACGCGGGCATTTGCCCAGTCGACGGCCTGCAGCACCTCATCGATGAGGAAGCGCGAGCTCGGGATGAGCGAGCCTAGCATCCGCGGGTGTTTCAGGAAGTTGCGCGCAAAGAGCAGCAGCTCGTCGCGGCGGGTAGGGGCGCTTTGAGACACGGCTCGCCTCTTCTATTCGGGTCCGGACTGGCGACTCTACCAGCACTGGGGCCTTTGTGCGGTCCCGTCGCGCGCGGATGCAGTTAGGTCGCCCGGCGGGTTTCGCTGGCAGCCCGGTTTGGTTAGAATAGGCGGCCCCCTAAGGGGGAATTGGAGAGAGTCTCCCGGTTAGGGGAGATTGGCGGGGATGCTCGGGCAGCCACGCGATGTGCGCGGGGCAGTGCGGGCTGGGCGCCTCCAAGTGTTCGAGCGGAAAGCCCCCCGTGGGGCTTTTATTTTTTGTGCGGGGCTTTTGGGCCTAGGGCGGCGGGATGAGCGGGACCTTGCGCGAGCGGCTCATTGCCCTCATTGAGCCTGTCATGGCCGCTCTGGGCTGCGAGCTCGTGGACCTCGACTTGAACCCGGGTGTGGTGCGCATTTTCGTGGACCGCGCGGGCGGTGTGCGGATCGAGGACTGTGAGCGGGTGAGTCGCGAAGTGTCGGCGCTCCTTGATGTCGAGGACCCGATTCCCACGGCATATAGGCTCGAAGTGTCCTCACCGGGCTTCGATCGGGTGCTGCGCACGAGCGCGCATTTCGAGCGCTTCGTCGGCGCACGGGTGTGGGTTGAATTGAAGGTGCCGCGCGCGGGCGGGCGCCGCCGTTATACGGGGCGGCTCGCCGCGGTCGAGGATGAGGGAATCACGCTGGAGGTCGATGAGCAGACCGTCAGCGTGCAGTTTGGTGAAATCGGCAAGGCAAAGCTTGCCCCGCCGGCTTAAACCGGCCTGCGGTGGAGGTAAAAGGTTGTGAACAAGGAAATTCTGATGGTCGTCGATGCCGTCTCGAACGAGAAGGGCGTCGATAAAGAGATCATTTTCGAAGCGCTCGAGGCGGCGCTCGCTTCGGCTACTCGCAAGAAGTACGGCGAGGAGTTCGACGCGCGCGTGGCGATTGACCGCAAGACCGGGGATTACGACACCTTCCGCCGCTGGAAGGTATTCGCCGATGAATCCACCGAGCTTGAGGTTCCGGAGCGCGAGCTGCGGCTCGAAGATGGCCGCGATATCGATCCTGCGGTCGAGCCGGGTGGCTTCGTCGAGCAGCCGATGGAGTCGGTCGCATTCGGCCGCATCGCCGCGCAGCAGGCAAAGCAGGTCATCGTGCAGAAGGTGCGCGAGGCCGAGCGCGCGCAGGTGGTCGAGCAGTATCGCGACCGCGTCGGGCAGCTGGTGAGCGGCGTCGTCAAGCGCGTCGACAGGAACGGCATCTATGTCGATCTCGGCAGCAACGCCGAAGGCTTCGTGCCGCGCACCGACATGATTCCGCGCGAACAGGCGAAGCCCCAGGATCGCGTCAAGGCGTTCCTGAAGGACGTGCGCTCCGAGCCGCGCGGGCCGCAGCTCTTTCTCACGCGCACGGCGCCTGAATTTCTGGTGGAGCTCTTCAAGCTCGAGGTGCCCGAGGTGGGCCAGGGCCTGATCCAGATCCTGGGCGCGGCGCGCGACCCGGGCGTGCGCGCCAAGATTGCCGTGCGCAGCAACGATCCGCGCATCGATCCGGTGGGAGCCTGCGTCGGCATGCGCGGCTCGCGCGTGCAGGCGGTGTCGAATGAGATCGCCGGCGAGCGCGTCGACATCATTCCGTACGACGCGAATGCGGCGCAGTTCGTCATCAATGCAATGTCGCCTGCGGAGGTGCTCTCGATCGTGGTGGACGAGGAGTCGCACAGCATGGACATCGCGGTCGCCGAGGAGAAGCTCTCCCAGGCCATTGGCCGCGGCGGGCAGAACATCCGCCTGGCAAGCCAGCTCTCCGGCTGGGATCTCAACATCATGACCGAGTCGGACGCGGAGGCGAAGAGCGAGAGCGAGGCGCGCGGCCTCGTCGAGCTCTTCATGAAGCAGCTCGACGTCGATGAGGACGTGGCGACGATCCTTGCGCAGGAGGGCTTCTCCACCATCGAAGAGGTGGCCTATGTCCCCCAGGCCGAGCTCATCGCCATCCAGGAGTTCGACGCCAACATCGTGAAGGAGCTGCGCAATCGCGCGCGCGATGTGCTCTTGACGCAGGCGATCGCGAGCGAAGAGAGCCTCGATCAGTCGATGCCGGCTGACGATCTATTGCTGCTCGAGGGCATGAGCCCGGATCTGGCGCTGGCTCTTGCGCGCCGCGGGGTGCGCACGCGCGAGGATCTCGCGGACCAGTCGGTGGACGATCTGGCGGATATCGACGGGCTGGCAGCCGAAGAAGCCGGCAAACTTATCATGACAGCACGCGCACCCTGGTTCGAAGCGAGCCATTGACCGTGCTGAGGGTTTGAGTTCATGGCCGAAGTAACAGTTTCGCAATTTGCCGAAGTGCTGAAGGTGCCCGTGGACCGGCTGCTGGTGCAGCTCGATCAGGCGGGCATCAAGGTCGGCGGCCCGGACGATCGCATCAGCGACGATGCGAAGCTTGAGCTCCTCACGCATCTGCGCCGCAGCCATGGCAGCGAGGAGGACGGCGGCGCGCCGCGCAAGATCACCCTGAAGAGAAAGACGCAGAGCGAGTTGAAGCTTGCAAGCGTGCAGGGACGTGCGCGCACCGTCAATGTCGAAGTGCGCCGCAAGCGCACCTACATCAAGCGCGACGTGCTCGAAGAGCAGGCGCGCCATCAGCAGGAAGAGATCGACGTAAAGCGCCGCGAGGCGCTCGAAGCCGAACAGCGCGAAAACGATCGCCTCGAGAACGAGCGCCGCGAGCGCGAACGCCTCGACATGGAGAACCGCCGCCGCGCCGAAGAGGAGCTGACGCGCAAGAAGTCACAGGACGAGGCGCGCCGGCTCGCCGAAGTGCGCACCCGCGAAGAGGCCGAACGGCGCGAACGCGAGCAGCGCCGCGCGCCGCCCGAGCCGGCGCGGCCGCGCGTGGTCGAAGCGGTGGTCGCCGAAGAGGTCGACGACAAGCAAACGCGCTATGGGCGTCAGGAGCTGCACGTCGCCGGCGACGTCAGCTCGCGCTACAAGAAGAAGCGTCGCTTGAAGGCGCGCACGGTGGGAGTCGGTACCGATGCCCCGCATGGATTTGAGATGCCGACCGCCCCGGTGCGCCGGGAAGTGGCGATCGGGGAGACGATCACCGTCGCCGAGCTTGCGCAGAAGATGGCGGTGAAGGCGACCGAAGTCATCAAGGTGCTGATGAACCTCGGGGTGATGGCCACCATCAATCAGCCGATCGAGCCGGAGACGGCGGTGCTCGTCGCCGAGGAGATGGGCCACACCGCCAAGGTCATGCGCGAGAACCAGATCGAGCACGAACTGCAGGGCGTGCCGAGCGCGGCGGGCGAGGAGGAGCCGCGGCCGCCGGTCGTCACCGTGATGGGCCACGTCGATCACGGCAAGACCTCGCTCCTGGATTTCATCCGCACGACGAAGGTTGCCGCGGGCGAGGCGGGCGGCATCACCCAGCACATCGGCGCCTATCATGTGGAGACTCCCAAGGGCGTCATCACCTTTCTCGATACTCCGGGGCATGCGGCCTTCACCGCCATGCGCGCCCGCGGCGCCAAGGCGACGGACGTCGTGGTGCTGGTGGTGGCGGCGGACGACGGGGTGATGCCGCAGACCATCGAGGCCATCCAGCACGCGCGCGCCGCGGGCGTGCCGATCGTCGTCGCCGTCAACAAGATCGACAAGAGCGATGCGGATCCGGATCGCGTGCGCACGGAGCTTGCCAAGCACGAGGTCATCCCGGAGGAGTGGGGCGGGCAGAACATTTTCGTCAAGGTTTCGGCGCGCACCGGCGAGGGCATCGATCAGCTGCTCGAGGCGATCCTGCTGCAGGCCGAGGTGCTGGAGCTGCAGGCGCCGCGCGCCGGGCTTGCATCCGGCGTCGTCATCGAATCGAGCATGGAGAAAGGGCGCGGGGCGGTCGTGACCGTGCTCGTGAAGCGCGGCACGCTGCGCATGGGCGACGTCATCCTCGCCGGCTCCGAGCAGGGACGGGTGCGCGCGATGTTTGATGAGAACGGCCAGCCGCTGCAGGAGGCCCTGCCGTCGATGCCGGTCGTGGTGCTCGGGCTCTCCGGAGCGCCGAACGCCGGGGACGACCTCCTCGTCGTGGAAAACGAGCGCAAGGCGCGCGAGGTCGCGGTCTATCGGCAGAGCAAGTTCCGCGACGTGAAGCTCGCGCGCCAGACGACCCGCAGCGAGGATGTGTTCTCGCAGATCGACGGCGACAAGACCAGCCTCATCTCCATCGTGCTCAAGGCCGACGTGCAGGGAAGCGCCGAGGCGCTGCGCGATGCGCTCACGAACCTCTCGATCGATGAGATCCAGGTGAAGGTGATCGCAAGCGGCGTCGGCGGCATCACCGTCTCGGACGTGCAGCTCGCATCCGCCTCCAAGGCGCGCATCATCGGCTTCAACGTGCGCGCCGATGCCGGCGCGCGCGAGGCGTTGAAGGAGACGGGCGTCGAGCTGCGCTACTACAGCATCATCTACGAGGCCATCGATGATGTGAAACAGATGATGAGCGGCATGCTGCAGCCGGAGATCAAGGAGACGATCCTCGGCATTGCGCAGGTGCGCGACGTGTTCCGCTCGAGCAAGTTCGGCGTCGTTGCCGGCTGTCTCGTGACCGAGGGCACGGTCAGGCGCAACAACCCGATCCGCGTGCTGCGCGACAACGTCGTCATCTTTGAAGGCGCGCTCGAGTCGCTGCGCCGCTTCAAGGATGACGTCAACGAAGTGCGCGCCGGCACCGAGTGCGGCATCGGCGTCAAGAACTATCAGGACGTGCGCGTGGGCGATCAGATCGAGTGCTTTGCGCGCGTCGAGGTCGCTCGAACGCTGCAGTAGTGTGTGCTATGCCGCGGGATCATTCTTTCGACGCTCCGCGCCCGCGCAACCGCAAGATCGAGGCCGAATTGCAGCGCGCGCTCGCGGATATCATCGCGCGCGAACTGAAGGATCCGCGCGTCGGCAATGTCACGATCTCGGCGGTTGACCTCGCGCCCGACAAGCGCATGGCGCGGGTATTTTTCACCCCGTTTGCCTCGGCCCACCCCGTCGAGGAGGTGCGCGCGGGCCTGACGCGCGCGGCCGGTTTCCTGCGCGGGGCGGTGAGCCGGCGCCTGGGTCTGCGCTATGCGCCGCGCCTGCAGTTCGTGTTCGACGACGCCTTCGACAAGGCGGCCGAACTCACGGGTCTCATCAATCAGGCGGTGGCCCGCGATCGCGGTGACGGCGAGTCCTGAAAGGGGCCCCGTGCGCACGGGCATCCTCCTCCTCGACAAGCCGCTGGGACTGTCCTCGAACGCCGCGCTGCAGCGGGTGCGGCGCCTCCTGGGCGCCGCCAAGGCCGGGCACGTCGGAAGCCTTGATCCGCTCGCAACCGGCATGCTGCCGATCTGCCTGGAAGAGGCGACCAAGATCGCCGGCGACATCCTCGCGGGGCGCAAGTGCTATCGCTTCAGCATCGGCTTGGGAACGCGCACCGCCACCGGCGATGCCGAGGGCGCAGTCATCGAAAGCCTGCCGGTGCCATCCTTTGAGGTCGCGGACATCCGCCGCGTGCTCGAGGCGTTTCTCGGGCGCCAGGCGCAGGTGCCGCCCATGTACTCCGCGTTGAAGCGCGACGGTGAGCCGCTTTACCGCCTGGCGCGCGCCGGGCAGGTGGTGGAGCGCGCGGCGCGCGCCATCGAGATCAGCTCTTTCGAGTTCCTGTCCTTTGACGGCGCCGTCCTCGAGCTTGAGGTGGTGTGCTCGAAGGGCACTTATGTGCGCACTCTGGCGGAGGATGTCGCAGGGGCTTTGGGCACCTGCGGCTATGTGACCCGTCTGCACCGCGCCTACGTCGAGCCATTCATGTCCGAGTCCATGCACACCCTGGAGTCCATCGCACTGGCGCGCGCATGCGGAGACTATCCGGCGCTCCTGGCGGCGGATCTTGCCGTCGGTCACCTGCCGGCGGTGCATCTGGATGCAGGGCGCGCGCAGCGCCTGCGTCAGGGCCAGGCGGTCGCTACCGACGCGGTAGCGGCCGCTCGTGTGCGCCTCTACGACGAGTCCGGACGGTTTTTTGGCATGGGCGAGGCCGATGGCGAGGGCCAAGTGCGTCCGCGGCGGCTGTTTGTCTTGTAGCCGGACCACCACCACAGGTAGAATTCCGCGGTTGCAATGGCCCTAAAGATCAAGTCCCGGGATTAGTTAATGACGTTAACGAGTGAGAAGAAGGATGGGATCCTCGAGCAGTTCCGCCGCGGTCCGCGCGATACCGGATCGCCCGAAGTTCAAGTTGCGCTGCTCTCCGAGCGCATCAATGGTTTGAGCGATCATTTCACGGCGCACAAGGCCGATCATTCTTCGCGCCGCGGCCTGGTGAAGCTCGTGAACCAACGCCGCAAACACCTCGACTATCTGAAAGCCACGCACCCTCAGAAGTACCAGGAGCTCGTCGAGCGCCTGGGGCTTCGCCGCTGATCCACATCCGGGCCGCGCAGCCTTTGACGGCGCGTTCCCGTGCTTTCTCCAACATCGTATTCACCTCCGAGGATTGAAGCGTGAGCGCTGCCAGCAAATCTTTCGCCTACGGGCCCCATAGCGTCACCATCGACACCGGCGAACTCGCCCGCCAGGCGGATGCCGCCGTGCGCGTTGCGATGGGCGACACCATCGTGCTCGTCACGGTCTGCGCGCAGCAAACGGCGAAGCCCGGGCGCGACTTCTTTCCGCTCACCGTCAACTACGTGGAGAAAACGTATGCGGCGGGACGCATTCCGGGCGGGTTCTTCAAACGCGAGGGCCGGCCGACGGAGAAGGAAACGCTCACCTCGCGCCTCATCGACAGGCCGATCCGCCCGCTCTTTCCGGACGGCTTCCTGAATGAAGTGCAGGTGGTTGCGACCGTGCTGTCGGTGGACCCGGAGATCGATTCGGACGTGCCGGCGCTCCTCGGCGCATCCGCGGCGCTCGCGCTCTCGGGCATTCCTTTCAATGGTCCGATCGGCGCTGCCCGCGTCGGCTACAAGGACGGAAAATACCTGCTCAACCCGCCGGCGAAGGAGCTCGTCGATTCCGCGCTCAACCTCGTGGTTGCCGGTACGCAAGCCGCCGTGCTCATGGTCGAATCCGAAGCGCGCGGCTTATCTGAGGATGTCATGCTGGGAGCGGTCGTCTTCGGACATGAGCAGATGCAGGTCGCGATCAGCGCCATCCGCGAGCTTGCCGCGCAGGCGGGGAAGCCGCGCTGGAACTGGCAGCCCGACCCGCACAATGCCGAGCTTACGAACGCAGTCGCGCTGCACGCGCAGGCCGCAGTCACGCAGGCCTACGCCATCACGGAAAAAATGCAGCGCCGCAACCGGCTCGCCGAGGTGAAGACGCAGACGCAGGCGGCGCTGAGCGCGGGCGACGCCGCCAAGTGGAGTGCCGAGCAGGTTGAGGGCCATCTCTTCAAGCTCGAGAGCAACATCGTGCGGCAGCGGATCCTGAATGGCGAGCCGCGCATCGACGGCCGCGATGCGGTGACGGTGCGGCCGATCACGGTGAAGGTGGGCGTATTGCCGCGCACGCATGGCTCGGCGCTATTCACCCGCGGCGAGACGCAGGCGCTCGTCGTGACGACGCTCGGCACCGGGCGCGATTCGCAGATCATCGACGGCCTGGACGGCGAGCGCCGCGAGTCCTTCATGCTGCACTACAATTTCCCGCCGTTCTCGGTGGGCGAGACCGGCATGATGGGATCGCCGAAGCGCCGCGAGATCGGCCACGGCAATCTCGCGCGCCGCGGCGTCAAGGCGGTGATGCCCGACATGACGACGTTTCCGTACGTGATTCGCGTGGTGTCGGAGATCCTCGAATCCAACGGCTCAAGCTCGATGGCGAGCGTGTGCGGGACGAGCCTTGCGCTCATGGACGCGGGCGTGCCGCTCGCAGGCCCGGTCGCAGGAGTTGCCATGGGACTCGTGCTCGAGGGCGGCCGCTTCAAGGTTTTGACGGACATCCTCGGCGACGAGGATCACCTGGGCGACATGGATTTCAAGGTCGCCGGCACCAAGGATGGCGTCACCGCGCTGCAGATGGACATCAAGGTCGAGGGCGTCACGCCTGAGATCATGCGCGTTGCGCTCAGCCAGGCGCGCGACGGGCGGCTGCACATCCTGGGCGAGATGAACAAGGTCCTCGGCAGCACGCGCGCGAAGATGTCCGACTGGGCTCCCTCGATCATCACGCTCAAGATCGACCAGGAGAAGATTCGCGACGTCATCGGCAAGGGCGGCGCGGTCATTCGGCAGATCACTGAAGAGACCGGCACCACCATCGACATCGAGAACGACGGCACGGTGAAGATCGCCTCGGTGAGCGGCGCCGCCGGGCGCGAGGCGCAACGGCGCATTGAACTCATCACTGCTGATGTGGAAGTCGGCCGCATCTACGAGGGCAAGGTCGCGCGCCTGATGGATTTCGGCGCCTTCGTCACCATCCTGCCCGGGCGCGATGGCCTGGTGCACATCTCGCAGATATCGGACGAACGCGTCGAGCGCGTCAGCGACAAGTTGAAGGAAGGCGATGTCGTGCGCGTGAAAGTGCTCGAGGTCGACCGCCAGGGGCGCGTGCGACTCACCATGCGCAGCGTCGATGCGGCCTAGCCGCAGCGCCTGCCCGCAAAGTTAGCGGAAAAATCTAAGGCGGCCGCGCTCCCCCCGCACCGTCGTCGCCGGGTGCGTCGCGCCGGGCGCCGTTCGCGGCATTGACGAGCGTGCGGTAGATCTCCTCCTGCACCGAGCGCCAGCGCTGATAGTTCTTTTGCGCAAGGCCCGCCGTCGCCTGCAGCGCATCGCCGTCACTCTTGGCGCGCTCGCGCGCGTCACGCTGATGAGAGGCGAACAATTTGAAGCTCTGCTCCAGATAGCTGCCGATCATGTCGTGATAGTGCGTGTCGTGCGAGCGAATGACCTGCGAGAGAAAGTCGCGGCTCATGAGCGGCTCGTCCGCCTGTTCCAACTCGGCGATGACCTGCAACAGAATGCAGCGTGTGATGTCCTCCTGTGATTTCTTGTCCATTACAACGAAATCGATTTGTTCAACGACCAGCTTGCGAACATCCGCCAGCGTGATGTAACGGCTCTCCACCGTGTCATACAGCCGCCGGTTGGGATATTTTTTTATGACCCGCGGTTCATTCATTGCACGCCCCCTTTGGTGTTATCGGCTCTTATTCAATCCTTCGGCTTCTCCATGTCCCATGGCGTCAGGGTCGGCTCGAATGCATACCTTAGTACAACGGCAGGGTAGGACCAAATTAAGGCGCTGGCAGGGGCGCGAGCGCCTTTTGGACCCGTTCCAAATTGGCTGGATTCCAATGTTTGAGCGCCCAGGCAACGACGTCCGCGGGCTTTTCGGCCGCAAGGGACGGAGGCGGCGCCTGACGCAGGAGCTTTAGAGCCTCAATGAGCGCACCGCTTGCGCGGCGCGGGTCTATGGGTAGCGAACGGCGTGATTTGGCAAGTTTGCTGCCGTCGGGCTCGACCACGATCGGCAGGTGGCCGTAACGGGGCGTCGGCAGCTCGAGCGCCCGCTGCAGCAGGATCTGCCAGCCAGTGCTTGGCAGGAGATCCGCGCCGCGCACCACGTCGGTGACGCCCTGCTCGGCGTCGTCGACCACCACCGCCAGCTGATAGGCGACGACGTCATCGCGGCGCCGGATGACGACGTCGCCAAGCGCAGCGAGCGCGAACGAAGACGCACCCTGAAAGCGATCGCTGAAATCCACTCTTTGAGTCTCATCCACCCGAAAGCGCAGGGCGGCGCGGCCGGGCCCTTTGGGGCGTTCGCGGCAGGTGCCGGGGTAGGCGCTATCCGCGCTCGCGGCAAGCGTGCGGCGCGTGCAGTGGCAGGCGTAGGTGAGGGCGCGGCGCCCTAATACCTCAATCGCCCGCTCATAGAGCGCGCGGCGCGCGCTTTGATATTCGACCGCGCCGTCCCAGAGGAGCCCCAGATCCTCAAGCGTACGCTGAATCTGCCCGGCGCGGCCGGCCTCAACGCGTGCGCCATCGAGGTCCTCGATGCGCAGGAGCCAGCGGCCATTGTGATGGCGGGCGTCGAGGTAGCTGCCGAGCGCCGCTACCAGAGAACCCAGATGCAGTGGACCTGTCGGGGAGGGCGCAAAACGGCCGACGTAGCCCATGCCGCGCCGTGTCGCGTGACTTCAGTACCTAGCGGTAGCGGTCGTCGCGGTCGCCGTACTGCCGCTCGCGCCGCTCGCGGCGCTCCTGCGCCTCGATGGTGAGAGTGGCCACGGGACGCGCTTCCAGACGCTTGATGCCGATCTCTTCGCCGGTCTCCAGGCAGTAGCCGTAGCTGCCGTCCTCGACCCGCTTCAGGGCTTCATCGATCTTGCGGATAAGCTTGCGCTCCCGGTCGCGCGTCCTAAGCTCGAGGCTGAACTCCTCCTCCTGAGTCGCCCGGTCGTTGGGATCCGGGAAGTTCGCGGCCTCATCCTTCATATGTGAAACGGTGCGATCCACCTCCTCCATGAGGTCGCGTTTCCAGCTCAAGAGAATCTGCCGGAAGTGCTCGAGCTGCTCCTTGCTCATGTACGCTTCGCCGCGCTTCGAGATGTACGGCTGGACGTTGCGTGGGCCTGCGAGGAGGCTTCCGGGCTCGCCGCTGTCGGTTTCCTCCGCTTCCGGCGGCGCCACGGGCACCGGGGTCACGCGCAGCGGAATCACCGGCGCGGGGGCGGCTTGCGGGCCTGCGCCGCGCGGCGCGCTTGCGCGGCTTGCGTGCGTGGGAGGCGCTTCATGCGCAGATTTGCGGCCGCCCACGGGCTCGGCGGCGGCGGGCTTTTTCGCCTGCGGCGCGGCCCGGCGCAGCGCGACGACGCTCTTTGCTTTGTCCACGGACTTGCTCGCAACTTCCTTGCGGGCTGCGGGCCGGCTCACCGTTTTCCTCACCTTCGTGGGTTTCGGCGCGGGTTTCTTGGCCGACATCGGGCACTCCTCAAAAGCATGGGCCCTGTAAAGGACGCGGGATTATACCGGCCGACTCTCCTATGTACAGGGCGCTATGCAGAAGGTGCGCTAGCGCCGCTTTTGGGGTACTCGACGCTGACGCTGGTGTAGATGCCCCCGCGGACGTTGAACCTTGCGGTCAGGCGCAGGAAGCGCGGCGCAAGCGTTGCGGCGAGCGCATCGACGATCTCGTTGGTGATCGCTTCGTGGAAGGCGCCGCGCGTGCGAAACGAGACGATGTAGAGCTTCAGCGACTTCAGCTCCACGCACAGCCGATCCGGGATGTACTCGAGGAAGAGCGTGGCGAAGTCCGGCTGCCCGGTCTTCGGACACACGCAGGTGAACTCGGGAATGCGCATGCGGATCGTGTAGTCGCGCTCGGGGGCGGGATTTGCGAAGGTCTCAATGCGTTCTGCGGGGTGTGCACTCATGCGCGTTTACTTTACACTACCTCATGCGCTCAACGCCGCCACGCGAGAAGCCATGGCCATGAGATCTTTGAGATGCGGCTGACCAAGATCAAGCTCTCCGGCTTCAAGTCCTTCGTCGATCCCACGCTCGTCAGCTTCCCCAGCAATCTCACCGGCATCGTCGGGCCGAACGGCTGCGGCAAATCCAACGTCATTGATGCCGTGCGCTGGGTGATGGGAGAGCTTTCCGCGCGTCATCTGCGCGGGGATTCCATGGCGGATGTGGTCTTCAACGGCTCAAGCGCCCGCAAGCCCG
>Ga0302184_10000448_pt1 | contig 27052 bp, 33 predicted proteins | sample I_Palsa_N3_3_FD_200233 | JGI IMG/M metagenome (GOLD analysis project Ga0302184, IMG submission 200233) | Peat permafrost microbial communities from Stordalen Mire near Abisko, Sweden - I_Palsa_N3_3 | ecosystem: Environmental > Terrestrial > Soil > Palsa > Peat permafrost | place: Sweden...
GGCGAGACCGGTGCCGAGCGTCCCTCGATCGGCGAGGAGGAGATTGCCGACATCGTCTCGATGTGGACCGGCATCCCCGTCTTCAAGCTGACCGAGGCCGAGACCGCGAAGCTGATGCGGATGGAGGACGAGCTGCACAAGCGCGTCATCGGTCAGCACCCGGCGGTCGAGGTCATCTCGAAGGCGATCCGCCGCTCGCGTGCGGGGCTCAAGGACCCCAAGCGCCCGACCGGCTCGTTCGTCTTCCTCGGCCCGTCCGGCGTCGGCAAGACCGAGCTCGCTCGCACGCTCGCCGAGTTCCTCTTCGGCGACGAGGACGCGATGACGCGGATCGACATGTCCGAGTACATGGAGAAGCACGCCGTGTCGCGACTCGTCGGCTCGCCCCCGGGCTACATCGGTTACGACGAGGGCGGACAGCTGACCGAGGCCGTGCGGCGCAAGCCCTACTGCGTACTGCTGCTCGACGAGATCGAGAAGGCCCACCCCGATGTCTTCAACATCCTGCTGCAGATCCTCGAGGACGGTCGTCTGACCGACTCGCAGGGTCGCACCGTGGACTTCCGCCACGCGATCGTGATCATGACCTCGAACATCGGGGCGCAGGAGATCGCGCGCAACACGCCGCTCGGCTTCGCGGTGTCCGACGATGAGACCGGGATCAGCTACGACGACATGAAGAACCGGATCATGGGCGAGCTGAAGAAGGTCTTCCGTCCGGAGTTCCTCAACCGCATCGACGACGTGATCGTCTTCCACAAGCTGCAGAAGGACGAGATCAAGCAGATCGTCGAGCTGCTGCTGGTCCGGATCCGCCATTCGATGGCTCAGCGCGAGCTCCAGCTCGACCTGACCGACGAGGCAAAGGACATGCTCGTCGAGAAGGGCTGGGATCCGGCGATGGGCGCCCGGCCGCTGCGCCGCGCGATCCAGCGCTACATCGAGGATCCGCTGGCCGACTTCGTCCTGCGTTCCGAGCTCCCGCCAGGCTCGACGGTGATCGTCGACCCGGCCCCGGCCGGTGACGAGCCCGAGATGCGGCTGACCGTCGTCAAGCCGAAGAAGGCCAAGACCCCGGTCGCGGTCGGTGGCGGCGGCAGCGAGGACGAGACGAGCGAAGTCGACCTGAGCGACGAGGTCGTCGAGGAGCCCGACAGCTCGAAGTAGGGGCGGCCGCCGCTTTCGCGGCGCCGACCATTGATTCACTGCGGATCCGTTTGCTGACGCGCGGAGGGTGGAGTCGTGTCCCCGGCTTTGCGTAGGCTGGGGGGATGGCTCGATCGGCGACGATTCATGTCTGTTCCTCGTGTGGCCATGAGGAGCCGCGCTGGCACGGGCGCTGTCCCGGCTGTGGCGAGTGGAACTCGTTGGTCGAGGAGGCTCGTGCGGGGTCCGCGCCTCGCGGGCTCGGTGGTGGCGCGGCGCTGACGCCGGTGCCGCTCGCCGATGTGCAGGCGCCGGAGGCGCCGCGAATGCTGACTGGAATCGGCGAGCTCGACCGTGTCCTGGGCGGTGGCATCGTGCCCGGGTCGGTCGTGCTGATCGGCGGCGCGCCCGGGATCGGCAAGTCGACGCTCACGAACATGGCGCTCGGGAACCTGGCGGCGGCGGGGCGGCGAACGCTCTACGTCTCCGGCGAGGAGTCGACCGCGCAGATTCGCCTGCGCGCGGCACGCCTCCCGGCTGGCGCTCTTGCCGTGCCGGCGATTGCCGAGACCGACCTCGAGACGGTCATCGCGACGCTCGAGCGCGAGCGACCGGAGGTCTGTGTCATCGACTCCGTGCAGACGCTCGACGCGCGCGAGCTGAGCGGGGCGCCGGGCTCCGTCGGGCAGGTGCGCGAGGTCGCAGCGCGGATCGTCGGTGTCGCAAAGCGCCAGCGGATCGCCGTGCTGCTCGTCGGCCACGTGACGAAGGAGGGGGCGCTTGCCGGGCCGCGCGTGCTCGAGCACCTCGTCGACTGCGTGCTGGCGTTCGAAGGCGAGCGCGAACGCAGCTATCGCACGGTCCGCGCGATCAAGAACCGCTTCGGCTCGACCAACGAGGCGGGTGTCTTCGAGATGCGCCAGGACGGCCTCGTCGAGGTCCTCGACGCCTCGGCGCGCTTCGTCGGCGGCGCGACGCGTGCGCCCGGAAGCGTCGTGCTCGCCGCGATGGAGGGCACGCGTCCGCTGCTCGTCGAGGTCCAGGCGCTCGTTACGGCATCCGAGCTCGTCCCACCCCGGCGTGTCGTCAACGGCTTCGACCGCAGCCGGCTCGCCCTCGTCCTCGCCGTGCTGACGCGTCATGGCGGCGTGCCGCTCTCGAGCGCGGATGTGTTCGTCAACGTCGTCGGCGGCGTGCGGGTCGACGAGCCCGGTGCTGATCTCGCCGTCGCGCTCGCCGTTGCCAGCGCTGCGCGCGGCATGCCGCTCGGGCCGTCTGACGCGAGCATGCCGCTGGCGGCCTTCGGCGAGCTCGGCCTGACGGGCGAGCTGCGCTGGGTCGGCCACGCCGAGCGGCGCCTGGCCGAAGCGCGCAAGTTTGGCCTCGAGACCGTCATCACTCCGGCCGGAACCGACGCCTGCGAGGCAGCGACGCTCCGCGCCGCCCTTGCCCACGCGCTGCCTGCGCTAGCCGCCGGACAGCGCGCCCGCGTAGCGGCTTGATCACCGGTCTTGACCACGTTCGCCTCGGTGGGCCGCTGGGCTGTGAGGAACAGGCGCGCGCGTTCTATGGTGGGCTGCTCGGCCTGCGCGAGATCGATCAGCCGCCGCTGCTGGCGGCGCGCGGAGGCGTCTGGTGGGAGCTCGCCGACGGGCGTCAGCTGCACATCGGCGCCGACGCCGACTTCGCCGCCGCGGCGAAGGCACATCCGGCGCTTGCCCTCGCAGACGGCTCTGCGCTCGACGCTCTCGCCGAGCGCCTCGCCGACGCTGGCTGCGAGCCGCGCTGGGACTCTGAGCTTCCGGGGGCGCGACGCTTCTATCTCAACGATCCGTTCGGCAACCGCCTTGAGCTGATTGCCTGGGACCGCTGATCGCCCCCGCCGACCGCCGCCGGCGCGCGGCGCTTGCCGGAGCTGCCCGACGGACCCCGGACGGCCGTCCGCCGGACGGTAAGCCACAGCTAAATCTCGCTAGAATGGGTGGCGATGGCAGCGACTCGATCCGACGAGGTAGGCGAATTCGAGCCGCTAACGGAGCCCCGCTTGGTCAAGGCGCTCGAGATGGTCGCGCCGGGTACCGCGTTGCGCGAGGGCATCGATCACATCGTCGACGCGCGTAGTGGCGGCCTTCTGCTGATCGGTGAGCTCGACGAGCTGGCGTTCCTTTACTCGGGCGGAATCAAGGTCGACGTCGACTACACCCCGGGGATGCTCTACCAGCTCGCGAAGATGGACGGGGCGATCACGCTCAACGCCAACGCGACGAAGATCTCGATGGCGAACGTGCAGCTGATGCCCGACCCGACGATCCTCTCGGTTGAGACCGGGACCCGTCATCGCACCGCCGAACGCGTCGCCAAGCAGACCGATGCGTTGGTTGTCGCGATATCTCAGCGCCGCGAGGTCATCTCGCTCTATCTCGACGGCGTCAAGTACGTGCTCGAGGATATCCCTGCCGTGCTCGCCAAGGCAAACCAGGCACTCGCGACGCTCGACAAGTACCGTGCCCGCCTCGACCAGGTATCGACGCGACTGACCGCGCTCGAGTTCGAGGGCGGCGGCACCCTCCACGATGTCCTGACCGTGCTCCAGCGCGCCGAGCTCGTCGCACGGATGGCAGTTGAGATCGAGCGGCACATCGTCGAGCTCGGCAACGAGGGTCGCCTGATCGAGATGCATCTCGAGGACACGATGGTCGGCACCGCGGCCGAGAAGGCCGCGCTCGTGCGTGACTACATCGCCTCCGGCACGGACGAGCAGTTCGCCTCGGTGCTCGAGCAGATCGGTCGCCTCAGCCACCACGATCTGCTCGACTTCGGCCAGCTGGCCGAGCTGCTCGGCTATGGCCGCAAGCTCAACACGCTCGATTATCCCGTCGCGCCGCGCGGCTACCGGATCCTCGGTCGCCTGCCGCGGCTGCCCAAGCTGATCGTTGCGAGCATCGTGAGGGCGTTCGGCGGGCTCGACGAGCTGCTCGCCGCCAGCGACAGCGAGCTTGAAAACGTGGAGGGGGTAGGGGAAATCCGCGCAAAGGACATTCGCGAGGGCCTTCGCCGGCTGCAGGAGATCAATCTCGTGGATCGCTACTTACAAACGTGACGTGGTCAGCCCGCGGCTGTGCGTGGGCACGCAATCAAGGAGGACACCATTCCCGGAACAGCTGAAGCCGACCTGCTCGAGGACGAATTCGAGCCAGAAGCCGCAGTCGATCTCGATGTCGATGATGTCGACGCTGAGGACGACGACGACGAAGACGGCGACATCGAAGCTGACGTTGAGGTTGAGATCGAGGTCGAGTACATCGAGTTCGAGCTCGGCGACAACGTCGTCTACCCGCATCACGGGGCTGGACAGGTGTGCGCGAAGGAGGTCAAGGAGATATTCGGCGAGCGACGCGAGTATCTGACCATCAAGATCCTCCACAACGACATGACGGTGATGGTGCCGACGGAGAACGCTGCGCTCGCTGGACTGCGGCGAGTGATCGACGAGGAGACGGTCAAGAAGGTTCTTGACGTACTCCGCGACGATGTCTCCGACATGCCGAAGAACTGGAACCGCCGCTTCAAGCACAACCGCGACAAGATCAAGACGGGCGACATCTACGAGCTATCGGAGGTCGTCCGCAACCTCGCGCTGCGCGAGAACGAGAAGGGTCTGTCCAGCGGCGAGAAGCAGATGTACACCCGGGCGAAGAAGATCCTCGCCTCGGAGCTCATGTATGCGCTCGATAAGAGCGAGGACGAGGCTGAGGCCTACCTCGACGAGCTGCTGTCGCGTTCGAGCGGCGACGTCGAGACTCTGGCGAGCCGCCGGTAAGCGGCCGGAGAGATCTGATGGCAGTCGCGCTCGTCGTGGCTGCCGGTCGGGGAGAACGCCTTGGGTCCAGCGGACCCAAGGCGTTCATCTTGCTGGGCGGCAGGCCGATGCTCGAATGGAGCGTCACCGTGCTGCGCTCGATCCCGGCCATCGAGGAGATCGTGGTCGCGCTGCCCAGCGGCGCCAGCGCACCATTCGGCTGCCTCGGCGTGACCGGTGGGGCCACGCGCTCCGCCTCCGTCCAGGCCGCCCTCGCAGCCGCGCCCGCGGCCGCCGACCCGGTCCTGATCCACGATGCGGCGCGACCGCTGGTGACGCGGGTGCTGATCGAGGCGGTGCTGGCCGGCCTCGGTGGGGTTGACTGCGCGATCGCGGCAGCGCCCGTCACGAACACGACGAAGCAGTGCGACGACGACCAGATCGTCCTGCGGACGCTCGACCGGACCCACCTGTGGGCGGTGCAGACGCCCCAGGTCTTCCGTCGCGAGGCGCTCGAGCGAGCGCTTGCAGGACCGCCCGACGCCGTTGCGCGGGCAACCGACGAGGCATCGCTGATCGAGGACGCCGGAGGCAGCGTACGGGTCGTCTCGGCCCCGCCGGAGAACCTCAAGATCACGACGCCGCTCGATCTCGTCGTGGCCGAGCAGCTGCTCGCCGCACGAGTTGATTGAATCGCTGCGATGCTGACCGACTACCACGTTCACCTACGCCCCGACGCTGTCGGCTACGTTGCGGCCGACAGCTTCACCAGCGCCAACGCCGCGCGCTACCGTGAGGCTGCGAGCGCGGCGGGCGTCGAGGAGCTCGGGGTGTCCGAGCACGTCTATCGCTTCAAGCAGGCGCTCGCGATCTGGGACCACGATTACTGGCAGCGCAACGCCCTCGACGACATCGAGGCCTACTGCGAGTTCGTCCGCGAGCAGACGGATCTGCGGCTCGGGCTGGAGGTCGACTTCGTCCCCGGCCGGGAGGATCGGACGCAGAACCTGATCGACGCCTGCGAGCTCGACTACGTCATCGGTTCCGTGCATTTCCTCGGTGATCTCGCGGTCGACCACGACGCCTACGACATCTGGGAGAGCGGGCGCAGTGCCGAAGACGTCTGGCAGCGCTACTTCGAGACGCTCGCCGAGGCGGCTCGCAGCGGCCTGTTCGATATCCTCGCGCACCCCGACCTGGTCAAGGTCTGGGGCGGGGACCGTCCGCGGCCCCGCGGCGACCTGCGGCGCTACTACGAGCCGGCGCTCGAGGCGATCGCGGAGTCCGGGATCGCCGTCGAGGTCTCAACCGCCGGGATCCGCAAGCCGGTCGGTGAGATCTACCCGGCGCCGGAGTTCCTGGCCGCGTGCCTCGAGCTCGGTGCGCCGATCGCGCTGTCGAGCGACGCTCACGTGCCTGAGCACGTCGGCTTCGGCTATGACAAGGCGCTCGAGCTGCTCGACTCGCTTGGAGCTCGCGAGCTTGCGACGTTCGAGCGCCGCAGCCGCCGCCTCGTGCCGATCGGGCCAGGGTGAGCACGCGTAGCGGTATCGGCTACGACTCGCACCGCCTGCTCGCGGGCCGGCCACTGGTGCTGGGGGGAGTCGTGCTGCCGGCCGAGCGCGGACTCGACGGGCATTCCGATGCCGACGTTCTGACCCACGCCGTGATCGACGCCCTGCTGGGAGCCGCCGGCCTTGGCGATATCGGCGAGCACTTCCCCGATAGCGATGACCGCTACCGTGATGCCGATTCGCTGATCCTGCTCGCTGCGGTCCTCGATCTCGTCCGTGGCGCCGGCTTCGAGCCCGTCAACGTCGACGCGACGATCGTGATGGAGCGACCGAAGCTTGGCGAGTTGCGCGTAGCGATCCGTGAGCGGCTGGCGCAGGTTCTCGGGATCGCCATCGGCGACGTCAACATCAAGGCGAGCACCGGAGAGGGCATCGGCTTCGTCGGTCGCGAGGAGGGCGTCGCTGCGATCGCGATTGCCACGCTGCGCCGCGAGCGAGCTGCGGTTGACTGAGCTCCGCCTCTACGACACGCGCACGCGTGAGGTTCGTAGGTTCGAGCCCCGCGATCCGGGTCGCGTCGGCATCTACGCCTGCGGGCCGACCGTTTACGCGCGGGTCCACATCGGCAACGCCCGTCCATTCGTCGTCTTCAGCCTGCTGAAGCGCCTGCTTGCCCATCAGGGCCTGACGGTCACCCTGGCGATCAACGTCACCGACGTCAACGACAAGATCTATGCCGCAGCCACGGCGACGGGGGTGGACAGCATGCTGCTGGCCGCAGAGATGACCGCTGCCTACCGCGATGACACCGACCTGCTCGGCCTGGGACGTCCCGACCACGAGCCGCTCGCGAGCGAGTCGGTCCCCGCGATCGTCGCCTACATCGAGGCGCTGCTCGAGCGTGGACACGCCTACGTCGCCGCCGGCGACGTCTACTTTCGCGTTCGCAGCGACGAGGCCTACGGCTCGCTCTCCCGGCGGGCGGTCGACCAGCTGGACCAGGGCGACGGCGTCGAGGGTGCCGAGCTCAAAGAGGACCCCGCCGACTTCGCGCTGTGGAAGGCACACAAGGTCGGCGAGGACAGCGCGTGGGACGCGCCATGGGGCCGGGGGAGGCCAGGCTGGCACATCGAGTGCTCGGCGATGGCCGAGGGGCTGCTCGGCACCGGCTTCGATATCCACGGCGGCGGTCTTGACCTGTTGTTTCCCCACCATGAGAACGAGGCCGCCCAAACCCGTTGCGCGCGCGGCAGCGAGCTCGCGCGCTTTTGGATGCACAACGGCATGCTCGAGCTCGGCTCGGAGAAGATGGCGAAATCGGTCGGCAACATCGCCCCGTTGCACGCGGTGATCGCCCGCTACGGCCGTGACGCTGTGGTCCTCTTCTTCTGCGGCGCGCACTACCGCCAGCCGATCGACTTCGGTGACGGCCCGCTCGAACAGGCGCGAAACAACGTCGCTCGCCTGCGCGAGCTCGGGCGCAAGCTCCACGACGGCCCCTCGCCGGCCGAGCTCGCGCCGCTGCATGAGCGCTTCTTCGAGCGCCTCGCCGACGACTTCAACACGCCCAGCGCGCTCGCCGAGCTCTGGGAGTGGGTCCGCGAGGCGAACCGACGCGAGGGCGCGATCGGCAACGCCGACCTGCGCGAGATGCTCGACGTGCTCGGCCTGGCAAACCTGCTCGACGCGCCGATGCCGAGCGTGTCGGCCGAGGTGCTGGCGCTGGCGCAGGCGCGCCAGGCTGCACGTGCCGCGCATGACTTCGCGCGCGCCGATCAGCTGCGCGATGCGATCGCTGCTGCCGGCTGGAGCGTCCGCGACGCCGGCGACGGCTTCGAGCTGCTGCCGACCGATGGTGACTAGGCGGTGATCGTCTACGGGCGCAACGCGGTGCGCGAGGCGCTTCGAGGCCGTCGCGCGCCGAGCGTCAGCGAGATCCTCGTCAGCGACTCGCTCGCCGGCGAGGCCTGGCTGGCGAACGTGCAGCACGCGCGCGCGAGCGCCGCCGAGATCGAGCGCGCCTGCGGCTCGAGCGAGCACCAGGGCATCTGCGCCACGCTCGGGCCGTTTCCCTACGTCGGAGCTGGAGAGCTCCTGCGTAAGGACTGCTTCGTGCTTGCACTCGACGAGATCCAGGATCCGCAGAACCTCGGCGCGCTCTGTCGCACGGCCGAGTGCGTCGGTGTCAGTGGCGTCGTCATCTGCGAGCGTCGCGCGGCCGAGGTCACGCCCGCGGTCTGCCGCGCATCGGCCGGCGCCGTCGAACACCTGCGGATCGCGCGGGCGCGTAACCTCGCCGATTTCCTCGTCGCCGCGAAGCGCAGCGGTTGCTGGTGCTACGGTGCCGCGATCGACGACGCCGCCGTCGACTACGACGAGCCCGACTACTCCGGGGCGGTCGTTCTCGTGCTCGGAGCGGAGGGCAAGGGGCTGCGTCCGCGGGTGGCGAGCAGCTGCGATGCGCTCGTGATGCTGCCGCTGCGCGGTCGGGTCGCTTCGCTGAACGTGAGCGCGGCGGGAGCGGCCCTGCTGTACCGGATGTTGCAGCAGCGAAATTCCGCTTGACAGCGCTCCATAACTACAGCTAGTCTCCGCCGAGTACACAGCCTTAACCTCAAGTTTAGGTTGAATCTATATCCGCAGTCGACGCCAGGGGAGGAGCGCGTCACTGAGCTCGACCTGCCTGGAAAGGCAGAAAGGACAAGCTCGTGGCCCTGACCTCCCGCCATTCTCATGCTCAACCCAAGGTTGAGGATGGGTTCCTGATCGCGCTCGCCAAGCAGGGCGATCCGACTGCCTACAACCGCATCGTCTCGCGCTACCAGGGCTTCGTCCGGCTCAAGGCCTCGTCCTACTTTCTCGCCGGTGGCGACTCCGACGACCTGATCCAGGAGGGCCTGATCGGCCTCTACAAGGCGGTTCGCGACTTCCGCAGCGACCGCGAGTCGAGCTTCCGCAACTTCGCCGAGCTCTGCATCACGCGCCAGATCATCACCGCCGTCAAGACCGCCACCCGCAACAAGCACACGCCGCTCAACCACTACGTCTCGTTCTCCGGCCCGGCGGGCGGTGGCAGCGACGAGGAGGCACCGACGCTCGACGAGCAGATCGCGGGGCCATCGGTCAACGATCCGGCGAGCCGCGTGGTCTCGACCGAGGAGCTGCGATCGCTGGTCGGCTGCCTCTCGACGGCGCTCTCCCAACTCGAGTCGAGCGTGCTCTCGCTCTATCTCGACGGCCGCTCCTACGAGGAGATCGGTGGCCGTCTCGGCTGCGACACCAAGACCGTCGATAACGCGCTCCAGCGCGTCAAGCGCAAGGTCGGTGCGCACCTCGGCGAGCGCGCGGTTCTCGCCTGATCCGGGCTGAGCTCAGCAGCCGAGCGCTGCTGCGACACTCGCGCGCACGCTTTCATCGTCAGCGTCGCCGACTCCCAGCGCGGTCGGTTCGGCCGCGGCCCAGTTGTCGAGTGCAAGATCAAACGCCGCGATCGTGACACCGGCGGCCTGCGCCAGCTCGTGCGTCCGCCGCTCGAGCGTCAGGCGGTCCCCGATCCCGAACACGCGCTTGGCCGCGCGAGTCACCGGGTCGTCCTCGCTCAGCAACAGGCTTGGCGCCGCCAGCTCGTAGCGCCCCAGCGCACCGAGCACGGCGAGCAGGTCGTAACGCGTGCGGCGATCGAGTCCGGGGAGCGTCAGGCGCTCGAAGGCGCGCTCGAAGCGTTGCCCCGCCGTCCAGTTGGGATCCGCGTTGAAGGCGGCCGCCTGCGAGCCGGCGCGCTCGGCCCAGCGGCGGTAGGCGACCAATGCCGTGTCGCCGCGCTCGGGGGTGTGCGGGCTGCGCGGCCCGAGCTGTGCCTCGGCGAGGTCGGGCAGCTCGCCACTGCGCCAGCTGGTGCGGACCGCGCGGATCGTCGCAAACGGGTCCTCGACGCCATCGAGCGGGCCGACGTAGGCGATGAGTAAACCCAGCCAGCTCGCCTCCTCGATGTCAGGCTCGCTCGCCACCTCGGCATAGAGGCCCGGCGGTTCGCTCGCAAGTGCCGCGAGCCTGCCGCTTGCCCGGCCGAGTTCCTCCGCGAGCCGCTCCGCGTCGGCGGTCGAGCGCAGGCCGGGGGCGAGCGCCGAGCGGAAGCCGTCGTCCGCCGAGCGGGCCTCGCGGCGAATTGTCAGCGTGCCGCTCCGCGCACCGGCCAGCGCTCGCGATCGCGGCCCGCCCGTCGCGCGGCGCTGCGTCGCCGGGCGGGCCGCACGCTGCGCGGCGAGTCGATGATCGTTCTCCGCGTTCACGCGGCAGATCGGGCAGGACTCGGTCAACGTCCCGTGTCGGCAGAAGCTGGACACGACGTGCCAGTCTAGAGGGCGGCCGCGCCGGCGCAGCTAGGGGGTCGCGGTGTCGGGATCGGTCTCGGGTGACGGCGCGACGATCTCGACCGAGCCGAAGTCGAAGCTGTCGAGCGGTCCGTCGATGAAGAAGATCTCGACCGTGATGTCGGGATCGACGTGGGCCTGTGAGAGGAACGCGACCACGTTGCGATGGGTGAGCGCCTCGATCGTGTCGGTGAAGCGCTTGCTCATCATCCGCTGGAAGTCGTGGCGCATCTCGACAACGCGGTTGGGCTCGCCGCTTTCCATGATCGTCTTCTCGAGCGCGGTGAAGCCGCTGCCACGCATGACCACGACGATGAGGTCATCGAGCGCATAGGTCTTCGCCTTGATCGGGCCGCGACCGTAGTGCTCGCGCAGGATCGCGACGATGCTCGTCGAGATGGCTGCTAGCAGCTGCCCGCCGCTACGAGAGGCGTCCACTTGTTCAGCTCCCGGGTCTGCCAGGGCCAGCGAGACCCTGCAATCGCGCAGCCTAGCGCGTCCCGCACGACGACGCTTCGGCGCTCGAAGATCGCAAGAACTACCTAAATCCCGCATTGCCCGGCCACGTTGCGTTCGCTAACGTTTTCTCCGCAGCGGCCCCGCAGCGGTGATTCACAGCTCCAGGGCGGCGCCTCATACGGCGGGACACTCACCGCGGTCACGTGTTGGCCGCCGTTTCTGGTCCGTGGCACATCGGCCCCAGTCGAGCCAAGGAGTCCACGGATGCTTACTTCGCTGATTCGCTGCCCCGCCTGCCGCGCCAGAGTGCAGCTCGCCTTGGTCTGGGCGAACGACGACTGCTGCCCGCGCTGCTCGGAGCCCCTGAGCGCGACGCTGGAGCGCGGGCAGCACCCGGCCTATCCAGCCGCGCAGGAGCGGTCGACCGCTTTCCAGCAGGACCGCGATGTGTTGCTCGAACACTGAGCCGCGTCGGCGCGGCTGCGCTGCAGCTGGAGAATCAAACCGTGATTGATCTGAGCTGTCCCGAGTGGCCTGCTGTTCAGGCCTGGGTCGAGCTGGCTCGTGATCACCCACTGTCCGCGCTGCGTCGCGAGGAAAGGCAGGCCGGTCAGGCTGTCCGTCTCGGCGCTGCCGGTGCCTGCCGAACACAAACAGCTGGACGTAGCTGCCACCGCTGAAGGTGCCTGAGCCGGCCTCACCTGCGCGCCGCCGTCGTCCTTGCCGCCGGCGCGCGGCCCGACCGTCAGTTCCCGCGGCAGCGGATTCCGCTCTCGGGCTCGACATCGGGAGCCGCAAAGCTGCGCGGCATCGCCGAGCGTGTCGGCGATGTCCGCGCACGCCTGCGCAACTCGCCGGAGTGCTGCCGGCGCGGCGCGGCGAGCCCCTGGCGCACTGATCGCGTCGACCGGCGTGGGCGCCATTCGCTGGGCGGAGTGGCCTCGCGTCGTGCGTAATATCGCTCCGTGATGACGCGCTCCACCCGCGGCCGGGCGATCCTGGTGACCGGTGCCTCCCGCGGGATCGGAGCGGCGACCGCGCGCGCGTTTGCGAGCGCCGGTGACCGCGTCGCCGTGCACTATGGCCGCAGCGCCGATCGGGCCGAGGCGGTCGCAGCGTCGCTTCCCGGGAGCGGGCACCTGGTCGTTGGAGCGGACCTCGCGGACGCGGATGCGGTTCGCGCGATGGTCGACGCCGCGGCGGAGAGGCTCGGCGGCTTGGACGTTCTCGTCAACAATGCCGGCGTGTTCCTGGCGCATCCGATCGCCGGGACGACCTACGAGGAGTGGCAGGTCGCGTGGCATGAGACGCTCGCGGTCAACCTCGTCGGCGCGGCGAACGTCACCTGGTGCACGGTGCAGCACATGCTGCGTGATGGCGGCGGCGGGCACATCGTCAATGTCTCCTCGCGAGGTGCTTTCCGCGGCGAGCCGACACACCCCGCCTACGGCGCGAGCAAGGCCGCGATCATCGCATTCGGTCAGTCGCTTGCACGCGCGCTCGGACCACACGAGATCAGCGTCACAGCGGTCGCTCCAGGCTTCGTCGAGACCGATATGGCCAAGGAGGCGCTGGCCGGCGCGGAGGGTGATCGGCGGCGTGCCGAAAGTCCGCTCGGACGGATCGCCACCGCGGAGGAGGTCGCGGCCGCAATCGTCTTCCTCTCCTCGCCGGCGGCGACGATCGCCAGCGGCTCGGTGCTCGACATCAATGGCGCATCGCATCTGCGGATGTAGCGTCGCCGCGCCCCCATTCCGCGCGGCGCTGCTGCCACCGCCTGGGGCGCAACGATGCTCAGGACGAGCTGCCACCAGCCCGTCGGCGGCGTCTGCAGCAGCCGGCGCCCATTCGAGCTATTGATAAAGTCAGTCCAGTTTGTGCTCTAATGGCCCCGCGCTGCGCCGCGGGAACTTCCGCGATCGGGACCACGATCATCCAAGCCATGACCACTGGAGAACGACCTCGCGCCGGCGCTCCGCGGAGAGCCGTCTCAGCGCATACTTCCGCAGGCGACACCGGCGCGCTCGGGCCCCACTCGAGATCGTCCCCCGACACAACTAACGCATAAGAGGAGCAAATATGGCATTGCAGCTTGGCGATACCGCACCGGACTTCGAGGCCGACACCACGGAAGGCCGAATCTCCTTCCACGACTGGATCGGCGACTCCTGGGCGGTCCTGTTCTCGCATCCCAAGAACTTCACGCCGGTATGCACGACCGAACTCGGCTATGTGGCGGCGATCAAACCCGAATTCGATCGTCGTGGCGTCAAGGTCATCGGGCTTTCAGTCGACCCGGTCGAGAAGCACGCAGGCTGGGCAGAGGACATCGAGGAGACCCAGGGCACCGCGCCCAACTATCCGATCATCGGCGACGCCGACTTCAACGTCTCAAAGCTCTACGGCATGCTGCCGGCCAGCACCGAAGGCGATCCGGCAGCGCGCACGGCGGCCGACAACCAGACCGTCCGCAACGTGTTCGTGATCGGCCCGGACAAGAAGGTCAAGCTCATCCTGGTCTACCCGATGACAACCGGCCGCAACTTTGATGAGGTACTGCGCGTCATCGACTCGCTCCAGCTGACGGCAAAGCACAAGGTCGCCACCCCCGCCAACTGGAAGGATGGCGACGACGTCATCATCGCCGGCTCGGTCTCCGACGACGCCGCCAAGGAGATCTACCCGGATGGCTGGGAGTCGCCGCGGCCCTACATCCGGATCGTCCCGCAGCCGCACTGATCGCGACCCGGCGATCTTGTCGCTTGCTCTCGACGAACATGGATTTGCTGAGGCCAGCACCTGGTTGGCCTCAGCAAAATGGGTGGCGAGCAGGCAGAATGATTCAAGCGGGTGCACTCGGGTAGCACGCCCGCCAGAAGACCGATCACCACCAGGGAGTTGTGGCATGCAGCTCAGCATGGCTGTCCGCCGGCGAGCGTCCCTCGTCGTGGCGGCTCTCGTGGTCAGCTCGACTGGCCTCGCGATCTCCGCGGTCGCAGCAGCCAAGGGCCGGCGCGCGACTTCGCTGGCCTGGCACGGCACGTCATCGGTCGCCTTCAACTCGAGCATCGACCTGACCATCAGCGGTTACCTCGCGGGGCCGTTCGACCGGGTCGACGCCTTCATGGACGGCGGCGTCGGCGGCGCCCCTGCGCAGTGCGCCGCGACCGCGAGCGGCGAAGAGGCTCGCCAACGCAAAGGCGCGGGGACCGTCCTGCTCAAGAGCGGACGCTTCAAGACAGATGCCGTGCTCCCGGTCCAGCACGTCGGTTGGTCGAGCAACGAGTACGCGACGACGTGGGACTTCTGCGCCTACGCGGTCCACGGCGACGCGACCGGCTTTCGCGCCGTTCACAGGGTGATCATCAACGCCGCCTATCCGCCATAGCCGACCGCGGGCGCGAGACTCGTCCGTGGCGCGAACTGCCGCTCTGGGACAATCGCGCGGGATGTTGCTTCACCGTCGCAATGCCGCTGTAGGGACGCTCACGGGAACCGCGGTCCGTTGAACGACCGCGTCGCCGTGGGGATCGGCAGCACGCGGCCGGCCCGGATCTGCCCCGGCATCGCCGAGTGGGTCATGGCGGTCGCTCAGGAGGGCAGTCCGCTGCGCTACGAGCTGCTCGACCTCGCTGAGGTCAACCTGCCGTTTCTAGACGAGCCGCTGATGGCGGCGCTGGCGCACTACGAGCACGGACACACCCGCGCATGGAGCCGCACCGTGAGCTCCTACGCCGGCTTCGTCTTCGTCTTTCCTCAGTACAACTGGGGCTATCCCGCGCCGCTCAAGAACGCGCTCGATTTCCTCTATGCCGAGTGGAGCGGCAAGCCGGCGACCTGCGTCACCTATTGAACGCGCGGCGGTAACAGGGCTGCCACGCAGCTGTACGAGGTGCTCAACGGTCTGCACATGCGCCCGCTGACCGGCCGTCTCGAGCTTGTGATCACCGAGGACGATGTGGACGACCTTTGGCAGCTGAAGAACCTCGAGGCGATCATGAGCCCCTACCGAGAGCAGACCAGGACGATCGATGCCCAGATGCTCGAAGCCTTGGAAGGGCCGTGACCGGCCCGCGCGCCGACATCCAACCGGAGCTCTGGGTGGTAGATGGACCAGCCGCGGTGGCGTTTTATGAGCAGGCCTTTGGCGCCGTCGTGGAACATCGCGTGGATGGGCCCGGCGAGGACGATGTCGTGGCGCAGCTGTCGATTGCCGGTGCGCGCTTCTGGGTCTCGAACGCCTCAGAGGAAATGCGTCGGTTCAGTCCCGGCGCGATCGACGGCGCGACCGGAAGAGTGCTTTTGGTCGTCGACGATCCAGCGGTGCTGATACGCGCCGCGGTGGCGGCGGGAGCCACGCTGACGAGCCCCGTCGGGCGCGAGCACGGATGGCTGCTGGGAAGGCTCGTTGATCCGTCAGGTCACGAATGGGAGATCGGCAGACCGCTCGGTGCGTGGCCCCCGCCGCAATCCTGATCACCCGCGGATCTGAAACGCCGCCGGGCGAGTAGGGCCCTGAGCTGCGCGACTGTTTGAGCCGCATCTCGTGCGGGCAGACAGCTGCTCGTGCAGATCGGTTACTTCTTGTCGAGCAAGCAGAATTCTGGGCCGGATCTCGACGGCTTCTTCCGAGCTGTACGAGCGCGAGATTCTCAGCCGCTACCCGTCTGGTACTGAAGCCGGCGGCAGCCACGGGCACGCGGCCACCAGCCGATGATCGGACACCCCGCGGTGCGACCGGCGCGCCGGCGCCGACCCGATGGAGCAACGGACCCAGGCGCCGCCCACGCTATGGTGGCGGCAATGAAAGACCAGGAAGCTCTCGTCTGCGTCGTCGAAATACCCAAGGGCGGGCGCAATAAATACGAGTACGACCCGGAGCTCGGGGGGATCAAGTTCGATCGCCTGCTGATGAGCGCCGCGACCTACCCGACCGATTACGGCTACCTGCGGTCGACGCTGGCCGAGGACGGCGATCCGCTCGACGCGCTCGTCTGCTTGTACGAGCCGACCTTTCCCGGCTGCCTGATCCCCGTCAAGCCGATCGGCATGTTCAAGATGACCGACGAGAAGGGGATCGACGACAAGATCATCTGCGTGCCCTTGAACGACCCGTACTGGAGCCATTACGACGAGGTCGATGAGTTGCCGCTGCTGCTGCGCCAGGAGATCGAGCAGTTCTTCGCTATCTATAAGGAGCTCGAGGAGGGCAAGAGCGTCGAGGTCGAGGGCTGGTTGCCTTGTGCTGCCGCGGTCGAGGAGATCGCCGCCGCGCGCTCACGACTGCTGGACTCGACGAGCTAGCAGCGCAGCTCATAGAACGACGGGCCGCCGCCTCCCTCAATGTGCGCTCGCGCCGAGTGTGGTCGCGCCGATCAGCGCGAGCAGGATTCCGCCGGCTTGAAGGCGCCCGGCTCGCTGCTGCTGGAGCATCATCCCCAGCGCGACCGTTGTGACTGGGTAGAGCGAGGAGATCGCTGAGACGGTGCTGAGTGCCCCGCTCTTTGAGGCAGCTGCATAAGCCAGGTCGCCCGCCGCGCCGACCACCGCGACGACCACGAGCCCTCGGATTTGCCGCCGATCGGGCAGCTTTCGTCGCAGCGACTTCCGGCCGAACGCCAGCGCTGCGACCATCGCTGAGATGCCGGTGCTGACATGCTCGAGCGCGGTTGCCCAGTACGGATCGACCTGACCGGCCGCGTGGAAGGAGATCAGCATCGCTGCAAGCCCGGCCGCCGCGCCGGCGCAGATTGCTGCGCTTCGCAGTCCGCTCCGGGTAGCGCTCTCGCTGCTGGAGCTCCAGGCGCTGATGCCCCCGCCCACCAGCGCGCACAGCAGTCCGGCCGCGATCAGCGGACTGAGCGGGTCGCCGCCGATCAGCCCAACGGTGACGGCGACCGCAGCGCCCAGCGCGCCGACCGGGGCGGTGATGAACCCTTCTCCGCGACTGAGCGCCACATAGATCAGGCCGAGCTCGACTGTCACGCCGACGCCAGCGACACACGCCAGCAGCAACCGTGGATTGTCCGGGGGTGGTGTTCCGTGGGCGATCAGGACCGGCACGAGCATGACCAGCCCGATCAGCTCGGACACGGCGACGATCACGAGGACGGGGGTTCGGCGCCTGAACGCGCCGCCGAAGAAGTCCGCGGCTCCCCATCCGACGGCGGCGCCGACTGCGAGCAGAATCGCCACCGGAGCCCTGCCTTCTAACCGGTGCCCGCCTCAGCGGCCACATCCGTGCCGGCGTCGCTGTGGCCCGGGTGACCACGAGCCGAGCGCCGCGGATCCTCGGGCGGTGTCAACGAATACTCCCCGCGTCGCAAAGGGCCACCGCCATCGACGCGAGTATCGCAGTGTCCCCAGCCACAGCCAGGACGGCGAACGCAGCCGCGCGCGACCACGCATGTCCCGTCTCGAACGCGCGCCGCTCGATGAGCTGTCGCGGCGGAACCGGCTACCCGCGCGCGCCGAACGCCTGGGCTATTCGCGTGTCCAGTAGCTGTTTCACGAGCTTCTCCGGCAGCGGCTCGCCAACGAGGAAGTGCAGCGTACCCTTCGTCTTCTCGTAGCCCTCGGTTTCCCTGTCCAGCTGTGCGATCACCGATCCACTGTGGGGCAGGTAGCTGAGATGGTTGGTGAAGGCGGCGAAGCCGGCGATCGTCTTGCCCCGGAGCTTGAACGCCGGCATGCCGTAGGACATGCCCTGCTCCGCGTCGGGAACGATCGCAGCGATCGTGGCGCGCAGCTGAGCGAGCGTTTCCCGCTTGGGCTCATCGAGACCCGCGAGGTACTCGTCGATTTCTCGCGCGGACACAGCAGCATTTTCAAGGTCGATGTCCAGGCGGTCAAGCAAAAGCGGCGGCCACTCGGCCAGGCGACAGTCCGTCGGTCGGCACCGAGGATCGGCTGCGCGCCGCGCGCTACTGCGGGCGCCGTACCATGGGCGGGACCACGAACGGCTCACGGCGGCGGCTGAAAGGGGAGCGGTGACCACTTCTTCACAGGAGAGCGTGCTGCTGATCGGCGCGTCTCGAGGACTCGGCTTGGCGATGGCCGAGGAGTACGTGCAGCGGGGCTGGCAGGTGATGGGCACCGTCCGAGGGTCCGGAAGAACCGGCCTGCATGACCTGTTCGAGCGCAGCAAGGGGCAGCTTGAGATCGAGACGGTCGATATCAACGTTCCCGACCAGGTCCTGACGCTGCATCAGCGCCTGAAGTCAAGGCTCTTTGACCTTCTGTTCATCGACGCCGGCGTGACTAACGGCCCCCAGGAGACGATCGCCGACGTCTCGACCGAGGAGTTCACGCGCCTGATGGTGACCAACGCGCTGAGCCCGATGCGCGTGCTCGAGGCTCTGCAAGACCTCGTCCCAGCCCGCGGAACGCTCGGCGTGATGTCCTCGGGACAAGCGGCCTCCCCGTCGCAACCCACAACAACACCCACTGCGCCCGGATCCCCGGCCTCAACGCAACTGATATGGCATGCGGTTTGTCAAGTGGGCGTGCGTGATTGCGCCACTCCTACTCGGGGCCCGCGACCCTGCGACGCCGCGCGATGGCGTTCCGAAGTCAGGCCTCGACGGCGACGAACCAACGGCCTTCGTGCAGGATGGTCCCGCCGCCCAGCTCAGTTGCGAGCTGCGGCGCGGTGAAGAACCGCTTGTAGACCAGGTGCTGTGAGCCGTCGTTGAGTGTGCGTGACTGCCATTGCTCGGGCTCAACGTCGTCGTGGAGCGCGGAATCGATCACGACGAGACCGTTCGCGACGCGTCTGGCTTCAGCGAGGAATACGTCTCGCTCTTCCGGTAGGAGGTGACCGTAGAAGTGGCTTGTGAGCACCCGATCGAACACGCCGTCGGCGAACGGCAGTGGTACAGCCTCACCGCACACCGTCTGTGCTCCTGGCACGCGTAGCGACACGATCTCGATCATCGCGGGCGCTTGGTCGAGCGCGACGACCTGGCCGCGGAGATGCTGTGTGAGGAACCCGGTGCCGCACGCGACATCCAGCCAGCGGCAGCGCGGCAGCTCCCTGACAACCTCGACGAGCGCCGCGACATCCTCGGACCAGCCCGGGCGCGCTCGCTCGGCGAACAGTCCGGTGCCCAGCCACCAATCGTCGTACTCGCGCGCACGCCGTGCGTAATAGGCACGCATCGCGTCATCCACAACCCTGCCGCTCACCACCTCGAGTCTAGGCAGTCCGAGCTGCGGGGCTGCTAGATCCGGGCGCGTTCGGGAACTTCGCGTGCGAGCAGGACCGCGACGGCTCCGAGCATGGTGCCGGTGATCCGCCGCTGCCAGGTGGCCCACGTCGGTCGGCTTCGGATGAATCCGGCGATCGATCCGGCTGCGAGGATGATCAGCGCGTTGACCGTCATGCTCACGGCGATCTGCACGCTGCCGAGCGTGAAGCCCTGGAGGACCGTGTGGCCGCGGGTCACCCCGGCGCGCTCGCGGCTGCTTTCCTGTCTATATAGGCGCGAAGGTGATGCGATTCGTTGCGCCGGGGTGGAGGATTCGCTGATGGGGCGGTTGGTGGCCGGTAGTGATGAGGTTGAGGGCATTCCTGTGACCTGGCCATCCTTGGTTCCACGCTCTCCGGCTACGTCGGCGTCGCGGTGATTGTGGTTGTCAGTGGCACCAGCCTTCGCCTAACGGCTCACCGGCGCGGCCACGCCAGCCACTAGCTGGACCCGTGTCTGCTGCATCGCGCTGAGCGACAACGACAGATGACCGTTGGTTGGCGCGTGCTTTCAGGTTTGCGAAAGCGGCGGCTCGGAGCGGCATCGCGTCTACTGGCCCGGGCGCCCGCGGTCTACCGGCCCGGGCGCCCGCTCTACCAGAGGGTGTGATCGCGTCGCCGCTGAATGACCCACAGCCCCGCGAGGGCGGCGATCAGTACGAGTCCCCCGGCCACGAGTAGAGGCCAGCCGCCAAGACTCCCCAGTACAGCAGGCCCTAGGCCACCGACGAAGATCGCGCACGCGGCTATGGCCGCCACCACAGTGAGGGCGACAACAGAGGAAGGGACGCGCGGCGGGTCTAGGATGAGAGAGACCCTAATGTAGAGAGCACACGGTCCCTGTTCGCGCTCAGCGCCAGCGCGGCGACGTGTGCTGTCGCGCCCGCTTTCGAGCGAGCGCCGGCGCGAAGTAGGATCGCCTCACCGTGAAGCGGGCTCGCAAGGAGGCGCGTGGTCTCACGATGCGCACATTGCGTACACCGTGAAGCCGCTGTCGGTCGACCCGCTTGTGTTGTCGAGGGTGACCGCCCAGTCGTGAGTGTTGGGATCCTGCTCGCTCAGCGTGATGCTGGCGCCGGGATTGACTCCAGACCAGCCGCCGGAGATCGCGGTCGCGCCCCCTCCACAGACCGCCACCAGGGTTATGGTCGTGGCATTGTCAACCGAGTCCGAAGAGCTTGCCGTAGTCAGATCGCTCGAGCTGAACACGCCGGTCACGCCGGTCACGCCGGTCACGCCGGTCACGCCGGTTCCGCCGGTTCCGCCGGTCACGCCGGTCACGCCGGTTCCGCCGGTCGCGCCGACTCCTCCTGAGACGCCGGGCGAGCCAGTTGGGCCGGTCCGTCCGTCTGCGCCAGCCGGTCCGGTTGCTCCAACGTCTCCGCGTAGCTTGCTGAGCACGCTCGGCTTGATCTGTGCGGTGCTCGTGATCAGGTAGTGGCTGGCCGCGATCGCGGTCCCACCGATCGCACAGAACAACGCCGCGCTGGCAATCACCGTCGCCGTTGATGGCTTTCGCATCCATGCCCCTTTACAGATCGGATTGGCTGTCGCCTTCGTGCCGGATTCGGGTGTTTGGCTTGCTGGGGACGACTGTGAGCGGTGGGCGCGGCCTGCAAACCAGGCGCTGCTGCCACCACGTGCGGGCACGATCCCCCATTGGCGGCGAATCTAGCGATGCAAGTTGGCACTGTCATCGTGGTCGCGACCACGATATTTCGCGCCCCACGTGTGGCTCACAGGGCAGCGGCGAGGTACCGCTCCCGCAAGGACTGACGCCGCACAAGTTGCGGCACACGTTCGCATCGCTCCTGGTCGCCCTCGGCGTTGATCCTGGTGCGGTGATGGATCAGCTCGGACATGCCGACGCCGGCTTCACGCTCCGCGTCTACCGCCACGCGATGCGCCGCTCACGGGCTGCTCGCGCGGCTCTGCAGCGGCTCGTTGGGGCGCCTGATTGGGCACCAATGGGCACTGGCGGCCAGTTCTGGCTCCGACCAACTGCTCGCTGGCGGCGGCCAGGATGAGCCGAAAACCGAGCCGGAGCAGGGACTTGCCACAAAGCCGGAGAGGGGACTCGAACCCCTGACCTATCGCTTACAAGGCGATTGCTCTACCAGCTGAGCTACTCCGGCGCCGCGCTTTGGGACGCTAGCCGATCGTGCATGCCGCGCGTCTGCCGTCCGGCGGCCAGCTGGCGACGGGTTCCTTACGGGCGAGGCTTGCCGGGCGGGTACTTCCAGTGGAATGGCCGGCAGGTGTGCCATTCGCGCTGCTGATACAGGGACTTGCCGTTCGACAGCGTGATGTGCGCGTGGACGCGGTAGGTGCCGAACGGCAGCGTCTTCAGGTCCAGCAGCACCTCGCTGCCGTGTGGACCAAAGACCTTCAGCTTGCGGTTGCCGAACCCGGCGATCGAAAGGCTGGTCAGCCGGGCCGAGGAACGGCTGATCAGAGCCGGCGAGTTCAGGAAGAACGTGTACTGCAGATGCATGATGATGTTGCGGCGACTCGTGCACGGCACGGCCTTGCTCGGTGCCGGAGTCGGCGTGGGCGTCGGCGTTGTAACGACCGACGGCGCCGGAGTCACGGTGCACGTCGGGATGTATTCCGCCGCGCCGATGTCGACGGTGCCGCCAGAGACGGGGCAGTTGCGCGACACCGCTCGCGTGTTGCCGTAGATATCGCTCGTGAGGCCGCTCGCCACCAGCGCGTTCAAGCCGGCGTCAATCGTGGGGCTCGACGAGGTCTCCGCGCAATTGATCGGATCACTCGTTGCGAGTGTGGCTGTCCCGTCGATTCGCGTCGTTGCGGCGCTGACCGGTGGCGTGTAGGTGTCGTCAACCAGCTTCGGGTCGGCGCAGATGTTGTCGTTCACGTTTTCGCTGGGAGGGTTGTCGCTCCCCGGATAGGCCGTGCCGCTCGAGTCCGAGGCCTCGCAGAAGTCCGAGAAGTCGGCCGTGAGCGAGCTGTTGTCATCGCTCAGGAAGCCGCCGGTTTTCGGTTCCCCCAAGGTCGCCGTACAGGATTGTGTTATCGAGCTCAAGCGTATTGTCATCGTCGCCCGCGATACCCGCGACTGCGTCCGTGGCGTCAGCTCCGCTGAGCGGCGCGCCGTCGTTGACCACCGCGTTGTCAGTCACGCTCGAGTCGTCTAGTGATAGCTCAGCAGCCAGAGCCACGACATTTGCGGTGGCGTTCAAAGCTCGTCCGGCATGGAGTTCTGGACCCTCGCACTCGTCAACCGGATATTCGCTGAACCCGATACCGGCACCGGCCGCCTCATCCGACGTGTCGTTACCCTCCTCGTGCATCTGGATCGAGTTATCGATGACAGCGTCCTGGTCGAGGGTTGCGGTCACGGAGTCGCTTTCCTCGTCGCACACGGTGAACGGGACCAGAGCGAGACCTGCGCCGAGGGTATAGCCGGAACCCCCCTCGTCGTAATCGCCGTCCGAAGTGCCCGGCAGCTCGTTCTGCGTGAATGTGTCGTCCGTGCTCTGCAGGTCGACGTTCTGGGCATACTCACCGCCGCCGAAGTAGTCGTTGCTGGCTCCCGGCGGCGAGGTCAGCACGTTGTCCTCGAAGACGTTCCCGTTCTGCGTCACCGGACTGGTGCCATTGCTGTCATCGCCGAAGATCTCGAGACCCGCGCCGCCGTCCGACGTATAGCCGTTCGTCTCGAGCGCCTGTGCCCGGTCACGAGGCGGCGACACTACCAGGGGCCATGCCGGACGTGACCGGGCAGATTGCTCCCCCGGAGCCGGAGCGGCGTAACGGTTTGCCGGTAGTCGGGTATTCCCAGGCGTGACCGTTTACGCGTCGAATCGGCCCGCGCCGCCTGGCTATAACCCGCATGGGTTTCATACGCGGGCGCTCGAGCGGGGCGTGAGCGTGTCGTTCTACTGGTTCGCGCGGGTGATCCTGCAGCCGTTCTTCCACGTCTACTTCAGGCTGCGCCGCAGCGGGATGGAGCATGTGCCGAAGGCTGGGCCGGTGTTGTTTGCCGCGAACCATCGGAGCTTTCTCGATCCGTTCGTGATCGGGACGCTGACGCGGCGGCCGGTGTATTACGTCGCGAAGAAGGAGCTCTTCCTGCATCCGCTGGCGGGCTGGTTGCTGAGCCGGCTGGGGGCGTTTCCGATCGATCGTGGCGCCGGCGATGTGCAGGCGATGGAGACGGCGCGGCGGATCCTCGAGCGCGGCGACTGCGTCGTGATCTTCCCCGAGGGGACGCGGACGCGGCCGGGACCGCTCGGCAGTCCGCATCGTGGCGTCGGTCGCCTGGCGCTGCAGACCGGTGCGCCGGTCGTGCCGGTCGCGGTGATCGGGACCGAGGCGGTGCGCCGCGGCTGGCGGGTCCGCCCGCATCGCGTGAGCATTCGCTGCGGGCGGCCACTGCGCTTCCCGGTCGACGAGAGTCCCTCGCCGGCTCTCGCCGCCGCCGTGACCGAGCGGATCTGGGCCTGCGTCGTGCTGCAGTGGGACTGGCTCGGCGGGGCGATGGGGGAGCGCTTGGCGGTCGCGGAACCGGCTGCTGAGCTGGCGGCGCGCGCCGCCTGAGCGGGGGTACCCTGGATGCGTGGAGGAGCTGAGCAAGACCAAGGCGCAGCTCGACGCGGAGTTCTCGGAGCTATATCGCAGCCATCTGCGCGACGTGTACAGCTACTCCTACTACCGAGTTGGCAACCATCACGACGCCGAGGATCTGACCGAGCAGACGTTCCTTCAGGCCTACCGGCACTTCGAGCGTGCGCAGCGCGAGTCCGACGGCCGGCCGCTGCGTCCGTGGCTGATCCGGATCGCGCACAACCTTGCCGCCAACCACTACCGCTATCGCTTGCGACGCCCGCAGGCGCCGCTGGAGGAGAGTGCGCCGGTGGCTGCGCTGCACTCGACCGAGGAGCTGGTCGCCGGCCGCGACGAGCTCGCGCGCGTGCTCGACGGCGTCAAGCGGCTGCCGGACGACCGGCGTGAGGCGCTGATCATGCGCTTCTCGCTCGGGATGGACAACCGTGAGATCGCGCGGGCGCTCGGGCGCAGCGACGGCGCGACGAAGGTGCTGATCCATCGCGCGATCAAGCAGCTCGAGGAGATCGTCGCGCTGGCCGAGGAGCACGGATGAGCTCCGGGCACGAGGCTGGCGGCCTCGAGCCGCTGCTGGCGCGGGTGTTCCCGCCGGTCGAGCCGCCGGCCGACCTGTCGACGCGCGTGATGGACAAGCTGCAGAGCATCAGCGACCACGCGGCGGGGGAGCTCGAGGGCTGGGAGCTCGCGGCGATGCGCGACCCGCGCAACTGGGTGCGCCCGGCACTCGCGCTGGTCGGCGGAACCGCCGCGGGGGCGGGGCTCGTGCTGCTGCGCCTGCATCAGCGTCACCGTGGGCGGGGAGGCGCCGACGATGGCGCGACGCAGGTCGACGGCAGCGAGCACTGATCCGCTGCGACGGCCCGTGCGTATCAAGCAAGCGGATGCCTCTGCTACCAATCCATCGCGGTTCGATGACGCGCGCTCGGCTGCGCGAGTTGGCCGACGAGGACCTGATGCCACGCGTGCGCGAGGGCGAGATAGCGGCTTTCGAGGTGATCTATGACCGCCACAGCGCCGTCGCCTACTCGCTCGCCTACCGGATCTGCGGCACGCGGCCGGGCGCCGAGGAAGTCGTCCAGGAGGCGTTCATGGCGCTCTGGCGCAGCGGCGGACGCTACGACCGCGGCCGCGGCAGCGTACGGACCTGGGTTCTCGGCATCGTCCACAACCGGGCGATCGACGCGCTGCGACGCAGCGTCGTCCACGAGCGCCGCCGTGCCAGCGACGAGGGCATCGCCGAGCGACTCGTTGCGGCCGAGCAGACGGACACCGAGGTGATGGCTCGCGACGAGACGCGCGAGATCCGCGCCGCGCTCGAAACACTGCCCGAGGAGCAGGCCCGCGTCATCGAGCTGGCGTACTTCGGCGGCTTCACCCACGTCGAGATCGCCGAGCTGCTGGACGCGCCGGTCGGCACAATCAAGGGGCGGATGCGACTGGGACTGGAGAAGCTGCGAAGCGCACTCGAGGGATCGGGAGCAGTGGTGGCGTCATGAACCGGGTCGGGGAGCACGAGCCGCGCAGCGACGACGCGGCCGCCTACGCACTCGGTGCGCTGACGGAAAGCGATGCTGCCGAGTTCCTCGCGCACGTCGAGTGCTGCCGGGAATGTGCGGCTGAGCTCGAGCGCTTCACCGGCACCGCGTCCGTGCTGGCGCTCGCCGCGCCCCAGCGCGAGGCGCCCGCGCGACTGCGGCGAACGGTGATCGCGGCAGCCGCCGGCGAGCGCCGTGGCGCCCGCAAGCAGGCTCGGTCCTGGCGGCCGGGCGGGCTGCTGGTGCGCCCCCAGCCGGTCGGCGCGCTGGCGCTCGCGGTCGGGCTGCTGGTCGGCGCGCTCGTGATCGGCCACGGCGGCGCGAAGACGACGACGATCCGCGCCAGCGTCGCGAGCGCCACGCTCTGGCACTCGACGCGGCGGCCGGTCGCCTACCTCGAGCGTTCGGGCGACCGCGCGGAGCTGGTCGTTGCCGGCCTGCCCCAGCCGCCCTCCGGCAAGGTCTATGAGCTGTGGATCGAGCGCGGCGGGAAGCCGCGCCCGACCGACGCCCTGTTTGAGCCGACGCACTCCGGCCACGCCGACGCCGACGTGCCCGGAGGTGTCGCTGGCGCGAGCGCGGTGATGGTCACGGTTGAGCCGCGCGGCGGCACGAAGGCGCCGACGACGACGCCGTTGATCAGCGCCGTGCTGTAGGGCGCAACCGCGCACCGGCGACCACGCTCCCTGCTAGCGTGCGCCAACCCCCGATGGCGACCTGTTACAGACATCCGTCGCGCGAGACCGGCGTCTCGTGCTCCAACTGCGGCCGGCCGATCTGCCCCGACTGCATGACGCCGACGCCGGTCGGGATGCGCTGTCCCGAATGCGCCCGGCAGCGCACCAAGGTCAAGACGATGCGCTCGATCAGCGGCTCGCAGGGCTTCGCCGCCACGCAGGTGTTGATCGCAATCAACGTGCTGATCTTCCTCGCCGAGGGTACGTCGGTCTACACGTTCGCGAGCGGCGCCGGTCCCAGCTCCTGGCCTCTCAATCACGGCTTCCTCGCCGCGCCGTTCGTCGGGCCGCTGCACCAGTACTACCGGCTGCTGACCTCCGGCTTCCTGCACCTCGACTTCCTGCACATCGGCTCGAACATGCTCGTGCTCTATTTCGTCGGCAGGATGCTCGAGCCGGCGATCGGCCGTGTGCGCTTCGTCGCGATCTACTTCGTCTCGCTCTTCGCCGGATCGCTGGGCGCGCTGCTGTTGAGTCCCGACTCGGCGACGGTTGGCGCATCCGGGGCGATCTTCGGGCTGATGGGAGCGGCGTTCGTCGAGTTGCGCGCCCGCGGCATCAATCCGTGGGAGGCGGGAATCGGTGGCCTGATCGTTATCAACATCGTCTTCAGCCTCAGCATCTCGGGGATCTCGATCGGCGGCCACATCGGCG
>Ga0302184_10000454_pt1 | contig 26947 bp, 19 predicted proteins | sample I_Palsa_N3_3_FD_200233 | JGI IMG/M metagenome (GOLD analysis project Ga0302184, IMG submission 200233) | Peat permafrost microbial communities from Stordalen Mire near Abisko, Sweden - I_Palsa_N3_3 | ecosystem: Environmental > Terrestrial > Soil > Palsa > Peat permafrost | place: Sweden...
GTCCACGCGCCGGCCGGCCAGGTGCCTGACCGGCTGAGTTGATCGAAGACGGCGGTGTCCTGGCTGGGGGCCACCATCCCGTTTTCCCCGCCGCCGAAGTTCTGCGAGATCTGCTGCCACGCGGGGGACGCGGCGAACATCCCGGCCTGGACGGTCGACGGCAAGCCGGCCAGGCGAACGGCGCCCACCTGGGTCCAGTGCGTGCCGTCGGCCGAGTCGTAGCCGGTGATCGTGTCACCGGAGCGGGTCAGCCGCAGCCAGCGCGGGGATGCCGCGGAGACGGCACCTGGCAGGCCCGGGGTGTCGCTGGTGTAGTTGTCTTGCAGGCGGACCCCGTGGTCGGAGGTGACCATTATCGACGCGTACGCCGATCCCGGTGTGGTGCCGTCCTTGATGATGAGCCCGGCCTTGGCCCACGGGACGAGGCCGGGACGCGTGTCTATCGGGCCCTGCGCAGCGGGGTTCGATGACGGGAGCAGGCCGGTCAGCGAGGTGGTCCGGACGGTGATGCTGCCGTTACCTGCGAGCGGCTGGCGCACGAAGTAGAAGCTGTCGGTCACGGGCTCGCCACTCGGCCCTACCGGGTAAATGGTCCCGCCGCAGCCTTGGCCGGACCGAGCCGGGCCGCCGCTTGCGCTCTGGCACGAGCTGCTGCTGACGCCGGCGGTGAACAGGCCGAGCCCGGCCATCACCATGACAGCGACGACCGTGCCGATTATCCAGCCGCGGACGGTCCTGAACTTGGTCCATTCCGCGCGCAGGAGCTGCGCGAAGCCGTCCCTTCCGGTCTGCTGGTCGGGCTGGTACGGGGTCACCGTGCCGGCGGTCATCGTGCTGCCTCCTCGGTGCCGGCCTGGACCGAGGCAGCGGCGCGGAACTCGACCGCATCCTTGGTGAGCTCCATGTATGCCTCCTCGAGGGTCGCGCGATGAGCCGACACCTCCGAGAACGGCACCCCGCTCTCGCCGAGCAGCGCCACGATTTTCTCGGCCGCCAGCCCGGAGATGGTGAGGGTATCCCGGTCGGTGGTGGCGATGACGGCCCCCGAGTGTGCCAGCACCGCCATCGCCTCCGGCCGTGCGGTGGTGCGCAGCGTGACCCGGCCGCTGGACGCGGTCGCGATGAGGTCCGCCACGCTGGTATCGGCGATGACGTGCCCGCGGCCGACCACCACCAGGTGGTCCGCGGTGTCCTGCAGCTCACTCATCAGGTGGCTTGACACCAGCACCGCGCGGCCCTGGGCAGCCAGTGACCGCAGGAAGCCCTTTATCCACACGATGCCCTCGGGATCCAGGCCGTTGAACGGCTCATCGAGCATGAGCACCGGCGGATCGCCGAGCAGCGCGGCGGCGATGCCGAGCCGCTGCCGCATACCCAGGGAATAGCCGCCCGCCTTGCGCCGGATCGCCGATCCCAGGCCAGCATGCTCGACCACCTCATCCACCCGGCTGGCCCCCAGGCCCTGTGAGTGGGCCAGCCACAGCAGGTGATTGCGGGCGGACCGGCTCGGCTGCAACGCGCCGGCATCCAGCAGCGACCCGACGTGGCTGAGCGGATGCCGCAGGCTCGCATACGGCTGGCCGCCGATCAGCGCGCTACCCGCGTCGGCGGAGTCGAGGCCGAGGATGACCCGCATCGTGGTGGATTTCCCGGCGCCGTTCGGGCCGACGAAACCAGTGACCTGGCCTGGGCCGACAGTAAAGGACATTCCGTCCAGCGCCAGCGTCGAGCCGAATCGCTTGCGCAGGCTGCTGACTTCGATAGTTGCTCCCATAGCAGCTAAGGCTAGGGACCGGCAGGTGGCGCGGTCGTCACGCTGGGGAGCGCTGTTCGCCGTCCCCCGCAGGGGGGACGCGCCATCCCCGGCCGGGGTGACGCAATCTCCTGGCTGAGCGACGACAATGAGTTACGTGGGCACAATAGATGACTGGCGCGGCGGTTGGGCCGATAGGGGCCACCGGATGACCGCGAGCCCGCACGCGGCCGCGGTCGCCGGAGCCCTGCTCGGGCTGGCCGCGGTGACCGAGGCGCTGGTCCGGGCTGCGGACACCAAGACCAGCGCACTCACCCTGGTCGCCGCGTTCCTCCTGGCCTTGTTTACCACGGTGCCACTGGCGTTTCTCGGCCCGGTCGCCGCCGCCATAGCCATCAGCGCAGCCAGCGTGCTTTCGCTCGCGGTCTTCCATACGCTGACTGTCGCAGGTTTGTTCGCCCAGGTCATTGCCCTCTACCGGCTGGGCATGAAAGGGGTACCGCGGACCGGCGCCCTGGGGAGCAACAGTCAGCGTGATGAGACACAGCCGAATAATGCACAACTCCTGGCGCCTGCCCTGGGGGCGCCGTTCTTGGTGATCGCACTAGCCGGGGCCCGTTCGGTAAATTCTGAAGAAAGCGTGCTGATCGTGCTCCTGGCCGCGCTGGCTCCGGCGGCTGCCCTGGCCGGGATCGCGCGGCGGGCGCGCCTGGCGGCGCAAGCGCAAAGCGCCGCCCGGCAGGTCATCGCCGACTCCCTGTTCGAGCACATGGCCCGCGGGGAGCGGGCCCGGATCGCCCGGGAACTGCACGACGTTGTAGCCCACCACATATCCATGATCGCCGTCCAGGCGGAGACGGCCCGGCTGGCCACCCCCGGGATGCCGCCGGCCGGCGCTGTCCGGCTGCTGGAGATCGGTAACACCGCGCGGGCCGGGCTGACCGAGATGCGGCGGCTGCTCGGCGTGCTGCGCGAGGACGCCCGTGCCGCCGGGCCGGGCGAGCTCGGCGCGAGCCGACTCGGCGCCGACCGACATCCTCAGCCTGGGCTGCGACAGCTCGGCGAGCTGATCGACGAGGCCAGGGACGCCTCGGGCACGGGTACCAGGTTCATCGTCTCGGGACCGCCGGTCACCCTTGATCCCGGCGTCGAGCTGGCCGCCTACCGCATCGTGCAGGAGGCCCTGACCAACGCCCGCCGGCATGCCCCAGGCGCCGCCGTCGACGTCGAACTGCGCTTCAGCGACGACTCGCTCCGGCTGCGCATCCGGGACAACGGGCCGGGTCCGCCCCATGGCGGGTCCGCGATCCTGGTCACGGCGGAGGCCACGGGCGGCCATGGGCTGCCCGGCATGTGTGAGCGGGCCGCGGCGGCCGGCGGTGAGCTGCGCAGCGGCGCCGCGCCTGGCGGCGGCTTCGTGATCGAGGCCACGCTGCCCGCCAAGACAGAGGCGGGGGGTTGAGCGCCGTTCGGATCATCGTCGCTGATGATCATCACGTCGTGCGGACAGGTTTCGCCGCGCTGCTCGACACCCAGCCGGATTTCACGGTCGTCGGCACGGCCTGCGACGGGGCCGAGGCGGTGCGGATCTGCCGCGAGTTCTCCCCCGACGTTGCCTTGATGGACGTGCGGATGCCCGTCATGGACGGCATCGAAGCTACCCGGCAGCTGGCCGGGCCCGGCGGGCCGCGGATCCTGATCCTGACCACCTTCGACCTCGACCAGTACGTCTACGACGCGCTATGCGCGGGTGCCAGCGGCTTCCTGCTCAAAGATGTCACCGCCGAGCGGCTGTTCGACGCCGTCCGGGTCATCGCCGCGGGCGAGGCGCTGCTCGCGCCCGCCGTCACCCGCCGTCTGATCAGCGAGTTCACCCGGCTGCGCCCGAAGCCCGAAGGCGCCCCGGCCACGGCCGCGCTCGCCGCCCTGACCCCGCGGGAGACGCAGGTGCTGCGCCTGGTCGCCGAGGGCCTGTCCAACACGGAGATCGCGGGCCGCCTGGTGGTCACGGAAGAGACCGTGAAGACCCACGTCAGCCGGATGCTGAGCAAGCTCGGGTTGCGGGACCGGACGCAAGCGGTGGTCACCGCCTACGAGACCGGACTGGTGGTCCCGCGTTCCCAGGAGCCTGGCTGAGGCGGCATCTCGCGGCGCCGGCAGGTCACTTTCATGATCGTGGCCAGATTTGGGCAAATCGCGCCCGTTCCTGGCCACGATCATGGTGTCGCCGGGTCGGACCCTTTACCTGACGGGCGGCGGTGTGCCGTCGGCGGTCGCGGCCAGGGTCATGTCCCAGGCGCAGGCCGTGCAGGCCTGGCGGAACGCGGAGCGGGCGAACTCCAGGGCCGCCGCGAACGGATCGGGGGCGGAGCGGGCGTCGTCCCACTCCAGGATGTACTCGCTTAGCGCGGCGTCCCAGTGCGCGGCCGGGGGTGAGAGGGTCAGCTGGGCGAATCCCTCGGGGGCGGGATGGGCGTAGGCGTAGAAGGCCGCCTGGTCGTGGCGCGGATCGCCGGGCCACCAGCCGATGGCGACCTCCTGAGCGTCCATCGCGTTGCGCATGATGAAGTCTTCCGACGGAGGATCGGCCGACGCTCCCGAGAACAGGCTCACCGCGAGGTCGAACGAGCCCCACCACGCGTTGACCGGCGTGGAGCGGCCGCGGTACGGGGCGCGATACGCCGCCAGGACCAGCGCGGCCTGGGTGGCCGCCGCGAAGTAGGTACTGACCTGATCCCGGTCGTAAGAAGCGTGCTGCTCGTCCGCGTCCAGCGGCACGTCCCACGGGACCTCCTGCGGCGTCGGGTCGATCTCCACCGGGCCGGCCACCCGGCGGACCGCGGCCAGCACGTCGCGGGTCACCGGCCCGACGGCGCGGTCGGGGGTGAGCGGGATGCGTTCGGTACGCCCGGTGTTGCGCTCGACAAGCGCCTCGTGCGTCCGCAGGTCGAGCGCGACGACCAGCGATCCGGAGCCGTCGGGGGCGGGCAGCGGCGCGGTCTCCCAGCCCCGGGCCGTCAGGCGCAGCGCCGCGTGCTGCAACTCCGGCTCGGGCGGGGCCAGCTTCGCCGCGAGCTTGCCGAGGACCTGGGTGTGCGCGTGCAGCGTGTCACACGTCGCGCGCCACTGCGTGTAGGAGAGTGCGGGCCATATCGCAGACATGTGCCGCAGGCTATCTCAAGAGGAGAAACGCGTGACGGGGTCAGGCGAAATGCGTGACGGGACGGTCGAGCCGCTGCCCGTCGACGGTGATGTCGACTTTCTCGTTGTAGAAGGCGATCAGGCCGGTGATGGGCAGAAGCTGGCGGGTGGGGAAGTCGTAGGCCCAGGCGAGGTCCGGATAGAGGTTCTCCCCCGCCCGGACGGACCAGTAGCCGGTGGTCTTGCCCTTGTAAGGGCAGCCGGTGACGGTCTCCGTCGGCACCAGGTGCTCGAAGTTGACCTCGGTCCGGTTGAGGTAGTAGCGGGTCGGCAGGCCGGTCTCGAAGACCATCACCGGCGAAGACGAGGAGGCCAGCAGGACCCCGTCGAGTTCGACCCGCACCGTTCGGGTGGAACGCAGCGCGTCGACGCGGGTGTAGGGGCTGCGAGGATGGACGAAGACTTCCTCGTCCTCTTCGAACCAGGCATCGAGCGCGTCCCAGTCGAAACGCACGGTGCCGGCCAACCCAGGCGCGGCGTCGCCGGTGTACAGCCGAGCCGAACCCGGCCGGGAGATGTCCCCGACCCGCAGCCCGTGCCTGCGGGCCGTGCCCAGGCGCAGTTTCTGGTCGTGGTGCTCATCGACCAGCACGGCCGGCCGCACATCGGCGACCGGGATGTAGTACTGCGGGTAGTTCGGCCATTCCCACACGTACAAGGCCGCGGTGGTGTCCAGGACGACCTCGCCGCCGAGCATGGCGCGGATCCGGCGCGGCACCGGCGCGACGTGACCGGTGGGGGTGATTGTTTTCGGGTAGCTGCTCACCGGACCAGTCAACCAGGCTTGCGGTGCGACACTGGAACTACCCGCCAAACCCGCAAGGAGGACCATGACCCGTAACCGCGGGTACTTCCTGCTCATGGGGGTGTGCCTGACGCTATTCATCCTGTCCTGGTCCGTCATCCGGCTCTACTCCGTGGTGGCCGCGGTGGTGATATCTGTGGTGGCCATGGTGATTCCGCCGATCGCGGTATTCGTGGCCAACGCCGGGGACGAATCCAGCCGCCACAGTGACGGCAGCCCCCACTAGGAGCAGCCGCCACTAACAGCAGCGGGCCGGCCGCGTGCCATCATCGGGATCATGACGAGCCCGCAAGAAGGACAGATTCTGGAGCTGGACGGGATCTCGCTGTACGTCGAGGATCACGGCGACGGCGTCCCGGTCCTGCTCCTGCACGGCTGGCCGGATTCGGCCCGGCTCTGGCGCCATCAGGTCCCGTTCCTGGTGGCCAACGGGTTCCGGGTCATCACGCCGGATATGCGGGGGTTCGGGCGCTCGCAGCGTCCCGCTGACGTGGCCGCGTACCGGCTGCCGACTATGGTCGCCGACGTGACCGCGCTACTGGACCGGCTCGGCCTGGACCGGGCGCACGTCGTCGGCCATGACTGGGGCGCGGCGGTGGCGTGGCTCACCGCGATGCTGAGCCCGGACCGGGTCCGGACGCTCACCGTGATCTCGGTGCCGCACTTGCAGGCCGCGCCGACCCTGCGGCAGCAGGAGATGGCGTGGTACCAGCTGTTCTTCCAGTTCGCCGGCGTCGCCGAGGCGACCATCCAGTACGACGACTGGGCCTGGCTGCGCACGTTCAGCCGGGGCGACGGAGATCTCGCGCAGGCGATCGCCGACCTGTCCCGGCCGGGAGCGCTCACCGCGTCGCTGAACTGGTACCGCGCCAACGTCGCGCCGCGCCTGCCGGCACCCGCACGCGCGCTTCCGCCAGTCCTCGCACCGACCCTCGGCATCTGGTCGACCGGCGACCATTATCTCGACGGCGAGCGAATGGTGAATTCAGGGTCCCTCACGGGCGGGCCGTGGCGGTACGAAGAAATTCCCGGCGCGAGCCATTGGGTGCCATTGGACGCACCTGACCGCCTCAACGAGCTTTTGCTCGGCTGGCTGCGCTTAAAAACAAGAGATCGTGGATCTGTACCTCCCTGGAAGGGGATGGAAGGGGAGGTACAGATCCACGATCGGAGGATTTGTCAGGCTGCGGTCCGCCGCTCGGCGGCCGATACGGCCGCGCCGCGATCGCATCGGCGAAGACCAGCCAGGTCAGCAGCACTCGGCTAGATCACACCGGGATCTGCTCGCCGAGGACGAGCAGGACGTCGTCGGTGAGCCCGGCGCCCGCGTGGTCGAGCAGCAGCTTGACCACGCCCCGGACCGCGTCGTCCAGGTCGGGCGCGGCCAGCGCCGTCGCCACATGAGCGTCGAGAGCGAAGAAGCGGCCCGCCCGGTTCCGGGTCTCCACTAGGCCGTCGGTGTAGAACAGCAGCCGGTCGTGCGGGCGCAGCGCGATGTCCTGCGGGGCCGGATGAGGGTGCAGGCCTAATGGCGGCTCGTATCGTGGCGGGGCCACGAGCTGCAAGCCCCGGGCACCGGCCGCTAGCTTGACCGGGGGGTGGTGCCCGCAGTTGACGATGCGCACGTAGCCAGGCGCGAACTCCGCGAGTATCACCGTGACGAAGTCCTCGATGTCCATGTCCCGCGACAACCTGGCATCCATCTGCTCGGCGAGCCGAGCCAGATCGGGCTCGCCAAACACCAGCTCGCGGAAGACCGCCAGAACCGCGGCGCACCGGCCCACCGCTTCGATCCCTTTGCCCTTGACATCACCGAGTATGAAGCGCAGCCCGAACTGTGTCATCGTAATGTCATAAAGGTCACCGCCGATCAGCGCCTGGCTCGTCGCCGACTGATAGTGGGACGCAAAGGCGACACCGCCGAGTTCTGCTGGCAGCGGCCGCAGGATCGCGCGCTGGACCCTTTCGGTGATCTGGATAAGCGCGCCTTCCCGGCGACTGCGGATCACGGCCGCCAAGCCGGCGAAAACGCCCGCGCCACCGACAATAGTGAAACGGTATCCCGCACTTGAGGCACTTGACGCGCCGATGACTCCGGTCACAATTGCGCACAGGGCAAGTGCGTAGCCGGCCACAAGGGCGGTCATCCGGCCGCTGCACCGCGCGCAGGCCAGCAGCGGTCCGGCCGCCAGCAACTCCGCCAGGTTGAGGCTGCGCCCTATAAAAACCGCTATGACGGCGATGATCGCGTCCAGCCCGAGAGCCAGCGCAAGCCAAATCGAGGGCCGGCTCGCGGCCCTGATCGCACGTCGCGGCAGCACCCCCATGCGTCCCCATCCCCAACCACCGTGCGGTAAAGCCCCAACTTACTAGAAAATTATATACTTTTCCTCATTTATCCGGCGTTAGGATGCCGGGCACACGAACGGCCGACCGTTCGGGATATAAATTGCATTTTCCCTAACGAGCCGTGGTACTCATGCAATTGCACCATTCCGAGGGCCCGGGGAAATGCCTAGACCGGCCGGGCGCCGAAGCGGGCCACCACGACGGCGGCGATCCGCACGGCAAACTCCGCCGCGGCGGCGAGGTCGGGAGCGGAGGCGGGGGTAGCGGGGTTCGGATCGCCGGACAGCCAGCGGCTCAGGAACGCGCCGCAGAACGCGTCGCCCGCGCCGGTGGTGTCGGTGGCCAGCGCCGGATGCGCCGGGACGCGCACGGGGGCCTGGCCGGGCACCGCCAGCACGCATCCTTCGCCGCCGAGCTTGAGGACCACGACGCCGTAGTGCCGGGTGAGGCGGGCCGCCATCGTGATCGGGTCCCGCTCGCCGGTGAGCACGGAGGCCTCGTCACGGTTGGGGAAGCACACCGCTGCGCCTTGCGTCCAGCGCAGGAACTCCCCGGCCGGCATCTGGGCCAGGAACGCGGCCGAACCGGGGTCGATGGTGACGGCGAGCTGGCGGGAACGAGCCTCCGCCAGCAGCCCGAGGGCCAGCTCGAGCAGCGGCGGCTCGCAGAACGTGTACCCGGTCAGGTGCAGCACCGCCGCGCCGTCCAGCAGGTCATCCGGCAGGTCACGGCGCCGCAGCCGCAGGTTCGCGCCCCGGTCGGTGAACATCGTCCGGGCCCCGTCCCGCGCCAGCATGATCACGATCGAGCCGGTGTCCGCGTCCGGGTCGGCGGCCAGATGCGCGCGCACGCCGGCCCGGGCCAGTTCCCCCCGGTGGTAGTCGGCGTCACGGGCGCCAACCCGCCCGGCGAACACCGTCTCCGCGCCGAGGTGAGCCATCCACGCGGCCTGGTTGGCCGCCGAGCCGCCCGGGCGGGCGCGGATCGCCGCCGCGGTGTCGCTGTCCGGCGTGGTCGCCTCGGTAGGCTTGACGAGCACGTCGTTGATCACGTCACCGATGACCACAATCCGCCGGGGACCGGACGGGCTTAGGGTCAAGAGGGGCCAGCGGTTCGCATCGCCCAGGATCTGGAGATCTTCGCGGCGAGCTCGATGTTGCCGCGCGCGATATGCAGGTTCACCCCGACGCTCATCCCCCCGGTAACCTGCTGGATCCGGTCGAGCAGGAACGGGCTGACGGCCTTGCCCCGGACGCCGGTATCGGCCGCGACGGCCAGCGCATCCTCCAGCGCGCCGTCCAGGACCCCCGGGTCGAGCTGCAGGGCCGCCGGCAGCGGGTTGGCGACGAGCAGGGCGGACTGCTCGCCGAAGGCCGCCCGGGCCGCCATGATATCGGCGATCTCCTCCGGGCTGTCGGCGCGCCAGTCCAGGTCATAGCCGGAATCGGACAGCCAGAAAGCCGGGAAACGCGAGGTCTGGTACCCGACCACCGCGACGCTCAGCGTCTCCAGCCGCTCAAGCGTGGCCGGGATGTCCAGGATGGACTTCACCCCGGCCGAGACGACGGTGATCGGCGTCCGGGATAGCACGGTCAGGTCTGCCGACTCGTCGAAGGTTTCGGCCGCGCCGCGGTGCACGCCGCCGAGACCGCCGGTGGCGAACACGCCGATGCCGGCCCGCGTGGCCAGTACGGACGTCGCGGCGACCGTCGTGCCGCCGGTCACCTTCCGCGCCATCGCGATCCCGATGTCACGGCTGCTCACCTTGACCACGGACTCATCCGTGGCGATGCGCTCCAGGTCCGTCGGCGTCAGGCCGATCTTGGGCACGCCGTCGATCAGCGCGATGGTGGCCGCGGTCACGCCCGCCTCGGTCAGGATCGCCTCGAACTGCCGCGCGGCGCCCAGGTTGCCCGGCCGCGGCAGGCCGTGCGAGATGATCGTCGACTCAAGGGCGACCACGGGAGCGCCCGCGGCCAGGGCCGCGCTGACCTCAGGGGACACGTCTAGCAGGGAAGACATGGTGGCCCCTAGTAGCCCTGGTCGCCGACGACGTGGCGCAGCGGCTCGCCCGCGGCGTACCGGGCCAGCTGATCTTTGACCAGGGCCATGACGTGCGACATGGTCGTGGTCATCGCGCCCGCCACGTGGGGCGTGAGCAGCAAGCCGGGCGCAGACCAGAGCGGATGGCCCTCGGGGAGCGGCTCGGGGTCGGTGACGTCGAGCGCGGCGCGCAGCCGCCCGGAGGAAAGCTCTGCGAGCAGCGCGGCGGTGTCGACGATCGAGCCGCGGGCCGCGTTGACCAGCAGGGCACCATCATGCAGCTGGGCGAGGAAGTGCGCGTCCACCAGCCCGGTGGTGGCCGGGGTGACCGGGACCAGCAGGATCACGATGTCGGCCCTGGGCAGGGCCTGCGGCAGGTCGTCCATGGTCATCACGCCGGGCGCGTCGGGGCGGGGGCGCCGGGCGATGCGTTCGATGGTCACGTCGAAGGGCGCTAGCCTGCGCTCGACCGCCTCCCCGATCGAGCCGTAGCCCACGATCAGCACGGTCTGGCCGTCCAGCGACGCGCTTCGGACCGGGTCCCAGGTACCCGCCTGCTGCGCGGCCATGAACCTCGGCAGCTGGCGGACCTGGGCCAGGATCACGGCCGCGATCCATTCGGCGACCGCAGGGTCGTGCGCACCGCGCGCATTACACAAAGTGACGCCCGGCGGAACGAACGGGATGATGTTTTCCGCTCCGGCCGACATCAGCTGGATCAGCCGCAGCCGGGGCAGCTTGGCCAGCACCGGCATCCGCGAGTACGGGACCCCGAACGGCAGCACGACCACCTCGACCTCATCGGCGGAGTCCGGCAGTTGCTCACCGCCGGTCCACACGTCGGCGACCATCGGTTCGGGCAGGCCGCCCATCAGCGAGACCGCATCTTGCTCCGGAAGCCACACCCTGATCGTCGAGGAAGCCATGACGGCGAGGTTACCTGGTGGCGCCTGAGCCCTCCAGGTCGCGTCGCCACGAGGGAGGCAGGTGACCCGCCGGGTGTTCCGCGGCCTGCGGGGTCAGCGGGATCTCCTCGGGGGACGGATCGGTGGGGCCGGACCCGATGATGACCACCGGGCAGACGGAAGCCCGCAGGCAGGCCCGGGTGACCGGGCCCGCGGCGCGGCGCGGATCCGGGCCGTAGGGCGTCCGGCCGAGCACCAGCATGTCGGCATCGGAGGCGTGGTCGAGTAGCACGCGCGCCGCCAGCCCTTCGGCTATATCGGTGCGCACGGTGACGCCGGGGAACTGGCTGACGGCCTCACCGACCGCCCGGCGCAGCACGTCACGGACCGCGCCCCAGCTTCCCCTGGGATGCCTGGGGACGGGGACGGCGTAGCTCGCGATCTGGTGACACGAAGACTCCAGAGCGAGCACCGCGAGAACCTCAGCGGCACACAAGCTAGCCTCGCGGCACGCCCACCTGAGCGCGGCCACGGACTCCGCTGAGCCGTCGACGCCGACGACAATGCGTCGTACACCGGACTCTGTTGTCATTGACTTCCTACCCGTTCGCAAACTCTGACGTACCGGTCCATCCCGCCACAGGCGTCACGTCAGGGTATCCGGTCGTTACTGACAGTTCCCGATCCTAGACCGCGAGAAGGCTCCTGACGAGGGGCGCGGGCCGCTTTTGTCGGTGCCGACGCCACGCGGGCTCTAGCCGGGCTGGGTCCGGACGGACAGATGGCTGCCGCCGTGGCCCTTGTGCACGCGGACCTGGGCCGGGATGCGCTGCCTCAGCTCGGCGACGTGGCTGACGATGCCGACCATCCGGCCGCCTTCGCGCAGGCCGTCGAGCACGGTCATCACCTCTTCCAGGGTGTCTTCATCCAGGCTGCCGAACCCCTCGTCGACGAACAGCGCCTCGATCCGGGTGCCGCCCGCCTCGGCGGTAACGACGTCCGCGAGGCCAAGCGCGAGCGCCAGGCTGGCCAGGAACGTCTCGCCGCCGGACAGCGTGCTGGTGTCCCGGTCCACCCCAGTCCAGGTGTCGCAGGCCAGCAGGCCCAGCCCGGAACGGCCTGCGCCGCGACGCGCGTCGGTGTGCACGAGCGAGTACCGGCCTGAGGTCATCTTCAGCAGCCGCTCGCTGGCCGCGTCCGCGACCTCTTCCAGCCGCGCGGCCAGCACGAAAGAGGACATCGTCATCCGCAGCGTGTTCGCGCCGCTCCCGGCGGCCAGGTCGGCGAGGCTGCGGGCCAGCGCCGCCCGGTCGGCCAGCGGCCTCAGCTCTTCCAGGCGCGCCCCCAGCTGGGGAGCGAGGCCGGCCAGCTGCTCGGCCTTGTGCTGGGCGCGGTCACGGGCGGCCACGGCGTCGTCGTGGAGCTTGCGCGCGGCTTCGGTCGCGGTGACCGCCCCGGCCACGTCGGCGGGCGGGTCGAGCGGGACGCCAAGATCGGGATCGGCGAGCAGCTCGGCGACGGCCTTGGCCTTGGCCTCGTGCTCGCGGATGGCCCGATCGGCCGCGGCCCTGACGAAGGGCTCCCGCAGGGCCTGACCGACCGCGGCCAGATCAGCGAATCCGGCCCCGGCGGAGGCCTGGGCGGCCAGGTTCCCGGCGCGCCCGGCGTCCTCGCGGGCGCGGGCGGTGGCGTCGGCCGCGTCCGCCGCGGCGGTGAGCGCGTCGGCGGCCGCGCGCACGGCGGCCAACGCCGAATCCAGGTCTGGCTGGCCATCGAGCTGGGCCGCCAGCGTCTCGCGGTGCCGGGCCGAACGCTGCTCCGCCGCGGCGGCCTGATGCCGCTGAGACTCGCGCTGCTCGCCGAGGCCGGCGAGGCGCTTCTCGGCGGCGGTGATGTCCTGGTCGAGCGCGTCGAGCGCGGTCTGGAGATCGCCCAGCCGCGCCGCGGCGGCGGCCAGCCCGGCGGCTTCGGCCTGCAGTTCACCCGAGGTTGTTTCCAGCTGCCTCAGCTCGGCCTGGAGCCAGGCCGGATCAGCGGCGGCCGCGAACCCGGCCTCGGTGAGCCGGGCGGACAAGGTCGCGACGCGCTCGTCGGCGGCGCCCAGCCGCGCCCCGGTCATCTCGGCCCGTTCCGAGGCGGCGGCCGCCTCCGCGTCCGCGGTCTCTTCCTGCTCGCGGGTCACCTGCTCAGCACCGAGCTCACACAGCTCCGGATGGTCGAGCGAGCCGCAGACCGGGCACGGCGCGCCGTCCACCAGGGTGGCGGCAAGCTCGGCGCGCATCCCGTCGACGCGGGCCATCCGCAGCCGGGCCGCCTCGGTGAGGAGTTCGGCGTGTTCTACCTTCGCGGCCACGTAGTCCTCGGACTGACGGACGACGTCGGCTTTGGCTTTGACCAGTGCGTGCGCGTCGTCAGCGGCCCGGCGGTAGCGGTCGGCGCCGGCCGCCGCGGACGGCAGCTTCTGGCCGGCCTCGCGGGCCGCATCGCGCTGGCGGCTGAGCCCGGGACGCTGCTGGCGCTGGCGGCCGAGCTCTTCGGTGGTGGCCTCGATCTCGACGGTGAGCCCGGTCAAGGCGGCCTGAGCGGCGGCGGCGGCCTGGTCCTCGTCGGCTGCCTGCCGGTCCACCGATCGCAGCCCCTCCAGCCGGCCGAACTTCGCGACGTGTTCCTGGGCCGCGCCGCGCAGCCCGGCGGCGCTGGCCGCGGGGTCTTCGGGGTCTTCGGGGTCTTTGAGCTCGGCCCCGGCCTGCCGCCGGGCCTGCTCCTCGGCGGCGCAGGCCTCCGCGAGGGCCGCGGCGGTCCGCTCGGACTCGCCGAGGGCGGGGGCGACCTCCGCAGCCCGGACGGCCGCCCCGAGTTCCCGGCGCAGGTCCTCGACGCCCGGCTCGGCCGCGGTCAGCTGGTCGCGGGTGCGCAGGGCGTCTCGGCGCCTCCGCTGCCGGTCCTGCAGCCGCTCCGTGTCGCGCTGCCGGTCCAGCGCCGTGTCCAGGCCGGCCCGCAGGCCGGCCACTCCGGCGGCGCTGGCGCCGGCTCCGGCGGCGGCCGCCTCGGCGAGCTGAGCGGCCCAGGTGGCCGCCTCGGCGATCGGCGGCGGACCAGGCTCGGGAACCTCGCCCGGCGCTGCCTGCGGTCCGGCGACCTGGGTGACGCGGGCGATCAGGTCCCTGATCCCGAGCTCGGCTTCCTCCACCTCGCGCGCCGCGCTCCGGCGCCGGTTCGCAAGCCACTCCTCCGCCGCGCGGAACCTGTCCGTGCCGAACAGCCGCTGCAGCAGCTTGGCCCGATCCCCGGCGTCGGAGTGCAGGAACTGCGCAAACTGCCCCTGCGGCAGCAGCACGACCTGGAAGAACTGGTCGGCGGACATCCCCATCAGGTCGTTGATTTCCTGGTCGGCCTCGCCGGCCCGGGTGGAGACGGCCGCCCAGGAGGCGCCGGCGAATTCCTCTACGAGGATCTTCGCCTGCTCGGTCGTGGTGCCGCTGCCCCGGAGCTTGGGGCGCTCCTGCTCGGGTTTGCGGGTGATCCGCATCCGGCGGCCGCCGATGGTCGCCTCGAGCCGCACCTCGGTGCGCGTGCCCGCCGCCGCGTGATCCGAACGCAGCCGTCTGGTCTTGCCGCGCTCACCGGGCACCCGGCCGTACAGAGCGAACCCGATCGCGTCGAGCAGCGTGGTCTTGCCCGCGCCGGTCTCGCCGTGCAGCAGGAACAAGCCGGAAGAGGCAAGGTCGTCGAAGCAGACCTCGACGGTGCCTGCGAACGCGCCGAATGCGGTCACCCGGAGCCGGTGCGGGCGCATCAGGCGGCTTCTTCGGCTTCTTCGGCACGGACGGCCTCGAACGCGCCGGCCAGAAGCTGCCGCTCGGACTCGGAGGCGGGCTCGTTCCTGACGTGCCTGACGAACTCGGCGGCGACCGACAGGTCATCACGCCCGGCGATCCTGGCTCGGTAGCCGCGCTCGTCGGGCCGCACGCCCTGCGGTTCGAACGCGAGCACCAGGACGTGCGGGAACCGGGCCCGCAAGGCGTCCATCGCGGCCTCCGGGCGGCTCGGGTCGGTGAGCGTGACCGAGACGAAATCGTCCTCGTACTGAGCGAAGGCGGCCGAGCTGAGCAGGTCTTTCAGCGGTCCGCGCAACACGCTCAGCCGGCGGTGGACCGGCGCGGGCACCCGCTCGGCGCGGATCGCTCCGGCACCGTCCAGCTCGACCAGCCAGCTGCCCTTACGGTGCGTCGCCTCGGAGAACGAGTACGGCAGCGGCGAGCCGCTGTAGCGCAAGTGCCCGGCGATCGTCTGCTGGCCGTGCAGGTGGCCGAGGGCCACGTAGCTGAAATCGTCGAACAGGGTCGGCGGCACCTGGCCGACTCCGCCGACCATGATGTCGCGCTCGGACTCGCTGGCCGCTCCCCCGGCGACCCAGCCGTGCGCCAGCACGACCCGGCGCTGGACGTGGCGGGAGTCGGCATCGGCGCGGATGCACCGGGCCGCGTGCCCGAGCACGCCGACGTGCCCGCGCGGTACCTCGGCCCCGGTTCCCTCGGCTCCGTTTTCCTCGGCGGGGGGGGCTGGGGGGAGGTCGTCGCGGACGGCATCAGGCTCGAGGTACGGCACCCCGTACACGGCCACCGGCCCGTGGGCGTCCTCAAGCAGGACCGGGTGGGCGAGCGCGCTAGGCCGGGTGCGCACATGCACGCCCGCCAGCTCGAAGAGATCACTGCCGAACCCGAGCCGCCGCGCGGAATCGTGGTTGCCGCTGATCAGCACGATCTTCGCGCCGGCGTCGCGCAGCCGGTTCAGGGCGTCCGCGCACAGCTCGACGGCGTCCACCGGCGGCACCGCACGGTCGTAGACGTCCCCGGCGACCAGGACCGCGTCCACCTTCTCCGCGCGCACGGTCTCCACCAGATGGTCGAGGAAGGCAGACTGCGCCGCCCGGAGGTCGGCGCGATGCAGTGACCGCCCGAGGTGCCAGTCAGAGGTGTGCAGCAATCGCATGGGCCGGACCCTAGCGGAGGGCACCGACATTACGCGGCGGAACGCGCTGCCTGCCGCGGCTAGCTCACTGCGGCTAGCTCACTGCGGCCGTGCTGATGGCCCGGCGGCCAGCCAGCTGTCGACCTCGGCCTTCCACCGCGCCTTGTCCGCTTCGGGCGCGAAGCACGCGTCGAATGAGTTCCGCGCCAGCCCGGCGAGCTGCTTGTCGTCGAACCCGAACTCCCGCTGGACCGCAGCCAGGTTGTCATCCACGTACCCGCCGAAGTACGCCGGGTCGTCGCTGTTCACGGTGGCGAGCAGGCCGGCGTCCAGCATGCCGGGGAGAACGTGCTTGCCGAGGTCGGGAACGACGCGGAGCGCGACGTTGGACAGCGGGCACACGGTCAGCGGGATCTGCTGGTCGCGCAGCCTGGCGACCAGTTCGGGGTCTTCCATGGATCGCACCCCGTGATCGACACGCTCGACCTTGAGCAGGTCGAGGGCCTGGCGGACGTAGTCCGGACCGGCCTCCTCCCCCGCGTGCGCCACCAGCCGGAGCCCTTCGGCCGCCGCCAGCTGGTACACCTGTTCGAACAGCGCCGGCGGGTGGCCCACCTCGGTCGAGTCCAGCCCCACGCCGATGAAGCTGTCCCGGAACGGCAGCGAGGCGCGCAGCACCGCGTCGGCGGCGTCCGGGCCCAGGTGACGCAGGAAGCACAGGATCAGGTCGGCGGAGATCCCGTACTCCTTGGCGCCGTCGGCCAGCGCGGCGGTCAACCCGCCGAACACCTCTTCCAGCGGCACCCCGTTGGCCAGGTGGGTCTGCGGGTCCAAGAAGATCTCAGCCCGGCGCACTCCCGCCGCCGCGGCGCGCGCCAGGTAGGCGTGACCCAGGTCGTAGAAGTCCTGCTCGATCTTGAGCACGCGCAGGTTCGCGTAGTGGACGTCGAGAAAGGACTGCAGGCTGTCGAATTGGTACTGCGCGCGCAACTCCTCGACGTCCAGGGTGGGCATCCAGGTGCCGTTGCGCGCCGCGAGATCGACGAGCAGTTCGGGCTCAAGCGTGCCCTCGATGTGAATGTGCAGCTCGGCAACCGGCAGCATGCGTACCTCCCCTAACCAGGGCTCTGCCTGTCTCGGGGCAGGCGGCCACGTTCGTTCACGTTCTGGCGAGATTCTGCCTCATCAGGGTGTTATACGTCTTTTCTTACCCCGAACGAACGGTGGTGTTTCTCCATCGCCGAGCTGAACCCGCACGTAGCGGCCAGATTAGTGCTTCTTCCTCTGAAACTCCTCTCACGCTTCTCCGGATCTTCCTCCCGGGGACGCCGTTTCAGTCCTCGGACCGGATGTCGGTGTCGTCGTCTTCGACCACGTGCATCGCGGCCTCTTCGGCGCTGGCCGCTCCGCCGTCGATACCGGCGTCGCGCGCGACAAGATCGGCCTCCTCGTCCGGATGAGCTCCCTCGTCCTCGGCTACCAGCCGGCCCGCCCGAGGATCAGGGCCGTCGTCGAGCAAGAGCCCGTCGAGGTACTCATCGGCCTCGTCGGCGTCTTCGGCGTCTTCGGGCAGGTCGTCGTCGAGGTCCAGAGCATCATCCGGCTCTTCTTCCGCGAGCAGTTGATCCAGGGATTCACCCGCCTCCTGCTCATCGGCCGTCGAGCCGAACTTCATGGCCGCCGACCAGCGCTCCGGCGGAGCCACCCCCCGGTCCAGGGGATCGTCTTCCGCATCGCCGATCAGGGAGTCGGACGGCTCTTGCACCGAGTAGTCCTCTAGGTCAGCGGACTCATGGCGGGTCTCGTCAGGCATTTAGCTCCTCTCCTCGGACCCATTACGCTACCCGGACCAATCCTGCCCGGCAGCGAACGTGGTCAGTCATTTCGGTTGGGTTCACGCGTCGTGACGACGTTCGGCCCGGCCGTTACCAGCCATCCGACCCGCTCCTCACCTACCCCGAACGCCGGCCAGGCACCCCGAAAGCGCAGCGAGCCCAGCATAACCGCGGCCACAGAACAAAGTCCGTTATCCCTAATTCTTATTGAATAACAGACTTATCTGGGGAAATACTTGCTTAAATAGATGCAAATCACGGACCATGCAGATCGCCAGAGAAATTTCGACAATAGACCATAGTTAGGTGCTAGAGTCGATAACGTCGGCAGGAAACCTATTGAGCTTCACGCTGCCGGTCTGCTTGGACTAGCAAAAGGGCGGACCGGCGCACCGTGGAAGGGAGCCGAAAATTCCCGCAGAAGAACATCCGGCACGACTGGGATATTCAATCCGACAAGGGAATTAGACGTTCGCCAGGTTCCACTAAGGACATACCATGCATAGGCCACTATTCCTAATCACCGCAGGCGGCGTAGCCGCAGGCGTACTCATCATCGGGACGGCATTGCCCATCGCGACGGCCTTGCCCGCCGCGGCAGCAACGTCCGGCCGGGCCGAGATGGCGGCACCGGCCACAGGCCCGGGCGCTAGCGAAGGGACCCCCGTGACGTTCGAGGTCACGACGACGGGAACGCTCGGCGTAACCGTGCCGACCGGCCCGGTTGACCTCGGTACCGGAGCGGTCGGCACGACCATCGGCATCGCAGGCAACCTCGGCGCCGTCACGGTTACCGACAACCGCGCCCTTGACCCTGCCACCTGGACCGCGACGGTCTACTCAACCGACTTCACAAACTCCGTCACTGCGGCAGACGTTATCCCCGCCGGCGATGCAACCTATCTCACGGGCAACGTCGTGACGACCCCTGCGGGCGGCATTAATGCCGTGTCCACCAACGGCGCCACGGCCATCCCGTTGGGCACTACAGCGCCGGGGCAGAGCGTCGTCTCGGAATCCGGTTACGATGGTGACAACAGCGCGCAATGGAGCCCGGAGATCCAGCTAGCCGTCCCCGCCACGGCGGTCCTTGGCACATACGACGCCACCATTACGCATTCCGTGTCCTGACAATCCTGGGAGGATTGTGCGCAGGCTTCCCAGCGCACGCTTGGTGGTGGCTGCGGTGAGGACCGCGGCCACCACTGCGCTCGTGCGCCGATTTCCCGGCGCGGTCATGCTGATGATCGCGATGCTCACGGTAGCCGCCGCGCTCACCACGGCGCTCGCCGGACCCGCCCAGGCGGTGAGCGGGCCGGGGCCGGCGAGGTTCGGTATCAGGCTCGTCGACATCCCGGTGGCTGAAGCCGACAACCCGCGGGCCTATCGTTACATTATCGACCATCTCAACCCGGGCACGACGATCCGCCGGCGGGTCCAGATTGTCAACCTCAGCGCCTCGGCCGCTCACGTAACGGTCTTTCCGGACGCCGCGACTATCCGTGGCGGGTATTTCATCGGCGACGTCGGCCAGACCCCCAGTGACCTGACGACATGGATCACCATGAGCCGGCCCAGCGTGTCCCTGGCCCCGAACGCGAGGGCCATGGTCACGGTCACCATCCAGGTGCCGCGGACCGCCTCCCCAGGGAACCTTTACGGCGTGATCTGGGCGCAGGAAACCGGCGTCGGAAAATCCAGCAACGGCATCAACCTCATTGAGGCCAACCGCGTCGGCATCCGGATTTACCTGTCCGTCGGCCCCGGCGGCCCGCCGCCGGTGAACTTCGACATCACCTCGATTGCCGCGACCCGGTCCGCCCGCGGCCAGCTGCTGGTCCGGGCGCAGGTCCACAACACCGGCGGGCAGGCCATCGACGCCACCGGCACCTTGAAGCTCACCGACGGCCCTGGCGGCCTGACCGCCGGACCGTACCAGGAGACCGGCGTGACCCTCGCCCCCGGTCAGTCCGAGCCGATCAAGGTCGTCCTCAACAAGCAGGTGCCAAATGGCCCGTGGCGCGCGCAAATCGACATGACAAGCGGGATCACTCACCGAAGCGCCGAGGCTACCATCGACTTCTCCCCCGCGGCCGGGGCCAATCGCCGTTACCTGATCGTGGCTGTCATCCTCATCGTCCTGGTGCTCCTCGCCGGGCTGGCCGTGTGGCTCATCCGCCGGAACCGCCGATCCTCGCCCACCCCAGGCCACCCTGAGCTGATGTCTGCCCAGCCGGGACACTAGCCCAGTCGGACTCCGTGACCCGGCCGCTGGCCGGGACCTCCCCTGTCGGATTCAGTTTCCTGGCCGCGGACCTCGCGGGCCGGCTCGCGGGCGGCTCGTGGACGCGATCAACCCTGGATGCTACAGTCCTCGATGAACACAATTTGTTATCATTCAAATACTCTCCGCTAAATACTGGTGAGCGCTACCGGGCTTTTCGCCAGCGGGCGCTGCGGCGGTGCCGCCAGCGATCTCTGCGGGCAAGAAACATGACAACCGGGGGCCGAAGACCATGAGACCGACGTACATTCCCGGACGACTGCGGTGGAATCAGGTACTCGCGGGGGCAGGGTTCGTGACAATCCTGCTCGTCGCGGTGTCGCCGTTCTCGCCGCAGGCTGCGGCGGCAGTTGTGTCCCCGCCCGTCGCGGCGTCCGCCAAGCCGACCGTGGCCCCATCTGCGTCCATCCGGGCCACGACTCCGGCCGCCCGGACCACATCTGCGTCCGCCCAGGCCACGACTCCGGCCGCCGCGGGCGAGCATACGCCGGCGCTTAGCATCGGTGTCACCGACGGCACGAATACGGCGAAGCCGGGCGACTTGCTCAGCTATACGGTGAACATCCGTAACCTCGGATCGGCCAACGCCCCGCCGCTGGAAGTCGCCCTGATGCTGCCGCCCGCCTTCAAGCTGCTGTCCGCCAGCGCAGACGGCGCGAAGGCCGCCGGACAGGTCAAGTGGCACGTGAACCTACCGGCCGGCCACTCCGGCGCCTTCCGCGTCGTGGGCCGGGTCGGCGACACGCCGCGGCAACTCTTGCGGCTCGACGCGATCGCTTGCGCGACAACAGGAAAAGGCGCCAAGCCAATCGTCTGCGCGGCCGCTTCGAACGAGCTGCCGGCCGGCGCCGCCGCAGCCGCCCACGCGCGGCTTGCGGCTGCCCCCTCCGCCAATCACCTGATCCGGTACGTCCTGGTGACCGCGGCGGCGGTCGTGCTCTTGCTTGTGCTCGCTGGGGTCGCCCTGATGGCGCGGCGGAGACTGACCACGAATAAGGGTGCGCGATCCTCGCAGTGACGGTGCCGGCGGAACCGGACCAGCACTGCGGTGACAACCGTCCCTACGACGCGGATTGCGTGATGATGGCCGTGTAGATCCCTATGACGGCGGTGCTGGGGACCGACACCTGGATCTGCGGGTCCCAGGTGGCGGAATTGTCGCCGTTGGCGCCGGTGGCCGTGACGACGGCCTGGGGCGAGCCGGACAGGACGGTGACGGGCGTGGGCGTGAAGGTAGCCGATCCGGTGGTCGTACCGAGTGCATTGATGAGATAGGAAGCGTTACCGGCCTGAATGAGGTCTCCTGAGGTCACGGTGTTGAGGAAGTCAGTTGAGGAGACCGTCGCCGTCCAGCTACCGCCGAGCAGGGCGCGGTTGTCGGTCACCGTGACGGTCCCCAGGCCCGCGGCGGCCGTCCCGCCCGTGACTATCGCGCCAAGGTCGGCGCCCGCCGGAACGCTGATCGACAGCACGCCGGTAAGAACCGCGACGGTGGCGCTGCAGGCCGGATTGATGGTTCCGCTGGGGCAGTTGCTCCCCGGCGCCGCCGAAGTGACGGTGTTGGCCATGATCTTGTCGCCGGTTTCCGGGTCGTCGACCGTCGCCGAGTACGTGACGGTCACGCTGCCGCCGACCGCGAGGTCACCGGTCCAGGTCAGGTCCGGGCTGGCGTACGACACGGTTCCCGCCGTCGCCGCGGCATCGCTGTTGTAGCTGGCGTCGTCAAGGACCCCCGTCAGGTTGTCGGTGACGGTGGCGCCGGTGTACGGGGTCTGCCCGGTGTCGGCGACGGTGATCGTGTAGTGCACGGCGCCGCCGGGTGAGGCGGTGCCGGTGTCGGCGGTCTTGGTGATGGTCAGCGCGGGAATGAGGTCCTGGACTGAGGTGGTGCACGCGGCGGCGGTTCCGCCGACCAGGCAGTTGCTGCCCACCGCGCCCGAGGTGACCGTGTTGACGAGAAGCTTGTCCCCGGTGTCGGGGTTGTTCACGGTGACGGAGTAGGTGATCGTGGCCGACGCGCCGACGGCCAGGTTCCCGGCCCAGGTCAGGACCGGGCTGGCATAGGACACCGTGCCGGCGGTCGCGCTCACGTCGCCGTTGTAGCCGGCGTCGGTAAGGACCCCGGTCAGGTCGTCGGTGACGGTGGCGCCGGTGTAGGGGGTCTGGCCGGTGTCGGTCACCGTGATCGTGTAGCCCACCGTGGCTCCGGGGGTGGTGGTGCTGACGTTCGCGGTCTTGGTGATGGTCAAGCCCGGCACCAGGACGGTGACCGAGGCTGAGCAGCGCGGGTCGGTGCCGCCGGGCGGGCAGTTGCTGCCGGGCGCAGTGCTGGTGACGGAGCCGGTGAGCACCGTACCTGGGGGGACGGGGTTATCCACCGTGAAGGTCCCGGTGACGGTGACCGTCCCGCCGACCGGGATGTCCCCGGTCCACAAAACGCCGGTGCTGGTGACGACCAGCGTCCCGGAGGTCGCGGTCTGGTCGCCGTCGGGAGTCGCGTGGTCGAGCACCTGGCTGGCGCCGAGCACGATCGTGATCCCGTCGTAGGGGACCTGGCCGGTATTGGTGAACGTCGAGGTAAGCCGGAACACCCCGCCCGGCGTGATGGTGGCCACGCTCGACTGGGCAACGATCAGCAGCTGGGCCACCGCGACCGTCACCGAGCACCGGGGATCGGTGCTGCCGGAGGCGCAGTTGCTGCCCGCCGTGGCCGAGGTGACCGTGTTGGCCAGGATGCCGCCGCCGGTGTCGGGGTTGTCCACGGTGACGGTGTAGGTGATGGTGGCCGACGCGCCGACGGCCAGGTTCCCGGTCCAGGTCAGGACCGGGCTGGCATAGGACACCGTGCCGGCGGTCGCGGTCGCGTCGGCGTTGTAGGCGGCGTCATCTAGCACGCCGGTCAGCGGGTCGGTGACCGTGGCCCCGGTGTAGGGGGTCTGCCCGGAGTCGGTCACCGTGATCGTGTAGGCCACCACCCCGCCGGGGGTGGCGGTGGCCACGTTCGCGGTCTTGGCGATGGTCAGGCCCGGAGTCAGCACCGTGACGGTGGCGGTGCAGGCGGCGTTCTGGCCGCCGGCCGGGCAGCTGCTGCCGGCGGCGGCCGAGACCGCGGTGTTGGTCATGACCTTCCCGCCGGTATCAGGGTTGTCCACCGTGACGGAATAGGTGATCGTCGCGGTGGCGCCGGCGGCCAGGTTCCCGGTCCAGGTCAGGACCGGGCCGGCATAGGACACCGTGCCGGCGCTCGCGGCGGCGTCGCCGTTGTAGACGGCGTCGCCCAGGACCCCGGACAGCGAGTCGGTCACGGTCGCGCCGGTGTACGGGGTCTGCCCGGAATCGGTCACCGTGATCGTGTAACCCACCGCCTGGCCGGGAACCGCGAACGTGGCATTCGCGGTCTTGGTGATGGTCAGGCCGGGAGTCAGCACCGTGACGCTCGCCGAGCAGCGCGGGTCGGTGCCGCCGGACGGGCAGTTACTACCCGGCGTACTAGTGGTGATGGGGGAGGTGAGCACCGTGTTCAGCGGGACGGGATTATCCACCGTGAAGCTGCCGGTGACGGTGACCGTCCCGCCGACCGGGATGTTACCGGTCCACAAAAGGCCGGTGCTGCCGACGGTCAGCGTCCCGGAGGTCGCGGTCTGGTCGCCGTCGGGAGCGGCGTAGGCGAGCAACGAGGCGCTGGCGCCGAGCACGATCGTGATCCCGCTGTAGGGGACCTGGCCGGTGTTGGTGAACGTGGAGGTGAACCGGATCACCCCGCCCGGCGTGGTCGTGGCCACGTTCGCCTGGTTGACGATCAGCAGCTGGGCCACGGTGACCGTCACGGAGCACCGGGCGTCAGTGCTGCCCGACGCGCAGTTGCTGCCGGCGGTGGCCGAGGTGACCGTGTTGGCCAGGATGCCGCCGCCGGTGTCGGGGTTGTCCACGGTGACGGAGTAGGTGATGGTGGCGACGGCGCCGACGGCCAGGTTCCCGGTCCAGGTCAGGACCGGGCTGGTGTAGGACACGGTGCCGGCGGTCGCGGTCGCGTCGGCGTTGTAGGCGGCGTCGGCCAGCACCCCGGTCAGCGGGTCGGTGACCGTGGCCCCGGTGTAGGGGGTCTGCCCGGAGTCGGTCACCGTGATCGTGTAGGCCACCGTGCCGCCGGGGGTGGCGGTAGCGACGTTCGCGGTCTTGGCGATGGTCAGGCCCGGGGTCAGCACGATGACGGTGGCGGTGCAGGCGGCGTTCTGGCCGCCGGCCGGGCAGCTGCTGCCGGCGGCGGCCGAGACCGCGGTGTTCGTCATGACCTTCCCGCCAGGGTCGGGGTTGTCCACCGTGACCGAGTAGGTGATCGTCGCGGCGGCGCCGGCGGCCAGGTTCCCGGTCCAGGTCAGGACCGGCCCGGCATAGGACACCGAGCCGGCGCTCGCGGCGGCGTCGCCGTCGTAGGCCGCGTCGTTAAGGATCCCGGTCAGGTCGTCGGTGACGGTCGCGCCGGTGTACGGGGTCTGCCCGGTGTCGGTCACCGTGATCGTGTAGCCGACGGTGGCGCCGGGCACGACCGCCGTGGCGTTCGCGGTCTTGGTGATGGCCAGGCCCGGGGTCAGCACCGTGACGCTCGCCGCGCAGCGCGGGTCGGTGCTGCCGGACGGGCAGTTGCTGCCGGGCGCGCTGGTGGAGTCGGTGATGGTGAGCACCGTGTTCAGCGGGACGGGGTTGTCCACCACGGCGGTGCCGGTGATGGTGACCGTCCCGCCCACCGGGATGTCCCCGGACCACGAGACGCCGTTGCTGGTCACGGTCAGCGTCCCGGAGGTCGCGGTCTGGTCACCGTCGCCGGTGGTGGCGCCGGCGAACGAGGCGCTCAGGCCGGGCACAATCGTGATCCCGGTGTAGGGGACCTGGCCGGTGTTGGTGAACGTGGAGGTGAACCGGATCACCCCGCCCGGCGTGGTCGTGGCCACGTTCGCCTGGCTGACGATCAGCAGCTGGGCCACGGTGACCGTCACAGTGCACCGCGCGTCGGTACTCCCGCTGGCGCAGTTGCTGCCCGCCGTGGCCGAGGTGACCGTGTTGGCCAGGATGCCGCCGCCAGTATCGGGGTTGTCCACCGTGACGGAGTAGGTGATCGTGGCCGACGCGCCGACGGCCAGGTTCCCGGTCCAGGTCAGGACCGGGCTGGCATAGGACACCGTGCCGGCGGTCGCGGTCGCGTCGGCGTTGTAGGCGGCGTCGGCCAGCACCCCGGTCAGCGGGTCGGTGACCGTGGCCCCGGTGTAGGGGGTCTGCCCGGAGTCGGTCACCGTGATCGTGTAGCCCACCACCCCGCCCGGCGCGGCAGTGGCCACGTTCGCGGTCTTGGCGATGGTCAGGCCCGGAGTCAGCACCGCCACGGTGGCGGTGCACGCGGCGTTCTGGCCGCCGGCCGGGCAGGTGCTGCCGGCCGCGGCCGAGACCGCCGTGTTGATCATGACCTTCCCGCCGGCATCAGGGTTGTCCACCGTCACCGAGTAGGTGATCGTCGCGGCGGCGCCGGCGGCCAGGTTCCCGGTCCAGGTCAGGACCGGGCCGGCATAGGACACCGTGCCGGCGGTCGCGGCGGCGTCGCCGTTGTAGGCCGCGTCGCCCAGCACCCCGGCCAGCGAGTCGGTCACGGTCGCGCCGGTGTAGGCGGTCTGCCCGGTGTCGGTCACCGTGATCGTGTAGCCCACCGGCTGGCCGGGAACCGCGAACGTCGCGTTCGCGGTCTTGGTGATGGTCAAGCCGGGAGTCAGCACCGTGACGCTCGCCGAGCAGCGCGGGTCGGCGCTGCCCGATGGGCAGTTGCTACCGGACGCGCTGGTGGAGTCGGTGATGGTGAGCACGGTGTTCAGCGGGACGGAGCTGTCCACCGTGGCCGTGCCGGTGAGGACGACCGTCCCGCCGACCGGGATGTCCCCGGTCCACGAGGCGCCGGTGCTGGTCACGGTCAGCGTCCCGGAGGTCGCGGTCTGGTCGCCGTCGGGAGCGGTGTACGCGAATGCGGCATTGCCGTTGGGCACGATCGTGATCCCGTCGTAGGGGACCTGGCCGGTGTTCGTGAACGTGGAGGTGAAGCCGGCCACCCCGCCCGGTGTGGTGGCCGGCACATTCGCCTGGACGACGATCAGCAGCTGGGCCACTCCGACCGTTACGGTGCACCGGGGATCGGTACTGCCGGACGCGCAGTCGCTGTCCGGGGATGTCGAGCTGATCGTGTTCGCGAGGATCATGCTGCCGGTGTCGGGGCTGTCCACGGTGACCGAGTAGGTGATGCTGACTACGTCGCCCGCCGGGACGGTCCCTGTCCAAGTCAGTTCCGGGCTAGTGTAGGTAACAGCGCCGGCGGTGGCACTCGCGTCGCCGTTGTAGGCCGCGTTGGCCAGCACCCCGGTCAGGTCATCGGTGAACGTGGCCCCGGTGTAGGGCGTCTGTCCGGAGTTGGCGACTGTGATCGTGTAGTCCACTGTTCCGCCGGGCGTGGTGGAAGCGACGTTCGCCGTATTGGTAAATGTCAGCGTTTGGGTAGCCACCAGGTCGACGGTGGCGGTGCAGCGGGGATCGGTGCTGCCGGAGGCGCAGTTGCTGCCGGCGGTGGCCGAGGTGACCGTGTTGGCCAGGATGCCGCCGCCGGTGTCGGGGTTGTCCACGGTGACGGTGTAGGTGATGGTGGCCGACGCGCCGACGGCCAGGTTCCCGGTCCAGGTCAGGACCGGGCTGGTGTAGGACACGGTGCCGGCGGTCGCGGTCGCGTCGGCGTTGTAGGCGGCGTCGGCCAGCACCCCGGTCAGCGGGTCG
>Ga0302184_10000464_pt1 | contig 26771 bp, 23 predicted proteins | sample I_Palsa_N3_3_FD_200233 | JGI IMG/M metagenome (GOLD analysis project Ga0302184, IMG submission 200233) | Peat permafrost microbial communities from Stordalen Mire near Abisko, Sweden - I_Palsa_N3_3 | ecosystem: Environmental > Terrestrial > Soil > Palsa > Peat permafrost | place: Sweden...
TTCCCGGCGCCGTTCGGGCCGAGGAACCCGGTCACCACGCCCGGCTGCACCACGAAGCTCAGTCCGTCGACGGCGGTCTTGTCGCCGTACCGCTTGGTCAGGCCGTCAATCTCGATCATGTTGCGTCCCTTCATCAGTTAGTGCTGATGATCGGAACGTTACGGACCTGGAGACCGGCGGCCATCTATCTGCAGACCGCTCTTTCTCCGCGGCCTAGGCCCGCAGGCATAGGCCGATGAGCCGACGTCTGGCTGGTGCGGCGGCTGGCCCTACTGGGGCGGCCGTCCGAGGGGCGGGCGTTTGGGGGGGATGGCGGGAGTGGGATGCGGGCGGGGACCTGACCACAGCGCGGGGACGGCGTCGACGGCGAAGGCCACCTTGTACGCGGCCAGCTCGTAGTTGGCCCGCCAGCCGACGAAGTCCGGCCACGCGTCGGCGGGCTCGCGCTCGATCGGGAAGCTGACCTCGCGCATCCGGTCGACCGCGACGAGGAACTCCTGATAGGTCAGGCTGATCTCGCGGGGCAGATCGCGCTCGTCAGGTATGTCGAGATCCATCGCCTGCGCGATGCGGTTGAAGCAGGTGAATCCGCTGCGCAGGCACAGGCGGGCCGGTACCACCGGCGCGGCTTGCGGCGAGAGCGCCAGGTACAGCGCCGCGGAGTCCAGCACGGCGAGCAGAGAGGTCACCCAGGACGACAGCGCGCCGGGCGAGCGGAACCGCACCAGTGTCAGGTAGGTGGTGTGGCTTTCCGCCACGTCGGCGGCCCAGCGTTCCCACTGGGCGTACAGGTCGGGCATGGTGTCGAGGGTCGACATCCCCGAGCCGAGCGCGTAGTGGGTGCGCGCCAGGAGTTCCGGGCCCCAGGACGGGATGCCGGCCCGCGCGTTCAGCAGGGCGACCTCGGTCTCCCTCCGGTTGAACGCGGCGTACAGGGTCGGCAGGTAGGCGATCAGCAGCGTGACGATGATCAGGCCGGTCGCCGCGGCGGCGAAGACGACCGCTGCGGGCGCGGCCCCAGCCGGCTCGTCGAATCCGAGCGTGAACAGCGCGGACCCGGACGCAATGAAGGCCGAACCCACGCCGTGGCCGGTGAGCGGCCACAGCAGCAGCGCGTACCCGGCGAAGGCGGTACCCAGCCAGAGGGCCAGGTGGGTGAGCAGCATCGTGGCCGGCAGCATGGTGAGCACCCGGTCACGTCGGTGGTAGTCGTCGATGTTCCTGGCCAGCAGGTTGAATACGATCACGACGCCGCGGTCCGCTAGCTCCGTCGTCCGGCTGGCGACCGAGCGCGACACGATGAGGGTCACGATGACGCTGAACCACGCCGTGAGCACGAGCAACAGGCCGGCCACACCGGCCACCGACCTGGCCGCGAGCGGCACCACCATAGGTTCTCCTTGACGTCCCGTAGCTCCTCCGCCACGCCCGGTACCGGGAATACCGGACCCGTTACGGCGCTTTACTGGTATCGCTTTGGGAGGACAGCTGCTGCGATGCGCGAGAATTACTGCTTTAAGTGCGGATGCTACACACCTATCGACGACGTGACGAAACTCTGTGATGCCTGCTACGGCTGCTGGCCCGCGACCAAACGGCCCGGCGCCTGAGACATGCCCACGTCGGTACTCGGGCGGAACCCGCCATTGGCGGCATGGCTGATATCTTCGTGCATTGCTGGTTAACTGTCTGCTTGGACAATAAGACGTGACGTAATCGGCCTAGGCCATATACAGGACGCCACGCTTAGTTCGGTCGTAGCGCAGCATTAACCGCCGGCCGAACAGCGCCCACACGACCTTGCCGGGGTCGCTGGGCGCGAAACCCCACTGGTCGCTCAGGGCGCAGATGATCTGCAGTCCGCGGCCGGTCTCGGCGAAAGAACCGCGGGTCTGGAGTACCGGAGCCGCTCGGCTCGGGTCGGCGACCGCGCACAGGACGCCGGAGGAGGGCTGCAGCAGGCCGAACCGGATCGGCCGCCTCGGCCGGGGTTCGCCGGGTCCCGGCACGGCGTGCCGCAGCGCGTTGGTGAGCAGCTCAGAGACCACGATCGCGATGTCCTGGCTGCGGTCGGCGGTGCCCCAGCGCTGCAAGGTGGCGATGGTGAAGTCCCGGGCGGTGCGAACTGATCCGGTGCCCGGGCCGAGCGTCCGGGTGGCGACCCGGGGCAGCGGGACCGGTCTGGTCGGGGCCGGATCCGGCGATGACCGCCAGCTGCCGCTGGTCAGGCCGGCCATCTCGGCGGCCAGCGTCAGCCAGCGGGCGCCGATCCTGGCCTCAAGCGGAGCCGGGTGCGCAGCCTCAAGCGGAGCCAGGTGCGCGGCCCGGGCCCTCGCGTATTCGTGGATCATTAATAACCCCCGTCGGTGCTCAGTGGCCGCGCTTACCGGTTCCCAGATGCCATCCGGTGATCGCCGTAGGCTCTCCGCGCCCGGCGACGATCCGGGCGGTCCGGATCATGGCCGTGTGACGGTCCCACGGGACGACGGGCTGGCAGGCCCGGAAGTTCGGATCGGCCTGCTGGCAGCGGGGGCAGGCCAGCCGGCCGAGGGCGTCGATGCGCCAGCCTGCGCCGATCGCGCGGGCGCGCATGTCACCCTCGCCGAGCGCGGCCGGATCGGCATGCCAGGAGATGCAGGAGCCCATCTCGCACCACATCACCGGCATCCGGAGCTGATCACCGATCACGGCCCGCACCGCAGGCCCGGCGGGGGCTTCTGGCCGGGCATCGCGGACGGGCTCGGGGCGGGCATCGGCGGGGGGCTCGGGGCGGTCGTGGCTGACGGACTCGGGGTGGTCATCGGCGGGGGGCTCGGGGCGGTCGTCGGTGCGTAGCTCGGCGAGCCAGTCGTTCAGCTGGAGCATGGTGGCGTCGTCTGACCGGATCTTGCTCTTCATGTCGGGCCTCCCGTTGAGCCAGCGGTGAGCGCCGTCCAGCTGCGGGTGACCTGCATGTGACAGGCGCTGCAGTGGGATGACGGGCCGGATGGCGACTGTGTGTCCAGGCGCCTCAGGCCTCGGGGCGGCCGACGGGGTATACGTCTGCCGCCACTGCGCTTACCTCCCCTGACAAGCGCCCGGGCTCACCGTTCTGGTTTAAGCCTTCACGGTTCCGACTCTAAATTACAACTGGATATACTTGCGATAAATATTTGGCTTACTTGCGAACCGATAGGCGCGCCATGTGGACAAATTGCGGTTTTTCTTTATGCACAGGATGTGGATGGAGTTCCTGCAGCTAAAGGCCCTGTTTAAAGAGATCCCTGCACCTGGATCCACAGCATTTCCCGGCGGTACGCAGAGGACAAGTGCCGTTATGCACAGGCCATCCACAGGTTTGTGCACAGCCGGCTACCTCCACGCGAACACGGGCTGGTCGAAATGCGACACCCTGGTGGTGTGGCCTTGCCGGGCCACCTGGCAGAACTGGTAGATGATGGCCGCTGTGGGCGCGTAGACGAAACTGCCCCGCAGCGGCAGCCGGAGGACCGGCCGCTGCGACTCCGGAATGCGCAGCAGCTGCGCTGGCTGGTCAAGATCGGCCAGCGGGATCACGTAGATCCGGGCCACCTCGGACTCGGGGCCCATCATCGGGGCGCCCACCGGTCCTCCCCACACGATCACGGGTGTGATGAGGTAACCGGACCGTGTGACGTAGTCGTCGAGAACGCCGAGGACATCGCTAGCCTGCACCGCGACGCCCGTTTCCTCGCGCAGTTCCCTCCTGGCCGCTTCCTCGACAGACTCGCCGGGGTCGCGGCTCCCGCCCGGGAGCGCCCACTGGCCGGGGTGGTTACGCAGGTTCGCCGCGCGCCGGGTGAGGAGCAGGCAGAGCGCACCCTGCCGGACCACCAGGCAGAGCGCCACCGACGCGGCCCGCAGGCCGGGCCGGTCAATCGGGATCCGCTGGAAGCCGGCGAGGTTCGCCTCGATGGCGGTCCTGTCGTCGGCGGTGGGGCTCACGTCGTACGCTTGGTCGACCGTCGCCTGCGGAGGAAGGCCAGCTCGTCGACGGGGCCGAGCCTTTCCCGCAGGCGGTCAAGGACCGCAGCCGCTTCTGCCTCGCTGGGCGCCTTGTGCCAGGCCAGCAGCAGCGTCATCGAATCGGCGTAGTCGGGCTGCTTGAAGAATTTGCCGTCTTCGTCTTCGATTTCGTTCGGCTCGACGACGAGTTCGGTGCCCGCGGGGTCGTGCGCCAGGAAGTACTCCCCCCGGTCGGCGCTTTTACGCCGCTCGAAGGTAACGCCGGCCCCGGCGGCGATAAGATCGCTTACCCGCTTGGTGTCGGCGTCTGGCGAACCGTAGAAGTCATAAATCCGGGTCACCGAGCCCTGGCCGGTTTGCGGCAGTTGCGGCGTCATCGCTACTCGTCGTCTTCCATGGCCATCGCCTCCGCTTCTGCCTCGGCTTCGGCCTCCGCTTCTTCTTCCGCGATTTCGGCCTGTTCTTGCTGTTCCGCCTGCTCAGCCGCCTGGACCTGCTCGGCGGTCCGGTCCGTCTCGGCGGTTTGTATCTGCTCATCGTAATACCGGGTCACGGCGGCGCTGTCGGGCGCCACGATGTTGTCGCCGCGCGCGTCGATGGCGTTTTGATCGGCGTAGATCATGAAGCTCACCTTGGGCCCGGTGCCCGAATTCAATTCTTCTGCCAGGTCGGAAAGGCCGAGTTCGTCCAGATCAGAGGCGTTCAGCGGGGCCGTCCTGGTGCCGCCGCCGCGCAGCTGGAGGCCCAGTTCCTTGGCCTGGGCGAAAAGGTCAGGATCGGCAATCGCCAGATCGTAGTCGCCGGGCGGATTGTCATCGGTGACCGTTTCCCCGGTACGGAACCGGATACCGGTGACCGAACTGCCCCGGAAGGCGACCGTCGCGTTCGGGTATCCGGCCGCGGCCAGTCCCTCGTTCACCTGCTGGGCGAACTGCAGATAGGCCCGGGTGCCGGAAAAGCCGATCGGAATCGCCGCGCTGGCCAGGATGGTCAGCACGTTTTGATGGTCCGAGGCGGCCGGCTGGCTGATCTGCTTGCCGTTCTTCGTGGTGCGCAGGACGCTGGCCAGGCTGACGGCCGCGGCGGCGGTCCCGGGCCGGGACCAGAAGTCGTGCAAGAACGCCGGGTCGCCGGCGTGGTCGGTAATGTCCCGGGCGATGGCCGCGATGGCGGCGCGCGCCGCGGCGGGGTCCGTCCGCGCCAGCGCGACGGCGCTGGCCAGATCCTGGGCGTCCAGTTGGGAGTCGGCTTGATCGAGGGCCGGTCCGGACCAGGGAATCCAGGCGACGCCGCCAAGGACCAGGTCGATGTTGACCGGATTGGCCATAAACGCGGCGGCCAGGTTGGCCCGGGCCCGCATGTCGGCCGCGTCCGGCACCGAGCGAGCCTCGGCGCGCCGCAGCGGGCCGAGATCGACCGGGCTGCCCGCTCCGCTCGACCAGTACTCGTTGAGGGTGTTCACGATGACGGGCACGTTCGCCGCCAGCGTGTCACGCAGGTTTTCCAGCGCCGCGGCGGCCTGCGCCACCCGTTCCGGATCGACGCCTACCTCGTTGTCCACCGCAGCGATGCTACTCCCAAGGTCGTATCCTCGCGCGTGACAGGCATCTACCGGCGGCGATTGGCGCTTTGATGGTGAACGAACGTGGTCCGGTCACGGCCTTCGGCCCGGACTTCCCCTTCCCGTTCGACGACTGGATCTCGCACCCGGCCGGGCTGGGCTCGATCCCGGCCGAACATCACGGCGAGCAGGTCGCCGTGGTCGGCGCGGGCATCTCCGGGCTGGTCGCCGCGTACGAGCTGATGAAGCTCGGGATCAGGCCGGTGATCTACGAGGCCTCGCGGATCGGCGGGCGGCTGCGTTCGCAGGCGTTCGAGGGAGCCGAGGGCATGGTCGCGGACCTGGGCGGGATGCGCTTCCCGGTGTCGTCGACGTCCTTCTACCACTACGTCGACATGCTGGGCCTGGAGACCCGGCCGTTCCCGAACCCGCTGACCGAGGCGGCCGGAAGCACCGTCATCGATCTCGAGGGCGTGACGCATTACGCGCGCACGCTTGAGGACCTTCCGCCGATGTTCACCGAGGTCGCTGACGCGTGGGCGCAGGCCCTGGAGGAGGTGCGCTTCACCGCCATCCAGGACGCGATCCGGGCCCGCGACGTCGCCGCGCTCAAGTCGTGCTGGAACGACCTGGTGCTCCGCTGGGACGACCGCACGTTCTACGACTTCGTGGCGACCTCGAAGGCGTTCTCCTCGCTGTCGTATCATCATCGCGAGGTCTTCGGCCAGGTCGGGTTCGGCACCGGCGGCTGGGACTCGGACTACCCGAACACCATGCTGGAGATCTTCCGGGTCGTGATGACCAGCTTCGACGAGAACCAGCGGCTGGTGGTCGGCGGCGCCGAGCAGGTTCCCCGCGGGATCTGGCGCCATCGCGCGCCCCGGCTCGCCCACTGGCCGGCCGGTACCTCGCTGGCCTCGCTGCACTCCGGCGCGCCCAAGGCCGGCGTCGCGAAGATCGCGCGCGACCCCGACGGCCGGCTCGCGGTCACCGACGCCTGGGGGGATGCCCGCCGGTACCCGGCGGTACTGATCACCTGCCAGGGCTGGCTGCTCACCACGCAAATCGACTGTGAGGAGTCGCTGTTCTCCCAGAAGATATGGACGGCGCTTGATCGCACCCGTTACATGCAGTCATCCAAGACCTTTGTGCTGGTGGACCGGCCGTTCTGGAAGGATAAAGATCCACGTACCGGGCGCGACGTCATGAGTATGACGCTGACCGACCGGCTGACCCGGGGCACCTACCTGTTCGATAACGGTCCGGGCCAGCCGGGGGTGATCTGCCTGACCTACTCCTGGATGAGCGACGCGCTGAAGATGCTGCCCGAGCCGGTCGACCGCCGGGTCCGGCTCTCGCTCAACGCCCTGGGCAAGATCTATCCCGACGTGGACATCGCCGGGCACATCATCAGCGACCCGATCACCGTGTCCTGGGAGGCGGACCGGCACTTCCTGGGCGCGTTCAAGGGCGCGCTGCCCGGGCACTACCGGTACAACCAGCGGATGTACGCCCACTTCAGGCAGGATGACATGCCGCCGGAACAGCGGGGCATCTTCATGGCCGGAGACGACGTCTCCTGGACCCCCGCGTGGGCCGAAGGCGCCGTCCAGACCTCGCTGAACGCGGTCTGGGGGATCATGCATCACTTCGGTGGCCGGACCTACCCGGACAACCCGGGGCCCGGCGACGTGTTCGCCGAGATCGGGCCGATCGAACTGCCCGACTGAGCCGTCGCGCTGGCGGTCGTTGGGGCGAGGCGGTCACGGGCCTTGGCCTGGACGCGGCCAGGTGCCGGAGGCGGCGGATTCGGCCATCGCGATGGCGATTTCCGCCACCAGGTTGGGGTAGCTGGCGCGGGCGGCGCTGGCCAGCCGGACGGTGCCCGCGGGATCGACGACCAGGACGAGCCGGCCGTCGGCGAGCGCTTTGGTCAGGCGGGCCGCGGCTTCGGTGTCCTCGCGGCCGTCGGCGTGGGCGGTCAGGACGTCCCTGATCGAGGTGCGCAGGCGCAGCAGGCCGGCGTGTTCTGAGGTGGTCAGGCCGGCCTCGGCGGGCAGCAATCCCGCCGTGCGGAGCCAGCCGGCCGCCGACTCGCGGCTGCGCAGGGGGTCCGTGGCCGGGTCCGTGCTCAGCGTGGCGGCGAAGGACTGAATCAGGTGCAGCGGGCCAGGGTCGCCGCTGGCGGAGTCGCCGCTGGCGGAAGAGTCAAGGTGGGGCATATCCGATGGTAACGTCGGGCCAGCCCGAGCCGTTGGGTCCGTGACCCAGCCAATTGAGGTTGCCCGCCCGGCGGGATGTCCCGGCGGGTCAACTGGATGGGCGCTCGTGCGGGATGGACGGCCGGGTGACCGGGATGATGCGGGCAAGGCTGTCCAGACCGGCGAAGTCAGCAGGATTAGTCGTATACAGCGGCAGCCCTTCCGCTATCGCTGTAGCCGCGATCATCAGGTCCACGACTCTGCCTCGCGGTTTGCGGCCAGCGGCGATGACCGCTGCCGTCACGCTGCCGAAGATGCGGGCCGCCTCGGCGTCGAACGGTACCGGTTCAAATTCGCTTTCAGCGCGCTGCAGGACTTCCAGACGCCGCGCGCGCTCGGCACGCTCGTCATAGGCGCCTTGCTCGTGGTTGCTGCGAACCTCATGCGGCCCAGCGGACAGCTCCGCCAGCGTAACGGCGCTGATGGCCATCTCATCGGGCAGCTCGGCCGGGTCGATCCACCGCCGCAGGATCAAGATATTGGTGTCGAGCATGCCCTGCCGGGGCTGCTCACCGCTCATAAGGGCTGCCAGCCTCATGATCAAGCGCCGCATCCTGGTCGGCGCGGAACGCTTCCAGGTCAACCGCAGGGGCATTACGCGACATGGCAATGAACTCCTGCCTGGGGACGAGCCGACGGCGGCGCCGAAGCGGGATCAGTTCCCCGATTCGATGGCCGTCCCGGGTGACCGTAAAGGACTGCCCGTGCTCAACGGCGTCCATGATCTCCCGCGACTTGGTCCGCAAGTCGCGCTGCGTGATCTCTGGTTGTCCGCTCATCTCATCATGGTAGCACTGCGTGCTATCGAGTGCTACAGGCCGCGCAGGCGCCGCCGCTGGCCAGCAGCGGTCCGAACGACGTTGCATGATCATGCACTCGTATGCATATACTTGCACTCGTGTCCAAGGTGCTTAGTTCCCTGCCCGTCGGCGATCGCGTCGGTATCGCATTCTCCGGCGGCCTCGATACCTCAGTGGCGGTCGCGTGGATGCGCGAGAAGGGTGCCGTGCCGTGCACCTACACCGCCGACATCGGCCAGTACGACGAGCCTGACATCGCCTCGGTGCCCGGGCGCGCCGCGGCGTACGGCGCGGAAGCCGCCCGGCTGGTCGACTGCCGAGCGGCTCTGGTGGAGGAAGGGCTCGCGGCGCTGGCCTGCGGGGCGTTCCATGTCCGGACCGGCGGCCGCGCCTACTTCAACACCACCCCGCTCGGGCGGGCCGTCACGGGCACCCTGCTGGTGCGCGCGATGCTCGAAGACGACGTGCGGATCTGGGGGGACGGCTCCACCTACAAGGGCAATGACATCGAGCGGTTCTACCGTTACGGCCTGCTGGCCAACCCTTCCCTGCGGATCTACAAGCCGTGGCTTGACGCCGCCTTCGTCAGCGAACTCGGCGGCCGCAAGGAGATGTCGGAGTGGCTGCTGGCCCGCGGCCTGCCCTACCGGGACAGCACGGAGAAGGCCTACTCCACCGACGCGAACATCTGGGGCGCGACGCACGAGGCCAAGGTGCTCGAGCACCTCGAGGTGGGCATCGAGATCGTCGAGCCGATCATGGGCGTGCGGTTCTGGGACCCCGCCATCGAGATCGCCGCCGAGGACGTCACGATCGGCTTCGAGCAGGGCCGGCCGGTGACCATCAACGGCAAGGAATTCACCTCCGCCGTCGACCTGGTGCTTGAGGCCAACGCCGTCGGCGGCCGGCACGGCCTGGGCATGTCCGACCAGATCGAGAACCGGGTCATCGAGGCCAAAAGCCGGGGCATCTACGAGGCGCCGGGCATGGCGCTGCTGCACGCGTCGTACGAGCGGCTGGTCAACGCGATCCACAACGAGGACACCCTCGCCAGCTACCACAACGAGGGACGGCGGCTTGGCCGGCTGCTGTACGAAGGCCGCTGGCTGGACCCGCAGGCCCTGATGCTGCGCGAGTCGCTGCAGCGCTGGGTCGGGACGGCGGTCACCGGGGAGGTGACCCTGCGGCTGCGGCGCGGCGAGGACTACTCCATCCTGGACACTTGCGGGCCGGCCTTCAGTTACCACCCGGACAAGCTCTCCATGGAACGGACCGTCGACTCTGCCTTCGGCCCGGCCGATCGCATCGGCCAGCTGACCATGCGCAACCTCGACATCGCCGACTCGCGCGCCAAGCTCGAGCAGTACGCCGAGCTCGGCATCCTCGGCAGCCCGCACCCGGCGCTGGCCGGCACCGCGCAGGCGGCCGCGGCCGAGCTGATCGGCGCGCTGCCCCAGGGCGGCGCCGAGGCGATCGCCTCCCGCGGGCAGGTCCCCGGCGAAGAGCTGCTTGATCACGCCGCGATGGAGTCCGGCACCGACTGACCAGCCACCGGGAACGGGTCAGTGGCATCAGGGATCCGATTCCCTAGGTTCATCGCGGCGATAGCCAAGTGGCCTGGAGTGCTCACAGAAAGATAGTTAGCCTGGGGATACGGACGCTTCGGCGTTAACGCTTGGACTAACGGAGGCAGCGCATGGGCACGATCACGACGACCGATGGCACCGAGATCTTCTACAAGGACTGGGGCTCGGGCCAGCCGATTGTCTTCAGCCACGGCTGGCCGCTGTCGGCCGATGACTGGGACACCCAGATGCTGTTCTTCCTGCTGCACGGCTACCGCGTCATCGCCCATGACCGGCGCGGGCACGGACGCTCCACGCAGACCAGTGACGGTCACGACATGGACCACTACGCCGACGACCTAGCCGCGGTGACCGCGCATCTCGATGTCCAGGACGCCATCCATGTCGGGCACTCCACCGGCGGCGGCGAAGTCGTGCGCTACCTGGCCAGGCACGGGGAGAGCCGGGTGGCCAGAGCAGTCCTGATCAGCTCGGTGCCGCCGCTGATGGTGCAGACCGAGGCCAACCCCGGCGGCCTGCCGAAGAGCGTCTTCGACGGCCTCCAGGCCCAGGTGGCCACCGGCCGGTCCGAGTTCTACCGTGACTTGGCATCGGGCCCCTTCTACGGCTTCAACCGGCCCGGCGTGGAGCCCAAGGAGGCGATCATCGAGAACTGGTGGCGCCAGGGCATGATGGGCGGAGCGAAGGCACACTACGACGGCATCGTGGCCTTCTCCCAGACCGATTTCACCGAGGACCTCAAGAAGATCAGTGTGCCGGTCCTGGTGATGCACGGCGATGACGACCAGATCGTCCCCTACGCCGACTCCGGGCCCCTATCCGCGAAGCTCGTGCAGAACGGGACGCTGAAGACGTACCACGGATTCCCGCACGGCATGCCGACCACCGAGGCCGCGACGATCAACGCCGACCTGCTGGCCTGGCTGCAATCCTGACCGACCCGGCGGCTGGGCGCTCGCTTTCTACTGCGGGGTGCTGGCCCGGATGGCGGCGATGCTCTGGTCGATGTCGTCCTCGGTGGTGTTCCAGGAACTGACGCTGACCCGCATCGCCTTGCGACCGCGCCAGGTGGTCGGGCCGCACCAGCAGGTGCCTCCCTGCTGGACCGCGGTAATGACCGCGTCGGTGCGCGCGGGATCGCCGAAGTCCACGACCACCTGGTTGAGGACGACATCGTTCAGCACGTCGTAGCCCGCTTCGCGCATGCCGTCGGCGAAGCGGCGGGCCAGCCGGCAGGTTCTGTCCACGAGCTGGGCGACGCCGTCGCGGCCGAGGGTGGCCAGCACCGCCCATACCTCGACGCCCCTGGCCCGCTGGGAGGATTGGGGCGAGAAGTGCATGGGCTCCCGGCCTGCGTCAGAAGGGAGGTAGGCGGCCGGCGCGGCCATGGCCGACCGCAAGTCGGCCGGATGGCGGACTAGCGCGATGCCGCAGTCGTAGGTGGTGTTGAGCCACTTGTGGGCGTCGGTGGCCCAGGAGTCGGCCTCGGCGAAGCCCGTGACCTGCGCGGCGGTGGCGGGCGCCGCCGCCGCCCAGAGCCCGAAGGCACCATCGACGTGAACCCAGGCGCCGTGATCACGTGCCCAGCTGATCAGCGGGACGAACGGGTCGCTGGCCCCGCTGTTGACATTGCCGGCTTGCAGGCACACCAGCGCCGGGCCGGCCAGCGCCGGGAGGGCGCGGGCCTCGATCCGGCCCTGACGGTCTACGGGCAGGACCGTCGCCCGGTCACGGCCCAGGCCGACCAGGCCGAGCGCTTTGCGGACGGTCGTATGCACCTCGGCCCCGACCACGACCGTCACCGGCGGCGCGCCGACCAGCCCCTGCCCGGCCGCGTCCCATCCGTGCCTGGTGAGCACCGCGTCCCTGGCTGCGGCCAGGCAGGTGGCGTTGGCCATGGTGGCGCCGGTGACGAAGCAGCCGCCGGTCCCGGGCGGCAAGCCGAGCAACTCGGCCGCCCAGCGCAGCGCCACGGCATCGAGCAGCGTGGCTGTCGGAGACATCACCTTCAGACCCGCGTTCTGGTCCCACGCGACGGAAAGCCAGGCGGCAGCCTGCGCGACCGGCAACGCCCCGCCGGTGACGAATCCGAAGTATCTCGGGCCACCGCTCGCCACCGTGGCAGGCGAGCCGAGGTCATCCAGCATGGAAAGCACGTCAGGGGCGGCCAAGCCTGGGCCAGGCAACGCGAAATCGAGCCGACCCAGCGCGGCCACGGCGTCGGCGGCCGGGGCGACGCGCCGCTCCGCCAGCGTCCCCAGGTAGGCCAGCGCCCGCTGGCAGGCATCCTCCAAAAGAGCGGGACGGCCCGCCAGAGCGGCGCCGCTATCTGGCGCAAGGTGCCCACCAGCAGAATCCTGAGCAGTCATGCCGCAAACGGTACCGGCGCGCACGGCGACCGACGCCGACGCTCGCAGAGTTCGTGGCTAGGTTCTTCGGCTCACGGGTTTGCGGTTGCGGCAGCGGATCTCACTTAGGCGACGGCTGCGGCGATGGCATAGAAATTGCTATCTGGCTGGTAAGAGTTGTCTCGGATAGTGAAACCCGCCGCGCGAATATCATCGGCCAGGTCGTCATGACGGAAAGGAACGAAGTCGATTACGTGCCGACGATAACTAGTCCGGCCGTCAGCGTCTTCGAAGAGAAGCACGATCTCCGCGGTGCACGGAGACTCGAAATCATCAGGAATCGTCCAGATGTAAAGGGAGTTGCAACGCAGTCCTCGTCGCTCAATCACCTGCCGGGCGGGAACGATCCGTGGCCGGGAGCTATACAGCAGCTCCCAGTTCCGGGAGTCTACGATCAGGGTACCGGTCGGGGAAAGCACCTTCCTGATGCCCTCAAGAGCTGCGACCCTGTTAGTTCTAGTTTCCGTGTGCACGAGGGAATTGCCAAGACAAAGTGCTAGTTCGAAAGGGCCGGGAACTCGATTCGGCAGGTCCTGCCACAGTGACCAGGACACCGTCATGGCGATGCCGTACTGCTCCGATCGCCGGCGGGTTTCGGCGACCATAGCCTGGCTGCCATCAGTGGCAGTGACCAGCAAGCCCTTACGGGCAAGCGCCATCGCATCTGCGCCGATGCCACAGGCGCAATCGAGCACCGGATCTCCCGGGCCGAGGTTCTTGACCGCCACCTCAAGGAGGGCTTGACTTCCCGGCGAAGTAGCGCCCAATCTGCCTACCCTGCCGACAGTTTCATCCGGGAAGAGCCACTCATAATCGTGCCCTAGGTCACCGTAAAAATCGTCCATGCTTCTAGCCTGGCACAGGACGTGTCAAGTTACCTTCGCCACCCCGGTCTGTGCTGTCACATATTCGTCCGAGACAGCGATCAGGACCGACGGCTCGATCTGGGCGAGAACTCCCAGCAGTTCCGTCCAGTCCCCTACGGTAAGTGCGCACGCCAAGAGCGAGCTGGCGTGGGCCGGCTCGGCTTTGACAGCCAAGGCCGTGAATGCCCGCGCCTGTTCGGTGGGATCGGTCATTTCGCGGGCGGTCTTTTCCGCCCGCTGAGCCAGCGTCCTGGCCCGTTCAAGGTGGCCGGCCGTGGCCACAGCATTCGCTAGGGCAGCAAGGGCTGCTACCCGCTGACCGCTGTCGTCGATGTCACCCGCCGCGGCCTCGGCCAGGTCAAACTCCCCGGCCGCCGTCGCCGCCTGAACCAGAGCCGCCATGGCGGATGACCTCAAGCTGCTCTTAAGGCCAGGAATGGACTGTGCAAATGCCTGGGCCCGCTCGAAGTCACCGACGCTGCTCGCCGCCCAGACCACGGTCATCAGCATTGACGCCTTGGATCTTCCGATACCGCAGCTGCTGGCGTCCGCGAACGCCTGGGCGCGCTCATAGTCACCGGCCGCAGCAGCGGTCTTTACCAGGTTGATCAGCGCTTCCATCCGCTGGGCGAGATCGGCCACCGCACCGGCCATGGTCGCGGCCAGGTCATACTCCCCCGCCGCGGCCGCCGCCTGCGCGAGAGGAATCAGCAGCCAGGACGGCCGGTAGGGGATGACGTCGTCAACTTGATCGGCGGCCCGCCGCACCAGCGTCTTGGCCTGCTCCAGGTTCCCGGCTGCGGCTGCCGCCTGTGCCAGCGCCGCCAGCGCCACCGACCTCTGCGGCTGGTGGGTGCCCGCGGAAATGAGCGCCTCCGCTCGCTCGAAGTCGCCGACGGCGGTCAGAGCTTGTACCGCGGACATCTGCGCTGCCTCCCGGCGGACCTGGTCAGCGATCGCACGAGTCGCCTCGGCGGCCTGCAGGGCAAGATCTCGTGCCCTCTCCAGGTTCCCCGCCGCAGCGGCCGCCTGCGCGGTGTCCGCCAGCGCCCGCGATCGCCGGTAGCAGCCCGTGATAGCGCGCACCAAGGCTTCGGATCCGTCAAAGTCCCCGGCCACCGCCATCACCGTGGCCGCGGCCGCCATCGCCTTCTCCTGCCGGCGCCGCCCGGTGATGGCCGTCGCGACCGTAGCCGCCTGCTTGGCCAGCGTCACCGCCTCTTCCGCGCGTCCGGCCGCAGCCATCGCCTGCGCGAGGAACGTCAGTGCGTCAGTTCGCCGGACTGGGCTTCTGATGGCACCGGCCACCGCCGCGGCCCCGGCCCAATTCCCGGCAGCCGCGAGGGCCTCAAGCAACGCGGTCAGCGCCTCGGCGCGCCGCACGGGGTCGGCAGCGATGGCAACAGCGGCCGCTTCGGCGCGCCTGACGTCGCCCGCCGCGGCTATGGCCAGCGCCAGAGACGTCAGCACCTCGGCGCGGCGTTCTGAGTCGATCGCGGTCCGGCTCGCCGACTCGGCTTGCAGGGCCAGCAGGCTGGCGCCGTCGGCGTCCCCGGAGGCGACGAGTGCCTCCGCGACGCCGTCAGTGCTTCAGCACGCGGGCCGGGAGCGCTGATGCTGCTGGCCAGGGACGTGGCTCGGGTGAAATCCCCGGCAGCAGCCACTGTCCGTACCACCCACATCAGCGTCCCGGCGTGTGCGACCGGGCTCCGGAGCACACCGGCCAGGGCCACGGCGCGCTCAAAATCCCCGCCGGCCGCCATGGCCGGCACCAGCTGCTTCAGCACCCGCTCCCGCTGCGCGGGCCTGTTAATCGCCCGTGCCGTCTTCTCGGCCTGCGCGAAGGCGCCGGAAGCAGCCGCAGCCAGCGCTACCTCCACCAGGGCATCCGCCCGGCCCGCTGACGTACCGATCGAGCCGGCTAGCCTTTCGGCCTGCCCGTATTCGCCCGCTGAGGCCACCTCGCGCACCAAGGTAGTCAGTACCTGTGCGTGCTGCCTCGGGTTACCATCGCTGTGGGCCAGTGCGCCAGGCCCGCTACGTTTCCCAGACGGCCACCGCGGCCGCCGTGGAAGCCGTCAGCTCCTTTGCTGACTGGACGGCGACGCTCATGCCACCCGGCACGAGTTCAGCGGGCGCAGCGGTCCCGGCAGTGTCAGCCTCGCCTGCCGGGCTGGGCACCGCCTGGGCCAGCCGAGGCCGCCGGCGCGCCGGCACAGCCGCGGCGATTCTGCGTGCCCGCTGATGGTCACCGGCCCGCGCCGCTGCCACCGCCAGCACTATCAGGGCGTCTTCCTGCAGTCTCGGGACTTCGATGGCTTCGGCCAGGGACTCGGCCCGTTCGAGGTCACCGCGAGCAGCGACCGCGCCCACCAGGGCGGCTAGTGCCTGCGCCCGCCGATCATGGCCGGGAATGGCCAGTGCGAGCGCCTCTGCGCGTGCGGGCTGGCCCAGGCTGGCCCACAGCGCCGGCAGGGTGGCCGGGATGCTGGCGTTGCGCTCGGTGATGCTAGTCCGGCGGACAGCCAGTCTGGCCATGGTCAGCAACTCGGGTTCGGGAAGCCTGAACAGGACATCCTGGGCCTGGGTAATTTCCGCGAGTGCGGCGGTGTCAGCCCCTGTGACGCCTAGCATCCTCTGGTGACGAGCCTCGTCAATGGCACAGGCGATGATCCTCGGGATATCCGCGGTAGCGTGCAGCAAGCTGTAGTAACCGCGGAGCAGGTACTCCGGCGTTCCTTCCGGCCAGCCTCTGTCCCGGTAGCTATCGGCCCAGCTGTGAAGTTGCTGCCGGTAGCCGGCCAGACGATCTTCACCCAGGGACGCCGCCGAGGCTATCTGAAGTTCCTCGTGCCCCAGGACGTATACGGGCGGTGCTGTGCCCGGCTGATACCGGCTGGCCCGGGTCGTGAAGGTCCGGCCGGCCACGGTACGCAGACTCTCCTCGATCTCAACGAACCGTCCGCCAGTCAATTCGGCCAGGTCAGTACCGCTGAGACCACCGCCGGACGCAGTCACCAGGCCCAGCAGGTCCCGCTCGGCGCGGTTACCGCGCGTCAGCCGGTTTAGCTCGCGCCGCATGTCGGCCCCGGCCGCCTCTGCCCAGCGCGACCGGCCGAGCACCCGAACGATTCCCGGATCACGCAACGGGTGATCGTCGGGTACGTCTTCAGGAATCGGAGGATCTGGCCGCCCCGCGACAATAACCCGAAGTCCCGAGACTGGTCGTGCCGGAAGCAACGCGGCGATGCTGTAGGCGTCAGGGCTGGTCGTCACCCCGCGGTCTTCATCCAGGCCGTCAACCAGCAAAACCAGTCGCTCACCTTGGCTCTGACACTTCCCGGCCATCTCGGCCAGCATGCCTTTCAGGTGGGCCTCGCGGGTCGCAGGCGTCAGAAAGGCGGGCATCGGCTGCCTGAGCCCCTCGGCGAGTTGCTCCAGTACGACCTCAGTAAACGCGAGCCGATCGTCTTGACCGGCATAGCGTGCGGTCACGAAGAACGGCACCACATGAACGCCGGGTGGCGGGCGCAACACAAACGAGGCCATCAGCGCGGACTTGCCGGTCCACGCGGCCGCCCGCCACCACACGTACGGGCCCCGGTCCGGCTCCTGGCAGAACGCCGCTAGTTCCGCAAGCTCCTCATCACGGTCGAGCAATTCCAGCGGGGCGATCTCCCTGACGTGCTCCAGATACCGCGAGCGCACAACCGACGCGGAATTAACGGTGACGTTTCCGGTCACCTCTTGGATCTGGAACAGATGTCGTGCCACCTGACTGTCAGCTACCTGCTGACCAGCCGGGCTGGACGGGGTCAGATCATTCATCCGATGGTGATGTTCCCGTCAGTACCGTCAATCTGAGTCAGATTTCCCCCGACCCATACCCCATTCACATACTGGTCGCCCCGGGCGACCGGCGCTGCGGCGGTGGACGGAATGGTCGCGGGCGGCGCCGCCGTGGTGCCCGTCTCCGGCAGCCGAGCACCGCCGACGTCCCGCGCCTGGGTCAGATGACCGGCTACAACGCTATCGGTCACCCGCTGCGCGGACTGCCGCTGGTGAGGAAGTGATCCGCTCTCGGCATTTCGCCCACCGGGAGGCAACAGATACGGTGCCACCAGCGCGATGATCGCAACCAGCAGGCTAACGACACCAGCAACGGCGTCTGCCCGGCTCAGCCCCACCGCCCACAAATAGGCGGCCAGGCCCGACACAGCCAGGACAGCAATGGCACGACCACCCCGTACCCACCCAGAACGATGACCCATCGCAACACCTCTTCCCGGGTCCCGCTGACCAGACGAATCAAGCCAGTCACGTGCCAAGGATGCACCAACAGTCAATCGCATCACCGCCACGCTGACTACATTGGCATCGCAGCCAGCCGCGGATAAGCAGCACCACGTCGCCGTCCGCGCCCGCCCCGGCGAAACTGACCTTCCGCCCGCGCACGTCGACGGCGGCCTCGGGCCGGGCGGCACCGTCGGCGTCTTCGGGTACGCCCGCGTCGATCACCGCGCGGGCGACCCGGCAAAAGTGACGAGCCGGTGGCGGCGATGCGCACTGGCGGCGGGCGGATGGGCGGGGAAAAGCAGCAGTACCGTTCCGTCATAAGGGTTTTAAGATTTCTTGTTCTGAACGGGCCCTGGTGCTTGCCGCTGGCCCAGATATTGCCAATTCCTTACGTCGTATTCCATTTGTGAACGTGCCGGTCAGGCGGGCCCGTATCAGGAGTAAGCGATCAATTACGCACCGGTATGGACAGACTAAAGGGAGTGCTGTGAATTCAGCGCAAACGGACCACCGTCCGCGGAAGATCAGGCGGACGGGCAGGCACGCGGCGCCGTCGCAGGTCCAGAAGGTAGGCCAGAAGGCCGCCATGACCGCCCCCGTCTGCGGGGCGGTGGCGATGGCGGGCGTGCTCGTCGCGGCGCCGCAGGCCCACGCCGCCGTCAGGGTTCCGGCCCGGGGCGCCGGGTCCGTCGCCGTCGCCGTGCAGGTGCAGACCGACGCCTTGGTCAGGCCCGATCAGCCGGCCAGCCGCCACTACACCGTGCGGCCGGGTGACACGCTGTCCTCGATCGCGGAGCGGTTTTACCATAATCCCGCGGACTGGCGCTTCCTGGAACAGGTCAACTCCGCCAAGATCAAGAACCCGAACCTGATCTACGCCGGTGAGGTGCTCACCGTCCCCGACGACCCGCCCGCCACCATGGCGTATACACCCAAGCACGCCAGGTCCACCGTGCTGACCAGCTCGGTGACCCTGAGCGGCACGCTGGGCTGCGGCGGGCTCGAGGAGCTGTGGGAGCAGGCAGGCGGCTCATCCGCCGAGGCCGTCATGGCCGCGTCGATCGCCATGGCCGAATCCAGCGGCGAGCAGTTCGCTACCGGCACGGTCGGCGAGCGGGGCTACTGGCAGATCAACCCGGACCACGGCTCGCTGTCCACCTACGACCCGCTGGGCAACGCCAAGGCGGCCGTCATCATCTCCGCCGACGGCACCAACTGGACCCCCTGGACCACCTTCACCAGCGGCGCCTACCTCGGACGCTGCTAACCAGCCCGTACTCGCCGCCAGCTCGGAGTGAAAACGTTAGCGGGTGAGCCGGAGGGCGGCGCGGACCGTGACGGACTTGCGGACCGGCTCGATCGAGGTCAGGTTGCTAGGCATCAGGGATTTGCTCCTGTTCAGAACTCTGGTGCGGGTGGTGGCCGAAGCTGTCTTCGCGGACCCGGTCGGCGTAACGGTCCAAGGCGATCTCCCAGAAGGTGTCATAAGTCGCCACGAACGAATACGTCTGTCAAGCCTCGGTTGGCTTGAACAGGGTCCACCGTCGTTCCGTACGGTGTCGGCGAATGCGGTCTTGGGAGGCATGACATGCAGAGCATCGAGTCGTTCGTGGTCGAGCAGCTGGCGGCGTGGGAGGTCCCTGGATGTGCGATCGCCGCGGTCCGGGACGGGGAAGTCGTCTTGGCGGCGGGGTGGGGCCGGCGTGACCTGGGGGCGGAACTCCCGGTTACCTCGGGCACACTGTTTGCCATCGGGTCCGTCACCAAGGCGTTCACGGCGGCGGCGGTCGGTGCCCTGGTTGATGACGGCCTCCTGGAGTGGGAGCGCCCGCTCCGCGACTACGTGCCGGACCTGCGGCTGCACGACTCCGTGGTGACCGATCGCCTGACCGTCGTGGACCTCCTGTCGCACCGCTCTGGCCTGCCCCGCCACGACCTGGCCTGGGTCGGTCACCCGGACCGGTCGCGGGCCGAACTGGTCCGCCGGCTGCGGTTCCTGCCCTTCAGCAAGGACCTGCGCCAGGCGTTTCAGTACTGCAACTTCGGCTACCTGGCGGCGGGGCACATCGTGGACGTGCTCTCCGGCACGCCCTGGGAGGATTTCGTCCGATCCCGGCTGCTGACGCCGCTTGGGATGGACCGCTCGAACCTGTCGGTCGACGACCTGAGCGCCGACCCCGACCACGCCGGCGGCCACGAGCGCCGCCAGGGCGTCGTGGTGCCCGTGCCACCACGGCCCGTGACGGCCATGGCGCCGGCCGGCGCGGTCAACTCGTGTGCCGACGACATGACCCGCTGGCTGCTGGCGCAGCTGGGCGGAGGGCAGGTCGACGACCGCGCCATCATGTCACCTGGCACGGTGACCCGCCAGCACGCGCCGCACATGGTGATCCCGGAGGACCGGACCTTTCCCTCGTTCACCCGGCACGCCTACGGACTGGGGTGGATGATCGGCCGGTACCGCGACCACCGGCTGGCCGAGCACGGCGGCGGCATCGACGGGTTCCAGACCGAGTGCATGCTGCTGCCCGACGATGGCATCGGCGCGGCCGTGATGACCAACACCTCCTCCGGCGCCATGGCCCCGGTCCTCGCCTTGCGAGTGCTCGATGAGCTGCTCGGCCTCGAGCCGGTCGACTGGTACTCGATCTTCAAGGCCCGTTACGACGCGGCCATGGCCGGGCTCCGGGAGGCCCGCGGTGTCCGCCGCGTCGTCCGCGAGGCCCCGCCGCCCAGACCCCTGGCCGCCTACGCCGGCGAATACCAGCATCCGGGCTACGGCACCCTCACCATCACCGCCGAACGGGGCACCCTCAAGCCGCGGCTGGGCACGATGGACCTCAGCCTGACCCATCGGCACTACGAGACGTTCGACCTGGAATGGCACGAGCTTGGCGACCAGTCCCAGCTCTTCCCGCTCATGTTCCTTTCGGACCCGGACGGCGACATCACCGCCCTCACGGTCCCCTTCGAGCCATCGGTCGAGGCGCTGCGGTTCGGCCGGCTACCGGACGCCCTTGCGCAGGACCCGGAGGTTCTTCGCCGCCTGACCGGCACCTACGCCATGGGCCCGATCGAGGTAGTGGTCGCCCGCAAGGGCGACCGGTCGCTGACCGTCGCCCTGCCCGGCGCCCCGCCCTTCGAGCTGCAGGCCGGACGGGGCCTGCGGTTCGAGGTGAAGGGCCAGCCCGCCATCACCGCCGAGTTCGAGCTGGATGAGAACGGCGCGGTCGTCCGGCTCGTGGCGCAGCCACTAGGGATATTCCGCCCGAAGACGTGACAGGCCGCCGTCAGCCCAGTCCGCCTGCCGGATTCATGCCGCGGTGGGCAAGGTGAGAATCCGGCGGGTGTCTGCCCACTCTTGGCGAGTGAAGACTCGTAGGGCTGAGGGCGTCCTGCTCACCGGGGTCTACGGGTCGGGCAAGAGCTCGGTCGCCGAGGAGATCGCCTACCTGCTTGAGCAGCGGGATGAACGGTATGCGCTGCTCGACCTGGACTACCTGAGCTGGGCGGGAATCGGTACGGATGATCGCGCCCGTGGCGAACGAGCTGGAATGTTAACGAGACCAGAGGATTGACCGCGGCCAGGGCCGACGGAGCAGGAAGCGGGCCGGAATCGGCGTAGTACCATTCTGGTACCATTACGTCATGGCCATGAACCTACGGCTTGATGACGAAGACAGCGCACTGCTGAAGGCCCTGGCCGAGGCAGAGCACGTCTCCCTCCACGAGGCAGCGCTGCGGGCGATCCGGCGCAGCGCCCGCGAACTTGCGCACACAGATCGCGTGCGCGAGGCCACAGCCGAAATGCTAGGCCGATGGGGCGAGGTTCTGGACAGGCTCGGCCATGCGTGAGTGATCTGGCTCCGGGCACCGAATACCTCAGCCTGGAGGACCTACTGGACCTGGTGAATGTGCTGGAAGCAGGCCCCGTCCGGGATCTGGGCCTGCTCGATTCAGCCTGTCACCGACCGCAGGCCAGCCTCTTCGGCCAGGAGGCGTATCCCACGCTGGCCGGAAAGGCGGCCGCGCTTATGCACTCGCTGGCGGGCAACCACGCGCTCGTTGACGGCAATAAACGGCTCGCTCTGCTGGCTATCGTTGTGTTCTTGCGAATCAACGGCTACGTACTCGATCTAACCGACGACGAAGCATTCGATCTGACCATGTCTGTGGCCGAAGGACAGCTAAACGCTGAAACAATCTGCAACCAGCTTCGATTGGCGAAAGCACCCTCGTGACGCATTACGATCTCTGCATTCTCGCCGATGCGAACATCCGCTTCTGCCGCTTTGCGTCGGCGCGGAGCCCTGAGCCGCCCGCCCGCGGCGTCAGCGAGCTGGAAACACCGAGCGGGTCAGCCCTCCTGAAGCAGGATGAGGCGCGCTAGGCCAGCATCCGCTTCTCCCCGGCGGACAGGCCGCGGCTGGCCTCCCGTCCCGCCAGGTCACGGACTACCTCCACGACCTGGACCAGATCTCCTGATGCCAGCTTCCGCAGGTTCGCCTTATACCGCTGCGACCAAGTGCGTCCATCGTCCACGGTTACACCACAGCCGATCTCGAAGCTCCCGCCAGTCGTTCCCGGGGATCAAAGCTTGTTTCCAGGATGACAGCGATCGGGCATACTGTCATGCCGCGCGGAGTGCTCAGTTGCGAATGGGGCAGGCTGGTTCGTGAAACATCGTCCGGAAATCTCGGTGCTGGAGTCTGGGGTGACGAGTTACCCTCGGGTTAGCTACTTGAGGAGAGGAGTTCGCCATGTGCAGCGGAGGTCGTCTGGTAGCGGACTTCGTCGCCGGTACCGACGTGCGGCCTGACCTAACCGGAGAGCTCGAAGAGCATCTGACCACGACCGTGGACGGGCTGTGGGTGGTGTGGGCCCACAAGCTGGCCCGGCACGCGGACGATCTGTTCGTTCCGCTGACGGGCGGTCCCGGCTATCCGGCTGACGCCAGGGCCAAGTGCCGGGCCCGGGGCGATCACGACGCCCCCGATCCGGGGTGCAGGTGCGGTTTCCACGCCCTCTCGAGCCGGAGGTTGCCGGGGCTTCCGGTCGGCCGGGGTGCCCTCACGGCGTTGACCGTGGCCCTGTCCGGACGGGTGCTGGCCTTCGAGTGGTCTGGCGGAGGAGTGCTGTGGCGGGCGGAGCGGCAGACCGTGGTCCGCATCGAGCGGCCGACCCGGTTCGGCCGGATCGAAGGAGTCCCGGGCGAGCGCCGCCATCCTGACGATCCCGAAGGTCGCCTCGCTGTCGTCCCCGGTGCGACACCTCGCGATTCGGGGCCGGTGCGGCTGAACCTCCCCGTCTCCCCTGCGGCGCTGCGGGTGTGCCACGATGACGCCGGCTGGTGCGCGGAGTCCAGCGTGTTCGAGCATTCGCCGGCCTCCCTGGCCCTGGCCTAGCGCGAGCGGTTCCGGCCGGAGCGCGGCTAATCCAGCGTGACGACGGTGGCGATCTGGTCCAGGCCGGAGACTCTCAGCAGGACTTCGTTGATGGGGCCCGCCGCGGCGACAGCGATGGTGAGCCGGGCCTGCCTGGCGGCGAGGAACAGGGCCCGGATGGTGGCACTGTCGCAGTAGGTGACCGCAGCCATGTCGGCGGTGATGGCGCTGGAGGTGGCGGCAGCCTGGTCGAGGGCGGCCTGGAATGGCCGGACGTTGGTCAGGTCGATGTCGCCGGCGGCGCGCACGGTAGCGGCTTCTCCTTCACCGGCGGGCAGGAACTCGAACCGTGCCTGCGGATTGCTGACGGGGGCGCTGCTGTTCGCGGAACGGCGCCCAGCGGGGTCGGCTGGGCTGGCGGCGTTAGTCATGGCTTCAGGTCCTTGGTCAAGGTCACCGTCGTCCCGTGCGCGGACGGATCGATCGTGACGTCATTCATGAGGGCGTGCATGAACATGACCCCGTGGCCCCGGGTACCCGGGGCGGGCTGCTCGCGGTCGGCCGTAGGAGGCAGCCAGCTCCCGGTGTCCGCGACGGTCAGCTGGACCGTGGTAGGGGCCGCGCGGGCGGTGAGCGTGATCTGGACTGGTGCCGCGCCGGCGGAGCGGCCGACGGGGGCGTGTTCGTAGGCATTAGCCGAGGCTTCACCCGCCGCGATCATGAGGTCGGTGGCTTCCCGGCTGCCGATGGCGGCTGCTGACAGCCACTGTCGCAGCCTGGCCCGGAGCAGGGCCAGGCAGGAGGGGTCGTCGGCTGATACCTGGATGATCAGCGGGGCAGGCGGGTGTCGGTAGATCAGGACGGCGACGTCGTCCTCGTAGCCGACGGCAGGCGTCATGGCCGACATGACGTGGTCTGCGACGTCGTCCGGATGGTCCTGGGCGTATTCGGCCATCGTGACGGCCGCGGCGTCGATCCCCTTGTCCAGCGACTGGTTCCGCCGCTCGACGAGCCCGTCGGTGTACAGCATCAAGGTCGCGCCGGGCGGCAGCGTAGCCGTCGCCTGGCTGCGCCGCCAGCCAGCGGGCAGCATGGCCAGGGGCAGGGACCGGGCCGCCTCGAGCAGGTGGTAATCCCCTCCGGCCGTGACGAGGATGGGCGGCGGGTGCCCGGCACAGCTATAGGTGACCGTCCCGGCCGCGGGATCGAGGATCGCGCAGAACACGGTGGTGCATTCCGCTCCCGGAATCCGGCTGGCAAAAGTGTCCAGGTCGGCGAGGGCCTCGGCGGGACCGGGAGCGCGCAGCAGGACGGCCTGGCTGGCCGAGCGGAGCTGGCCCATGACCGCGGCGGCGGGCAGCCCGCGGCCGACGCAGTCACCGGCGACGACGCCGGTACGCTGCCCGGGCAGCGGAATCACGTCGTACCAGTCGCCGCCGACTTCGAGCGGGGGAACCGCCGGGGTGTACCGTGCGGCGAATCCGTGCGGCAGCTCGGTCGGGCCGAGGATGGCATGCTGGAGGGTCAGGGCGACGGCGCGGGCCTGCTCGTAGTCCCTCGCTTTGGCGAGAACCTGGGCCAGGTGGCTGGTCAGGACCGAGAACAGTTCCCGCACTTCGGCGCCGACAGGCCGTCCGGCCGGGAATTCCGCGGCGATCGCCGATGAGCCGGTGCCGTCGAGCGGAGCGGCGAGCAGGCTGGCGTCCTCGTCGCCTGGCAGCACGACGACCGAGGCGGCCAGCTGGTGCCGGACGACGTCCAGCGCTCCCGTCACCGCTACGGAGGCGCCCTGGCCCGGGGCGGGCCGGGGCCATCCGGTGATGGCGGGGTTGTCATCGCTGGACCACAGCGCGGCCGTCACCTGGCTGGCATGTACCGCGGCGGCGATCTCGCGGGCGGCCGTGGTGAGCATCTCGGAGATCTCCCCGGTCGCGGCCAGGGCGGCGGCGAAGCCGGCCAGGGTGGCCTCGCGCTGCGTGGCCAGCCGCTCCGCGGTCACGTCCCGCGCGGTGCCGACGAACAGCCGGCCGCGGGAGTCCGGACTGGGCAGGCTGGCCAAGCTGCACGCCAGCCAGACGGCGTGCCCGTCGCGGTGCCGCACCTGGACCGTGTACCGGCCGCCGCCGTGCCGCGTGTAATCGGTGAACGACTGGGCCATCGCCGCCCACCCGTCAGGGTCGGCGTCGGGGTCCGGAACCCAGGGGTGCGGCCAGCGGAACGGCAAGCCGTCCGGGCGGTAGCCCACCAGGGCCAGGAAGGCCTGATTGGCCTCCAGGATGGTGCCTTCGGAATCGGTGACGAAGAAGCCTTCCTGCAGGGAGTCGATCAAAGTCCGGCGGAACTGCGACTCGCGGTTCCGGAAACTGGCCATCCCCAGGTTGGAGCGCACCCGGGCCAGCAGTTCCACGGCCGAGAACGGCTTGACCAGGTAGTCGTCGGCGCCCGCCTGCAGGCCCTCGATGGACGCCTCCGGCCCGGCCCGCGCCGACAGCAGTAGCGCCGGCACGGCTGCGGTGCGCGCGTCGGCACGCAGGGCGGCGACTAGGCCCAAGCCGTCCAGGCGGGGCATCATCACGTCGCTGATCACCAGGTCGGGGGTGCCGGCCCGGGCGGCGTCCAGGGCGGCCTGCCCGTCGGTGACCGTGGTGACCTGGTAGCCGGCAGTGCGCAGCAGCCGGGCCAGGTACTCGCGCATGTCGGCGTTGTCGTCGGCGACCAGCACCCGCGCGGGCAGGGCGCGGCCTGCCTGGGCCGAGGCGGCTGTGTCATGACCGGGCGTGATCTGCTCCGGCCCGGGGCGCGCCCCCGTGCCGCCACTGTCCGGCGCGGTCCCGGGCAGCCAGCGCAGGGCTTCCTGGACGAAGGGGTCGGCGGTGGCTGAGACCGTCGCCGTATGGCCAGCGGGGACGAGGGCACCGGCGGGTAGGTGGGCGGGCCCGAAGGGCAGGCGGATGGTAAACGTGGTGCCGGCGCCCTCGGTACTGGACGCGGTGATGGTGCCGCTGTGCAGCTGGATGAGTTCCTGGACCAGGGCCAGGCCAATGCCGCTGCCCTCGTTTGAGCGGGAGCGGGCATTCTCGATGCGGTGGAACCGCTCGAACAACCGCGGCATCTCCTGCTCACTGATGCCGATGCCGGTGTCGGCGACGGTGACGACCGCCTCGCCGTCCTCGGCGCGGGTGGCGATGCGGATGGAGCCGTCGAAGGTGAACTTCAGCGCGTTGCTGAGCAGGTTCAGCACCACCTTCTCCCACATGCCACGATCGAGGTAGACCGGCTCGGACAGCGGAGGGCAGTCCACGTCGAAGGCCAGGCCGGCGCGGTCGATGGCGGAGCGGAAGATGCTGGCCAGTTCGGCGGTCGCCTGCGCGACATCGGCCGGTTCATAGCTCGCCTGCATGCGCCCGGCCTCGATCCGGGAGAAGTCCAGCAGCGTGTTGACCAGCTTGCCCAGGCGCAGGCCGTTGCGGCCGATGACCTCCAGCTCCTCACGCACTTGCCGGTCGGCGTCGGCCAGCAGGCGCTGTAGCTCCTGCACCGGTCCCGTGATCAGGGTCAGCGGGGTGCGGAACTCGTGGCTGATGTTGGAGAAGAACGTGGTCTTGGCGCGGTCCAGTTCGGCGAG
>Ga0302184_10000465_pt1 | contig 26720 bp, 23 predicted proteins | sample I_Palsa_N3_3_FD_200233 | JGI IMG/M metagenome (GOLD analysis project Ga0302184, IMG submission 200233) | Peat permafrost microbial communities from Stordalen Mire near Abisko, Sweden - I_Palsa_N3_3 | ecosystem: Environmental > Terrestrial > Soil > Palsa > Peat permafrost | place: Sweden...
GTACCGCGATCGCCGCCGCGCTGACCCGAGCCGGGATCTCGGTCGACGGGCCCTACGGGCGGCATCACCCGGTCGCCGAGCGGCTGCGCGAGGCCACCCGCGGCCCGGCCGGTGCCGACACGGGCGCCCCCGACGCGATCCTGCTGTGCGTCCCGGACACCGAGATCGCCGCGGCGGCGGCGACGATCCCGGCCGCGGCCCCGGTCGGCCACTGCTCCGGTGCGACGGCGCTGGACGTGCTCGCTCCGCACGAGGCGTTCTCGCTGCACCCGCTGATGACCGTGCCCGCCGGCGCCCCGGCCGACGTGCTGGCCGGTGCGGGTGCGGCCGTCGCCGGCTCGACGCCGCGGGCGCTGGCGCTCGCCCACGGCCTCGCGGAGCTGCTCGCGATGCGACCGATCGAGATCGCCGACAGCGACCGGGCCGCCTACCACGCGGCCGCCTGCATCGCGTCGAATTTCGTGGTCACGCTCGAAGCTGCGGCCGAACGGGTGGCCGCGACCGCGGGGCTCCCCCGGGAACTGCTGGTCCCGCTCGTCCGCGCGAGCGTCGAGAACTGGGCGGCGCTGGGTCCGGCGCGGGCGCTGACCGGTCCTGTCGCGCGCGGCGATGAGCCCACGATCGAACGTCAGCGGACCGCGCTGGCCCAGCGCGCGCCCGAGCTGCTCGAGCTGTTCGACGCCTGCGTCGACGCAACCCGCCGGCTCGCCGCGCGCACCCCTCCAACGGCGGTGGCGGCATGATCGTCGTCGAATCGATCGCCGGACTGCGCGCCGCGCTGGCCCCGGGGCGGCGGGTCGGCCGCCGGCTCGGCCTGGTCCCGACGATGGGCGCGTTCCACGACGGCCATCTGTCGCTGATCCGACACGCGGTCGATACCTGTGACGAGGTTGTCGTGTCGCTGTTCGTCAATCCGGCGCAGTTCAACGAGGCCGACGACCTGGCCGCCTATCCACGTGACGAACAGGCCGACGCGCAGGCGGCCGCCGCGCTCGGGGTCAACTGGCTGTTCGCGCCGCCGGTGCACGAGATGTACCCGGACGGCTTCGCGACGACGATCTCGGTCGCCGGCGTCAGCGAGCCGCTGGAGGGCGCCTACCGGGGTTTCGGCCATTTTCAGGGCGTCGCCACCGTCGTCTGCAAGCTGCTGAACATCGTCGGGCCAGACGTCGCCTTCTTCGGCGCCAAGGACGCTCAGCAACTCGCCGTGATCCGCCGGATGGTCTCGGACCTGGAGATCCCGACCGCGATCGAGGCGTTGCCGACCGTTCGCGACGACGACGGCCTGGCGCTGTCGAGCCGCAACCGGCTGCTGGAGCCCGCCGACCGCGAGCGCGCACCGGCCCTGCAGCGGGCGCTGATCGCGGTCGCGGCGGCCGTCCGCGCCGGCGAGCGTGACGCCGAGCGCGCGCTCGAGGCCGGGCGCGCGGAGCTGCGCGACTCGAGCGTCGAACTCGAATACCTGCAGCTGGTCGATCCCGCGACGATGCTGGGCCTCCACGAGCTCGACCGCGACGCGCTCGCGGTGATCGCGGCCCGACTCGGCTCGGTGCGCCTGATCGACAACATCCCCGTCCCCCTCGGCCCGGCCGAGACGACAACCAACCAACTGGTGGCGACCCCGATCGGGGCGCCAACCAACTAGGAGACGAGCGACACCATGTCCGCCACCCCCCACACCCCCGTTCCCCCGGGCCTCGACGGGCCGCTGCCGATGACGCTGCCACGGCTGGCCGACAAGAAACGGCTCGGGGAGCCGATCGTGATGATCACCGCCTATGACTATCCCTCCGCGCAGGTCGCGGAGGAGGCCGGCGTCGACGTCGTGCTGGTCGGCGACTCGGGCGCGATGACCGTGCTCGGCTACCCGTCGACAGTGCCCGTCTCGACCGACGAGATGTTGATGCTGACCGGCGCGGTCAGGCGCGGGCTCAAGTCCCCGCTGCTCGTCGCCGACCTGCCGTTCGGCTCGTACGAGGCCTCAGACCTTCAGGCGATCACGACCGCCCAGCGGTTCATCAAGGAAGGGGGCGCGGACGCCGTCAAGATCGAACGGGGCGGCACCAGCGTTCAGCGCGCACTGGCGATCGTCGAGGCCGGGATCCCGGTCATGGGCCACGTCGGGCTGACGCCGCAGACCGCAACCGCGCTCGGCGGTCATCGCGCCCAGGGCCGCAGCGCCGATCAGGCGCTCGCGGTCGCCCACGACGCGGTCGCACTGCAGCAGGCCGGCTGCTTCGCGGTCGTGCTCGAGGCGATCCCGGCCGCGGTGACCGCGGCGCTGATGAGCCAGATGGAGATCCCCGTGATCGGCATCGGCGCCGGTGACGCGACCGACGGCCAGGTGCTCGTGTTCCACGACCTGCTCGGGATCTATGACGGCCATGTGGCACGGTTCGTCAAGCGCTACGCAGACGTGCGCACACACATGATCGCGGGCGTTGCGGAGTATGCCGACGATGTCCGCAACCGCCGATTCCCCGCGCCTGAGCACTTCTACTCGATCGACGAGCAGGAGCTGGCGCGGTTCACCGCCGGCTTCTGAGTCGCAGCCGCGCCGCTGAGCGGGTGGGCCCGGCCGTCCGGCCGGGCCCAAGCGCACGCGTCGGGCTCGATCGCGGGAAGTACACACAACGGCCCAGTCGCGTTCGCGGCCGCCGGTTAACATCCCGCGATCATGACGCGCTTCACGCGAGCGTCCGCCCCCCGGCACGCGATCTACTTCGATCTGTTCACGGACGCCGCGCGGAACATGGAGCGCGCCGCCGCGTTGCTACTCGAACTGCTGTCGGGCTATCCGGACACCAAGGAGCTCGCCGCTGAGATCCTCGACCTCGAGCACGAGGGCGACCGGATCACCCACGATGTGATCGACCGGCTGAACCACCGTGACGTCAGCCCGATCGACCGTGAGGACATCCTGGCGCTCGTCTCCGCGCTGGACGACGTCGTCGATTTCGCCGAGGAGGTCGCCGATTACCTCGGGCTCTACAAGATCGAGGCACCGATGGAGCAGTCGATCGCGCTGGCGACGGTACTGCGCGACGCCACTGCCCAGGTCGCCGAAGCCGTCTCCCAGCTGCGGGGCTTCGGAGACCTCTCCCGATACACCGTCGAGGTCAACCGCCTGGAGCACGAGGGCGACCGGTTGACGCGTGAGGCCGTTGCCTCGCTGTTCGACGGCGGCATCGATCCGATGGTCGTGATCCGCTGGAAGGATCTGTTCGAGCGGCTCGAGGAGGCGATCGACGCCTGTGAGCGCGCCGCGAACATCATCGAGGGGGTCGTGATCAAGAACTCCTGAGCCCCTCCGGCTCGCTTTCCTTCGCGCATGTAGCTATTATTGCACCGCTATCCAGTGCAGTGCGTGAGGAGAGTTGATGAGGTTTTGTAAAGCAGTATTCGCGATCGCCGCAATCTGCGCGGCCGCAATCACCTGTACCGCGGTTGTGGCGAGCGCGGCGAGCGCGGCGACGATCAGCCCGTCGCTGACGCTATCGCCGACCTCGGGCGTCGCGGCGTCGACCCAGAATCTCGGGACCGACATCACCTTCGGCTACAGCACCAGCGGCGACACCGTCAAGGACATGACCCTGGCGCTGCCCGCCGGATTGCTCGCCAACGCGTCGATCGACGGCGGCAAGTGCATCAGCAGCGCGACCCCGACCGCCGCCTGTCAGGTCGGCACCGGGTCGATCACCGCCACCGCGACGGTGCTGAACCTGCTCGGCATCGTGGTCCCGGTGACCGAGACACTGCCGGCCGAGTTCGACCTGGTGGCGCCGCCGCACGCCGGCGACCTCGCGGGCCTGCAGGTGTTGGCCAGCAACCCCACCGACCCGGGGCCCGGCTATCAGCCGCTCGGCACTCCGGCCGCCGTCACCGTGCGGTCGTCGGACGCGGGACTCGACATCGCGTTCACGGGCCTGCCGAGCACCTACCCGCTCAACGTCTTCGGGCTCGGCCTCGGAACCGTGCCGATCTCGGTCTCCACGATCAACAGCACCTTCGACAACCTCCTGTTCCCGTCAAGCTGTCCCAGCACGCCGGCGAAGCTGACGGTCATCGCCGACTCCTACGCCGCGCCCAGCAGCAGCACGTCCGCTCCGCTGGCCGTCACCGGCTGCGGATCCGGCACCTACGCGCCGCAGTTCAGCCTGACGGCTGTCAAGGACGCCGATAACAGCGAGGTCAAGCTGACCGCCAACATCACTCAGGGCGCCGGTCAGCTGACGACCGGCGCGACGACGCTCGCATTCCCGACCAACGTGCTGACGCCGAACCTCGGCGTCGCGGCTGCGCTGTGCACCAACCTCGCCTCGGGAAGCTGCACGCCAGTCGGATCGGCGACCGCGGTCTCGCCGGTGTATCCGACGCCGCTGTCGGGCAAGGCGTATCTGACCGGGAATTCGTCCGGGCTCCAGCTGGCACTCGTATTCCCGGCGCCGTTTTCGCTGACGTTGACCGGATCGGTCAACCTGGCGACCAACACGACGACGTTCTCCGGGATCCCGGACATCCCGCTGACCCAACTCCAGGTCGTGCTCGACGGCGGCGCCGACGGCGCGTTCGCGACGACCTGCCAGAAATCGAGCGGCACTGCGACGGCCAAGGTCGTCTCCCAGAACGGCGACATCACGCGCAACCTCTCCTCTTCGTTCACCGTGTCCGGGTGGAAGGCATGCACCGGCGCGCCGCCCGGGAGCGGCGGCTCCGGTAGCGGCGGCGGGTCCGGCGGCAGCGGCAGCGGCAGCGGGTCCGGCGGGGGCAGCGGCGGCGGCTCGTCGAGCACGTCCGGGCGACCGAGACTGTCTGACGGCACGGCCAAGGGCCTGCTCGACCGCAAGCCGAGCGTCCGCTTCAAGGTCACCCAGGGCACCGGTGCCGGCAAGCTGCAGACGCTGACGGTCGGCGTGACCGCAGGCCTTGAGTTCGCAACGCACAAAACCCACGGCCTCGTGACGGTGACAGGAGTCTCGATCAAGGGCGCGAAGGCCAAGTCGCTGACGGTCTCCCATGGCCATCTCGTGATCGCCCTGAGCAAGCCCGCCGGCGCGGTCACGGTGTCGTTGTCCCCGAAGGCGCTGCACGAGAGTCGGCAGCTGCACGCCAAGGCCGAGCACCACAGGCTGTCACACCTCCGGATCAACGTGACGGTGAAGGACACCGCGGGCAAGGTCTCGCGGCTACAGATGCAGATCCGGAAGCTGGGTCTGCGCAAGACGAAGGTGACGCCATGACCCAGGCCCCACCGATGATCAGGAGGCAGACATGATTTGGCAGCGATTTCGTCGGCCGGCACTTGCCGGCCTGGTCGTCATGGGAGCGCTGGCGTCGGCATCGGCAGCGTCCGCCGCGATCACGCCGTCGGTCTCCTCGCCCTCGACAGCGGCCGTGACCGCGGGTGCGACGGGCGATCTCGGATTGACGCTGACGTTCGCGCCGACCGGCAACGACACGCCCAAGGACGTCACCCTGAACCTGCCCCCCGGGCTGCTGGCCAACGCGACGATCGACAACGGCGGCTGCCTGCAGACGGCCGACATCGAGACGTCAACCTGCCAGATCGGATCCGGCACCGTCGACGCGGTCCTCGACGGCACGATCCCCGTTCCGACCAACGTCGGCTTCTTCCTCGTGCCGCCCCCCTCCCCGAACGATCTCGCTGGGCTGGCGGTCGCGGCGGCCGGCGAGCAGATCGGCACCACCTCGCCGATCGTGATCCGCCCCTCGGGCGACCCGGACGGGGTCGGCGTGACGATTGACCTCGTGCTGCCCAACACGCTGGAGGGTCAGACGCTGTCGATCACCGAGATCGACTCCACGTTCACCGGCCTGCGGTTCCCGACGACGTGTCCCTCGACGCCGGCGAACGTGACGATCGCGGCCAACTCGTACGCCGACCCAACGGTGAAGAGCTCGCAGACCCCGCTGAGCGTCACCGGCTGCTCGTCGCTCAGCTATCAGCCGAAATACTCGCTGACGGTCGCCCGCGACGCCGGCGATCGGGTCGTCAAGGTCGCGACCACGATCACGCAGGGCGCGACCGAGGCGCCGAGCTCGTCGATCATGCTCGCGTTCCCCAGCAACGTGATCGCGCCGTCACTGAGCGGACTCTCGAACCTCTGCACCACGGCCTCAACCAGTGGCTGCACGCCGGTCGGCTCGGTCACCGCCTCGTCGCCGCTGTACCCGACGCCGCTCACCGGCAACGCCTATCTGACCGGCCAGTCGACCGACATCTCCGGGCTGACGCTGACGCTCGTGTTCCCACCGCCGTTCCCGCTGACCCTGGTCGGCAAGGTCGATCTCGTCAACGTCACGGCGACGTTCAGTGGTCTGCCGGACATCCCGCTGACGAATCTCGGCGTCACGCTCAACGGTGGGCCGAACGGGTTATTCGCCAGCCTGTGCGCGCCGAGCAGCGGGACGTCGACCGCGACACTCACGGACCAGAACGGCGACAAGACCGCCACTGACCCGGCGGCGTTCACCGTCAGCGGCTGCCCGGGCAAGTCGTCCGGCAACGGCGGCGGCAGCAGCGGCAGCAGCGGCAGCAGCGGCAGCGGCACGAACAAGGCCGGCAAGCCGAAGCTCACCGGAGTGACGCTCGCTGATCTGGCCACCGGCAAGCCGCGGCTCTCCTTCACCGCCACGGCGGGCAAGGATGCGCCGAAGCTCCGCTCGCTGACCGTCTCGCTTCCGAAGGGCCTGACCGTGGTCGCCAAGCGCGTACACGGCAAGCGGACGGTGGCCGTCAAGCTCACGGGTGCCAAGCTGAAATCGGCGACGCTCTCCGGTGGCAAGCTCGTGATCACCGCGACGAAGCCGGCGAGCAAGCTGAGCGTCAAGCTCACCGCGCTCCGGGAGAGCGCGTCGCTCAAGACCAAGGCCAAGGCCAAGAAGCTGAAGGGCCTGAAGCTGCGCGTCGTCATGCGCAACGCGAACGGCAAGCAGACGACGGCGAGCGCCGCCGTCAGGTTGAAGAGCTAGTCCGCCGCGCCCGCACCCGCGCCCGGCACGATCGGCAGGGTCCCGCCCGCGTGCGTCCTGAGGACGCGCGCGGGCGCACCTGCCGCGATGCTGAAGGGCGGGATCTCCCGGGTGACCACCGAGTTGGCGCCGATCACGGACCGCTCGCCGATCGTCACCCCGCCGGTGACCACGACGTTGGCGCCGCACCAGACGTTGTCGCCGATCCGGGTCGGTCCCTTGGTGGTGAATCCCTGCCAGGTGATCGGCCGGCTAGGGTCGTCGAACCGATGGTCAGCGTCGGTGACGAAGCAGCCGTTGGCGAACATGCAGTGGTCACCGATCTGCACCAACTCCATCGCCGCGACCATCACGCCCTGATTGAGGAACGTGCCCGCGCCGATCTCGATCCTGGCCGAGCCCGGGGCGGCGATCCAGACACCGGGCTCGAACAGCACCTGCTCGCCGATCCGGAGCCGATCCTCGGCCATTGCCTCGAGCACGTTGCCGTGCAGCGGCCAGCGAGCGAATGCGCGACGGCGCATCAACTCCCAGTGGATCCGCGCGCGATTCCACGGCAGCGAGTTGCGTTCATACCAGCGCCACTTCTGCGCCCACAGGCGCAGCTCGTCGGCCGTCACGTCCACCGGCGCCATTCTCGCCGATCGGCGCCCGGCGGGCCGGTGTCCGCGGCTCAGCGAGCCGGTGTCCGCGGCTCAGCGGGCCGGTGTCCGCGGCTCAGCGAGCCCGTGCCTTGGGCCGGGCGGCCGGCGTGGTCGACCCGTTCCGCGCTGCCGGCTTCCGTGACCCGACCTCGGCCTTCGCCGACCCGTTCTGGACGGCCGCTTCGTGGGCGCCGTTGCGAGCCGCTTCCGCCACGCCGGCGTTCCCGTTCGTCGCCGGCCGTTCCTCGGTCGCTGGCGCCCGCGCCGGCTTCGTCCTCGGCACGGCCCTGACCGGCAGGATCTCGGCCAGGAAGTGGCCCGTGTGGGACCCAGCCACCTGCGCGACCTGCTCCGGCGTCCCCTGGGCGATCACCTGCCCGCCCTCGTCGCCGCCCTCCGGACCGAGATCGATCAGACGATCCGAAACCTTGATCACGTCGAGGTTGTGTTCGATCACGACCACCGAGTTGCCCGACTGGACGAGCCGGTCGAGCACCTCCAGCAGCCGCTGGATGTCGGCGAAATGCAGCCCGGTCGTCGGCTCGTCGAGGATGTACATCGTGGTCCCGGTCGCGACCTTTGAGAGCTCCGCCGCCAGCTTGACCCGCTGGGCCTCCCCGCCTGACAGCGTCGTCGCCGGCTGACCGAGCCGCATGTACCCGAGGCCGACGTCGAACAGCGCCTGCACGCGGCGGCGGATCTTCGGGATGTGGGCGAAGAACTCCAGCGCCTCCTCGATCGGCATCTCGAGCACGTCGGCGATCGTCTTGCCCTTGAAACGAACCTCGAGCGTCTCCCGGTTGTAGCGCTTGCCGTGGCACTGCTCGCAGGGGACGTAGACGTCCGGCAGGAAGTGCATCTCGATCTTGATCTGGCCGTCGCCGCGACACACCTCGCAGCGCCCGCCCTTGACGTTGAACGAGAACCGGCCCGGCTTGTAGCCGCGGGCGCGCGCCTCCTGGGTCTTCGAGAACAGCTCACGGATCTGGTCGAACAGGCCGATGTAGGTCGCCGGGTTGGATCGCGGCGTACGGCCGATCGGCGACTGGTCGACCGAGATGATCTTGTCCAACTGGTCGAGCCCGGTGATCTTCTTGTGGGCCCCGGCCCGCACGCGCGTGCGGTGCAGGTGGTTGGCGACCGACTTGAGCAGGACCTCGTTGACGAGCGTCGACTTGCCCGAGCCCGACACGCCGGTGACGCTGCAGAGGACTCCGAGCGGCACCTCGACGTCGATCCCGCGCAGGTTGTTCTCCGAGGCCCCCTGAATCTTGATGTAGCCCGACGGCGTCCGGCGCTTGGCCGGCACCGCGATCGTTCGCGTCCCCGCCAGGAACTGGCCGGTCAGCGATCCGGGGACCGCCGCGATCTCGGCGGCCGAGCCCTCGGCGACGACGTGGCCACCATGCTCGCCCGCGCCGGGCCCCATATCGACGATGTGGTCGGCGGCACGCATCGTCCCCTCGTCGTGCTCGACGACCAGCACCGTGTTGCCGAGGTTGCGCAGCCGCTCGAGCGTCGCGATCAGCTTCTCGTTGTCGCGCTGGTGCAGCCCGATCGACGGCTCGTCGAGGATGTACAGCACGCCGACCAGCGACGAACCGATCTGGGTCGCGAGCCGGATCCGCTGCGCCTCCCCGCCTGACAGCGTCGCCGCCGCACGGTCCATCGAGAGGTAGCCGACGCCGACGTTGTCCAGGAACCGCAGCCGCTCCTCGATCTCCCGCAGCACCAGCCGGGCGATCCGGCGGTCGTGCTCGGAGAGCTCCAGCCCGCCCACCCACTCCAGCGCCCGCCGCGCGGGCAGCGACGTGAACTCGTTGATCGACGTGCCGGACACAAGCACCGCGCGGGACTCCGGTCGCAGCCGCGCGCCCTTGCAGTCCGGGCACGGCCGCAGCGTCATGTACTCCTCGATCTTCTCCCGCGAGTAGTCGGAGTCGGTCTCGCGGTAGCGGCGTTCGAGGTTGGGGATGATGCCCTCGAACTGCGTCGAGTACGTGCGGCGACGGCCGAACCGGTTGCGGTAGGAGACCTGGACGCGTTCGCCCTTGGTCCCGTTCAGAAAGAAGTCACGCGCGCTGGCCGGCAGATCCTGCCAGGGCGTGTCGAGGTCGACGTCGTAGCGCTCGGAGATCGACTGCGTGAGCTGCTCGTAGTAGTGCGACGCGCTCGCTGCCCATGGCGCGATCGCGCCCTCCCCGATCGACAGCGTCGGGTCCGGGACGACCAGCTCGGGGTCGATCTCCATCTGCGAGCCCAGCCCGGTGCAGCGCGGGCAGGCGCCGTGTGGGGCGTTGAACGAGAAGACCCGCGGCTCGAGCTCGACCAGACTCGGCCCGTGCACGGGACACGCGAACCGCTCTGAGAACGTCAGGATTCGGTCCTGGGCGCCGCCGCCCGCGCCGGCCTTCGGCTTGCCCGGATTGTCGACGAGCTCGATCTCGACCAGCCCGTCAGCCAGCGTCACCGCGGTCTCGACCGAGTCCGCCAACCGCTTGCGCAGGTCCGTCTTCATCACCAGACGGTCGACCACGACCGAGATGTCGTGCTTGTACTTCTTGTCGAGCACGATCTCCTCGTCCAGGCGCCGCAGCTCGCCGTTGACCTTGACGCGACCGAAACCCTCGGTCCGCAGCTCCTCGAACTGCTTGCCGTACTCGCCCTTGCGCCCGCGGACGATCGGCGCCATCACCATGAACCGGGTGCCCTGCTCGAGCTCCATGACCTGGTCGATGATCTGCTCGGCCGACTGGCCGGTGATCGGCCGACCGCAGATGTGACAGTGGGGATGGCCGATCCGCGCCCACAGGAGTCGCAGGTAGTCATAGATCTCGGTGACCGTCCCGACCGTCGACCGCGGGTTGCGTGAGGTCGTCTTCTGATCGATCGAGATCGCCGGCGACAGACCCTCGATCGAGTCGACGTCCGGCTTGTCCATCTGCCCCAGGAACTGCCGCGCGTAGGCAGACAGCGACTCGACGTAGCGGCGCCGTCCCTCGGCGTAGATGGTGTCGAACGCGAGCGACGATTTGCCCGATCCCGACAGGCCCGTGATCACCGTCAGCGAGTCCCGCGGGATCGCGACGTCCACGTCCTTGAGGTTGTGCTCCCGGGCTCCTGAGACGACGATCTGATCCACGTGAAATCACTCTAGAGCACCGAACAGACGTTCTGGTTCGAGCCGTCGGTGCGCTCCCGTAGAGTTCCCCGCAATGAGCGAGAACGAACCGTCACAGGCCCCGCCGGACGCCGGTCTGCGTGCCTCCGACGCCGACCGCGAGCACCTCGTGGACGAGCTCGAGCAGCACGCGATCGACGGCCGGTTGACGACCGACGAGTTCGAGCAGCGGACCGGGCAGGCGTACGCCGCGAGGACGATCGGCGAGCTCGAGGCGCTTCGCCGGGACCTGCCGGCGACGCCACAGGGCCAGGCCCTGACCCACCGTCAGCGACGGTCGCATCTGACCAAGCGGATGCTCCAGGAGACCGGTGGCACCGCCGGCCTGTTCGTGGTCTGCACCGTGATCTGGCTGGCCTCCGGTGCGAGCGGCCAGTTCTGGCCGGTCTGGGTGCTGATCGTCGTGGTGCTGAGCCTCGTGCGCAACGGGTGGGCGCTGTACGGCCCGGACGCCGATCTCGACGCCGTCGAGGCCGACCTCGACGCTCGCCGTGAGCGGCGCCGCGAGCAGGCGCAGCACCACGGCAGTCACCACGCGCACCGCGCGGAGCGCCGGGCCGACCGCCGGCTCGACCGCTGACCCGGCGACCACCGACCGCGAATGCCCACAGCGGGGAGCTTTTTGCACCCTCACGGTACAAAAAAGTTCCCCGCTCGGACTGGGGGCTCCGGCCGGCGGGGAGCGGCTCAACCGGCCGAAGCGGTGACGGTCCGCGACGCGTGCAATCAGCCCGTCGTCGCCGTCGAGCCTGTCGTCGCCGTCGAACCACTCGTCGCCGTCGAACCCGTTGTCGACGTCGAACCACTCGTCGCCGTCGAACCTGCTGCCGCCGTCGAACCACCTGACTCCGACGATCCGAAGGACGACTGGCTGAGGCCGCGAGATTGGCCTGCGCCGCCGGCGGAGAATCCGCTCGAGCACATCGCGGCCCCGGCCGGCCCCAGGCGCGGCTGCGAACACGCCCCCGTCCCCGCGGGAAGCTGCTGCGTTGTCGTGCCACTCGCGGTGGTGACGAGCGCCGAGCTGGGGGTCCGGTCACCCGGCCACCACGCGGCGAACCAACCGTTCTGGAGCGTCGCCTCGACGTGCGTGCCGTCGGACAGCACGAGCGTCGCGCTCGTCACGCCGCTGCCGACGCGGCCCTCCGCGAACGAGTAGGAGTCGCCGTTCGGCGTCGTCGCCTGTTGCGACGACGCGACCGACACCTGGCTCGCCGGCACGGAAGGCGGCGCGTTCGAGCCCGACGTCGACGCTGAGAAGCTGGTCGCGGACACGGTGTTCAGGGACGGCCCCGAGATGCAGGAGGCGTAGGTACTCGCGTCGCTGTTGGCGAGGATCACCCAGCTGAACGACCCGCGCGTATCGGTCAGCACCGGCTGTAGTCCGGCGAGACCCAGCGCGGGCGGTTTCTGAGCTGCGTTCGGAGGCCCCGACGGTAGCGCGGCAACGCGGCTCTCACACGCGGATTCGGCCGTGCTTACCTGGCCCGGAGCGGCCGTGGTCGGGGTCGCGGTCCAGCCGGCGAACGCGGTCGACGTCTGCGGGCTGAGCGCGAACAGCCAGACGGCCACCCCGGTGGCCGCGGCGACGGCCACGCCGCCGACAGCGATCGGCGGCCGCAGGGTCCGTGTCCGCGGCCCGTAGTGGTGGGTGCGGACGCGCGTCGCGGCCCCAGCGGGAACTTCGTCGGCGCGGGCGGCAAGTGCCGCGCGCAAGTCATCTTCGAGCTGATCGATGTTCATCAGGACTCCTGTTTGGAAGGGGTTGTCATCGCCGATTGGAGGCGCGCGAGCGCGCGTGAGGCGGTGCTCTTGACGGTGCCGATCGAGCACTGAAGCGCGGCGGCCGTCTCGGACTCGGACAGATCCTCGAAATAACGCAGCACGAGGACGGCGCGCTGGCGGGGCGGCAACCTCGCCAGGGCCGCGACCAGTTCGGAGCGGCTGTCGACCGCGGTCAGCTCGCCGCTGGAACGCTCGTCGAAGCGCTCGTCGATCGTGTCGGACCGCTCGAGCTCCAGCCGACGGCGTGAGCGCCGGGCGGATCCGTCCAGGGCGAGGTTGAGCAACACCCGGCGCGCATACGCCCGCGGATGCTCCATCGAGCGGACCCGCGGCCAGCGCTTGGCGACGGCCACGAAGCACTCCTGCACCAGGTCCTCGGACTCGGCGAGATCGCCGACGAGGAGGTACGCCGTCCGCAGCAGCGAGTTCGTCGAGCCGGCGACGAACTGCTCGAATTCAGCCCGCCGCCGGTCGTCGCGGCTGGCGGTGGAAAGGAATCGGCTCACATCGACATCAACCCCTGATACCGGCGGAAAGGTTGACTGCGAATCGTCTCGTCGCGCGAAGCGGGGGAGATTTGGCGTCCCGACGACGAGAAACATTCCCCGCCACCGCTGGAGCGCGCGTGTCCGGCGCGCGCGGGCGTCAGCGGTCGACGCTCGCGTAGACCTCGTCGACGAGCCGCTCCGGATCCGGCACCTGATCGCGCAGCTGGCGGGCCGCCTCGTCACGCGGCGTGTCCGATAGGGCCAGGTTCAGCGCGATCAACCGCGCACCCGCGTCATCAACAGGTTCGGGCGGCGACTCGGGCGCGGCAGCCGCGGGCGCCGGCTCCTTCGGAGCCGCAGGCTGACGGGCGGGCGCGGCCCCGCCGGCCGAACCGTCCAGCGAGGCACCGAGCGCATCCAGCTCTGCCCGCATCTCCGCCAGCCGCTCGAGCATCCCGTCGGCGAGCTCCGACAGGCGCCGCACGCCCTCCTGGATCGCCGATCGAGCCGCAGCGGACTCGGTGCCCACACGCGCCCGGATCGCCTCAGCGTCGGCATCGGCGCGTTCTCGGATCTCCTCGGCCAGCCGCTCCGCGGCCGACAGGATCTCGGACGCCGTCGGCGGCTGCCCGCCAGGCTGCGATTGCTCGGTCACCTCGGTGCCTCCACGAGCCGCGAGCCTACCGGCTCCGGCGCCGCGGCCGTGCAGCCCCGTGGCTCAGCCGGCGGCGACGACCTGATCGAGCTGGCGCTTGAGGTCCCGGATCTCGTCGCGCAGCTTCGCCGCATACTCGAAGCGGAGATCCTCGGCGGCCACCAGCATCTCCTCCTCGAGCTCGACGATCGTCTTCTCGATCTCCGCCGGCTCCAGCGTCGACGCGGCCCGCTTGCGCGAACGCCGTGACTTCGGCACCTTCGAATCGCCCATCAGGAACTCGGCGATGTCCGAGACGCCCTTGACGATCGACTCCGGGGTGATGTCGTGCTCGGTGTTGTAGGCCCGCTGGATCGCGCGACGGCGGTCGGTCTCCTCGATCGCGGCTCGCATCGCGGCCGTCTGCTTGTCGGCGTACATCACGACCTTGCCGTCGGCGTTGCGGGCGGCGCGGCCGATCGTCTGGATCAGCGAGGTGGCGCCGCGCAGGAACCCCTCCTTGTCGGCGTCGAGGATCGCGACCAGCGACACCTCGGGCAGGTCGAGCCCCTCGCGCAGCAAGTTGACCCCGACCAGCACGTCGTACTCCCCCAGCCGCAGCTGCCGGATGATCTGGATCCGCTCCAGCGTGTCGATCTCGGAGTGCAGATACCGGACCCGGAAGCCCATCTCCAGCAGGTAGTCGGTCAGGTCCTCGGACATCTTCTTGGTCAGCGTCGTCACCAGCGTGCGCTCGTCGCGATCGACCCGCACGCGGATCTCGTTCATCAGATCGTCGATCTGGTTGCGGGTCTCGCGGACGTCGACTTCGGGATCGATGATCCCCGTCGGACGGACGATCTGCTCGACGATCTTGTGCGAATGCGTGCGCTCGTACTCGCCCGGCGTCGCGGAAACGAACACCATCTGCGACGGGAGTCGGAACCCGTAATCGACGAGCGTCTGCTTGCGCGAGCGGTCGCCCTCGTGCATGCCGCCGATCTGCGGCACGGTCTGGTGGGACTCGTCGATGAAGCAGACGAAGTCGTCCGGGAAGTAGTCCAGCAGGCAGTACGGACGGTCGCCCGGGTTGCGGCCGTCGAGGATCCGTGAGTAGTTCTCGATCCCTGAGCAGAACCCGAGCTCACGCAGCATCTCCATGTCGTACTGGGTGCGCTGGCGCAGGCGGTGGGACTCCAGCAGCTTGCCCTGCTGTTCGAGCTCGGCGCAGCGGGCGTTGAGCTCTGCGCCGATCGCGGCGACCGCATCCTCGATCTGCCCCTCGCGGACGTTGTAATGCGACGCGGGCCAGATCGCGACGTGCTCCAGGTCATCCTCGATCAGCTCGCCGGTGACCGGGTCGAAGTGCTGCAGGTGCTCGACCTCGTCGCCGAACAGCACGATCCGATACGCGGTCTCGGCATAGGCGGGCCAGATCTCGAGCGTCTCGCCGCGGACCCGGAAGGTGCCGCGAGCGATCGCGGTGTCGTTGCGGGTGTACTGGATCGAGACGAGTTTGCGCAGCAGCCGGTCACGGTCGATCATCTCGCCCTTGTTGAGCGTCTGCAGGTTCTCGTCGTAGACCTCGGGCGAGCCGAGGCCGAAGATGCACGAGACGCTCGCGACGATCACCACGTCACGCCGGGCGAACAGGCCTGCGGTCGCGGCGTGGCGCAGCCGGTCGATCTCCTGGTTGATCGCCGAGTCCTTCTCGATGTACAGGTCCTTGGAAGGAACGTAGGCCTCGGGCTGGTAGTAGTCGTAGTAGGAGACGAAGTACTCGACCGAGTTCGAGGGGAAGTAGGTCCGGAACTCGTTGCAGAGCTGCGCGGCGAGCGTCTTGTTGTGGGCGATCACCAGCGACGGCCGTTGGACGGCCTGGATCGTCGCCGCCATCGTCATCGTCTTGCCGGTGCCGGTCGCACCCAGCAGCGTCTGGAACCGCTCTCCGGCCTCGATTCCGGCGGCCAGCGCCGCCACCGCAGCCGGCTGGTCCGCGGTGGGAGAAAATGCGCTGTCGAGCTCGAATTTCGGCACAATTCGAGGCTAGCGGCAGTACAGGCCAGATCCTGTCCGCAAGCGACCCTCGCGGCCCTGGCCGCCACGCCGGGGCGTCGCTTCGGAGGTAAACTGCCGGGCAGCGCTCGGGGGAAGGGGTACGGCCGAACCCACCCAATTCGGACTCAAGGAGAGCCATGCCGGTTGTTCCGATCCGTGAGATCCTGGATCCAGCTTTTGACGAGCGGTACGGCGTGGCGGCGATCAACGTCGTCGACGACCTGTCGCTCGAGGCCGTGCTCGACGCCGCAGCCGAGCTTGGCTCGCCGCTGATCGTCCAGACGTCGCTGAAGACCGTCAAGGCGTTCGGCGCCGACCAGCTGTTCCGCATCTGGCGCTCACGGGCCGACGTCTGCCCGGTGCCCGTCAGCCTGCACCTCGACCACTGTCCGGACCGGGAGTGGATCAGCATCTGCCTGAAGGCCGGTTGGAACTCGGTGCTGTTCGACGCCTCCGCGCTCGACGTCGAGGAGAACACCCGCCAGACGATCGAGGTCGTCGCCGAGGCCGACTCCTACGGCGCCCAGGTCGAGGGCGAGATCGAAACCGTCGGCGGCGTCGAGGACGGGGTCGGCTCTGACGACGCCAGCGCGGTCCACCCGACGACGGTCTCAGGCGAGTTCATCGCGCGTACCGGCGTCTACTCGTTCGCGCCGGCGATCGGCACCGCCCACGGGCTGTACAAGACCTCGCCCGAGCTGCATCCCGAACGCGTCTCGGAGATCGTCGCCGAGCACCCGATCCCGATGGTCCTGCACGGCGGCACCGGCCTGACCGCTGAGCAGTTCGCTGACTTGATCTCCCGCGGCTGCGCAAAGGTCAACATCTCCACGGCGCTGAAGATCGCGTTCGTCGACGGGTACCGCGGATATCTCGACGCCAACCCCGGTAAGCATGACCCGCCTGCACTGCTCGCGCACGTGCGTGAGGCGGTCAAGGCGATGGCCGTCCGCCACATCCGGATGTTCGGTTCGGCGGGCAAGGCCCGGTCGCTGTCAGCTGCATCACGCTGAACCGATGCCGGCGCTGATCTTCGACTGCGACGGGGTCCTCGCCGACACCGAGCGCGACGGGCATCGCCCCGCCTTCAACGACACGTTCGACGAGCTCGGCCTGCCGGTCCACTGGTCTGAGGCCGACTACGCCGAGAAGCTCAAGATCGGCGGTGGCAAGGAGCGGATGGCGTCGCTGCTCAGCGGCCGCTTCGTCGCCGACAACCGGCTCCCCACCGACGCCGAGGGCCAGGCAACGATGCTCGCCGACTGGCACCGGCGCAAGACTGCGCGCTATAAGGCGATCGTCGCCGAAGGCAAGCTCCCGGGACGGCCCGGGATCGCACGGGTCGCCGCCGAGGCCGCGGACGCCGGCTGGACGCTGGCCGTCGCCTCGACCTCCGCCGAGGAGTCGGTCCGCGCCGTGCTCGACCACGTTGTCGGGACCGAGCTCGCGGCTGCCTTCTCGGTGTTCGCCGGCGATGTCGTCCCCGCCAAGAAGCCCGATCCGGCGATCTACCGGCTGGCGCTGTCGGAGCTCGGCTGCACGCCCGCCGACGCCGTCGTGATCGAGGACTCGCGCAACGGGCTGCTGGCTGCCGTCGGCGCCGGGCTCCGGTGCGTGGTCACAGTCTCCAGCTACACGGTCGACGAGGACCTGCATGAGGCGGCGCTGATCGTCTCCAGCCTCGGCGACCCGGCCGAGCCCGCGCGGGTGCTGGCAAACCGCAGCGCCGCCCGTCCCGGCGCGCAGGTGACGCTCGCCGATCTCGACCTCTGCCGCACCCGACCCCTGGTTGAAAAGGAGGCTGCATGAGCGATCAAGCGCTCGCCCACGCCGAGCTCGTCGTCTACACGATCGCCCGGACTGTGGTCGACAACGAGAAGTACTTCTGCGAGCTCGACGCCGCCGCCGGCGACGGCGACTTCGGTTACTCGCTGGCACGCGGCTTCGAGATCGTCGTCGCCGACTGGGACGAGCTCGACCGCAGCGACGTCGGCACGCTGCTGAAGAAGACCGCGATCATCCTCACCAAGCGGATCGGGGGGACCTCCGGGCCGATCTGGGGAACCGCCTTCCTGCGCGCCGGCTCATCGCTGAGCGGCAACCTGGACCCGAGCGGCGAGGACGTCGTCGCCGCGCTGCGGGCGGCGATCGAGGGGATCAAGCAGCGCGGCAACACGGACCTCGGGGACAAGACGCTGCTCGACTCGCTGTCCCCGGCCGTCGACGAGCTCGAGCGGGCGCTGCCTGAGGGCGCGGCTGCGGCGATCGGACGGGCATCGAAGGTCGCGCGCTCCAGCGCCGAGGCGACGCACGGAATGCTTGCCCAGCGCGGCCGCGCGGCCTACACGGGCGATCGCAGCCGTGACTCGCCCGATGCGGGCGCGGTCGCCGTCGCGGTCCTGTTCGAGGCCGTGCTCGAGGCCTGGGAGCAGGTGCAGGTCAGCTCCGCCTAGGGCGGTTCCGGCCGACGCCGGCGCCGACCCCGGCCGGCAACGATCTGAACTGCGGGCGCTCGTCGCCCGGGTGGCAGGTGTGGCAGGTGAATCAGCGACAGGAGAGACCATGAAGAAGTTCGTCAACGACCCCCAGCAGTTCGTGCCCGAGATGCTCAGAGGAGTCGAGCTCGCCAACCCGGGCACGCTGCGCTATGTCCCGGAATACAACCTGATCATGCGCGCCGACGCACCGCGTCAGGACAAGGTTTCGATCGTCCAGGGCTCGGGCTCGGGTCACGAGCCGGCCCACGTGATGATCGTCGGCAAGGGCATGCTCGACGCCGCCTGTCCGGGCGACGTGTTCGCGGCCCCGCCCTCGGACTACGTGTATGAGACGACGAAGCTGCTGGCCAGCCCCAAGGGCGTGCTTCACATCATCAACAACTACACCGGCGACAAGATGGCGTTCGACATGGGCAAGGAGCTCGCCGAGGCCGAGGACGTCAAGATCGCCACCCTGGTCGTCGACGACGACGTCGCCGTCAAGGACTCGACCTATACCGTCGGCCGCCGGGGCGTCGCCGGGAACTTCTTCGTGATCAAGGCGGTCGGGGCCGCCGCCGAGGAGGGCGCCGAGCTCGATGCGCTCGTCACGCTCGGCGAACGCGTCAACGCGGTCACGCGCACGATGGGGATGGCGCTGACCTCGTGCACGCCGCCGGCGAAGGGCTCACCGCTGTTCGAGCTCGGCGAGGACGAGATGGAGATGGGCGTCGGCATCCATGGCGAGCCGGGACGGCGCCGAGAGAAGCTCGCGGACGCCAACGCGATCGTCGACGAGCTGCTCGACGCGGTCGTCACCGACCTGCCGTACGAATCGGGGGACGATGTCGCGCTGATGATCAACGGGCTCGGCGGGTCGCCGATCTCCGAGCTGTACATCCTCTACGGGCGCGCCCATCAGCAGCTCGCCGATCAGGGGATCAACGTCACCCGCAGCTACGTCGGCGAGTACTGCACCTCGCTGGACATGGCCGGAGCGTCGTTGACGCTCGTCAAGCTCGACGACGAGCTCAACCGCCTATTCGACGCGCCCGCGGAGGTGGCGGTCCGCGTCTTCTGACGACGACCGGACGGACCGTGCCGGGCACCCGGACCCAACCGCTGCTGCTGGCCCGGCACGGCCAGACCGCCGACAACGCTGACGGGCTGATCCTCGGCCGCCGCGATCCGTCGCTGTCGGAGCTCGGGCGGGCGCAGGCCCGAGCGCTGGCCGTGGCGGCTCGCGCAGCGGCGATCGCCGCGGTGTGGAGCTCGCCGATGCGGCGAGCTCACGCGACGGCGGAGATCGTGGCGGAGGCGACCGGCGCGCCGTTGTACGTGCTCGACGCCCTCGCCGAGTCTGACCGCGGTGACTGGGAGGGGCGGCCGGTGGCCGAACTGCGACGCACCGAGCCGGAGCGGTTCGCGGCGTTCGAGGCGGCGAGCGACGGGTTCGCGTTCCCCGGCGGGGAATCGCTGGCCGAGCAGGTGGCGCGCACCCGCCGCGCGCTTGACCAGGTCGTCGCCGGACCCCAGCCGGCGCTCGTCGTCGCCCACGTCGGCACGGTCCGCGCCGCGATGCTCGCAGTGGGGCGCCGGCCGCCGGCCGAGGCCGACATCGCGCACGCGCAGATCATCGAGCTTCCCTGGCCGGTCAACAGCCCCGCCGGACAGCCGCCGACGTAGCCGTCGAAACGCAGACAGGCCCGCCGAGCCGCCGGGCGTGAGAAGCTGGCGTGATCCATGCGGCAGTTTTCCGCCCCCCATCTGGCAGCGCTGGCGGTGTTGGCGCTCGCCGCGCCCGCGGCCGTGCTCGTCGCGCGCCGCTGCAGCGAGCGGGTCACGACGATCGTCTACCGCGCGCTCGCCGTGCTGATCCTGTGCGGCTGGGGCGGCGAATACGTCGCCGACGTCATCCAGGGGATCTGGACGGTCCGGTACGACCTGCCGCTGCAGCTGACCGACGTGATCTCGGTCACCACCGCGTTCGCGCTCTGGACGCGGGGTCGGCGGGCGGCGGAGTTCGTCTACCTGTGGTCGCTGTCGGCATCGCTGCAGGCGACGATCACCCCCGATCTCGCCTGGGACTTTCCGTCGGTCTTCTACTTCACCTACTTCATCTACCACATCGTCGCGATCGTCGCGGGGGTCGGCCTGGTGTTCGGGTGCGGCCTGTATCCACGGTCGGGGGCGCCGCTGCGCGTGTTCGCCGGGACGCTCGCGTGGGCGGCCGTGGCGGCCGCCGGCGACCTGCTGACCGGCGGCAACTACATGTACCTGCGCGCCAAGCCCGTGCACGGTTCGCTGCTGAACGACATGGGGCCGTGGCCGTGGTACATCGTCGCGACTGCCGCGCTCGGCCTCGCGATGCTGCTGGTCCTGCAGTGGATCGCGAACATCGCAGCGCGCCATGACCCGCGGGCCGCGAGCGAGCCGACGAGCGCGACCGGCGCGGCCGCGGCTCAGTCGTAGCCGAGCTGCTGCGGGTAGTGCCGGCGATACTCGCCGGCGGCCTGCAACACCCGTGAGACGTACACCCTCGTCTCAGGGAACGGGATCGCGGCGATCGTCAGCGTGTGCCCGTGGGCGCGGGCCTCGGACAACCAGTTGTCGACGTTCGTCTCGCCCCCGTTGTAGGCCGCCAGCGCCAGCACGACCTTGCCGTGGTACTCGTTGAGCAGGTAGCGCAAGTAGTAGCAGCCGTACGCGATGTTCACCGCGGGGTGGTTGAGATCCGAGGTGTTGAAGGTCGTCGCGCCCGAGCGTTTGGCGAGGAACAGCGCCGTCTGCGGCTCGATCTGCATCAGCCCGACCGCGCCGGCCGGCGAAGTGCGGGCGTCGAACTTCGTCTCCGCGTAGATCACACCGGCGACGAGCGCCGGCGACAGGTGCTTGGCAGCCGCCTGCTGGCGGATGATCGAGGAGTACGACAGCGGCAGCCCGAGGTCCCTGACGGCCTTCTTCGCCAGCGGCGCGGTCATCACCACGATCACGCCGATCACGGCCATCGCGACCACCACCGCCAGCCCGCGCCGGATCCGCCGGCGCCGGACGGCCCGCCGCCGGGCGGCGGCACTCGCTGCTCCGGCACGGCCGGATCTGCCCGCTCGGGGACCGCGCGCGGGTGAAATCGTCGACGGACTCACGTGCTCAGCATCTCAAGGATGGATGACAGCTGGGCCTCCAGCTCGGCCTCGCTGCCGTCATTGACGACGGTGTACGTCGCTCGCTGCGACTTTTCCTCCTGGGTGAGCTGGCGAGCCACCCGTTCGTCGAGCGCCTGGTGCCCGCGAGCGCCGGCACGAGCATGCCGGATCGCCTCGTTGGCGATCACCGCGATCGTCGCGTCATAGCCGCGATCGAGGCCGGACTCGAACAGCAGCGGCACCTCGACGACGAGCGCCCGCGGTGGCGGCGTGCGCTGATCCTGCGCGGCCCTCCAGCCGATCATCCGCTCACCGACGCGGGGCCACAGCAGCTGCTCGAGCCAGCGGCGGTCACCGTCGGTCGCAAACGCGACGCGCGCGACCGCCCCCCGGTCGACCTCACCGTCGCGCAGCACGTGCTCACCGAACCGGTCGGCGACGCGCCGGCGGACCTCATCGTCCCGATACAGCTCATGCACGACGCGATCGGTCGACAGCGTGGCCGCGCCGAGCCGCTCCATCGCGGCCAGCGCCGTTGACTTGCCCGAGCCGATGCCGCCCGTCAGGCCGATCAGAGGGGCCATGGCTCAAGCGGCGTCGTTCGGCGGCTGCGGCGCGATCGACTCGCGCCGCAGCGGGCGTTCAGGCGGGCGGCGAGCCCGGATGGGACGACACGACCGACGCCGGATCCTCGGCGTCCTCGGGCTCGGCGACAACCTCGGGCTCGGCGACAACCTGGGGCTCGGCGACGGCCTCCGGCTCGGCGACGGCCTCCGGCTCGGCGGCAACCGCCGGCTCGGCGGCAACCGCCGGCTCGTCGGCGACCGCCGGCTCGTCGGCAACCGCCGTCTCGGTGAGGACGACCTCCGCGTCGGCGGCGGGGGCCTCCACGTCGGTGGCTGCGACCTCCGTCTCACTGTCGGCGATGACAGCTGTCGATTCTGCGTCGCCGAGCTCCGGCGGGGCATCGCCCGGCTCGAGCTCGATCCCGGCAGCATCGACTCCATCGTCACCGAACACGTCCTCCGAGAGGCCGAGCTCCGGCACGTCGTCCAGTGCGTCGCCCTCGCCTTCCGGCGGCTGGATCGGCCGGACGGGCAGGACCTGGCCCTCGACCCGCTTGATCGACAGTGACAGCCGGCGGCGCTCGGAGTCGATCTCCAGGATCTTGACGCGGACCGGGTCACCCGGCTGGATGATCTCACGCGGGTTCTCGACGTGGTGCTGCGCCAGCTCGGAGATGTGTACCAGGCCCTCGACGCCGTCGAGGATCTCGACGAACGCGCCGAACGTGACGACCTTGGTGACGGTGCCCTCGAGCTCGTCGCCGATGTTGTAGGTGTCGACAACGCGCTGCCACGGGTCCTCCTGGGTCTGCTTGAGACCCAGCGAGATACGCTGACGCTGGCGGTCGATGTCGAGTACCTTGACGCTGACCGTGTCCCCGATGTTGAGGATCTCCGACGGGTGGTTGACGTGTGACCACGACAGCTCGGAGATGTGGATCAGACCGTCGATCCCGTCGAGATCGACGAACGCGCCGAAGTCGACGATGTTGGAGATCGTGCCCTCCACCACCTGACCGGGCTGCAGACGGTCGAGGATCCGCTCGCGGTCCTCCTTGCGCTGCTCCTCGAGCACGGCGCGCCGCGACAACACGACGTTGTTGCGGCTGCGGTTGAGCTCGATCACCTTGCACTCGATCGCCTGGCCCATGTACTCGTCGAGGTTCGGCACGCGGCGGATGTCGACGAGCGACGCCGGCAGGAAGCCGCGCACGCCGAGGTCGATGATCAGGCCGCCCTTGACGACCTCGATCACCGCACCGGTGACCGGCTCGCCGGATTCGGCGGCGGCCTCGATCCGGCGCCAGGCCTTCTCGAACCGAGCACGCTTCTTGGACAGGATCAGCCGACCATCCTGGTCCTCCTTGGTGAGGACCAGCGCGTCGACCTCCTCGCCCAGGGACACCTCGTCGGAGGGGTCGACCGACTTGCGGATCGACAGCTCGCCGGAAGGGATGACCCCCTCGGACTTGTAGCCGATGTCGACCAGCACCTCGTCGTTGTCGATGCGCACGACGTGGCCGGTGACGACGTCACCCTCGGTGAAGGGGTGCAGCGTCGCGTCATAGTTGGGAACGATCTGACCGTCGATCTCGAGCAGCAGGCCGTCAGAGCCTTCGACGATCTTGGCACCGGGCAGATCGGTCGGTGGGGACATAGTGGTTAAAGACATGAGTCCACGGAGGATAGCCGGAGCGACCGGTGCGTTGGACCGTCCCGAAGCCTCTCCGAGCGCACGTATCATCGACCAGGCGATGCCGACACGAGCGACGAAGCGCGGCGCGCAGCGCACCCCGATCGGCCGCGACTGCGACGTCCTGATCTGCGGCGCGAGCTTCGCGGGGCTCGCGATCGCGCGTGAGCTGGCCGGATCCGGCGCCGACGTGTTGATCGTCGACCGGTACGAGATCGGGGAGCGCCAGACCTCGGCGTGCGGGATTCCGACCGGGTGGCTGGAGGCGATGTCGCTGACCGAGGCGCGGCAGCAGACGTTCGGCGAGCTCGTGGTGCATACCCCCCACATCACCGTTCGCTACGACCTCCCGTGGACGTTCTCGACGTTCGACTACCGGACGCTGAGCGAGCTGCTCGCGGACAAACTCCCCCCCACCCAGTTCGCGTTCGAGACCGCGAAGGTCGAGACCCGGCGCGGCGACGTCGTCGTCACCGACCGCGGCGAGGTGCGGGCGCCGCTGATCGTCGACGCGCTCGGTTGGCGCCGCGTGCTGGGGGTCGGCGCCAACGTGCAGCCGCCGGACGCGCTGTTGTCACGCGGCCTGGAGGTGCATCCGTTCGGCGGCGGGGCGGATCTGGAGATCTGGATCGACCGCTCGTACGTGCCCGCCGGGTATGGCTGGAGCTTCCCGGCCGACGGCGAGCTGCGGATCGGGGTCGGCTCGTTCGACCCCCGCTTCCACGTCAAAGACCCGACCAACCGGCTGGCGCAGGAGCTCCACGCCGACACCGTCCGCTACCAGGGCAACTGGATCCCGCATGCGCTACGCCCCGCCACCGAGGACGGGATCTTCTTCGTCGGCGACTCCGCCGGCCACTGCCTGCCGCTGACCGCCGAGGGGATCCGCACCGCGCTCTATTTCGGCATCGCGTGCGGACGTGAGCTGCGCGGCGTGATCGTCGGCGAGCAGCCGCGAGCGCAGGCGCTGGCCAACTACCACCGGTTCTCGGCCGGACACGCCTGGCAGTTTCAGTGGCTGCTGCGCATGCAGCGGCTGATCCCCAGGATCCCGCCGCGGTTGCTGGCGGCCGGGCTGCGCGCGACGGAGACCAAGCGGTTCGTCGACTGGTCGTTCAACCACTATCTGAACATCGCGCACCCTTCGTTCGCGCAGACGCGCAACGCGCCGGCACGCTCACGCCGGACCGCGGCGGCAGTGCTCGCCGACGCCTGACCACGCTCCGCGACCGCGCACATACACGCCGCGACGCTCGCACCGAAGCGAGAAAGCGTCCATATGAGTCGCTTTCACGCTTCGGTGACTGGACTGGCGGCGAGGTCGGGACGCACATAGGATCCGGGCCGCTTCACAGCCCCTATCCCGATGTGAGGAGAAACCTCAATGCTTCACCGAAGCTCCTGGGCCGGGCGGAATTGCGCCGCGTTGCTGGCGTCCGCCACGCTGACCGCCACCGGCGCGCTCGCCATCGCCGCGCCGTCGTCGGCCAAGACCACCGGTCGGGCGGCGACCGGCGGCGGCAAGACCGTGTTCGTGGTCGAGCACGCGATCACCGACACCGAACAGCCGCTGCGCCCCGGCGGTAAGGACGAGCCGGGTGACATCCTGACGTTCACGAACCCGGTGTTCAACCAGGCCAACACGACGCAGGTCGGACACGACGAGGGTTTCTGCACGCGCCTGAACGTCTCAAACGGCGTCTGGGAATGCCTGTGGACAACGTTCCTCAAGGGCGGGCAGCTGACCGTGCAGGGGCCGTACTACGACCACAAGAACAGCACGCTGTCGATCACCGGCGGCACCGGCGCCTATCAGGGCGCAAGCGGCGAGATGAACCTCAACGCCAAGGACGGCGGCAAGGAGTACGACTTCATCTTCCACCTGCAGTAGGCCACGATTCCGCGCCCGCCCGCCACCGGAAACGGGCGGCCACGCCGCCAGGGGCTACTTCGCCGCCAGCCAGTCGTCGCCGATGCCCGCCTCGACCGCCAGCGGCGGATCCAGCAGATACGCGTCGGCCATCTCCCGGACGGCGATCTCGCGCACCTGCTCGGCCTCGGCCGCCGGGCCCTCGAACAGCAGCTCGTCGTGGATCTGGAGCACCAGCCGGGTCCTGAGCCCGGCACCGGTGAGCGCCGCGTCGCAGCGGACCATCGCAACCTTCATGATGTCCGCGGCGGTGCCCTGGATCACCATGTTGACCGCGAACCGCTCGCCCTGCTTGCGCAGGTCCCAGCGGCGCGCCCGCAGCTCCGGCACCTGGCGCCGGCGACCGAACAGCGTCGACACGTAACCGTGCTCGGTCCCCTGCTCGATCGTCTCCTCGATGAATCGCGCAACCGCTGGGAAGCCCGCCATGTAGCGCTCGATGAACTCGGCGGCTTCATCCTGCGGGATGTCGAGCCGGTCGGCCATCCCGTAGGCGGACAGGCCGTAGACGATCCCGTAGTTGATCATCTTCGACTTCGAGCGCATGCCGGCGTCGATCTGCTCGGGCTGCACGTTGAACACGCGACAGGCGGTCGCCGTGTGGACGTCCTCGCCGCGGCGGAAGATCTCCTTGAGCACGTCCTCGCCCGCGATGTGGGCCAGCAACCGCAGCTCGACCTGGGAGTAGTCGGCCGACACGAGCTGGTCCCCGGGTGCGGCCACGAAGCAGGCGCGGATCTCTCGTCCGAGCGGCGTCCGGATCGGAATGTTCTGCAGGTTGGGGTTGTTGGACGACAGCCGCCCGGTCGTCGCCGCCGTCTGATTGAAAGTCGTGTGCAGCCGGCTCTCGGAGTCGACCAGCAGCGGCAGCGCGTCCAGATAGGTCTGCGCGAGCTTGGTCAGCTCCCGCCACCGCTCGATCTTGGGAATGATCTCGTGCTCGGATCGGATCGCCTGCAGCACCCTGGCGTCGGTCGAGTACCCGGTCTTGCCACGGCGCTTGCGCGACAGCCCGAGCTTGCCGAACAGGATCTCCTCCAGCTGCCGGGGCGAGCCGAGCATGAACTCCTCCCCCGCCAGCTCATAGATCTCCCGCTCCAGCGCGTCTGCCTCCTGCTTGACCCG
>Ga0302184_10000466_pt1 | contig 26714 bp, 23 predicted proteins | sample I_Palsa_N3_3_FD_200233 | JGI IMG/M metagenome (GOLD analysis project Ga0302184, IMG submission 200233) | Peat permafrost microbial communities from Stordalen Mire near Abisko, Sweden - I_Palsa_N3_3 | ecosystem: Environmental > Terrestrial > Soil > Palsa > Peat permafrost | place: Sweden...
CGCGAGCGCCCTCGTTGCTCGCGCGGTCAGCGAGTTCGGGCGCCTCGATGTGATGTGTACGAATGCCGGCATCTTGCGCGACCGCGTGCTCTGGAAGATGTCAGACGAGGACTTCGACGCCGTGATCGCAACCCACCTCCGCGGCACATTCGCCTGCGCCCGCGCGGCTGTCGTGCAGTTGAAGGAGCAAGGGGAGGGCGGCCGCCTGATTCTGGTCGGCTCCCCGGCGGGTCAGCGGGGGAACTTTGGCCAGACCAACTACGCTGCGGCGAAGGCCGGGATCGCGGCGTTCGCGCGCACTTGGGCGATGGAGTGCGCGCGCGAGAAGATCACCGTCAACGCGATCATCCCGACGGCATTTACCGCGATGGTCGCAACGATCCCGATCTATGCGCCATTCGCCGACGCCGTCGCGGCGGGCAGGCCGCTGCCGCGTCGCCTGCGCCAGCAGCACGCGCTCGGGCCGCCCGAGGATGCCGCGCCGCTGGTCGTCTTCCTCGCATCGGATGAGTCCGCGGCGATCACCGGTCAGTGCATCGGCATCGGTGGCGACAAGCTGTCGATCTGGTCTCATCCAACTGAGGTGGCGGTCGCCTACGCTGACGGAGGTTGGAGCCCGGACGCGATCGCTGAGGCCTGGCCCACGAGCTTGGGGGCCTACGAGCAAACCTACGGGATCGTCCTCCCGCCGCTTGAATGAGCACACCGGCCCGATCCGCGATCGACGTCGACGCGCTCGTTGCGATCGATGTGCACACGCACGTGATGACGTCGGTCGCCGGCGCGGGCCATGAGTACGGCTCGGCCGAGGGCTCGCTTGCCGACACGTTCGGCGGGGTCGTGCCGATGACGCTGCCCGAGATGGCCGACTTCTATCGCGAACGGCGGATGGCCGCTGTCGTGTTCATCGTCGACCAGATGGACGAGACGCTGCCCGTCGACAACGATGAGGTGCTTGGGCTGGCGGCCGAGCACGCCGACGTGATCATCCCGTTCGCGAGCGTCGACCCGCGGCGCGGAGCCGAGGGCGTTGCGATGGCGCGGCGCCTGATCGACGAGTTCGACGTGCGCGGCTTCAAGTTCCACCCGAGCTACCAGCAGTTCTTTCCCGACGATCCGCTCGCCTACCCGCTCTACGAAGTGATCGCCGAACATAGCCTCCCGGCCGTGTTCCACTCCGGCCAGACTGCCCTCGGTGCCGGTCAGCGCGGCGGCGGCGGGATCCGGCTGAAGTACTCGAACCCGATCCATCTCGACGACGTCGCGGCCGACTTTCCGGACATGCCAATCATCCTCGCGCACCCCTCGGTCCCCTGGCAGGACGAGGCGCTCGCTGTGGCGGTCCACAAGCCGCAGGTCTACATCGACCTCTCGGGCTGGTCGCCGAAGTACTTCCCCCCGCAGCTCGTGCAGTACGCGAACACGCTCCTCAGGGACAAGGTGATGTTCGGGACCGACTACCCGGCGCTGACGCCAGAACGTTGGCTCGCCGCGTTTGACGAGCTGCCGATCAAGCCGGAGGTGCGACCGCTGATCCTCAAGGAGAACGCCGCGCGGCTTCTGGGCCTGCGCCAGCCGGGCGGGTGACGCGCGGCTCGCGCTCTTAGGACATGACGCGCACGCGGATGAAGCCGTAGGCCTCGAGCGCCGCCTGCAGTGCGCGATGACCGAACGCTTCGCCCGGCGAGGCGAAGCCAACCTTCCTCGGCGGCTGGTAGACGAGATGATGCGCAGCGAAGGCCTGGATCAGTCCGGTCTGTAGGTACGCGCCAGCGCCGTGGACAACGACGTGCGCGGTTTCGAGGTTGCCGCGACCCATCACGACATCGACCGTGCGATTCTCGCGACGGTTTTCGCGCGGCGGCGTGGCGCTCTGGGCGGCCGCCGCAAGATCCGAGAGGATCCGCTCCTGCTCCTCGAGTGGCAGCGGCTTGAGCTTCTCCTCGTAGTCTCGCTCACCGGCGATCACGCCCTGCATGATGAGCGGGTCGAGGATGCCGCCGAATGAGCGGACGTTGGCGATCTGCGGGTGCTCCTTGAACCACACGGGGTGTGGGAAGCCGCCCCACGGCAGAGCCTGGTGCGTCGTGATCGATCCGGGGATCGTGACGTCGAGCACCGTCAGCGGCGGCCAGTCGCGGTACTCGTTGTCCTCGAGGTAGATCGAGCCGTAGACGAGCTGCCCGTAGACCGTCTGCGTGGAGCCGTATGAAGGGTTCCCCTTGAACATCGAGAGGATCTCGAGCGTGTCGATCCCTGGTGCGTTCTCGATCGCGATCCGCGCCGCAATCTCGGCGGTCGCCGACATGTAGGCCGTGGCGGGTCCGAGCAGCAGGCCCAGCTCGGCGAACTGCTCGCTCCACTGCTCGCTGCATCGCCGAACCCAGGGTGTTTCGCCGCCGGTGTCGAGGTAGTGGCAGCCGGCCTTCAGCGCCGCCTCGACGACGGTCGGCGCGTAGCGGAAGCACGGTCCGGTCGCGTTGCAGACGACGCGTGCGCCATCGAACAGGCCAGCCAGCGCGTCGACGGAGTGCTCGACCTCCGCCACTTCGTAGGTCGCGGTGCTGATTCCGGGAACGCCGTCGAGGACATCCTGGATGCGCTTCTTATCGCGCCCGGCGGCGATGAACGGGACCTTGTACTCGCGCAGAAACTCCGCGATCAGTCGACCGGAGAACCCGCTGGCGCCGTAGAGCACAACGGGCTTCTTGCTGCTTGCCGGACCGCCAGGCTTCTTCGGGCTCACGACGACAATCTCCTCTGTTCAGGCGACCTGGGCCGCTTGGCGCGAAAGGTAGCCGTCGCGATCGGCGTCGAGGTGGTCGGCGAGCCTCGTCGCGAGCGCCATGATCGTCAGCGACGGGTTGGCCGATAGGGTCCGTGGCACGATCGAGCCGTCGCCGACGAACAGGCGCTTGACTCTGTGGGCCTCGCAGTTAGCATCGACGACCGACCGCTCGGGGTCGCTCCCCATCCGGCAGCTGCCCTGGATGTGGGTTGTCACGAGACCCGTCCAGGCGAGCTGCTTCGCCCCGGACGCCTCGAGCACCTTTCGCGTGAAGTCGAGGGCGTCGTCGATGCGCTCGACTTCGTGTGGCTGGAAGTCGGCCGTGAAGCCCTCGCCGCCGTTCTCGTCCGTGAGCACGGTGCCGTTGTTGTCGTCGCTCACCATGACCAGCAGTCCTGTCCAGTAGCGGAAGCGGCGAACCGCCGCTGCGAGTGGCTCGCCCCACATCGGCCCGTGCTCATCCTGCAGGTTGACGGCGAAGCCGATCGGATCCTGCATCGTCACAGCCTCGATCACGAAGCCACCGTCGGCGTCGTGGCGGTAGTCGGCACAGTGCGAGGTGATCGGGTAGACCATGTGGGCGTCCTGCGGCTCGTCGAACAGCCCGAACACGAGACGCGCCGGGTGGAAGCCGAGGTTCCTGCCGATCAGCGGGTCGTCCAGCCCCGAGCGCACGAGGAGCCCAGGCGTATTGAGCGTCCCGGCGGCAACGACGACTGCGCCGGCCTCGACGGTATGTGAATCGCCAGCCTCGTCGAGGTACTCGACGCCGGTCGCCTGGTTGGTGCCGTCGTGCTCCTCGGTCAGAACGCGCTGGACGTTCGAGTTTGCGCGGACGGTGAGCCTGCCGAGTGCCCAAGGCTGCTGGATGTAGGTGTTTTGTGTCGACTTGCCCGAATTCGTCGGACAGCCCTGGAGGCAGGACCCGCAGCGCATGCAGCTCTCGTCGGTGTAGGACTCGACCGCTTCGAGATGTGCACCGAGCGCGTTGAAGCCGCGCTCGACGTTGCGGACACTGTCGGACCAGTCCTCGCGCGCGCGCACTCCGAGATAGTGCTCGACGCGTTCGTAATACGGCGCAATGTCGTCCACTGCGAACGGCTCACCGCCAGCGCCGACAAGTCCGCTCGCCGCGTGCCACTTGCTCAAGTCCGCTTCATCGGCGCGCATCGCGACTTTCGTGTTGATCGTCGTCGAACCGCCGACGCAGCGGCCCGCGACGAGCGCGACAGGACCCGGCCCCCAATCGCCGGCCGGCATCGCGAAGCGGATCGGCCACCACAGGTCATGCATAGCGTGGGCTTCCCAGCGGGTGAAGTCGGCGGCCGTACGATGCGGCCCGAGCTCGAGCAGCAGCACCGAGCGACCGCGCTGGGCGAGCTCGCCGGCGATCACGCCGCCGCCAGCGCCAGATCCGACGACGACGACGTCGAAGCGCTCGCTCATCCGCCGATTCCCATATAGGACCAGTCCTTGCGCAGGCGCACAGCCTGTGGCGGTCGAAAGTCGATCTCCTCCCACGCGCTTGGCCCCTCGTGACCGAGCGCGACGAAGTCGCTGTAGTAGGCCTCGACCGCGAGTGCGCGCAGCATCAGGAAGTCCGGCGTCAACGCCTCGCCGGCGAGCGCGCCGGCGCCTCCCTCGGCGAGCTCGCCGAGGCGCTCGATCGATGCCAAGATGCCATCACGTCCGCCTGCCGGCATCGCGGCAAGCACGGCGTCCACGTACACAACGGAGCCGACGCGCGCGCTGCCGGGCGCGATCAGTTCGCAGAGTCGTTCGAGCGCGGCGGCGTGGTCGGGCTTCAGGCTGCGCAGCGGCACGGTTGCTCCCTCCATCTCCTTGGGCCGAGCTTAGCGACCCGCGCCGCTCGTCGGCGATGCGTCGCAGGGGCAAGCACGGACGTCCAAGAAGCTCAGCGCTCGCAGGCAGGCTGTAAGACTGGCGCCCGGATACTCTTCGCTTCGATCGGGCGGTCGTGCGATCGGCTGCTTGGGAGCGGGTCGCCGGGCCGTGCAGTCCCCGACGGGCGAGAGGAGAGGTTCAAGATGGCGGACGACGAGCTGCTCGGCCTTTACTGGACCGTCTCGGGGCCGGTCGAGGTACACGTGGGCCGCGAGTGGAGCCTGTTCGACTTCGCCGATCGCTGCGCCGAGGCTCAGCGGGTTGGCTTCGCAGGAATTGGGATTTGGCACGCGGACCTCGAGCACGTCCTCGAGCAGCGCACGCTGCGCGAGATGCGCCAGATCGTTGAGGACAATGGGCTGAGCTATCTCGAGCTCGAGTTCATCATGGACTGGTTCCTCGATCCAGGGGACGAGCGCCGAAGCGCCTCTGACGCGACACGCAGGCTCTTGTTCGAGGCGGCGGCGGCGCTGCCGGTGCACCACATCAAGGTCGGCAACATCCCGGGCACGCCCTGTCCGCTGCCGCAGGTGACCGAGCGCTTCGCCGAGCTCTGCGCGGACGCGGCGGAGCACCACGACGCGGCGATCGTCTACGAGTTCATGCCGTTCGACGTGAACGTGCACTCGCTCGATGCGGTGCTCGAGGTCGTCGGTGGTGCCGGCGCGCCGAACGGCGGCATCGCTGTCGACACCTGGCATATGGGCAAGCTGGGGATATCACCCGACGACCTGCGGCAGATCCCACCCGAGCTCCTCACCTGGGTCGAGCTGAGCGACGGGCGGCGGCAGAACATGCCTGACTTGATCGACGAGACCGTCAACCATCGCTTGCTGCCGGGCGAGGGCGAATTCGATGTTGCGCGGTATGTGACGCTCTGCCGCGAGATCGGCTACAGCGGCCCGTGGGGCGTCGAGGTGCTCTCCGACGAGTTGCGAAACCTCCCGATGGAGGACATCTTCCAGCGGTCCCACGACACCAGCATGTCGCAGCTGCGCGCGGGCGTGGCCTAGGCCAAGTCGAAAGGAGTGTTCACGTGAGCAGCGAGAAATACCCCAAGGCTCTCGATAAGGAGCGGCTGAGCTGGATGCTGTCGCAGATGGCACGGATCCGCGAGTTCGAGGAGCGCGTCAAGCACACCTTCGAGGAGCACCCGGGCGCGATCCGCGGTCACACGCACCTCGCGGACGGCGCCGAGGCGTCGATTGTCGGCTCGCTCGCGACGCTCACGGAAGGGGACCAGGTCCTCGCCACATATCGCTGCCACGGCTATCCGCTGGCGATGGGCAGCGACTCGAAGGCGATGATGGCCGAGATCTACGGTAAGAGCACCGGTTTGTGCGGCGGCTACGGCGGCTCGATGCACCTCGTCGACCCCGATGTCGGCTTCCTCGGCACGTCCGGAATCGTCGGCCAGGGGATCCCCCATGCGACCGGCGCCGCTTATGCGGCGCAGATCCGCAAGCAGGGGCAGGTCGTGCTCGGCTTCTTCGGTGACGGGGCGTCCAAGCAGGGCGCCTTCGCTGAGTCGCTCAACATCGCATCGCTGTGGAAGCTGCCAATCGTCTACGTGATGGAGAACAACAACTACAACGTTGTCACCCGCTCGGACCAGGAGGACGCCAACGCCGCGGCCGGTGAGCCACTCGCGATCAAGGCGAAGGCCTACAGCATGCCCGGTGTCACCGTCGACGGCGGTGATCCGGTCGAGGTCTACGTCGCCGTCGGTAAGGCTGTCGAGCGTGCGCGCTCGGGTAAGGGCCCGACACTCGTCGAGTCAAAGGTCTACCGGCTGAGCGCCCACGGCAACATCATCGCCCCACCCGGTGTCCCGCTGCATTACCCGGAGCACGAGGCGATCACGGTTTTCGGCGACAAGGCTGAGTACGAGGCGGCGCTGCGCGGCGATCCGGTCCCACGCTTCCGCCACCGTCTCGTTACCGATGGCAGCCTAAGCGCGGAGGAGGCCGACGCGATCACGGCAGCGGCGAAGGCTGAGATGCAGGCCGCGGTGGAGTTCGCGTTCGAGAGCCCGCTGCCGGAGCCCGAAGCGGCCCTCAACCACGTCTACGCGTAGGAGGCGAGCAAGCATGTCACACGAACTTCCCTACATCGCCGCTATTAGCGAAGCCATCCAGCTCGAGATGGCGCGCGACGAAAGCGTGCTCTACTTTGGCCAGAACATCGCGACAACGGACGACGATCCATTCCTGAAGGCGTTCGGCGGCGACCGTGTGCGGGTGACGCCGATCTCCGAGACGGCCGAGATCGGCATGGCCATCGGTGCAGCGCTGGCAGGCTACCGCCCGGTCGTCGAGCTCTACATGGCCGAATTCATGCTCGTCGCGATGGACCAGGTCGTCAACGAGGCGCCGCGGTTCCGCTACATGAGCGGCGGCAAGGTCAAGGTGCCGCTCGTGCTCAAAGCCGGCTATGGCTTCACCGCCGGCTGGGCTGGCCAGCACACGGGCTCGATCTACTCGATGTTCGTTGGCGTACCCGGTCTGAAGGTCGCGCTGCCGTCCACCGCGGCGGACGCGAAGGGATTGATGGCGACTGCGATTCGAGACGACAACCCGGTCTGCTACTTCCATCACTACCTGCTGACGCTCGAGCACGGCGAGGTGCCAGACGGCGAGTACCTCGTCCCGTTCGGCGTCGCGTCGGTGCGCCGACCCGGCAAGGACGTCACGATCGTCGCCACGGGCTGGACAGTCGATCGCGCGCTCGCGGCCGCCGAGGCGCTCTCCGAGCAGGGGATCGACGCTGAGGTGATCGATCCGCGCACGCTCGCCCCGCTCGACACCGACACGATCCTCGAGTCAGTGGCAAAGACCGGGCACCTGGTCCTTGTCGACCAGGCGACGCGTCACGGATCCGCCTCCGCGGTTATCGCGGCCGAGGTTGCCGACTCGGGTTTCGCGTCGCTGAAGGCGCCGATCAAGCAGGTCACGGCGCTCGACGCATCGATTCCCTACAGCGAGCCGATGGAGCGCTACCTGCTGCCGGACGAAGAGAAGATCGTCGCGACCGTGCTCGCCGTGCTCGGCACCGCACCTGTCCCGGCCTGATGGCAAAGAAGGCGTCCGTCGGTCCGCCCGACGCGGCGGGCGCCTTCGATGCGCCGACGGCGATCGGTCTGCTGCGCACAATGTGGCGGATCCGCGCGTTCGAGGAACGCGTCGGCGTGCTCAAGCGGGCCGACGAGGTCTACGGCCTGATCCACCTCAGTATCGGCGGCGAGGGTGTCGCCGCGGGGGTCTGCAGTCAGCTGCGCGACGACGATGCGGTCTACAGCGGTCACCGCGCACATGGTCACGCGCTGGCGAAGCGCGCGCCGCTTGAGCGCGTGCTCGCCGAGCTGATGGGCCGCAGCGACGGGCTCTGTTGCGGCATGGGGGGCTCGATGCACCTGGTCGACGTCGAGCACGGGTTCATGGGAGCCACTGGTGTGGTCGGCGGGAACATCCCGATGGCGCTTGGCGCTGCGCTCGCGCCGCGCCTTGAGGGCGGAGACAGCGTCGCGGTCGTGTTCTTCGGCGACGGCGCGGTGCAGGCCGGCCACTTCCACGAGTCGATCAACCTCGCGACCCTCTGGGAGCTGCCGGTGATCCTGGTCTGCGAGAACAACGGCTTCGCCGAGTTCACGCCGCGCTCCGCACACACGAAGGTCGAACGAGTCGCTGACGTAGTGGCGCCCTACGGGCTGGCGCGCGAAACGGTCGAAGGCAGTGACGTGCGTGCCGTATGGGAGGCGTTCGGTGGCTTCCTTCAGCTCGCGCGTGGCGGCGAGGGACCGTTCCTGCTGGAGTGCCTGACGCATCGCCTGCGCGGTCATTACGAGGGTGACGCCGTCGCTTACCGCGACGCGCTCTCGGCTGACGAGTGGCAGCGGAAGGATCCGCTCGTCCAGCTCACGCGCGTGAGTACAGCGGCTGGATGGCTGACCGAGGACGAGCTCGCCGTGATCGAAGCAGAGGCCCGCTCCGAGGTCGAGCGCGCCGTCGAGTTCGCGCGTGCGAGCGCCTACCCGCCGGTCGAGCTGATCGGCCAGCTCGTCTACGCCGCGGGCACGCCGAGCTGATGGCCTCGTCGACCTACGTGAAGGCGATCAACGCCGCGCTGGCGATCGCGATGCGGGCCGATCCACGGGTCTTCGTGATGGGCGAGGACGTTGCCGAGGGCGGGCCGTATACCGCGACCGCGGGCTTGGCGGAGGAGTTCGGCACGGCGCGAGTGCGCGACACGCCGATCAGCGAGGCCGCGATCTGCGCCATCGCCGTCGGCGCCGCTCAGGCCGGCCTCAGACCGGTGCTCGAGATCATGTTCATCGACTTCATCACGCTCGCGCTCGATCCGCTCGTCAACCAGGCGGCGAAGGCACACTCGATGTCCGGCGGGCAGCTCACCGTGCCGCTCGTCCTACGCACGCAGGGCGGTGCCGGTACCCGTGGCGGGGCGCAGCATTCGCAGAGCCTCGAGAGCTGGCTGACGCACGTTCCCGGCCTGAAGGTCGTGATGCCCGCCACCGCTGCGGACGCCGCTGGCCTGATGGCGAGCGCGATCGCCGATCCAAACCCCGTGGTGTTCGTCGAGAACAAGGCGCTCTACTTCAAGCGCGAGGAGCTGCCGGATGCGCCGCCGGCGGTGGCGCTTGGTAGTGCGCGCGTCGTACGATCCGGCGACGACGTGACGATCGTCGCGCTGTCGCGGATGCTCGGTGAGGCACTCGTGGCGGCTGATCGGCTCGCCCGAGAGGGTGTCGAGGCCGAGGTGATCGACCCGCGCACGCTCGTACCACTCGATCTCGACGTAATCGTTAGCTCCGTCGAGCGCACCAACCGGCTGGTGATCGCCCACGAAGCCGTGGAGTCCGGCGGCCTCGGCGCCGAGATCGCGGCACGGGTGCAGGCGGCCGCCTTTGACTCCTTGGACGCACCGATCGCGCGGGTCGGCGCGCCGTTTGCGCCGGTGCCGCTCAGCCCGCCGCTCGAGGACGCCTACCTGCCTGGGGCCGAGGAGATCTATGTGGCTGTGCGGACGTCGCTGGGGCTGGCTGCGCTGGGCTCGTGAACGCGCCAATGCCCGACCGTCCCCGCCCCTGGGTGGCTTCCGGCTGCTGTTGGAGGCTGATGAGCGAACCCCCCGGTACGCGCATCGGGACGCCGCCGTGGCTCATGACGATCTGCAGGTTGGTCAATGCGACACGTGCATGCTCGCGTCCAATCGCTTCGGCACGCGTGCTTTCGCGCCGCTCGATTGCCTCGATCATCGCGCAGTGCTGACCGTGAGCAGTCACGAGGATCTCACGCGATTCGGGTAGCTGAGCCTCGCTGAACACGAACGCGCTCGGCGATGCGAATGGCAGTGCCGTGATCCCCTCAACCGCGCGCTGCAGTAGTGGACTCGCCGCCATGTCCAGCAGCTTGGCGTGAAACGTCTCGTTGAGCCCGACATAGCGCTCGAACGATTCGTAGTCTGCGCGGCGCACGACGATCGCGATCTCGTCGGACACGGCGCGCAGCGCCCGCAGCTCGCGTTGGGTCGCCCCGCGCTCCGCGGCGAAGCGTGCCGCTGTTCCCTCGAGCACCCCGCGCAGCTCGACGGCGTCGGCGATGTCGGACTGGGTGAACTCGCGCACCGCGTAGCCACCGGACGGCAACGCCCGCAGCAGTCCCTCGTGCTCGAGCCGCACGAGGGCGAGTCGGACAGGCGTTCGCGATACGCCGAGACGCTCCACGAGCGAAAGCTCGGGGAGTCGGGCGCCGCGTTCAAATTCGCCGTTCAGGACTATCTCACGCAGCCCCAGCAGCGCGTGCACGGTTTGCGATGTGGATGTGCTCGTGCGGCCCATTAACGGCGCTCCGCGCGCGCGACCCCGTTACTTTGCCGCGTGGTAAAGGTCTGGGCAGGCGAGCTGGCGGATCGGCGACCGGCCACTGCGAGTTGTATACAGGATCGGCCTTTCCAAGCCCCGCAGGGGCCCTTTGGCGTAGATTCGCTAGGCCGTTGCATACATCCCTCGATTGCCGCTACAGTACCAGCACGTCCCATTGGTGTTCCGACCTGGAGGGGTAGGAACAGAACCCGATCATTTCGGTGACGGGAGAGGAGAGGTCAATGAGGAAACGGCTCGGTTTACGGGCAGTGCTGCCCGTGGGCGTTGTGGCGCTGGCGGTCGGTTTGACGCTTGTCGCGAACGTGTTTGGCAATACTCCCAAGCACAGCACAAGGGTGTCCGCAGCTGCGGCCCCGAAGTGCGGCCTAGGCAACGGTAAGACGGCTAGTGGCACGCCGATCACGCTTGGCGCGATCGTCACCAATCAGCCCGGTACCAGCTTCACCGACATCACGAACATGGCGCAGGCGTACTTCACCTGCGTGAACGACAACGGGGGCATCAACGGCCACCCGATCAACTACGACGTCATCCAGGAGCAGAGCAACCCGACGCAGGTTGCCGCTGACGCTAAGCAGCTGATCGCGAGTGATCATGTGCTCGGCATCGTCGGCAACACGAGCATCATCGACTGCGCCGTCAACATGCCGTACTACAAGCAGCAGGGCTTCTTCCTGATTGACTCGGGCATCGCTGAGCAGTGCTACTCGAGCCCGAACAGCGCCACCGTGAACATGGGTCCGCGGTACAGCTCGGACGGAGCGGCGAGTTATCTGATCAACGTCAAGCACGTCAAGAAGGTGGTCTTCGATCAGTCGAACGTGCCTGGCACCGGCTACAACGTCGGCGGCGTCAACCTGATCGCCAAGGCATCACACGTTCCGGTGCAGGATCTGACCGAGAACGTGCCGATCGCCAACGGCGACTCGGTTGCCGAGGCCGAGGTGCAGGACGCCGGAGTGGGCGGCGGCGTGGTGCTCAACTTCACCCCGCCGGAGGCGCTGATCATCCTCCAGGCCGCGCAACAGCTCGGCCTCGAGAGCAAGGTCCAGTGGGCCTGCTCGACGCCGTGCAACACGAACTTCCTGGCCGCGGGCCTCGGAAGTGCGTGGAACAACCACCTGTTCGTCAACGCAGAGCTCAATCTGCCGACCGCGCCAGGTCCTGACTCGGCGCTGTATCAGAGCGTGCTCAAGCAGTACGGCTCCGCCGTCTCGGGCGGACTGGGCAGCTTCAGCCAGATGGGCTTCACTGAGGCCCAGATCGCGGTGAAGGCACTGCTCGGCATCAAGGGGGCCTACACGGTTCAGAGCGTCAACAGCGCGTTCGAGAACGTGAAGGGCTTCAAGACCGACCTGCTGTGCAAGCCCTGGTACTACGGCAAGCACGTCCCGTACCACCTACCGAACAACACAGACCGTACGGTTACGCCCGACAACGGAGTGATGGTGCAGGCACAGGGCTGCACCAATATCTCGAACGTCGATCCGGAGGTCGCAGGGGTGCGGAAGATCGAGAAGAAGGAACACCTCTAGGAAGCCGGCAAGTAACGAAGAAGTAGCGATCAAGGCGTCCATCGAGATCGATGCCCACCTGGTCGGAGATTCAGCCGTTCATCCCCATCGGCCTGGCCCTGGGCGGGGTGTATGCCCTGTCCGGGGTCGGGACGGTGGTGCTGTACCGGGCAACCGGTGTGCTGAATCTCGCCTCGGGAGCGGTCGGCGCGATGGGCGCCTACCTCGCCTGGGCGCTGATCAACGAAGCCCATCTCCCGTCCGGAGTGGCCTACGCTTTCTGCGTCCTGTTCGGGACCGTCGTGACGCTCGCCTATGGGCTGATCTTCGGTCCCGTGCTCGCCGCTCGCGACGCGCTCGTGAAGGCGGTCGCGACGCTCGGGCTGGCGCTGGTCCTGCTGGGACTGATGGCCTGGATCTTCACCGATCAGGCCTACTCGCTACCGCTACCGACCGACGGCGCTGGCTTCACGGTCGGCCAAGCGAACATCGACTGGACCCAGGTCATCGCGCTCGCACTCGGGATCGCGGTGACGATCTCGACCACGATCTTCCTGCGCGTCACGAAGGTCGGAACGGCGATGCGGGCACTGGCCAACGATCGCGAGATCACGGCGACGCTCGGCGTGCCCGTCCGGCGTGTCGAAGCGGTTGCCTGGGCCGCCTCGGGCCTGCTCTCCGGCGTCTGCGGTCTGCTGCTCGCTGACCTCGTCGCGCTCGACGCCACGACGCTGACGTGGCTCGTAATCTCGACGGTGGCCGCAGCGCTGATCGCTCGCCTGCGCTCAATCCCCGGAACCTTTGCGGCGGCGATGGTGATCGGGCTCGTGCAATCTTGCATCACGCCAGTCCAGTCGCTCACACAGTACGAGGACATGACGCCGTTCGTCCTGGCCGTCCTCGCGCTTCTGTTGGTCTCCCGCACCCGAGTGCAGGGTCTTGCGGGCGGGGGAGGCGTGTAGGCTCAGTGGCGGCGCTGAGCGCAGCACCCCAGGCCGCTTTGTCACGGCTGCGTCTGAGCCGCGGCGACGCGATCCGCGCCGGCGTGATCGTCGTGTTGGTCGCGATCGTAATGTTCGTCGTTCCGGCGCTGGTCTCCCTGTTCTGGGTCGACACCTTCACGTCGACCGCGATCTATTCGATCGTCGCGCTCGGGCTCGGTCTGCTGGTCGGGCGCGTCGGCATGTTCTCGCTCGGACAGGTTGCCGTCCTCGGGCTCGGCGGCTGGGTCGCAGCCCGTCTGCTGTTCGCGACGTCGCTGCCCTACCCGGTCGTGCTCGTGATGGCGGGCTTGATCACGGTGGTGATGGGGACGGCGATCGGCCTGCCGGCGCTGCGGGTCAGCGGTCTCTACCTGGCGCTTGTCACGCTGATGCTCGCCGGCGCGATCACGATCGTCCTCAGTGTCACCAACTTCCCGAATGGGGCAGGCGGATTCCTCGGCTACTTCAACCAGCCGACAGGCGTGCCGCCTGCGATCCGCCGGCCGGCGATCGCGACGAGCGACCCCGCGTTCTTCCGTTACACCGTCATGGTGGCATTGGCAATGTTCCTGCTGGTGCTGTGGCACATCCGCTCGAAGCCTGGACGGGCCTGGGCGGTGATCCGCCAAAGCGAGCCGGCCGCGCTCGCCGCTGGAGTCAACGTCACGCTCTACAAGCTGTGGGCGTTCGCGCTGGCGTCGTTCGTCACCGGTGTCGCCGGCGGGCTGCTCGGCAGCTCCGCGCATGTGCTCTACACCTACCAATTCCCGACGCAGGCGTCGATCGTGCTGCTCGCGGTGGTGCTGATGGGCGGCGTGTACAGCCTCTGGGGCGCCGTTATCGCGGCGATCCTCCTGCAGACGCTGCCAGCGCTCTTCACGGTCTGGAACTTCCCGGCCAACCTGCCGACCGTGCTCTTCGGCGTCGGGGTGCTGCAAGTGCTCACGATGGCCCCGCGGGGCCTCGCCTACCAGGTTCCAAAGGACATTGCGAATCTCGGCAGGCTGCTGCTGCGCCTCGCGCGCCGCGCCGCCCCGGCGCCGGAGCGCGCGCCATGATCGAGGTCAAGGACCTCACCGTGCGCTTTGGCGGTGTGACGCCGCTGCACAACATGAACGTCACCTATGAGAGCGGCACCTGCGGGCTGATCGGTCCAAACGGCGCCGGTAAGACGACGTTCTTCAACGTGCTCAGTGGGTTCGTCGCGCCGACTGGGGGCAGCGTGCGGGTGTTCGGCGAGGATCTGCTGGCGAGAAGCCATTTCCGGCGCGCGCGGTGGGGTCTGCGGCGCACGTTTCAGACCGAGCAGGCGATCGAGGAGCTCTCGATCTACGAGAACGTGGCGATGATTCACGAGCATTCCAAGCATGGTCGGGCGACGCGTCGTACGGATGTCCTCGGCGCGATTGAGTTCGTCGGCCTCGAAGGCGATCCCCATGCGAGCGTCGGCACGCTCGGCGCCCGCGATCGCCGCCTGGTGGAGATCGCGCGGGCCGTTGTCGGGCGTCCGCGTCTCGTGCTGCTCGACGAGCCGGCGGCTGGGCTGCCGGACACAGAAACCGAGCACCTCAGCGGCGTGATCCAGGCGATCCCCGGACACACTGGTGCGCTCGTGATCCTCGTCGACCACGACATGAGTCTCGTGTCCGCGTGCTGCGGCGTCACGGCCGTGCTCGACTTCGGCATCGTGATCGCGGCCGGCCCGACGGACGAGGTGCTGCGCAACGCCGATGTCATGGCGGCCTATCTCGGGACTGCGGAGCCGGTATGAGCGCCGACGCTGCGCCAGCCGGCACTCTGCACCTGCGCGACCTGACGGTCGCGCGTGGCAACCGCGTCGTCGTGAGCGGCGTCACGATCGATGTGCCGCCCGGCGAGGTCACCGCGTTGCTCGGCCCCAACGGCGCCGGCAAGTCGAGCCTCGTCCTCGCTGTCGGTGGGGTGCTCCGCGCCCAGAGCGGGTCGGTCGCTCTCGATGACGAGGACCTCACGCGGAGTCGGCCTGAGACGATCCGCCAGGCTGGCCTCGCGATCGTGCCTGAGGGCCGGCGTCTGCTGAGGGCACTGACCGTCGAGGACAACCTTCGTGTCGCCACCTATGCGCTCGGGCGTGAGCAGGCCCAGGCCGGCCGCGATCGTGCGCTCGAGCTCTTTCCTGAGCTGACCAAGCGACTCAACTCGCAGGCGCGTCTGCTCTCCGGTGGTGAGCAGCAGATGGTCGTGCTCGCCCAGGCGCTCGTCTCCCAGCCGAAGGTCATCGTGATCGACGAGCTCTCGCTCGGCCTCGCGCCCGTTGTCGTCTCGCGTCTGATCCCAACGCTTCGGACTGTCGCCGACAGCGGCACCGGGATCCTGCTGATCGAGCAGTTCGCGACGGTTGCCCTCAGCCTCGCTAACCACGCCTATGTGATGAACGGCGGCAAGATCGAGTTCTCCGGCGAAGCGGGCGAGCTCCGCGAGAAGCCCGAGCTGCTGCACTCCGCCTACCTGCTGCGGACCATCGTCGGCGCCGGAGCCAAGTGACGTGAGCGTCGAGCGAATCGAGCACTTCCTGCTGCTCAGCGACGACATCGACGCGACCCGCGACTTCTACTGCCGCGCGCTTGGCCTGCGCACCGGTGAGCGCCCACCGCTTGCGTTCCCGGGCTACTGGCTCTACGCGAACGGCCGGCCACTCGTGCACATCGCGGAACGCGGCAGCTACGACGCGCACGCGGCGAGCATCGGACTCGACGTGCCCGCGAGCGGCGGCGCGGCGATGCGGATCGACCACATCGCATTCGCGGCCACCGATTACGTTGAGGCCGCTGAGCGGCTCGAGCGAGGCGGGATCGCGGTGACTCGCAACGCCGTCCCCGCCGCCGGTCTACGCCAGTTGTTCTTTGCCGACCCCGACGGCGTCCGTATCGAGGTCAACGTCTTCGACCACGATGCGACGTCGCACACTGACGAGAGGGAGTAGCCAGCCATGTCGATGCGCACGTCGCCGCCGTTCCGGGCGGACCATGTCGGAAGCCTCTTGCGACCGCCCGCACTGCTCGCGGCGCGAGCCGATTTCGCGGCGGGGCGGATCTCCGCCGATGATCTCCGTGCTGTGGAAGACGTCGCGATCCGCGATGCCGTGCAGATGCAGCGTGATGTCGGCCTTCAGGACGTCACCGACGGCGAGTTCCGTCGCGCGTCCTGGCACATGGACTTCATCTACGCGATCGGCGGCGTGAGCAGGACGGCGGGCGAGGTCCACGTCCAGTTCCACAACGAGCAGGGCGATATCGACTTCGCCCCGACGGCGATCGCCGTCGCCGAGAAGGTGCGGCTCGAGAAGCCGATCTTCGCCGACGCCTTCACCTACCTCAAGTCGATTGCCGGCGACGCGACGCCGAAGCTCACGATTCCCTCGCCGAGCATGGTGCACTACCGCGCCGGCCAGGCCGCGATCGACCGCGACGTGTATCCGGACATCGATGAGTTCTGGAACGACCTCGCCGACGCCTACGCCGATGAGCTGCGGGCGCTCGGCGAGCTGGGGTGCACCTATCTGCAGCTCGACGACACGACGCTCGCCTACCTGAACGATCCGCGTCAGCGCGAGTACGTGGCGGCGCAGGGATCCGACGGGGAGCACCTGCACGAGACCTACATCCGCGTGATCAACCGCGCACTCGCAGGTCGTACCGAGGGCATGGCGGTGACGATGCACATGTGCCGTGGGAACTTCCGCTCTTCGTGGGCTGCGGAAGGCGGCTATGACTTCGTCGCCGAAACGCTGTTCGGCCAGCTCGACCTGGACGGCTTCTTCATGGAGTTCGACGACGCTCGCTCGGGCAGCTTCGAGCCGTTGCGCTTCGTGCCGCCCGGCAAGATGGTCGTCCTCGGACTGGTTACGACGAAACGCGGCGAGCTCGAGAGCAAGGACGAGCTGAAGCGGCGGATCGAAGAGGCCTCTCGGTTCGTGCCGCTCGAGCAGCTCTGTCTCTCGCCGCAGTGCGGCTTTGCATCGACCGTCGAGGGCAACGATCTGACGGTCGACCAGCAACGCGAGAAGCTGCGCCTTGTCGTCGAGACTGCCGAGGAGGTGTGGGGTTGAGCGTTGACGCCTCGCCGGCGGGGGGGAGCAGCGCATGCGCGCCGCGCTGACCAGAGCGGCGCACGACATCGCGGTCGTCGATGTCGCCGAGCCGTCGCCGCCCGGTCCCGGCGAGGTGCTGGTGCGAAGCGAGGCGATCGGGATCTGCGGGTCGGACTACCACTTCCTGCTCGGCGAGCTGACTGAGGCCGCCGGCGGCTCCAGCTTTCCGCGGATCCAGGGACACGAGGTCGCAGGCACGATCGAGGCGCTGGGCGCTGACTGCCGTCCTGAGCTTGCCGTCGCCCAGCGCGTCGCGCTCTATCCGCTGCACGCCTGCGGGCACTGCTACCCATGCAGCGTCGGGCGCCCGAACACCTGCGACAACTTCTCGCTGATCGGAATCCATCAGGACGGCGGGCTGCGCCAGCACTTCAACATCGGCCAGGCACAGGTCTTTCCGATCACTACCGAAGACGCCGCGGTCGCGGCGATGGCCGAGCCGGTCTCGATTGCCGTGCGCGCTGTCGATCGGGCACGGATCGAGCATGGTGAGCGGGTCGTCGTGCTGGGCGCCGGTCCAATCGGGCAGTGCATCTGCCTGCTCGCGCGTGAGCGTGGCGCCGAGGTGCTGATGGTCGACCTGCAGAGCAGACGCCTCGAGCTGAGCGCTGAGATGGGTGCCGATGGGATCGTTTGGAGCGACGGCGATTCAGTTGTCAAGGCTGCTCGCGACTGGGCGGGTGGTGGTGGACCGCCGGTCGTCGTCGATGCGACCGGCGTGCCCGCGGCAGTGCGTGCGATGGTTGACATGGTCTGCTCCGCCGGCCGGGCCGTCCAGGTGGGTATGTCCGGGCACGAGGTTGCGGTTCGGATCGGCAGCTTCACCGAGAAGGAGATCGACCTGCTCGGAGTCTGCTGCTGCGGCGGCGGCGCGTTCGGCGAGGCGGTCGCCGCAGTCGAACGCAACGCGGCGATGGTTGCGCGGCTGCCGAGCCACGACTTTCCGCTCGAGCGAGCACCGGAGGCGATCGACTTTGCGATCGGCCACCCGGACGAGGTCATGAAGGTGGTGATCCGTGTCGACTGACAGACGAGCCAGGGCTGGCGCGCGCAGGTTGGTGCGTGCTCAGGCCAGAACCCAGTAACGGAGGCACGATGGAATCTGTCTATGACTACGTGATCGTCGGCGCCGGCTCGGCGGGCTGCGTGCTGGCGGCGCGCCTCAGTGAGGACCCCGACGTGCGCGTCGCCGTGGTCGAGGCCGGCGGCAGCGACCGGCAGGCCGAGATTCAGACACCGCTCGCCTTCCCCGCAGTGTTCAAGTCGTCGATCGACTGGGACCTCTACGGTGAGCCCGAGCCGGGTCTCGACAATCGCCGCCTGTACTTACCGCGCGGGCGAGTGATCGGCGGCTGCGGCTCGATCAACGCGATGATCTACATCCGCGGCAACCGAGCCGACTTCGACGGTTGGGCGGCTGACGGGTGTGAGGGCTGGTCCTACGACGAGGTCCTGCCCTACTTCCGTCGCTCGGAGGACAACGAGCGCGGCGAGGACGCCTTCCACGGCGTCGGCGGTCCGCTGTCGGTGACCGAGAGCCGCTCGATGCAGCCGCTGATCGACGTGATGATCGAGGCGACCGCGCAGGCCGGACACGAGCTTAACCCCGACTTCAACGGGGCGCGCCAGGAAGGCGTCGGTCGCTTCCAGCTGACCCAGCGCGACGGCCGACGCTGGAGCACCGCGGACGCCTTCCTGCACCCGGCGACCGCGCGCCCCAACCTCGACGTGCTGAGCGGTGCGATGACCAACCGCATCCTCTTCGACGGTGACCGTGCGGTTGGCGTCGAGATACTGCAATACGACCAGCCGAGGGCGGTACGCGCCGAGCGCGAGGTGATCCTCTCCGCGGGCGCCTACCAGTCGCCGGTGTTGCTGATGCTCTCGGGGATCGGCCCGGCGGACGAGCTCGCGCCGATGGGCATCGAGCCTCGCGTCGACCTGCCGGTTGGCCGCAACCTGCAGGACCACGTGATGGCGAACCTCAACTACCTGACCGATGAGCCGACGCTGTTTGGAACGTTCACGGCGGAAAACTTCGCGCTGCTCGCCGAGGGTCGCGGTCCACTGACCTCGAATGGTCCGGAGGCAGGGGCGTTCATGCGCACGCGCCACGGGCTCGATGCCCCGGACGTCCAGTTCCACTACAACGCCTCACTCTTCTACGACGAGGGCCTGACCCCCCCGCACGATCACGGCTACTGCTTCGGTCCGGTCGTGGTCAAGCCGACGAGCCGCGGCTGGGTTCGGCTGCGCACGCCACGTCCCGACTCCAAGCCGGTCGTCCTGTGCAATTTCCTGACCACCGACGAGGATCGCTCGAGCATGCTCGCCGGTACGCGGATCGCGCTCGAGATCGCGGCCCAGTCAGCGCTGAAGGCGGTGTTGCGGGCGCCGTTCAGCGTGCCGGCGTCCGACTCCGATGAGGACATCATGGCCTGGGCGCGCGCTGCGGCCCAGCCCGTGTACCACCCGACCTCGACCTGTGCGATAGGCCCCGTCGTGGACTCGGAGCTCCGCGTGCGTGGCGTCGACGCGCTTCGCGTCGTCGACGCCTCGGTGATGCCGACGATCACGCGCGGGAACACCAACGCGGCGACGATCATGATCGCGGAGAAGGCCGCGGCGATGGTGCGTGCCGGAGAAGCTGCGCCGGCTCCAGCCTGAGGACGCTCGACAGAGCGCTGGCGCACGACCTGACACAACGTGAAAAGGAGAGACCATGGCTATCCAGACACCTGAGCAAATGCCCGCCGATCCCCTACTGGCGGAGGCTATTTGGAGTGGTCGCATCTACGGCGACGGATGGTCGGACGCACCGGCGACGATCGACGTCGTCCAGCCCGCCACGGGCGCCGTGATCGGCTCCGCCGGCGTTGCCGACAAGGCAGCGGTCGCGCGCGCCGCCGCGTCCGCCGCTGCGGCGCAGGTCGAGTGGGCAGCCACGTCGTTCGTCGAGCGCGCGCGGATCCTGCGCCGGGCGGCGGACCTGCTCGAGCGCCACAGCGAGGAGATCACCGGCTGGATGGTGCGCGAGTCCGGCTCGATTCCACCGAAGGTCGCCGTCGAGCTCGCCAACTCCGTCAACCAGATCCACCAGGCCGCTGGGCTCGCCACGCACCCGATTGCCGAGGTTCTGCCGTCGCCATTGCCCGATCGCACGAGCATCGCCTACCGGATCCCGGTTGGCGTCGTTGGCGTGATCACGCCCTGGAACTTCCCGATCGTGCTTGCGATCCGCTCGGTTGCGCCGGCCCTCGTGCTCGGCAACGCGGTCGTGCTGAAATCCGATCCGAACACGCCGGTGGTCGGTGGTGTCGTGATCGCACGACTGTTCGAGGAGGCGGGCCTGCCGCCTGGCCTGCTGCACGTGTTCTCCGGCGGTGCCGACGTCGGTACGGCGCTCGTCGAGGACCCCAATATCGCGATGATCTCGTTCACCGGCTCGACCGCGGCGGGGCGGGTCGTCGGCGAGCTGGCCGGACGCAACCTCAAGCGCGTCGTGCTCGAGCTGGGCGGCAACTCGCCGCTGATCGTGCTCGAGGACGCGGACGTCGACGCCGCAGCATCGGCCGGAGCGTTCGGGTCTTTCCTACATCAGGGCCAGATCTGCATCGCGACGAGCCGCCACCTCGTCCACGAGAAGATCGCCCCCGCCTACGTCGAGGCACTCGCCGAGCGCGCGCGGCGCCTGCCGGTCGGCAACCCGGAGACCGACGAGGTGGCGCTCGGGCCGATCATCAACGAGAAGCAGCTGGCGCGTGTCACGCGGATCGTCGCGGAGTCAGTGGCCGACGGCGCGCGCGTGGTCGCCGGTGGCACGGCGGACGGGCGGTTCTTCCCGCCGACCGTGCTCGACGAGGTGGTACCTGAGATGGCGGTTTACAAGGAGGAGATCTTCGGGCCGGTCGCCCCCGTCGTCACGTTCTCCGACGACGAGCAGGCGATCGCTCTCGCCAACGACACCGAGTATGGCCTGTCGGCGGCAATCCATTCACGTTCGGTCGACCGGGCCGAGCGGGTCGCCTCGCGGATCCACGCCGGCATGGTCCACATCAACGACATGACGGTCAACGAGGAGTCGCCGGCGCCGTTCGGTGGCCAGGGAAGCTCAGGCAACGGCGGTCACTTTGGTGGCGACGCCAACCTAGAGCTGTTCACGGAGTGGCAGTGGCGCACGTCGCGTCCAGTTGCCACACCGTTCCCGTTTTGAGCCGCCCAACAGGGGCAAGCGGCCGCACGTTCAGCGCGGCGCGCAACACGAGACAAGGAAAGGTCAGATGAGCACAGCAACTTCGGCTAGCCGTCTCTTTCCGAGTCCGCACGCAGTAATGCCGGACGCAGTCAACCACTCGGCGGAGCTGCGGTGAGAGACGCACGGCCGACAGCTGCTGAGGTGCTCTGGACGCCACCGGCGAACCCTAAGGTTGAGCCTCAGGTCGTGCGTTTCCTGCGCTGGCTGCGTGAGCAGCGCGGGCAGGAGTTCGACGGCTACGAGGCGCTGCGCCAGTGGTCGGTCACGGATCTCGAGGGCTTCTGGGGCTCGCTGTGGGATTTTTTCGAGGTTCGTGCGAGCAGGCCCTACGAGCGTGTGCTCGGCGCACGTGAGATGCCCGGCGCGAGTTGGTTCGAGGGTGCCCGGCTGAACTACGCCGAGCACGCGGTCGGCGCCGACGCGGAGCTCGACCAGCTCGCCGTGCTCGCACGTTCGCAGACCCGCGGGCCGATCGACGTCACCTTCGGCGAGCTGCGTGAGCAGGTCGCGGCGGCGCGGGTCGGCTTGCGCCGGCTCGGCGTCGAACCAGGCGACCGCGTTGTCGGCAACCTGCCGAATATTCCGGAGACGCTCGTCGCGTTCCTCGCCTGTGCGAGCCTCGGCGCTATCTGGGCGGTCTGCCCGCCGGAGTTCGGCGCGCGCAGCGTGGTCGACCGCTTCGCGATGCTCGAGCCAAAGGTCATGTTCGCCGTCGCCGGCTATCGCTACGGCGACAAGGCGATCGACCGGCGCAGCGAGATCGCGGCGGTCCGCGAGAGCCTGCCGAGCACGATCCACGTCGTCCACGTGCCCTACCTGGGCGGCGCGGAGGACGCGCTCCCCGACGCCGTCGGCTGGGATGAGCTGCTTCGCGAGACCGCTCCGCTCGTCTTCGAGCAGGTCAGCTTCGACCATCCGCTTTGGGTTCTGTTCTCCTCCGGTACGACCGGCCTGCCAAAGGCGATCGTCCAAAGTCACGGCGGGATTCTCATCGAGCACCTGAAGAACCTCGGACTGAGCTGGGATCTGCGGCCCGGGGATCGCCTGCTCTGGTTCACCACCACGGCTTGGATGATGTGGAACGCGCTGATGTCGTCACTGCTCCTGCGCAGTTCGATCGTCATGCTCGACGGCAATCCCCTCTACCCCGACCTGACGACGCAGTGGCAGCTCGCCGGCGAGCTCGAGCCGACGCTGATGGGCGCCTCGCCGGCGCTGTTGATGTCCTGCCGCAAGGCCGGCGTGCAGCTGGGCGAGTTCGGCTTGTCGAGCATCCGTCAGCTGTGTGCTGCCGGATCGCCGCTGCCAGCCGAGGGCTTCGACTGGGTCTACGAGCAGCTCGGTGGCGATGTCCACCTGAATGTCGGCAGCGGCGGCACCGATGTATGCACCGGCATCGTCCAAGGCGGTCCGCTGCAGCCCGTTTACCGCGGTGAGATCTCAGGACGCGTGCTCGGCGTCGACGTCGCCGCCTACGACGCCGAGGGGCACGAGCTGATCGGCCAGCTCGGCGAGCTCGTGATCCGCGAGCCGATGCCGTCGATGCCGCTTTACTTCTGGAACGACCCCGACGGTAGCCGCTACCGTGCCTCCTACTTCGAGGACTTTCCCGGCGTCTGGCGCCACGGCGACTGGATCCTGCTGACGGAGTACGGCAGCTGCCTGATCACCGGCCGCTCGGATGCGACGCTGAACCGTGGCGGAGTCCGCCTCGGCACCGGCGAGTTCTACACGATCGTCGAGGAGCTGGAGCAGGTAACTGACAGCCTCGTCGTCCACCTCGAGGACAGTGAGGGCGGACCCGGCGAGCTGATCCTCTTCGTCGTTCTGGCTGACGGTGTCACGCTGGACGAGGTGTTGCGCAAGCGGATCGCCGCAGCGCTGCGAAGCGCGCTGTCGCCGCGTCACGTGCCCGATGACATCGCGGCCGTGCCCGCGATCCCGCGGACCCTTACCGCCAAGAAGCTCGAGCTGCCGGTGAAGCGGATCCTGCTCGGTGCGTCTCCCGACGCGGTGGCGAGCCGCGACGCGCTCGCCGACCCGCGCTCGCTAGACGCGTTCGTCGCGTACGCGGCGACACTGGCCGCGGATCGGACCGGTCGCGCGGTCCAATCGGCGGCCGCCGGCGGCCCCCCGAGTGTCCGAGGAGCCGTGGAGCGTTGAGCGTGGAGCGACCACATTTCCCGTGCGCGGTTGGCGCAGTCCGGGCGGACGAGCCGAGGAAGGTGGGACGCCTTGTCGGCTGACGAGCATGTGCTGGGCATGCCGGCGGACGTCGGCGGAGCCGCGCCCGAGCGCTGGCAACTGAAGGCCAAACCAGGTCCCCGCGCTCTCGCGGAGTGGACCGACATCCTTGCCGCGACCCACCTGCGCTTCGACGTCTGTTCCACCGAGCGCACCCCGAGCATCTTCTACGGTGCTGTGACGCGACGCCGCTTCGGCGACCTTGCACTCGTCGACTGTGCCGCGTCGCCTTTCTTGGCGCGCAGCGGCGGCGCCTTCATGCGCGACGCTGCCGGATGCGAGCCGGTCTTCGGCTTGCAGTTCGTGCGCCGCGGCGTCGAGCAGGTGCGCGAGCGCTCTCGCGAGCTCAGCCTGACGCCAGGCGACGTGATTCTCTGGGACGGCGAGCTGCCGGTCGAGATCGAGGTGATCGAGCCGTTCGTGAAGCGCACCGTGATCTTTCCGCGCGAGCGACTACTCGCGGTCTGTCCGCGACTCGAGGGCGCCGCCACGTTGCCACCGCTCAGCGGCAGCGCCGCCGGTCGGCTGCTCGTTCGTTACCTCGACGCGCTTGCGCTTGAGCTGGCCGATCTCGATGAGCTGGGAGCTGTCGCGGCGGCCGATGCCGCACTCGAGCTGCTGCGCGCGGCGGTCTCGCCGAGCGTACCGTCGAGCCGCTCGGCTCGACGCCTCGCGATGTGCCTTGCGGTGCGTCGCTACATACGGGCGCACCTCCGCGATGCGACGCTCGGACCGCGTTCGATCGCGCACGAGCATGCGATGTCGGTGCGCGCGCTGCACGCTCTGTTCGAGGACACCGGCGAGTCTGTAAGCGGGCTCGTCCGGCGCGAGCGGCTTGCTCGCTGCCACGAGGATCTGCTGAGCGCGAACGGCGGCACCGTGACGGAGATCGCGTTTCGCTGGGGCTTCCGCGATGGGGCCCACTTCGCGCGTGTCTTCAAGGCGCATTTCGACGTCACACCGAGCGACGTGCGGCGCGAGGCGCTGCGCAGCGCCGGCCTGCCGCGCGAGCGTAAGCCGGTGCTGTGATGGCACGATTCGTTCTCTGTCATGGCGCGTTCGCTGGTGCCTGGTGCTGGGAGCCGGTGATCGGGCCGCTCGAGCAAGCGGGTCACACGGTGAGTGCGTTCGACCTGCCCGGATCGGGCGCCGACCAGACCGCCGTATCCGCTGTCACGCTCGAGGCCTGTGCCGCGCGCGTCTGTGCAGCGCTGCTCGAGACCGACGAGCCGGCGATCCTTGTCGCCCACAGCATGGGCGGCGTGGTTGCAACGCAGGCCTATTCGCGCTGTCCTGAGCAGATCGCTCTGCTCGTCTACCTCACAGCATTCCTGCCGCGCGACGGGCAGAGCCTGCTTGACCTTACGCAGCTCCCCGAGGGAGCGGGCGATCAGGTACAGGCAAACATCAAGATCGAGGGCGATCCGCCGGTCGCGTCGCTGTCGGCCGAGGCGACGCGCCACTCCCTGTACAACCTCTGCACCGACGAGCAATTCGCCTGGGCGGTCGAGCGTCGGCGCCCGCAAGCGGTCGCGCCGTTCGCGACGCCGATCTCGCTCGCTGGAGTCGTTGCGGAGCCGAGCAAGCGCGCCTACATCCACTGCCTGCAAGACCATGCGATCCCGCTCGCGCTTCAGCGCCGAATGGTTGCGGAGAGCCCGTGCGCGTCGGTCCTCGAGCTCAATTCCGATCATGCGCCATTCCTCTGCCGGACAGCAGAGCTCGTCCGCCAGCTCGACGGTCTCGCGGCCTAGCGAGGTTCTCAGGATGCCTCCTCAGCGCTTATCCGCCGGTGCCTCGAAGCGATCCCCGCTTGCGGCGGCCGATCCGGCGTCAGAACCACGCAGCGACCAGGGCCTCCCCGAGCGCTCGCCTGCATATCGGCGGATCGAGCAGATGATCAGCAGTGGCCGCTGCGTGGTATTGGATGGGGCGACCGGCACCGAGCTCCCGCATGTGACCGACGCGGAGCACGCGCTGGACGAGCGTCTGTGGGGCACGCGCGCGCTGCTCGAGGACTCCGCCGCAGTTCTCGAGCTGCATCGCGAATACGTCAACGTCGGCTGCGACGTCATCTCAACCAATACCTGGGGGCTGCCGAGCGCGCTGCTATCCAAGCAAGGACCCGTGTGGAATGCGTCGCAGCCCGTTCACTGGATGGACATCGCACGTCGCGGTGTCCAGGTGGCGCGTCAGGCAGTCGAGGACGGCTCGCGTAGAGATCAGTGCGCGGTCGCCTTCTCCCTGAATGGCGATATCGACAGTGAGGAGGACGACGAAACGGTTCGTCTCCTGGCTCGCGTATTCGCGGACGAGCCGCCCGACCTGATCCTGCTCGAGACCTTGTCCGTCGTCAGTCCGTCGCTGTATCTGACAATCGAACGCTTGCTCGGAATCGGGCTGCCGGTCTGGCTCTCGTTCAGGCGTTGCCGCCACGGTCTGTGCAGTGTCTACGGCCAGCATTGGGGGGGTCCCGAGGGAGACGCGTTTGGGCGTGCCGCGGCGCGCTTTGAAGAGATGGGTGTTGCCGCGCTGATGGTCAACTGCATTCCGCCGGATCACGTCGATGGCATGGTGTCCTATCTCCGTGACTTCACCGACCTGCCGCTTGGGGTATATCCGAACCTTGGCTACTACACCGACCAGGGCTGGCGCTCCGACGCGGGCGTCGGTGGGCCTGAGTACGCCCAGATGGCCCTGCGTTGGCGCGGCGAAGGAGCCCAGATCATCGGCGGTTGCTGCGGGGTCGGCCCTGTGCAGGTTGACGCCGCCCGCCGTGTGTTGCGCGAGACGAAGCCGGGCCACCGCCGGGCCGAGGAGCACGGCCAGGCAGTGCAGGAGCAAGTCCGCGCGACGGCACCCAAAGCCTGGACCGATCGACGCGGAAGCACCGTCTATCCAGTTCCGTTCCCTGAGATCGTCTGTGACCCCGGCGTCTGGGTTCCCCAGGGAGGCACCTTGATGGTGTGGCGTTATCTCCTCGAGCAGCGGATCGGC